>Ga0247776_10000367_pt1 | contig 10897 bp, 5 predicted proteins | sample UWRJL199509C5_FD_179912 | JGI IMG/M metagenome (GOLD analysis project Ga0247776, IMG submission 179912) | Plant litter microbial communities from Arlington Agricultural Research Station in Wisconsin, United States - UWRJ-L199-509C-5 | ecosystem: Environmental > Terrestrial > Plant litter >...
GTTCGTGGGATGAGGTCGACAACGTCTGCAAGTCTCACGATAGGAACTCAGTTTGAAGTGACGCTCGACGTCCTTCATGCGGCTCTCGAGTTCGACGGGCAGTTTCCACCGGTTTTCGCGTACCCGCCAGCGTTCTGCGGCACACACCCTCCGCGCGTGGAGATGTGAGAGCCCGTCGGGGTATACACCTGACAATTCGTGTTGGTCGCGCGTTCGCCGTATGGCGCGAGAAGGCACGTAGCCAGCCTCGACGCAATCCGCCGCTGCTCGGGAGTCATGGTCGTCTCGTGCTGATTCACTGCCTGCCTGTAGGTCCCGTAGTCGACTTCGGCCGCGACTTTCAGCCATGCGTAGCCCGCCATTAGGTACGGGCAGTGCGTCGCTGCCTTCATCGTTGCTGGCTGTAGAGCATCGCCATCACGGCGGCTGGCGCTGCAACGATCATCGCGGTGTCCGCTTCGACTCGATCGAGCGTCTGGAAGATCTGAAGGTGAACCTGACAGCGTCAGCTGCCGTTCGCCTCGGCCGAAGTCAACGGCATGGCGAACTGCATCGGCTCCGCGTGATGTTTCGCTGAATTCCCTCACACATGTGGAACAGGGCATCGCGCCTCTGTTCGCGCACCGACGGCCGGCCGTTCCGGGCACGGCGTCGGTCTGTCGACAACCTCGTGAGGTCAGGCCATGCAACGCTCAACTGGAGTCACTACGCGTTTGGGTTCGATGCTGCGCGCTCGGCGGGCATGGATCGCTACCCTTATCCTGGTGTTCACCTCGCTGTGGTCGCCGATGGCGACACTCGCCGTGGAAGGGTCCGGCAGTGCAGGGAAGAGTCGGCTTCACGGTCATGTACTTGGCGCGCTTGCGAGTGCCGCAATCGCGCCATCCGGCGCGGCTCGGAAATCGGCGGGCAGCATCGAAGACGGCGGTGCGTTCTCGCTGACCGTCGTGCTGAACCGGGACGACGAAGCGGGCTTTCAGGCTTACCTGCGCAACGTCTACGACGCGCAGTCCCCGTCGTTCCGCCACTTCATCGGCACAGAAGAGATGCGCGACCGCTTCGGCCCGTCGGATGCGAACTATCAGCTCGTCCTCGACTATCTCGTGTCGCAAGGGTTGCAGCTGACGCAAGGGTCGAGCAACCACATGACATTGACCGTGCGCGGTACGCGCGCGCAGGTCGAACAGGCGTTCGACGTCAATATTCGCGACTACCGGATCGGCGCAAAGTCGTTTCATGCCAACGATGCCGATCCCGCGCTGCCGGATCCCGTTGCGGCACACGTGCAGGCGGTCGCCGGACTCTCGAACCTAGCCACGCCGCAGCCGTCACTCCAGGCGATCTATCGCGCCGAGTGCACCGTGATCGCCGCACTCAATGTGTACTTTGGAAATGTGAGGTTGACCGGTACCACGCTCGCGCAGCAACAGCAGGAATTCCGCAACAAGGTACAGGCCTGCATCCAGCACATCGGCGACACGCATGCGCAACAGACCTATTTCTTCACCGATCCTCCACCGCCGGCCTGGCAGGGCGCCGACGGCACCGGCCAGACGGTCGGTCTGCTGGAGTTCGACACGTTCCACATTGCTGACATCGCCGACTATCTCAGCCTGATCGGCCTGCCTGCGACAAAGATCGCGGACGTGAACCAGGTGCACGTCGACGGCGGCGCCGGCAGCACGCCTGGTGTCAGCGTGGACGAAGTTCTGCTCGACATCGACGCGATCCTCGCGATCGCGCCCGGCGCCGATATCGCTGTCTACGACGGTGCACTCAGCGGTGCGACGACCAGCTTCCAGGCGATGTTCAGCGCGATGATCGATGGCGGCGTCGACATCATCAGCAACAGCTGGGCGTACTGCGAGGACCAGACTTCAGCGGCCGATGTGCAGAGCATCGATTCGATCCTGCAGACCGCCGCCGCCGCCGGGATCAGCGTGTTCAACGGCAGCGGCGACAGCGGCAGCGCCTGCCTCGACGGTGCGGCCGGCACGATCGCGGTTCCAGCGGATTCTCCGCACGCCACCGCGGTCGGCGGAACGACCCTGAGATTGTCACCCGGCGACATCTGGGCCGGCGAAACCTGGTGGGATGGTTCCGCCGACACGCCGCAGACCGGCCAGGGCGGGTTCGGCGTCAGTCGCTTCTTTGCGCGCCCGGATTACCAGGACGGCCACACCGCCGCGGCGATGCGATCGATCCCGGACGTGGTGGCGAACGCCGATCCCGCCACGGGGGTGCAAATCTGCAACGCCGACGAAGGCGGCTGCCCGACCGGCACGCTCAACGGCGGTACCAGCTACGCGGCGCCGGAGTGGGCGGCGTTCACTGCGTTGTTGAACCAGACGCAAGGCGCGCGACTCGGCCTGCTCAATCCGCAAATCTACCCGCTGTCAGGCCCCGGCGTGTTTCACGACGCGGCCGCGCTCGCGAGCGACTTCGCGCATGTCGGCCTCGGCTCGCCCAAGCTCGCGCTGCTGCATCAACAGCTGACCGCGCAGACCACTGGACCCGTCGACGCCACTCTCTCGCAGGTGCGTGTCTACGACGAGGAGAACTTCAGCTTCCCGCCGAGCTATTCGCTGGCGATGCCGGCCTTCAGCGATGGCACGACGCCGAGCTACGTGGTCGTGCGCCTGGTCGATGCGAACGCGAACATCGTAGTGGGCAAGACCGTGACGCTCACCGCCAACAGCGGCAGCCATGCGACGATAACGCCGGCCAGCGGCGTCACCACCAGCGACAACGGTGCGGTGGTCTTCCAGGTGACCGACCTGGTCATCGAACCGCTGACGTTCACCGCGAGCGACGTCACCGACGGCGTCACGCTGACCGAATCGGCGCGCTTGAATGGCATCGCACCGGTCGCGGCGAGCGGCAACGTCGTCGCATTCACCGACGCGGTTGCCGCCGATGGCCGCAGCACCGACACGATCACCGTCACCTTGCAGGACGCGCTCGGGCGGCCGACACCGGGAAAGGTCGTTGCGTTGCGGCAGACGGGCAATTCGGTGATCACGGCGCCCGCTTCGGGCGTAACCGATGCCGACGGGCAGATCGCCTTCACGGTCACCGACACGGTGCAGGAAACCGTCACCTACACGGCCGTCGACGTCGGCGATGGCCACCTGCCGGTCCCGGGCGCGGCGGTCGTCACCTTCAATGCGAGCGGCGGCGACAATTGCGGCATCACCAATCTCGGCGACCCCGATGTCGCTGCAGGGCCGGGCTATGCGATCACGCCGTTCGCCACCGGATTCGTACCGCTCGACACCAACTTTGGCGGACTCACCAACGGCTGCCGCGGCGCGTCCGGTCTGGCGTTCGATGCGCTCGGCAACCTGTATGTGTCGGACATGCATTCCGGCGATATCTACAAGTTCGGCGCGGCGGGCGGAGTAGCAGGCCCATCGACGTTGCTCACGACGACAGCGCTCGGCCCGATCCTCGAAAGCCTGGCCTTCGGCCACGATGGCAAGCTGTACGGCGCGCGCGGCGCGACGACTGGAAACTTCTTCACCGGTGCCGTCATCGAGATCGATCCCGCCACCGGTGCGCTGGTGCGCACGGTCGCGGATTCCATCACCTGCGCCAGTTTTCTGGCGACCGATCCGGCCAGCGGCGATCTGTTCGTCGACGATTCCTGCGGCGGCGGCGGCTCGGACAATGGCTCGATCTGGCGCATCTCCGATCCCGGCAGCGTCAATCCAGTGACGTCGATCTATGCCTCGACGCCCGGCACCAACGGCGGTATGTCCTTCGCGCCCGGCGGCACGCTGTATGTGATCGACTATGCCGAGAACGCGGTTGCGGAGATCGCCGGCACGGCCAGCGCGACGCCGGGACAGAAGACGCTGCTGTCCGGCATCAGCGGTTCCGCGCTCGGCATCGTTGCGACGGGCGAGCAGTCGGGAGGGCGCGCGAGCACGCTCACCCTCGCCGCGGCGCCGGCGGCGGATGGCTTGCCGATCGGCATCCGCTCGTTCGATCTCGGCGTCGATCCCGCGGTGGCGACGTCGCTACTGATGACCAACGGCTACGCCAACGTGCATGTGATCGGGCCGGATCGGTGCCACTACGTCAGCATGTCCGTCGCCGTCTACAAGATCACCAACGCCGACGGAACGTGTCCGTTGCGTTCCGAGCAGCCGCTGCTCGCGCTGAGCCCGGCTTCGATAGCGCCGGCGCCGACGCAGGGTGGTTCGCAGACCTTCAGCGCCACCTTCCACAACGTCAGCGTGCCAACCGGGACGACGGTGCTGTTCCAGGTCGCCGGCGCCAACGCGCAGGTGCAGCAGGCCACGACGGATGCGGCCGGTAGCGCCAGTTTCGTCGAACATGGTACGAACGCCGGCAGCGACGCGATCACCGCGTCGGCGATCGTCGACGGCGCGCTGCTGACCTCGACGCCCGCACAGGTAACCTGGCAAGGCGGACCGCATACCGCGTTCTTGACGCTCAACCGCTCGCCGAACAGCGCGATGGCCGGCCGGCCAGTTTTGCTGAGCGCCAATCTGACCGATGTCTCGGAGGATCCGAACGTGCCGATTGCCAACGCCACGATTCAGTTCGGCGTGGATGGGCAATCGTGCAGCGCAACGACGGACGCGAGAGGCGAGGCCCGTTGCTTCGTTACCATTGCCGATGTCGGCGTGTTTACGCTCACTGCAACGTACGATGGTTCGGCCGGCGCTTTATCGGCGAGCGCGAGTATGTTGTTTTCGACGACGCCGTTTATTGACCGTATTTTCGCGGACGGGTTTGACGGCTGAGGGATGAGATTCAAGAACCGGGGCAGAGTGTGCTTTTCGGGCGAACGTACATGAAGGTGCACTCTGGCCCCGCTTTTCGGCAATGCGCATCTGAAAAAGTTACGACCGGCACTGATGGTCGAAGGCGAACGCGGCCTGACTTTCGCGATCTGAGGCGGTGGCCCAACGATCGCTGAGCTCACTGCTTCTGCTGGCAGCGAGCAACGTAACCACTATCGCGCAGCCGCTCGTCGTCATGACGCCGGAGCTGCGGCGTCATTTTGGATGACACAGCTCAATCGTCAGCGTCGAATGATGGAAAGATTCGGGGCAGAAGCTGCGACGATCCTCAGCACGTCATGCATGCATCGATCGCTGACGCCATGAATTTTGATCGCATGATCGTTGTTCGGCGAATCATGCAACCACCGCAGTGACAGCGTCCCTGCAATGGCCGGTACAGACTCGAGATACGCGTAGTCGTGCGCCACGCCGATGCAACGATCGAGGAATGCTCGCTTCTGGAAGCTGTAAGACGACGCCGTGCAGTTTCCCGTCGGCGGTGAATAAGTGACCTTCAATTCGAGGACCTCGTCTCGCCACTCTTCGCACCCTGTGGACTGCCACTCGGTGCGGGGATTCCAGAGCCTGCGATTGGCGTAGTAGCCAGCGGCTAGAAAAACGCATACGCATATAACTACCGCCTTCAGCGTGGAGCTCCGCATACGCCTTGTTCCCGAACGGGGAACGAATTGGTCGTTTCATTGAGCCAGAAGTTCCGTGCGCGTACGACGATGGGCGAGGTCAGTCGAATCTGCGCAAGCTGGACCTGTACTTTTTTTGGCGAATATCGAGAAAGCACACGCGGGCTCCTGTTTTCGGTACGGCTAGATGCCGTGAACCTCGTCGATGGCATTGGCCTGAAGCCGGAGGGGAAGGCAAAACAAAGCAGTGGCCGAGGCCGGTGCGGGAACACGAACGTGGTTACGTCAGCGATGCCGTGAAAAGCTTGTGCGCGCGACCTGCTGTTGTATCGTATGGCCATGGGCCTGTCTTACCCGTAAGGCCTCGTTCCGATCCGCGACGTGACGGTGCGGAACGCGCCGTGCGGCGTGGTTCGCCGGTCACTGCAGGAGGGCGTCATGAAAGTCCGTTCCGTCTGTGCATTCGTCTTCGGGTTTCTGCTGCTGTCCGCGCGGCCTGACGTCTCCGCAGACAGCAACCACAAGACGTGGAAGGACACCAGCGATATCGGCGTCCTCGTCCTCACGCTTTCATCGGCGGCGGTTCCCACGGCACAAGGCGACTGGCAGGGCCTGGAGGAAGCCGGGTGGAGCCTTGCGCTGGCGGAAGGCGCTGCTTTACTCGGGAAGTCGGTGATCAGCGAGGAGCGCCCCAACCACCGCAACGATCAAAGTTTTCCGTCCGGACACACCACGCTGGCGTTCGCCGCGGCAACGACGATGTATCGGCGCTATGGTTGGGAGTGTGGCGTTCCGGCCTATGCGGTCGCCACGCTGACCGGTTACGCGCGGGTCGCGGCCAAGGAGCATCACTGGTGGGATGTCGTCGCGGGCGCTGGCCTCGGGATTGGAGCCGGCTGGCTGATGACTCGCCCGTTCGACAAGAACGGGCGGTTGACTCCCTGGATGGACGACGAGGGCGGCGGCTTGACGTTGAACTACACCTGGTAACGCCGAGCCTCCGTCACGCCACGAAAAAGGCCGCCCGTGCGAGGCGGCCTAAGTCGTTGATTGAGTTGGTCGGGGTGACAGGATTTGAACTTGCGACTTCTACCTCCCGAAGGTAGCGCTCTACCAGGCTGAGCTACACCCCGACCGGGACCGCCTAAGCGGGCCGCGAATTCTAACGATGCCCTCGCGCGTGTGCAACACAAACCTCGGACGAGGGACGTCAGGGACTGGAACGGGCTCAGCCTTGCGCTCGTGGCGGCGTCGCGCCGCAACCTGGAGAGCGCGGGCCATCTGTTAACCTACGCGGCTCACATTTGCCGTTGCCGCGCGGTTTACCGCGGGCTTGAAACTTGAGGACTCCGATGGCCGTCAACCAAGCCCGCACGATGCCCGGCGTGCTCGAACTGCTGCCGCTCGACCAGGTCGAGTTTCAAGCAATGCTGGATGCGATCCGGCGCAACTTCGAACGCTACGGCTTCCTGCCGATCGAGACGCCGGTGATGGAGTTCTCCAGCGTGCTGCTGACCAAGGAAGGCGGCGAAACCGAGCGCCAGGTCTATTTCGTGCAGTCGACCGGTGCGTTGCAGGCGGCGGATGCCGGTGCCGTGCCCGAGCTGGCGCTGCGCTTCGATCTGACCGTGCCGCTGGCGCGCTATGTCGCCGAGCACGAACACGATCTCACCTTCCCGTTCCGGCGCTACCAGATCCAGCGCGTGTATCGCGGCGAGCGCGCGCAGCGCGGGCGTTTCCGCGAGTTCTACCAGTGCGACATCGACGTGGTCGGCAAAGACAGCCTTTCGGTGCGCTACGACGCCGAACTGCCGGCGGTCATCTACAGCGTATTCCGATCGCTCGACATCGGCGCATTCACGATCCAGATCAACAACCGCAAACTGATGCGCGGCTGGCTCGAAGGCCTCGGCATCGGTGACGGCGAACGCCAGGGCGCGTTGCTGCGCGAGGTCGACAAGCTCGACAAGCGCGGTGCCGACGCGGTGTGCGGTACGTTGACCGGCGCAGGGTTCGGGCTGTCCGAAGACGTCGCGGCGAAGTTGCTCGACTTCGTGCAGTTTCGCTCGACCTCGCTTGGCGACGCGTTGGCCAAGCTGGATGCGCTCGGCGCCGGCAGCGAAGCGCTCGAACAGGGCAGGGCCGAACTCAAGGAAATGCTGACCTTGATCAAGGCGTTCGGCGTGCCCGAATCGCACTTCGCGCTGAACCTGTCGATCGCGCGTGGCCTGGACTACTACACCGGCACGGTCTACGAGACCACGCTCAACGATCATCCGCAGATCGGTTCGATCTGCTCCGGCGGCCGCTATGAGAACCTTGCCAGCCACTACACCAAGTCGCGCCTGCCCGGCGTCGGCATTTCGATCGGCGCGACGCGCTTGTACTGGCAACTGCGCGAAGCCGGCCTGCTGCGCGGCGGACGCAGCACGGTGCAGGCGCTGGTCGCGCAGATGGACGAGAACGACCTGCCGCGCTACCTGGAAGTCGCGACGGAACTGCGCAACGCCGGCATCAACACCGAGGCGGTGATCGAGCCCGGCAAGCTGGCCAGGCAATTCAAGTACGCCGACCGCGCGGGCATCCGCTTCGTGCTGGTGCTCGGCACCGACGAGATCGCCAAGGGCGTGGTGACGGTGAAGGACCTGCGCAAGGAGGACCAGTTCGAGGTGAAGCGGGCGGAGCTGGCGGAGACCTTGCGCGTGGAGATCGAGCAGGCGGCGGTGATGCGGAGGGGGGCGTAGGGCCTTTATGGCTAGCGCGTACGAACTCGCGTTGTGCGGCGCAGTCGGGTCAACTGCAAATGGATTTCCGCCTGCGCGGGAATGACGTCGGGATCGGGGGAGGTCGCGTATCAGACCCGCGACGTTGATCATGAGCAAACGCTGACGCGGCTTCCTTTCGGAAAGGCAATGCGAGGGAAAGGATGTCCGGCAAGCAACCAATGGTCTACATCGTGGCCAACCGCGGACGCGGCACGCTGTATATCGGTGTGACGGGATGGTTGAAGCAGCGCGTGCATGGGCATCGCGAAGGACTACTGTCGGGGTTCACCGAAAAGTACGGCCGCAGTCGTCTGGTCTGGTTTGAAGAGCACGCAGATTTCCCCTCCGCGGGTCGGCCGCGAGAAGCAGATCAAGAAATGGAGCCGGTATGGAAGCTCGATCTGATCGAAAACACCAACCCGGCATGGCGCGACCTTGGAGCGACTTGCTCGATTGACGTAGTAGCCCGCGACGCAGGCAACGACATCGCCCCATAGACCGACGTCATTCCCGCGAAAGCAGGAATCCCACTTGCCTTCACCGGCAAGTAATTCAAGCCAACACGTAAGCACACCAACAACGGCACGAAGCCATCCAACTCACCTAGCAGGTCGGCGATGCACGGCAACACCATCACTCTGGACGGCAACAGCCTCACCCGCAGCCAACTCGTCGCGATTGCGCGCAGCGGTGCCGGCGTTTCGCTCGACGAAGCCCAGCTCGTGCGCGTGCAGCGCGCGGCCGATTTCATCGCCGACAAGGTCAGCTGCGGCGAGCCGATCTACGGCGTGACCACCGGCTTCGGCAGCAACGCGGACAAGCTGCTCGGCGCGCATCGCGCGCGCGACGAACTGCCGGGCGGCAATCCGGAACAACGCGACGGCACCTTGCTGGAAGAGCTGCAGCACAACCTGGTGATCACGCACGCGGTATGCGTCGGCGAGCCGTTCGCGGTCGAGGTCGTACGTGCGATGCTGGCGATCCGCATCAACACGCTGATGCGCGGGCATTCCGGCATCCGCGTGTCGACATTGAAGGCGCTGGCGGAACTGCTCAACCGCGACATCATTCCAGTGATTCCGCAGAAAGGATCGGTCGGCGCAAGCGGCGATCTCGCGCCGCTGTCGCATCTGGCGATCGTGCTGCTCGGCGGCGGTGAAGCGTTTCATCAAGGCGCGCGCATGAGTGGCGCCGAAGCACTGCGGCGCGCCGGCCTTGCGCCGCTGCGGCTGTCGTTCAAGGAAGGCCTTGCGCTCAACAACGGCACCGCGCAGATGCTCGCCTGCGGCGTGCTCGCGCTGGATCGCCTGGAGACATTGATAGCAACCGCCGATCTTGCCGCGGCGATGTCGCTCGATGCGTTCGCCGGGCGCAAGGGGGCGTTCAAGCCCGAGGTGCACGCACTGCGGCCGCATCCGGGTCAGGTCGACACTGCTGCGCAGATCCGCGATCTGCTCGACGGCTCCACGCTGGCCGATATCCCGTATCACCTGGTGCCGCGTTTTCGCACCTGGCTGGCCGATTCGTGGATCGAGGCGGAAGATCAGCAGCAGCATTTCGATATCGCTTGGGACTATGTGCCGCCGGGCCAGCGTCATGGCCGCGAAGCGTTCTACCAGCGCTTCCTGCCGTTCAAGGGTGGCAAGAAGCATCAGCCGCAGGACGCCTATTGCCTGCGCTGCATGCCACAGGTGCACGGTGCGGTGCGCGATGCAGTCGCGCAGGCGGCACGCGTGTTCGAGATCGAACTGAACTCGGTGACCGACAACCCACTGATCTTTCCCGATGTACAGGGAAGTACGAGTGCTGCGGGCGCAGGAGGCGCAGGAGCAGCCGATGTACAGGGAAGTACGAGTGCTGCGGGCGCAGGAGGCGCAGGAGCAGCCGATGCCGAGGACGCCGAGGTCATCGAAGACCAGGTCGTCTCGGCCGGCCACTTCCACGGCATGCCGTTGGCGCTGGCGATGAGCTATGTGAAGGCGGCGATTCCGGTGCTCGCGTCGATCTCCGAGCGGCGCTTGAACAAACTCGTCGACCCGGCCACCAACGATGGCCTGCCGGCGTTCCTGATCGGCAATGAAGATGCGACCGACTCCGGCTTCATGATCGTCCAGTACACCGCCGCGGCATTGGTCAACGACCTCGCCACGCGCGCGCATCCGGCGTCGGTGTACTCGATACCGACCAGCGCGAACGCCGAAGATCATGTCTCGATGGGCGCGAACGAAGCACGTCACGTGCTCGAGATGACCGAGGACCTCGGCCATGTGCTCGCGATGGAGCTGTACACCGGCGCGCAGGCGCTCGACTACCGGCAGGACATGCTGAACGCGGCGCGCCGGCTGGCCAAGCGCGGCGACTGGCAGGTCCTCGCCGGCAAGATCGCGAACGCGCCGCACGCGCAGCATCCCTCGCGCGCGCAGTTCGAAACCGAGGTGCAGGCACTCACCCGCGCACTTGGCGAAGCGCATGATTTCCACGCCGGCACGCTCGTCGCCGCCGCGCACGCGAAGATCCGCGAGCGCATCGCGTTCATGTCGCGCGATCGCGCGATGGATGGCGATGTGCGGGTTATGTGCGAGCTGGTCGCGTCGGGCGCGCTGGTTCGCTGAGGCAGGGAGGCACGCGCAGCGGCGTCGACCGCCGCTGCGCCACGGACGTTCAGGGCCCCTCG
>Ga0247776_10000369_pt1 | contig 10835 bp, 11 predicted proteins | sample UWRJL199509C5_FD_179912 | JGI IMG/M metagenome (GOLD analysis project Ga0247776, IMG submission 179912) | Plant litter microbial communities from Arlington Agricultural Research Station in Wisconsin, United States - UWRJ-L199-509C-5 | ecosystem: Environmental > Terrestrial > Plant litter >...
TAAGCGCTTGTCTTGCCCAACTTGGCTAGACCGCCATGGACAGTTCGTTGCATCGGCGAAATCGTCATTCAAAAAGTTCACCGCCCGCCCGATAACGGGTTTTACTGCCGCGGGGTCCTGGGGCGATAGCGGCGCTCTGGTCATCGCATCCATGCTGCGAGCTCCTGAGCTCATTAGCAGTTGAAGTTCACACAGCCTCAAGCACAACCACCCCTTATAGAGACTGACCGTCCTCCGAAGAACGAAAATCCTCTTTCGCGGCCCTCAATCCTTCACCATGGCAAACTTCAAGGATTGGGCGCTGCAGTATGTGCTCGCAGACGAGGAACCCCTCCAGCTCGAACTCGCAAAGAAGGCCGCCGCAGGTTAGTTATATTAGTAAATCGCATTACCAACAAGCAAATTGCTGATTTTTGGGTAGAGATTAAGAGTTCGAGTGCGAACAGGGCAGTGGTTGGTAACTGGGCTGCCTCTGTACAGCCATGGATGAGCAGGGCGCAGGCCGGCGACGACGACCAGATGGACGACGGTGATGACGGAGGAAGTGGTGGTGACATTATCGCACGGGCCAAAGGTATATAGGGGTCATCGGCACCGCTCTGTGAAAAAGGGGTAAAAATGACTATCAACTGACACTGGACTATAGCTCTTGGCTTCCTCGCCGGGACTCTCGAGGCACTTGACAAGACCATTCTGCGCATGGACCAAAGTAGGCTCATTTCTCTCGGCTATATAGTCACTCCTTGCTGACTGTAGATAATAACAGTCACCTTCTTGGTGGGCTTTTTCGGCGCCATGTTCTCCTATGACCACAAGGCCGGCATCACAGCTTCCACCAAGGCTCTCAGGCAACTATTTGCAATGAAGAACTTCAAGCCCGACATGGGCGTTAAGATGCTCGACGATGTCTGCAAACTTAAAGAAGACTTCCGCTTGCAGAGTGTGGCAACGAGGCTTGAGATTTACGAGCTCTTCCGGAGCTTGGTACAAGACCCGTCCGTCAGCAGCGAGCTTCAGCACAAGTACGGCCCATCGTGCGGCTTTGTTGTCGACCTTCTTCAGCTATGCCAGCACGAAAGAGACCCGAGAAATCTCATGCTGTGGTTCAAAATCATTTCCACTCTTGCTGCCGACTATTCACCATCTACTGAGGTTACAGAAGAGATCTTCAAGGCGTTCTCTGCGTACTTCCCCATTTCGTTGAAGAGCTCCTCTACGGTCATTGGGATTACTGCCGATGATCTCAAAGAGGCTGTAAGGAATTGCTTTGCCGCACATCAACGAGCTGCACCTTTTGCTTTTCCATTCTTGATTCAGAAGCTTGACCAAGGCGACGCGGTTACGGTAGCTGTCAAGGTCAGTTAGCCACAAAGCCCATTGTCTAACACTATGCTACAACCTGAACCCGGAGACTGACTCTATACAGCTCGACATTCTGCGAACTATCAAGGCATGCGTGGAAGCTTATGAGCATCCACAGGCTAGCGTTGTGCCATATATCGAGAAGATATGGGGCTCCCTCAAATACGAAGTTCGGAATGGGGAGGTGAAAGAGACGATCGACGCCACGCTAGATGTGCTTCGGGCCATAGCTAACAAACTCGACGGATCCAAGACCCAGAAGCTCGACCCACTGCTGCTCAAAAACTACATCGGCGTCGTCTTCAAGGATTGCCGGGATGATCTCGCAAACCCAACTTACACCAAACAGGCTGGACTTCTGGTGATGACCGTTATCACGGCCAACATTAGTGGCTATATCCAAGAGAGTGCCGCTTTACTCGACTGCATCCGACAGAATTTCCGGCAACCAAAGTCTCCTTCCCACACAAAAGATCTCCTTCTTATCCTGAATTTGTTTCTGAAGGCTCGATCGGACTTAGTCAAGAACAGAGAACATGGCCATCCCGAAGATGTCGAACAACTGAAGGCGGAGCCAAGAGCGCAATTAGACACCTTGTTCCAAGACATTTACTTGAGCACCTGGACTGCCAAATCAAACAAATCTAGCAAAGAGAATGCCGACGTTCTCAAGCAAGTCCTTCAAGGCCTTGCTCTGCTGGTTAGCCAGAAAACGGTTCAACAAGACGGACAGGCCTCTCTTCTTTGTTCAGGGGAAACATGCTCGGAGATATGTACCCTTCTGACTCAACCTCTTGTTAAGGGCTTGACATTGAGTTCGAACGACAACACTAGTACTGACGCAAGTCTGGAAGAGGAAGCGCAGCTTGCCCTCCGCGAAGTTGGCCTAAATTATACGCCCGCGTACGAAGAGTTTTCTCGCCGAGCCAAGGCAGAGATTCTCAAGCGCGATTGGACTAACGCTTCGAGCTACTCCATGGACGCTTTAAGGGATCTTCTATTTCGGCTGGCGTTTATTGGCTGTTCGGAGTTGCCACATAATATCGCAGGCGGCTCTGCATCCTCGAAGCCATTTTCACCTATTCAACACTTTATCACGTCCACAGCTACCCTGCTCGAATTATTTCCCCTTTCGAAAGCGGAGGGCTCAACTGAACCACAGAAGGAGTCCCTAGCTGACTCCTATGTTATCGCCGCGTTACACGCTGGCCTGCTGTTTTTTCATGACGCATGTGTCGCCAAGTATCAGGCAGACGCCCTGGTGCCGTTCTCGAAAAGCGATAAGAATTGGGTCCAAGAGTTTGAGAGTCTCCCAGAGGATTGGATTCAGCAACTGAAATCTGGACAAGCTTCAGACTCGACCCTGGATAGCATCGGAGAAGACAGCCCAGAGGTGTATCGTCAGTTTCTCAGGCTTAGCTTGTTCACCGTGAGGTACCTATGTCGGACAGCGACCTCTGGAACCCAGACAGTCTGGAGCGGGCGGATCCTCTCACAAGTTGCGAATATTGCAACGTCGGTCGTCCGCAGCCTTGATGAAAAGCTCCAATTATCCTGCAACCTCGCCAGCGAAGCTTTCACACTATTTTCCGAAAAAGGCCCGATCTCCATCAAGCAGGAATCACCTGCTTTCGTCGAGCTGCTGACTTGGGGTGTCTTGGAAGGCCTTTGGCCAGGGGCCATGCTCAAACTGGTATGTATCCGTGTTTTGAAATACCCAACTCAGCTAATAATCTCTCACAGTACAACCCCGGCGGAATAGCTGAAGAATGCATGTGCAACCCGCCTGACCTCGAATCCCATCATTCGCGCCAAAGGGAGATCCGCGCGTCCGTTGCCCTGATATTAGCCAACAAGTACAAGGGGGGTGCATCAACATCCGATCCGGAATCCCAAACCATGAGCAAGGTGCTAAACTCATGGGGGAACGAGCTCAAGGTAGCTGCTGCGTCGGATGTCGACCTCGGCGCATTCGAGTCGCTCAATACAATCGCCATGAATATACTGGCCGGAGCAGCTGCGCGACAGGACAAGAATGTGCTCGGCATCGTTCCAGTACTCAAGGAGGCTATTGCCAGCGAGCATATCGGCGACATCGTGTCGCGTTCGATGGGAATTCTCGTCAAAGACAGCGACATACTCACTACCAAAAACCATGCGATTGTCCGACGCTTTTATAAACAATGGGCATACAGCCAAATAGCGAAGCCCCTATATCCCCTGGCGCTGCCAACGGAAAATGGACCTGCTGCTGCTACAAAATACAGAGCCGCAGTCCTCTCGATAGTTAGCAACTGCGCTTTCAACGTTTACGAAGCTGACGTGGAACCTCTGCTCCGACTTCTGATCACCACTCTTGGTGACCGCAACAGCGTCTCTAGCCAGCAACTTACCGCAGCACTCGAAGTCTTGGTCGAGATTCTTGCAAACGAGCCGGATGCGCTCAAAAGTCACTTGAAGGCCATAATTGGCGGAGCGGTTGGTGTATACGAAGAAAGCCTTTCCTCCGCGCAAAGCAATCTCAAGAGGGACCCGAGCCGAACGAGTGCGAGGAAGCTGGTTCTACAGGCATTGGCGGCCATACCGAAGAAGTTCGAGGATCGCCATCTGCTATCGCACTCTCTCAAGCTACAGCGTGTGTTGTCGCAGGCATGCGGAGACCCTGCCCGCGAGGTTAGGCAGGTTGCGCGTTTGGCGAGGGCCAACTGGGCGAATATCAAGTGAGGATGAGGGCAGCCGGCGTCGCTGTTTGTGTCAGTTATATCCATAGAGTACAGCCAGGAGGATATGATTTCAAATTTGGCCATCTGATTCTCGTATGGAATAGATAGGGGTACGGTGGAGGGAGAGTAACATTTGATTTCAGTTTCCCGGGCATCAAACTGACGCGACGGTGACGGAGACTTCATAGTCATAGGTATCGCTAGACATTTTATTCCCTTATGTTGCGGAATCTGAGTGGATATTGAGATTCCGCCGGTGGTAGTGAGGGTGCTTGTATGGAAGCTCTGCGGTGCACAACCGGATTGTATCCGACGAGTTTACCTGATACACCTTCTACTAGGTTGGCTCGGTAAGGCTGTGAATATATCCGCGGCGGGCGCCGTCACAATTACAAGGGCTTTGTTACCGTACGGACAGGGTGCATATTCGAACATTGTAACGGCAACGCTAGCGACTATGCTGCGAGTTTAGTGTGGCATTGTTCTCGCGCCCTTAGCTGAGCGCCACTACTGGCACTAAATCTAGTAGATACTCCGGATTCAGTTCCATTGTGTATGAAGCATGACCAATATTCCAACTTGTCCTTACGCCTTCCTCCGCCTTTCGCCCTTCTTCGCGGACTTCGGCTCCGCCCCCGATGCGGTCTCGGCCCCTGACCCCGCCGCGCTTACCGACGACTTAGTCAAAGCATCCAACATCTCCGTCGTATACGCCGGCGCCGCCTCTACCTCCTTCTTTGCCACGCGCTTCGGATCCGCCTTCCCGATCGCCGGAATCCCCGTCGCCAGCACGCTCTGAAACGGCGTAACAACAAAGTGTCCTGCGGCGTCGAACCACTCGGTAAACGGCTTTGTGATCTCTAGCGTCTTGCTCTTCTTGCCCCCCTTGCCGATCACCTCGACCGTGACGTTATACTCGGGCACGTTCTTCTTGGTGTGTGTGGAGATGCGGATCGTCTCGCCGCCGGCGCTGGCCGGCGCCGTCCCCTCGTATATCGTCCCGCGCTCGACGTAGAAGATCCAGAGAGTTAGCGCCCCGTTGAGAATGCTGTAGACGGCGACGGCCGCGGCGGTGTACCACTTTGTGGATTCGAACCCGAGCTTGTAGTCCCAGAGGAGGCAGGCCGCGGCGATGGCGAGGGCGCCGTAGCCTAGCGTGAGGCGGACGTCGGTGAGACGGTGGGATTGCTTGAATTTGAGGCTGTTGAGGTAGTTGGGGATGGCGTCGTCGGAGGTGTTTTTGAGGTCTGGGTATTGCGTGTTAGTGGTTTGGTTTAGGGGAGCTCAGGGATGGGCGAGCGGGGAGCTTGTGAGGTGCGCACCTGCGAGGTTGTAGACGGAGATCTTTTCTTGTGAGGCCATGATGGCTGCGCGTGTGGTTTATACTCTTGTCGCCGTTGTATCAGCTGTGTGGGCGTATACCGTGGTGGTTTGGAGATCTGGGGTCCGCCTTGTCAATGGAGGTTCTCCAGCGAACAAAGGATGGATGCGGAAAGGCCACCTTTGGCTCGCGTCGATTGGGTCAGGGTTGTGGGGCCACAGTTGCGACTGGAGACCCCTGCCGATGCGGCGCTGCGCGAAGTGACAGGGGGGTGTGCGCCTCGTTTGAACGTTAGCCGTTTTAGCGAGCTCTAAACACGACGACATCGCAACTTTGGAAGCTCCCTTGGCAATTGCGCAGTGACGAGTGTTGGATTATACATCACGAAAATGGCACAAGTACCGGTACAGACAATCCATAGGGATCCCCAGCTCTTGTATGGCCCCTATCTTAAGGCGTCTTCATGTTCGAGTTGCTGACCCGCGTCGTGGAATAGCTACTGGATCCTGGTCCCGATCACGATTGTCATGGTACGGCAGCACCCCCTTTTGCCGACTCCGCGCGACGAGACCCCTTTTCTAACGCGGCGCATCATATAGGTCCTGACTGGTATCCTCCGCCATTATGCCTCCGTATTGATGCAGACGGCGCCGAAGAGACTCGACCAAAAGACGATGCGCGAACAACGGTCGCTACTCCACGGCATGAACGTGCGCGGCAACTTCCACGTACTATCGCGACCCTCGTTCATCGCTAGACGTGAGGCATTGACGGCCGCGTACGAGTCCGGCGCTTATCTCAAGGACCCCGAACGCCGTGGCCAGCCGCCGGCGAACCCGATGAGCGACCCGAGCTCGATGGACGGCATGATGGGCATGATGAAAAACCAAATGGCCATGATTATCCCCAACACGTTGATTATGAGCTGGATCAACGCCTTCTTCAGTGGTTATGTGATCAGTATGGTCCAACTTCACCGAGAAGCCGCCGCGCTATAGCTGACGTGGCGTACTAGTGAAACTCCCGTTCCCTCTGACTATCAAGTTCAAGAGCATGCTTCAGGCTGGTGTGGCCACCAGGGACATGGACCCCCGGTGGATGTCCAGCATCAGCTGGTATTTCCTATGCATTTTTGGCCTGCAGTCTGTTTTCAACTTCATCCTCGGTGACAACAATGGTATGTCTACTTCTCATTCAGTTGGAGGTGGTTTTGCTGACAGATCACAGCCGCAAGCCAAATGGCGCAGCAGATGGGCCAAATGGGCCCGCAGACAGGTCAAATGTTTGGCCCCGGTGTTGATCCCGACAAGCAGTTTCTTAGTGAGGCTGAGAACCTTGCTGTTATTGAGCATTATTCTGTGCTCGACGGCGTCGAGCAGCGTCTCCTGGAGGGTATCAAGGTATAGAGAAAACCGGGTCCGTACGTATTTACATAGACCGCCCCGTACAATGCACTCTTCCCACACCCGCACTCGCATCCTGCTCCCTTTTGCTGCAGATATCCGATGTGCCTGACCGGACCCCCTTACTCTTCCCACCACAGCGCACAGCCAAGGCCGGGTGCCTTCATGGATCCCGTAATCTTGTACGGTGGGAGCAACTCACTTGCAGGCTGGTCGGCCAAGTCAAGTGGACCGGACGGCGCTTGATCGTGCCACTCTTCTGAGAGCACCTGGAAGCGAACCATCTCATTGTTGTCGTAGTACATCACCTGGTCGTCCTCTTTCCACACCCACAATCCCTCGGCCGGTTCGCTAGATGGGGAATTAGCCGGGGTACGAGAAGACGAAGGGGGAAACGGTCTTACAATTCCGAGCCTTCAGGCAGCTCAGTCCATGGGACAAAGATATCGTGAAAGAAATCTGTGGCAACTGGAGCATGCGGTTAGCAAACGAACGGCTCCTGAGGCGCGGGGCATTGAGCTTACGGTTGATGCCGTCTCTCGTTTGGCTTGCAATGCGTGCTACAATGACCTCTCCCTTAAAAGGCCGAAATACCACCATGCGAAACTCAACTAGGGAGATCCTCAGCAGAGATACTAGGAGTAAAGTTCAGTCTGACTTACCATTGACGTTGGCAAATCCGTCGCCTTGGCCGATCAGGCCTTCAGATGTCCAGAGGATGTCCCATAGACAGATGAACAGTCCGATTTTTTGTACGACCTGGAATTGGGTAAGCGTTGGCACAGTACGCTCGTGCCGCTGAGGCATCGCTCACCTTGTTGGCATATTTGGTGTTGATGTTGTCCTCGATCGCCGCGTAGCTCTGCTTGCCGAAATCCTCGGGAGCGATCTGCACCAGATCGGCGATCTTAGTCTAGTCACGCGAACCTCAAAGGTCAGTAAACTTTTCTCACGTGGCGATCATTTTGCAACTCACGAGAATGAACATTTTGACGTGGTAATATCTTCGGATGTACGATCTGGAGCGCCGAGGCAACCGTGAAGTGGGAAGTTTGGAGTTTTGCGCCGCAGACTGCTGCAACGTGCAAAGATGTCGAAAATTTCCTTCTGTGACTGGTTTAAAAATTCAGAGACTCGGTATATTAGGTTACATTTTATGAAGTGAATTGACGCCCTGGACTGGGAGAGATTCCGCCTCGAAATACTCTGGAGGTTCAAAATTCGTTGAGCTCCCTCAGTTTCATGGGCCCCGCGATGGTTGAACTCACTTCCCTGCTGCAACCATCGATTCTGCCGTTTTCTTCAGTTGTTGCCGTCACCGCCTAACGTTACCCCATCCTACCTGAACCACTTTGAGTTAGGGTTAGATGAGGGAGAAAGAAACCTTTCATTCATATAATATCGAAATAATTCAGCTTAAAACGGTGAGCGTTTTATTCAAGATAGAGAATTGGATATCAAGATATTATAATATCACTACTTCGTCTCGTTGGATTTGCCATGCTTCATTCTATTCAATTCATTATTCCGGGTTAGGGTTCGCCTATGCTGCCCCTGGTTCATTGAGCACCAACCCTTGTAACCGTGCACGTAGGCGAGCTTCGAAGGGTCTTTCGTCAACAACCCCCCACAGCGTGAAAAGCACCAAAGGAAGCAACTGGGGGCAATGAAGCGAGGATATCTATCATCAAAGCAACTGCAACTATTTAGAAGGTCTCTGAGCCCCCAAGCCCTCAGCGTGGGAGCCTTCCAAAACCTTGCAACCCATTCCTGCCGCGTCCACATTGGAACCCATAGTATATTTGCTTATACGAACACCATCGCGCAATGTCCATCACCAGCATCCCTCGCCGAGATTTTCCAGTGCAACGATAGCTGACCCCTGGATTTCGTCACATGTCATCTTCGTCTTTTCTCCGTTTGTCTCCAAAGGCCACGACTGCTTGTTCACGCCAGTCTGGGCAGCACGCAGAGCAGAGAGGGCCAGCGGATGATCCTCTTGAGGAATACGGAGTGGCATGTTGAGTGCCAAGGCGACGATACAGATCCGGAGAGGCCACAGCATTCGAAGCAGTTGTAGGATATATGTGTGAGTCCCGTTTTGTGAACAAGACCGTTTGTGGACCATCTGGCATTGCGCATTTACGTTTGAAGGTTTCCAGGTTGGCTGTCCATCACCACTGACCCCCTCCCCACAACATCTTCACATGCAGCGATAGCTGATAAACTTGAGTTTCATCATATGTATTGTTATATTTTCATCTCTTCCTTGCTTGATTTCAACGGTCACGACTACTCGTTTACGCCCTTTTGGTGCTTATGAACAAGACCGTTTGAGAAGAGTGCCCGCTGTTGCGGCCCGGCGCTCGGCCAGAGGCGGGCTGAACGCCAGGGCCGAAATGAGCGGTCTATATTCCAAATATCACCAGCAGACTTGGTGTTCTTGGGTTCCTATAGGAAGGTTGCCTCGTTTAGTGAGGAGAGAATTTGCTGGCCGGCCATCAGACGTGCACCCCTACATCACCCGCTTGGAGGTTTCGCTAACCATCACCAGTGTCCCTTCCCCGACTGCCCCAAGTGTGGTGATATAATATAACTGACATGGCTGAGTTTCGTCGCATGTATACTTATCTTTTTCGCTTCTCTTCTCGTTTTCACGGTCACAACTTCTAGTTCACATCGTTCACATCGTTTGGTGTTTTGCTGGAGCTCCGTTTTGGAGCTCCGTCTTGTGAATAAGACTATTTGAGGACAGTGCACTCTTACATCCATTGGAAGGTCAGTTGCCCATCACCACCTCAGTGCCCCTTCCAGCGGTTTTAGGTACCATGATATATAACTGACATGGTTGAGTTTTGTTGCATGTCTATTTTTCGTTTCGTCTTCTTTGTTTGATTTTTTTTTGAACGCTATTTGAGGTGGTGTTTTTACCTGAACCCCGTCTTCTCAATAACACCGTTTGAGGATAGTGCGTGCACTCTTGTATCCGCTTCAAGGATCGGGTGTCTATCAAATCGTCCGTTCTATAGCTGTTTCAAGTTTAATCAATATTAGGCATGTAGATTTCGTCTTGATTTTTCTTCTTTTTTGTAGGCCCAAACGTCTGATATACGTTTGTTCAGTTGTTCGTTGGGGCTACGTTTTGTGAACAAGACTGTTTTAGGGATACCGCACCCTTATATCCGTTTGAAAGTTCGGGTGTCACCCAACGCTCGGACCTTGAAACCTTCGACCTGCTGCTCACATCCCACTTTCTGCTTTCTGTGCCTTGCATCTTCCTCGACCGACTGCTTCTCCTCCAACCTTTGAAATTCCGGGCGTATCCTGAAGCTATTTGGGACTCATTCATTCATTCGAGCCTTTTGTCCTTCAAGTGAACAGGGGGCATTCGGCAGGGGTCCTTTTGTTGTCTGCGCGTCGGTCGCGTCTTTCCCATTCAGTTTCATTCTGGAAGTCTTCCAGTTGTCTGTCCTTCCTAATCGTCACAGCGCGCTCAGAACCAGTCGAACCGATGGCATACAGCTACGGGCCGCCTCCCCCGGCCCCTCCCCCGGCAGCGCCGACAAATGGCCCAGTTGGCTATGCTGCCTACGGCCAACAGTACCAGCAGGGACCCCCCCAGAGAGGTGCACACGGCGGAGGACGAGGCCGTGGAGGTCCCGACCGCGGAGGATATCACCAGCCTGCTCCAGCTCCAGCTCCAGCTCCGGCATACGGATACAGCCAGCAGCCCGCGCCGTACGGACAGCAGAACCCAGCCCCTTATCCGGGCCCTCATGCTCCCCAGCCGAGTTATCCGACACCGCAACAGCCCCAGCAGCAGTGGCACCCTGAGCATGCCCAGCAACACGCCCAGCCGCCGCCGCACAACCCCTTGCCCCCTCAGAACTATCACCCAAACTACGCCCCCCAGCTGTACCACCAACAACAGCAGCAACAAGCTCAGCCGTACGGCGGTCAGCCAGGGTACCCCCCAGCCCAGCCGCATTATGGTCCCGGTTACCCTGCACCTGGACCGCAGTCTGG
>Ga0247776_10000371_pt1 | contig 10822 bp, 10 predicted proteins | sample UWRJL199509C5_FD_179912 | JGI IMG/M metagenome (GOLD analysis project Ga0247776, IMG submission 179912) | Plant litter microbial communities from Arlington Agricultural Research Station in Wisconsin, United States - UWRJ-L199-509C-5 | ecosystem: Environmental > Terrestrial > Plant litter >...
CGTGGCGGTGCGGGCGGCAGTGCAGGTAGTGGCGGTGCAGGCGCAGGCGGTGCAGGTACGGGCGGCGCTGGTGCGGGCGGTGCAGGTACGGGCGGCGCTGGTACGGGCGGCGCTGGTACGGGCGGCACGGCCGGTTCGTCCCCGATCTGTGGCAATCAGCTGCTCGAAAAAGGCGAACAATGCGACGACGGCAACAGCAAGAACTTGGATGCGTGTGCTGCCTCGTGCGACTTCGAACAGAGTCAGCGCGCCAATTCCTTCGAGCAAGCGTTTCTGGCTAGCAGCCTGTGTCCGGACAACGCATTTGGTGCTGCATTCGCGGGCACCGGTCGGACCGCGCTCCAAGCGACCTTGAACCAGCGCGTGGACAATGGCTCGCTCAGTCTACTGTTTGCTTTTCGTGGCCTGATCGATCTCAGCGGCATGAGCACGGAGTCAATTTGGCTCGGCATGGCCTACGGCGCGCCCAGCGTCGCTGCCAGCTACGACGGCAAGAGCGATCTCGACTGGTGGTACACGCCCGAGGCCGACCAGGTCGACAGCAATGGCCTATTGTACTCGAACTCGCAAGCTTCGCTGCTTTCGGGAGTCATGAACGCGAGCCCGGGCAAAGTTCAACTCCCGCTACTGAGCGACGTGGTAATCAGCTTGTCGAGCACCAAGGTTCGCTTGACCCTGGGCGTCAGCTCGGAGCCGCTCGCGTCTTCGGGCGTTGCGCCGGGTCATCTGGCGAGTGAGCACCTGCGCCCCGGTCTGGTCAGCTTCGCCGGCAGCGTGCCGACGCCGAGTAACAGTGATGCCGGTCAGCTGTGTGGCAATCTCAGCGCCGTGTCGTTGTCAGTGACGAAGATCCCCGCGGCTTACGCCAGCGGCGGCACGTCGCCGTGTAGCGAGGGCTACGCGACGACTCGCAGCTTCCTGGCCTTGCTCGTGAGCGGCTGCACCATCAAAGGTGATCAGGTGGTGTTACCCACCCAGCCAGATCAGGCCGATCCCAGCGCACCGCAGGGCGGTGCCGGCGCCCCCTACCGGTTCACGACCAGCGCTAGCACCCACCAAGTCACCGGGTGCCGCGACAAGGACGACGAAACCGTTCCTCTGCAGACCTGTCTGAACGCCGCCGCCTACTCCAGCGCTTATCGGCTCAAGACGGGCCGCGTGATCATCAAGTGAAGATCGCCTGGCGAGCCTGCGCAGCAGCGTGGGCTCCGGGCGAAAGCCCCGCTGAGACAGCTACTAGCGGTGCAGCTCGAACAGCGCGCGGACCGCGATCAAGAGCACCGCGCCACCTGGGTAGTCATTCTGAACTCCCGCGGTGTTCGAGCTGGAGGCTCCCAGCAGGTCGAGGTTCGCGCTGAGGTCGAGTCCGAACTTGGGGACCAGCATCAGGCTGGTGCCCGCGGCCAGGCCAAAAGTGAGCGAGCCCGTTTGATAGCCCGCGCCTCCCAGACCGAGCGCACCCCACACCCGATTACGAGGCGTCAGCATGCGAGCCAGGCGGACGCGGAACAAGAGGGCTGTATACGTCCCGCGATCGGACTGTGCGGCGAGCTCCAGATCGCCGTTCAGCTCGAAGCCGAGGCCCGTGGCCCTGGCCACCGGGATTTCGACGCCGAACGCGGCGGTGAGCGCTGGGTTGGTCCGTTCGAAATCAGGGCCGCCGCTCAGCCCCGACAAAACTCCAGGCCCAGCGGCAAGATACAGAAACAGGCGCTGCCCGCCGCCAGCACCGGGCGCTGCGCCCGCGCCCGTGTGCGCGCCGCCGGCCTGCTCGGTATTGTGGGGCTGACCGCTCTGCCCGGAGCTCCGATTGGAGCTGTGCGCGGGCGCCGTGGACTCGGCAGGGTGGTTCGGGGCCGGTTGCGGCAGCGCGGGCCGATCGACCGCAGGCTTTTCCACGGGCGCGTCGTCTGCGAAGGCGGACGGAGTCGTGAGCAAAGCGGCTGCCGTCAACAGCGACCGAGCGACTACCGTTTTGAAAGCCATGTTACGGTCGGTACATGATGCGTACGGCGTACGTCAAGGGCATCGCCGACGCGCAGCGCGTGGCGCGTGAGGCCGTGCTGTGCGTGGCCGAAGGCGTGAAGCCGGGCGATAGCGAACGCCAAGTGTGCGCGCGGATGGAGCGCGAATTCGCGAAAGCGCGAGTGAAGCATTGGCTACACACACCATACGCTTGGTGGGGCGAGCGCACGCGCTTCGATTGGCGCGGAACATGGGAGACCAACGCGCTTCCGACCGACCGCGTGCTCGTCGAGGGCGAGGCGTTCGTGCTCGACGCGGCGCCCATCGTGGCCGGTTTTCCAGCTGATTTCGCCTATTCCGGCTGCGCTGGGGGTGACCCCGAGGCCGCGCGCATGCACCGCGCGTTGCTCGATCAGCTCACGCAGCTCAAGCGCGAGATCGTGGCTTGGTCAGCCAGCGACTCGGGCAGCGCGGGACTGTGTCGAGCCGTTGCGCAGAGGATTGAAGCGTCGGGCTCGGATCTGATTCACACGCGTTATCCGGCTCAAGTCCTGGGCCACACGCTGGAGGGGTTTCCCAATTGGTGCTCGTCCGCGCCGCGTATCGGCACGGGCTTCCAGCTGCCGCTGCTCTTGACCTACGCGACCGGCGTCTTGTTCCATCACTTGCTGGGCACGCGCTACCCGTTCTTGAATGCGGGGGCACCGGGGCGGCCGCAGGGCTTGTATGCGGTCGAGCCTCATCTGGGCAAGGGCAACCTGGGCGCCAAGTTCGAATCCGTACTCCTGGTCGACGACAGCGAGACACGCTGGCTCGACCCAGAGTTGTTCGGCGAAGTGACGGGCTGATGGAGCCGCGAAAGCCAGCGCTCGCCCGTCGCTCGTCCCTGCTCGGGGACCTGCGTATCATCCTGCTCGGCAGTTGGGGCTTCCTGCTGCAACTCTTGCGCTCTCTTCGCCTGCCACGCTAAGAGCCCTGATTCATCGACCCATGACCCCGAACCCAAGCTCTGACTTACCGCGCGGTGGACGCTTCATTTTAGGAGTGATCATCTTCGGCGTGGTGGCGACGCTCGCCTATTGGCTGGTCTGGTTCGGCATCGACCGAGAGATCTTGGCCTCGGCCCACACCGACAGCTATTACGCGTTCGAAAATTCATTTCCGGTGGCTGACGCGTGGATGGTCGCGTGCGGTGTGGCTGCCTGCATCGCGCTCGTACGCCGCCGCGCGAGCTCGCTTTTGTGGATCATCGCGGCCGGTGCGACCAGCATCTACCTCGGCCTGTTGGACGTGCTGTTCGACCTCGAAAATGGCATCTACCGCTCACCCGACACCGGCGGAGTTTTGGTCGAAGTCGCGATCAACGTGCTCACCTTGGCCTTCGGCACGGTGATCATGATCTGGGCTTGGCGGATGCGAAGGCAGCTGACTCGGTTGGGCGGCTGGTGAACGCCGAACAAGCTCCGCGGTCGCCGACCGGTCGGGGTGTTGACGCTATTTGCTGCCGGCGAGCTCGAGCGTCGCCGCGAGCAAGCGCTTGAGCTCGGCCAGCGAGAGGCGCGCAACTTCACCGATCGAGTGCCCATAGTCAGTGAGGTCTTTCAGTGTCTTGAGGCGATCGATTTGGGCGGCGTCATACAACCGGCTGCCGCCGGGGGTGCGCTGAGGCTCGACCGTGCCATAGCGACGCTCCCAAGCGCGCAGCGCGTGCGTCGAGACGCCGACGTAGCGAGCCACATCGCCGATGCGATACGAGCGCGAGCTGGTCGGTTCATTGTCTGCGAGTGGATCGACACGTGTCGTTGACACGACTCCTCCTTTGGCCAGCGCTTGTCTAAGTGGTGTCGAATGTTTGTAGGCCAGATCGGCGCCAGGTCAACCGGATTGTCGAATGTTTGTTCATGCTTTTCGGGAAAGCTGTCCACTCATCATCCGTACAGGGGCGCAGATTTGTCGAGCCGTTCGGTGATCGATTGGACCGGGCCGTTCATTACGCCGGCATGAGATTGCACCGAGCGCTATGCGCTGTCGTCGCTCTATCGTTCCTCAGTCAAGGCTGTGGTGATTCTTCGGACCCTGCGGGCAACGACAGTGGCGGTGGCGGTGCAAAGGCGAAGGCGGGCGCAGGCGGAGTGAGCGCCATCGGTGGCGCGCCCGGATCGGGCGGCGCGGGAACACAGGCTGGCAGAGGTGGCAGCTCGAGCGGCGCCACGGGTGCCGGCGCAGCTGGGCTCGGCGCCGGCGGGAGTGCTGGCGGCAGCACCGCTTCCGGTGGCTCTGACAGCGGAGGCACTGGCTCCGCAGGCAAAGGCGCTGGCGGTACCGGTGCAGGCGGCAAAGGCACAGGCGGCACTGGTGCAGGCGGCAAAGGCGCAGGTGGCACTGGCGGAGTTTCCTCCGGCGGCGGGTCGTCACAGGGCGGCAGCGGTGGTCTCGACAACGACGGACCATGCCCGGTGCCCAGCTACATCGCGAGCGAACCAAAACCGGTTGGCTGGGCGAGTCAAGGCACGGCCACGACGGGCGGTGGGAACAGCACGCCCCTCTTGGTCACGACCCTCGCGCAATTCAAGACCGAGGTCGCCGGATCGGCGGCGAAAGTCATCTACGTCAAAGGCGAATTTGCGCCTGACAGCATCAGCGTGGGCTCGAACAAGACCATCATCGGCTGCTCGTCTGGCGCCAAAATTCAAGGTCACTTGGGCATCGGCTCGGGTAGCTCGAACGTGATCATTCGCAATCTGAAAATCTCGGGCTACGGCGTCGGTGATTGCACCAAGGATCCGTCGTTCGACTCCGCGACGGGCTGCTCCTCGGGAGCCGACGCGATCAGCGTGAACGGAACCGCTCATCATGTTTGGTTCGATCACTGTTTGGTCATGGACGGAACAGACGGCAATCTCGACGTCACCAATGATTCGGACTTCGTCACCGTGTCTTGGACCAAGTTCGCCTACACGCCGCGTACCGACAACGTCGGCGATGATTCGACGGGCACGGCGGGCCACCGCTTCAGCAACCTCGTTGGCGGGACGGATACGAAGCCAGCGGGCTTTCCGGGTACCAGACCGCTGAACGTGACCTGGCACCACAACTGGTGGGCAGACGGCGTAGTCGAGCGTCAGCCGCGTGTGCGTTTCGGACGCAACCACCTCTTCAACAACTATTACAACTCGACCGCGTCCAACTACTGTGTGCGCGCCGGAATCGAGGCCTCGATTCTGCTCGAGGGCAACGCCTTCGAAGGCGTCAAATCACCGCAGCAGTTCAACAACGCGTCCGACCCAGACAAGACCGATGAAAAAACGGCTTACATTGCGCTGGGCACGAGCGACCGCGCAAATAGCTATACCTCGGTGTCGGGCGACCAGTCCAAGGACGGCGGTGGCAGCCCCTTCACACCGCCTTACACCTACCAAGTCACCCTAGCGAGTGGAGTGCCCGCCGCAGTAAAAGCAGGCGCTGGCCCGCACTAGCCGCGCGACCGTGTGCTAAAGCCTGGGAATGCCACGTCCCGGTTGGTCCGCAAAGCTCGCGCTCGCAACGCTCGTTCTGGTCACTGGCTGTGACGCCGGAAATACCTCAGCAGTCGGCGATGCGCGCGGCGTGGGCTCGGCGAGCAGCGTGGGCTCCGCGGGCAGCGTGGGCTCCGCGGGCGCTTCGGGAAATGCAGCGTCCGGCGTGAGCGGCGGCGACACTTCGGTCGGAGGAGGGGCGACCGTTAGCCCACAGGGAGCGGGGGCGCCGATCTCCTCGAAAGCGGCGGCAGCCGCCATGGGCAAAGGCTTCAACCTCGGGCAGATGTTCGACAGCACGCAGCAACCACCCACGTTGGCTGCGGCGAGCGCCAAGATCGACGCCTACTACGCCAAAGGCTTTCGGCTGGTACGTATTCCGGTGACGTGGACGGAGCCAACGAACGGTAGCTCGCTGGTCGGCGATCCCGCTGTCGGTGATGTCAACCGTACTCACCCGCGCCTGTTGGTGATCGCGAGTGTCGTCGACTACGCGCTCTCCAAGCCGGACATGTACGTGGTGTTGAACGCGCACCACGAAGTCGCGTTGAAGACGCAAAACCGCGCCGCCGTGCTCGAGCGCCTTTGGGCCGACATCGCGGAGATCTTCGCCGAACGCCAGCACCGATTGATATTCGAGATCTTGAACGAGCCTCATCGCAGCGATGACACGCCCATGCCGGCCGCCGACCTGCGTAACATGACGGTCAAGGCCTACGCCAAGATCCGAGCGGTCGACCCCGCGCGCATCATCGTGATCGGCGGCAATCAATGGTTCGGAGCAGCCGAGATCCCCGCGGTCTGGACCAGCCTGAGCGGCGTGGGCAATGGTGACGACCCGTACCTGATGGCGACCTTCCATCACTACAACCCGTGGACCTTTTGCGGGAACGACCAGGGCAGCTACGACGATCCTTGGACCGATAAGGATCTCTCCCAGCCGATGGACACCATGCTCGCCTGGGCCAATTCAGTCGGAAAAGGCCTGCCCGTCTACATCGGCGAGTGGTCCGTCGCCTGGGGCAGCCGCTACGAAAAGTTCGGATGCAACAACATCCGCCAGTACTACCAAAAGCTGCACAGCCAGTTCGCGGCACCGCGCGGCGTTCCGACGGCCGTGTGGGACGACGGCGGTTGGTTCAAAATCTACGATCACGCCAGCAACGCGTTCGACAACAACCTGGTCGACTGCATCTCTGGCACGTGCGATTGGGACGGCACCGAGCGCTTCAACGCCGCCTGTCAGTGACGCCGCCGTCAGGGACGCGCTCAGCGCGACGAGTCTCAGCGCGACGAGTCTCAGCGCGACGAGTCTCAGCGCGACGAGTCTCAGCGCGACGAGTCTCAGCGCGACGCGCGAATGTCGTCCGCGTTCTTCGACTTGCCGTCCGGGCCTGCGGAGCTCACTTCGATCTCGCTCCCTTCACAGCTGATCCGGAAGCGATTGCCCCAAGCGTCGTCACCGCGCGCATTGTGGTTCAAGAATTCTTCCTCTTGCAGGCTGCTCAAGGTGGGGCAACCGTCCGCGTGCTGCGCGCGGAAGGCCTTGGCCGCCGTTTGAATCTGCGCGGCATCCGCGCGCGATGACTCTTGCCCGTCTCGCGCGGCGCCGCTGCCCAGCCACCACATGCAAGATGCGCCGGCGCCAAGCACCAGCACGGCCAGCGCAGCTGCGATTGGAGTGACGCCTCGGGAATGCGAGCGGGAGCGAGAACGAGCGGGGGTCATTGGGGACGGTTCTCTGATTAGCAAGCGATGTGCCAGCGCGTAGTACGCGCAATTCAGCCGAAAATGCCTTGTTCTGGCGTGCAAGGCAGCGAGCTGCCGCGGTCAAATTGACGCGCCGGCGGGCGACCTACATTCGCCGGCTGTCAATTTGGCAAAGCGCACTTCGTCGCTTGCGCGCGACCAAGCCCGTCGCTCAGTAGCCACCGCTCAGCGCGCGCGCTGGCTAGGCCCAGCAGGCGCGCTGGCTACGCTCAGCAGGCGCGGTGGCTGCCCGCAGGGAAAATCTTGCCCGGGTTCAGCAGGTTCTGCGGATCGAACACGCGCTTCAAATCGCGTTGCAGCGTAATCAACTCCGGCGCCTGCTCGAGCGGCAAATACGGCGCCTTGAGCACGCCAATGCCGTGTTCACCGCTGAGCGTGCCACGGAGCTCGATCACATCGCGGAACAGCTGCTCGATCGCGCGCTCCACCGCGGGCAACTCGTCATCTTCGTTCCAGAGATAATTGCAGTGCAGATTGCCGTCGCCCGCGTGTCCGTAAGTGAGCGAACGTACGCCGGTCTGCTCGCTGGTACGCGCCACGCGATCCAGCAGCTCGCCAATTTGTGTGCGCGGCACCACCACGTCCTCACTCAGCTTCTTCTTCGACAGCTTGCGCACTGCGCGACTCATCTCACGGCGTGCGGCCCACAGCTTCTCGCGCTGCGCCGCGTCTTGTGCGACCAGCACGTCCAACACCTGCGCGGTCGCACAGGCGTCCGCCACTCGTTCGGCCTGACGCTCACAAGCGGCCTCGTCGCCATCGACTTCCATGATCAACATCGCGCCGGCGCGCGTGTCGAGCGCGTTGCCCCCGTTGCGCATGGCCTCCAGCGTGGTCGCGTCCAACAGCTCGATGCAGCGTGGAACCAGCCCACGCGCGATGATCTCCTGCACCGCAACGCAGGCCTGCTTCACGTTCGAAAACAGCGTCATCAGAGTCATGACGCTCTCGGGCTTGGGAATCAGCTGCAGCGTGATGTCCCCAAATACCGACAACGTCCCCTCACTGCCCACGAGCAAGCCCGTCACGTCGTAGCCCGTCACACCCTTGATTGTGCGCCTCCCTGCGCGAATACGCTGACCGCCGATCAAGAAAGCATCCATGCCGAGCACGTAGTCGCGCGTCACGCCATACTTGAACGCGCGCGGTCCGCCCGCGTTCTCAGCCACGTTGCCGCCGAGCGCGCAGGATGCCTGCGAATTCGGATCCGGTGGATAGAACCAGCCCTCCGCTTCGACCGCGTTCTGCAAATCCTGAAGGATGACCCCCGGCTGCACGACCGCGATCCCCTCACGCCGATCGATCTCCACGATCGAGTTCATGCCCAACGTCGAAAGCACGATGCCGCCTGCACCCGGCACCGAACCCCCCGTGCGTCCCGTACCCCCCGCGCGCGGCGTGATCGGCACCAGAGCCTCACGCGCCACGCGCAGCGCCGCCAAGATATCGTCCGCGCTTTCGGCCAGCACGACTGCGTTCGGCACCACGCCCAGCGCCTCGGACTCATCACGCACGAACCGCTCACAGGCGTCGTGCTCTGTCAGCACCTTCGAAGGCCCGAGCGCCCGCTCGAGCAACGACCGCGCCTTGTCACACGCCGCCGCCGAAGGTCGAGGGATGTCGGGACGGCTGAGTTGCACGCCGCGAGCTTAGCGCGCCCGCGAGCCGTGCAACACGGGCTCTCTCACTTTCCGCGCGAATGCCGAGCTCTCACCCGCACTCGCCCGTCCAGCTTCCCTCGCGAGCTATCACCGGAATGTCGTTGGGATTTCCGAACGCCCAGTAGGCGTCTCCTCCAGCCGTGCCGTCCCATACATGGTTGCCGTTGGTGTCCATGTACCAGTTCCCGTTGCTGAAGACGCCAATGTGATCGACGCCGTCCGAATAGGGCATCACCACGGGCACATCGCTACCCGTAACGCCGAAGTGCCAGACCGGCGTGGGGTTGAACAGCTGGATGTGCCAAGTGCCGGTGCTGGGTTCGAACGAGCCGAAGTTCGGGACGGGCACCTGCTTCAGCCAATTGCCAAGCAGCGGAACTTCGCTGGGATTATCGGATGGGATGAGCAAATCCCTCTCATCCTCGGCATGGTTTCTATCGTAGTCGACGCGGTAGACCCCGTCGTAAAAGGCTACGACAATGCCGGGCCGGCTGAATGGTGTGACGGTCCCACTGCCGAATACGAACGCGTTCGGGTCATCCCCGGCGCTGTCGTAATCCAGATCGTTTTTCGTGACATACCAATTGTTGCCACGCGTGACACCAATGACAGCCGTTAGGTTCGAACCGCAGGGCTGACCCTGGAGCACGACGGGCCGATCACCCGTTGTACCGAAGGAATGAACTTGGTCAGCGCCAGGGCCGGTGCCCGACCAGCCGAAACTGCGATCCACATCGAGCCACCAAGTGCCCGCGTTGAACACGCCGATCGAACCCGTGGGATGCGGAAACTGCAAAGCGTCTGCGTTGCCCGCCAACAGCAAAATTGAACCCGTCAATAACAGCGAATACTTCATTTTCCCCTCCACTCGTTCCCAGTAGCCTGCCCCCAGTACTGGACGCACTGGATCGAATCACGCGTCCTACCCGCGTGCAGATCAAGCGTAGCCGCTCGGTCCAGAGGCGCAAGGTTGGCACCCGCCGCTCAGTTCGGGGTGCGTCCCGCCCAGTCAAAACGCGCCGCGCCTGCGCCTCCGGGCGTTTCCGCGGCCTCGCGCACTCTCAAGTAGGCCGAAGAAAGTAGGGTAAAACCTAGAGCCCTGCGATCCTGCTTGACGGGCCAGCCGCTCCGGCTACGTTCTCGCCCTCGCTGGCTTCCGAAAATCTTTGGAGAGATGACCGAGTGGCCGAAGGTACCCGCTTGCTAAGCGGACGCAGGTCAAAAGCCTGCCGAGGGTTCGAATCCCTCTCTCTCCGCCCCCGCACTTCCGACCGATAGTCACCCCTCACCGGGGCAGACAACGGGCCGGCAGGAGCTGGTCATCGCAATTGCGCCTAGAGCGCGGCGCGCACGAGCGCGACGGCCGCCGCGAGCTCGCTGAGCACGAGCTACGCGCTGACGCGGACGATGCGGAAACCACTCGGTGAGACAAGAGCGATGTTGCCGAGCGAAGAGCTCGAGCCGAGCTGCGGATTTCGAATCGAGAGATTGAGCAGAACGCATTTGAGCCTCCAGCGCCGGCAGCGTGCCGGGCGCAGCCCCCCAAGGCGCAGGCTGCGTGCCACGCCCCCGCCATGTTGCGCGTGCATCGGCTGGCGTGGCGCGGAGCGTGCGCCTCTCGCGAAGCCCGGCATGCTGCCGGCGCTGGAGGCGAGCGTGCTGCGCATTCAGCGAATGCTCGCGTCGCGAGGCCCCTCGCGCGGTGAAAAGAGGAGTTCGAATTCGAACTCAAGATTGCCGTCCGCGACGGCCTCCCCCATTCCGCGCGCAGCCCGAAGGGCGAGCACGGAATATGGGGGAGGCAGGAAGCGCGCAGGCCGCAGGCCGAGCACTGGACGGTGGGGGCAACCCCTGCCGAGGGTTCGAATCCCTCTCTCTCCGCCCCCGCACTTCCGACCGATAGTCACCCCT
>Ga0247776_10000374_pt1 | contig 10803 bp, 11 predicted proteins | sample UWRJL199509C5_FD_179912 | JGI IMG/M metagenome (GOLD analysis project Ga0247776, IMG submission 179912) | Plant litter microbial communities from Arlington Agricultural Research Station in Wisconsin, United States - UWRJ-L199-509C-5 | ecosystem: Environmental > Terrestrial > Plant litter >...
TACACCACCCAGGCCCTTCTCGCCCTCGCATCCTCCCCTCTCTCCTGGACAGGGAACTCCGCCTTCCGTCTCATCGGCTACTCTCTCGGGGGCGGTATCGCCGTGCACTTCGCAGCGGCTTTCCCCCATCTTGTTTCCTCGCTCGTCCTCCTCGCTCCAGCGGGGCTCATCCGCCCCGAGACTTTCGGCATCACGACCCGCTTCGTCTTCACAGCCGGCTTGGTCCCCGAGCGGCTCCTCGCCGCCATTACCAAGCGTCGGCTGCAGCAGCCCATCGCAGCAAGCAGTAGCCGGCGGCTTAACCACACCCCCGTCGACGACGCAGTTTCCGCCACACTCAAAGAAGCCGCTGACCCCGGGCCATCTGCTGATACTAACGCCCTTGAGGCCCGCGTCCTCAGATACGTCCACTGGATGCTCCAGCATCATGAAGGCTTCATTCCGGCATTTATGTCATCTATTTCCCACGCGCCTCTGATCGGCCAGCACGACGCCTGGCGGAAGCTAGCGTTGCGGGAAAAGGGGAGTACGGTGATTATTCTGGCTAAAGGGGACGAGATCATCGATCCAGATGACTATGCCGCGGATGCGCTCGAACTTGTAGGAGGGAGGGAGAATGTACAGTGGTGCATTGTGCCAGGGGGGCATGATTTCCCAATGACGCACGATAGGGAGGCGATGGAGGAGATATATAAGGCTTGGGGGTGGAAGAGCGGATAGAGCGTTGAGTGGTTACCCGGTGTGTCGTTGTCCTCATGGCCGGTAGGGGTAGCTAAGTGGAAGATATTGAGATTTGTTAACACGGCACTGCTGCTTAATTCAGCGGGTTTAAGCATTGATTGAAGTTGCTGCTCATGATACCTATCAGGCCAGGAACAAGTGAATTTAATTCATGTTGGTTTTAAAGTACATGCCTGTATTAGATCATTGCTTGCACCAGACAAATGGCTCAACGTCTCTTGCGAGTTACGTAGAGTCAATAGCGGCAGCTAGTCATCTGCCAATCCATTAATAGGGGACTCGAATGCAAATGCCAAAAAGGTATCATATCTAGAGGTGCTCCGTTTTTGTTTTTCAGCCAGCCAGAAAGCCTTCCCATAGCTGGTACCGCGGTATCCCAAGCCCCCGAGCTCAGGTGCCATGGCAATATTGGCCTCTTCTCTCTACCCCCGAGCATCGTGAAACTCATCACCGGAATCCTCAGTCTCAGTCCGCTTGAGGCCTGCGGTTGGTAAATCCTTTCCCATATCCTTGTGGAAGTCAATAAGCGGACCGCCAACAGCGGGTGCGCCTGTGGAAGCGAGCAACTTCTGGATTTCGGCCGTGCTCTTATGGGAGGAATCGAGAGGCGGCTTGACTTCTGTCTCCGATAATTTTGCTTCCGTCTTTGCCGACAACAGTGCTTCATCATTGCCGAAATCTATTAGATCCCCACTTCCGCTACTAGGTTGAACGGGTTCTGATGTCGATGCACTGGGGGTTCTGGGGGGGATGATATGTTTGGGATCCCATTTCTGCCCGCTAATGATAGGATATATGGCCATTATCTGCGCAGCTTGCTTTTCTGGGGTTTCTCCATCTCTGCGTTAAGTTAGCCGGTTTCTCGGATATAAATTAGTGAAAATGGCACTACGAGGGCTTCGAACATTTGCGCGTTGATGATCCATTCAAGATCCTCTTCGCCCTCTTCGGGGCCGCCAGGGCCACCCTTGACTCTCCGGAACAGTCGAGGATGCCATTCAACCCCGTCGTTGGTCCTAACAGCCGCCTGTTCGCGCTGCTCCTCCTCGATCTTAGTCTTTTCGTCGGTGGCGAGCTCATGGTTTCTTTCCTTGACTGCCTGTGAAGTCTTGTACCACAACTTCTGGGACTCTCTTTCTTCTTGCTCCTCAAGAGGCCGGCAAAGCGGTGGAGAAGGTTTAGATCGATGTGCGTTGAAAAACATCTCCTTGTGGCCAGTCTGTGCATGTGTTAGTTAAGGACGATTAAACCACATTGTCAGAACCCGCCTTCAGTTCTTTGATAAACATTTCCTCGCTCCACAGGCCAGAAAGCTCGTAGAGTATCTCGCCCGTCTGCTCGTTCCGGATTGACCCTCCGATAGCATTGTACGTTCCGCTGACCCAGCCCTTTGTTTTGAAATCGATCTCGGCGCACAAGCCCAGCTCAGGGCAGCGAACAATACTGCGATCGCCGAGCTCGTACTTCATCTTTCCGAAAAGAATACCCCTTGCGTACATGTTCGGTTGGGTAAGGATGTAACGCTCTCCCCTTTTCGGGTCCACTCCCCTATTCAGGAGACTCAATATTGCGGTGCCCTCCATCATGCTGGCGGCGGAATTGCCCAAGAATTTGCTCCTTGGCTTCAGTGTGCCGTCAACTCTGATGTTGTGTCCCGGGACCATGTAAAAATAGCTGGATTTAGGTGGGTGGTGCGACGTCTGCTCCGAAATATAGTAGCCCCGTGTATTGTCGGGAAAGTCCCAGTAGCAAGTGAAGACCTCGCCGAGAATGGGATTCAGGGGCTTCTTGACCCCCCTGAAAGGATGTTAGTTAGCCAACTCAAGGAGCACACCCACATTAGGACTTACGGAGGACGAATATGCCAACCGCTCAGATAGAACTTCACTACTGATACGAACCGCTCGACGGGATCTTCGATCGCAGGAATCGGGAGGAGCATCTCCGGATGACACATGAAGCTACCGCCATATTGTTAGATTCGTCCCACTCTTCGCGCAACCCGTTGCAGCCCGAGATAGGCCCCTGCCGCTCTTACTTTGTGATTCTCTCCAGCATGCTACGCGGCTCGAGAATGAACGTCGGTAAGACGACCCTGCTGAGGTCCGCGCCGGGTCTTAGCTGGGATATGATATGCGACAGGACTGAGGCAGTTGTAGTTAGCTGGGTTGCGCCCTGGTGGGCATCATGGGAGCAACAGACCATTGCCTTGGTCGGGCTCGACGACCAGGGTATCATCTTCAATCGCCTCGCCCTGCGATGCCTCGCTCGAGGTTCTGCTGCCTATACAGAAGCACACCATGGGTTAGCAGACTCGTGCAGCGGCCACGCAAATTTCCATGCTCTTGCCTCCCAGTGTATGACGGCGGATGATCTCGACCGGTCCATGTACTACATGCTATCGTGTTCAAAACGGGCCCAGCCTGGTAAATTTCCAAGGCGGCGACTCACTAGCATTCGACGTTGCCCTACGACGGCCTGGAACAAGTCCCATCATGCTGAGCTGCGGAGGAGTTGCGATAGCGATTACGGAGGGGACGAAAGCGAAAAAGAGAGCTTTGGGAGCCGTCGAACATCAAGCCGCGCCGCATACGTAGAACGAACTTCCCGGTCGCGACAAGAGTGAGCTGGGGCTGGCTCTTTTTTGTAGTTATGCAGCCTTGAGACAGAGCAAAGTGTGAGAAAGAAGGGCAGTCTACTACGAGCGAGGTCGGGCCTTCGAATGACGCAGTGGGCCGGTTTTCGAGGTTTTGATTGGGCGAGGCTCGTGCTACACTATCTACCTGCCTAGCCATCCCACCTGGAAGTGTTCCGGAAGCTCACATCAGTCTGCCCGAGAGGTGTTTGCACATGAGGACCACGCTCAGGCAGTCATTCCTCCTTTGTCCTGACGTATTCGTGCCGCGTGCAACGCAAGCAATATCCATTTGGCGCTTGGCTTATTGGCTCTAGCTGCTCGATTGCCCAATGTCTAGAGCTATATTCCCAAAGAGCGCGCTTGGCCTTTTCTTTTGGTTTCTCTGCATCATTGGTGTGTGTGGGGGATGGAGGGGTTCCCGTCGGTGTGATCCGCGGATTCACGATTAGTTCGAAGCCACCTCACAGCTAGATGCGGATACCATTTCACTTCATTCTAGTTCCAAGCAGACAGATGATTCCAACACGGGATATATTAATAAGTGATCCCATGAGCTAAATAACCGTGGCATCTTTGTCCCAAGATCATGACGTTGCGAGAAAGTTGTGAAGTGCCAAGAAACGACGTAATCGGCGCCCCACATCAACCCTTTCCAATAGATGTTCTGCCTCTAATGTTAGGCCACCACGTGGGCGCCGGTGCGGTTGTGGATGGCGGGCTTTGCGGCTTGCCAGCGCGCGGTACTCAACAATCTGCGACCAACCTTGGAGTCAGAGAAAGGAGAGAAGGGAGATGCTGGGCATAGCAGAGCTTCCGTCCTCTTTTGGAACTGAGGGCGGGGAGAGGTGACCCTTTCTTTTGGTTTCCAGGACGAGACTTGGCATCAGCTTTCGTCAATGGCCACAATCCGCCCTAAAGATACTTGGGAGATATCTGCTCAGGTCTGTACGTCAACAATACCTTTTACAACACCAACCCTTTACGTCCGGTATACCGTTTTTTTGCCAATGGTACATCGCATACTCAACTCTCCTACCTTTCCTACCTCGATAGCTGAGTTCGTATTCTAAATTAGTGTCAGCTGTGGATCTATGCAGCTGCCCAACTCCCTCCAACTAGTGTATTTCAAACGGCTAAGTTAACTTGGGTGGCTGTGGTCTGGCTGTGTGGCACCGTCATATCCGCTCGACGGGAGGTACCTTACGATAATAAAGATTTCCGATGGTCCGGAACGGCGTCTCTGCTGCTCGGGCGATAAGTTAAATAAACCCGTCGGGAGACTTTTAGGAGATGGCTGGCGTTCCGCTAAAAGAAGGTGCTACTACGGACTACCTACCATGTGGTCAACCACGCTTCTTTTGAAACAACGGTCCTGCCGCGTGCTTGTAACGACCATCTGCGGAGGACGACTTGAAAGAAGTTTCAAACGGCGCTTGAGCTCTACAAAGTAAATATCCGTTGTAACAACCGTGTATCTACTTTGCAGGTAGTCCTTGCTAACCCAGCGCCCCAAGTACGAGTACTGCCTCGGATACGGTAGCCACCAACGAGACAACCCCCTGGACGGGGCTGAGGCTGGCGAACTGGGGCCAGGCAAAGTTGACTGTCCGGGGCCCCGTGGCTGTCGAAACATAGCTCGTGGAACCCCCTGAAACGTCAAGCCCATTGTTGTCGACTTGGAGCGGATTCGGTGGCTTGGTGACACCATTGGAGATGCCAGATCGGTTGACACGACCTTTTGTGGAGGCTCAAAAGGCTTTTCGTTCTTCGATCTGCTGCTTGGATTTGCCCATGTGTGAGTGATCTCGGACTTTGCATGGACGGGGTGCTTGCTGGGCCCCTGCACGACGCCGACCTCAGCTCCTCTCGTCTCGTTTGGGAAGTCGCACGCCTCCCCCCGCCTCTATCACTTGCACCCAAGATTAGGTTTCCCCGTTGTCAACGCTTCCACCACCAGCCTCCCCTTGCAGGAGTTACAAGTTCCCATTCAACCTGCTGCGGTAGTCGCGGCATTCCGGGGACCGCTCCGACCCGCATTCTCGAAGGACGAAGCCGCGCCGCAGCCAATTGTCGGGTTGCCGATCGGGCCTGCGGGCAAGCACATGCCCACCTTCCATTTCCGCACCCCGAGCCGGCCTGCACCTCGTCTTCGTCCGCAACACAGCACTCGCTCTCGACGAGGCCTCATGACACTATTTGCATCCACGCGTGGCGCGACGGGTAATTGATAGAATGGAGAACGACCCCCCAACCATGTCTGTCCAGGATGACAGTCGGGCATCAAAGCGGGGTAGAATCATGGGGAAGCTGTTTGGCCGGGATCGCGATCGGAAAATTTCACAGGAGGAGGCTCCTCAGAGCACGGAGGACTTGAACGCTTTCCTCCGCGGGCCATCAGACACGCTGCAGGTTGCCCACGCCGGGCCTCCTCTCCTTACCAAACTTGACCTCTCGAGCGTCACCCGATATCCCAACGCATTGGATGTTCACGGCACCCCCAATCCCCAACAACAAGACATCGCTTTGCGGCCCCGCTCACACAACTCCAACGCTCGACCTAGGAAAGGATTGGCTGTGAGGTTCGTCGATACATATCCCGAGGTTATTGGCACCGGTGGCGATGAGTGCGAGCTTCCTACAGTCGAGATTTCTAAGCGGAGGAGGCCGAGACCGCCCGCAGTCAGCGCTGCCACGGCTCCTGTGCGGCCACCAGAAGTCGGAGATGCCTCAAACAGAGTCCACTTGGGCGCCCAGGCGAATAATGGAGGAATTTTCCCTGGACAGTTGCGCCGCGTGCAGACCGGATATACAGGTGTGCCTGCTGCCCCGGAACCGGACATTGTACCCGCTGGGAGAAATATACCTGCCAGGTATTTGGACAGCCCAGTAATTTCTCATGACGACAAGCGGAGATCTTTCATCGAGATACACCAGGCTGAGATGCGGGAAGCTGAAGGACTCGCTTTTTCGAAGGCTGTGCGGACAGGGACCGACCTCTCACAGCAGCCAGCTGCGACATCTACCATTGCGACTGAATCGCTGGCGGATGATGCTTTCACTGAATCACCAGCCTCCGCGCATAGCCCCCAGGTGCCCTCTTTGGCCCGACAGGGCTCTCTGGCTTCGTCAAAGCCATCTATCCCTCCACGGCTTGGTCCATCCGCCCAGTCGTCGCAAATTCCACAGACATCTTTTAGTGAGCGATCTCAACTACCACAATACCCCCCAATTCGCCATGCACCTCATGCAGGGCAGTACCAGCCACAGCCTCAGGATAATCACCAACCTGAAACACCTGAGAAGCTGAAGAAGGGTCAAGCTCTGAATCACAGCCCAACTTCGATCCATTCGACGACCTCGAGTTTCAATCACCCATACGCAGCGCTTAGACAGGAGAGTAGAGCGTCAGACAGAGATATCTCTGTGCCTGCCTCATCACCTCGCAAGGCCTCGACTTTGCAGGATGTGGTTCTCGCCGTAGCAGATGATGCACTGGACGAATTCGTTGCTCGAACACGCCACTTGTTTGAGCTGTTTCGTCTTCATTCTGAGAGTGTACGGCCACTCGTTGCATGCACATTCGAGGAGCTCGCGAGGGCTGCATTATGGTGGTTCTTGACCGGCCGATCAGCCCTGGAAATCGCTATCAAAGAGCGGCCAACAAGTCCTGAACATCAACAACAGCACGAGCGAGCGAAGCAACAGGCCTACGCCGACTTAGCGAAGGGATACTGGCTGTCGGAAGAGATCATCTCAGAGCTCATGGATGGAAAACGAGCACTACCAAACGCTGACGTGGAAGAAGTCCGCGCGACCATCGTCTCCAATCTCCGAAAGCTAGCTGGGTCAATGAAGAAAAACGATTTCTTACCTCCCGAGGAGGCCTTTCTTCCCGCCATCGTTGATAGATCAATTTGGATCGAGTACCCACAGCTTAACCAGGATGTGGTCTCTCTTCTTTGGGGCTCCTCGAGCTCTTCCCTTACAGATCCCAAGCCAACCACCTCTGGGATGAATCTGATGGAGGGACTCCCACTAAGTGACTCACCGCTCGCCTTTTGCTTCGCCAGATTTCGGGCCGATCTTTACCTGATGGAGCAGGGGAGAGAATCACAGCAGTTATATTTCCCCTGTCTCTTATCCATTGTCAGACCTAGAACCCAACCAGACATCATATTTGTCGTCGCCAGCCAAAATGGGACCGTTCAGCTTCGGATCTCGGGAAGCAGGAGCTTTGGCCCGACTTGGGAGGATGTACGATGGCGGTCAGATAATTGCTCACTCGAAGTCCGACTTCCTCGGGGGTTCTTTCTGGCAGTGCAATGTTCGCAGCAAAACTACAAGATGCTTTGGAACATGTACGACTACAGCGCCAAAGTCCACTCGAGTCTTTATCCGCGCCAAGATGAACATTGCATTTTCAGATCAACCCTGCGGGCATTCCAGTACTTTGACAATGATTCGCAGTCGCGCCAGTTTCCTAAAGAATCAACGCCTGGATGCGATATCGCCATGTTCGAGCGTCTTCATAAAGAGGGGGCAGCGGCTGGCCCACGTACATACCATCGGGGATACCGGGTCGCTGTTGTAACTGGCACGACGACCAAAACTTTGAGCGGTGTCAATCAAGCATTCAGCCCCCAGGCACCCGTCCAGTATGGGTTTCTACGTAGCGATGCGAACGATCCTGCTCTTTCCCTCAAATTTGATAACGGGCGCTTGAAGGGCAACATGGTACTGTCCTTCACGGATGAGCAAGAGAGGTTGCGGCTACATAGCCTTTTAATTGGCGCAGCTTTGAACGGCGATGAACAGATCTTTTGCGAAGTGCCGCTCCAGGGAATATGGTTCTCCGAGAGGCAAGGAGATGCGAATCATCAGAGCCTTAGGGTAATCTCGTCACTGCCCTGGCAAAGAGCTCGGGTTATAAATCATGATAATGATGGGGATCGACCGCCGTGTGTACTTGCTGAAAAGCTCCGGGTTGTTTACGAGTTCAAAGAAGGGACACTTACCGACAGGATCAATGTCGCTCCTGGAGAACTCCGGCTCCGGTTGGATGTCCGTAACCCGAACTGTCTGATCATTTACCGTCCACCCCAAGCAGATATGACAATTGCAGTTATAGAGGCGATGGTGCACCGGGAGCTGCCGGCCGAGATGTCCCATGCTCTGGATATTTTCCGGCAGACACCCACGATACGGACATTGATATTCCCCAGCAAGACGGAACTCCACGCGTTTGAGACGGCAATTACCGGATACAAAGTCCTTTATGATGGAGTGGCGAATGCCTTTGCCATCGCGCGCCGGCGCATGGTCGTCCCAATTCACAAGAAATGGGAGGCGGGGCAAACAAGAATTCAAGTTGTTCAGCAGGACGGCGTTGTTCAGCTCCTTGCCTTCTTCGACGACTTTTCCCACGGGCGATGTATGGGCTTCGGCCTCAAGGGAACAGATGTCTTTGAGTCATTTGGCAAGGGAAGCAAGTCTGGTCTGAAGATCGTCGACGCAAAATTCCCTCTCCCGAAGTCAGCTGCTCCTGGTGCGGAAGACGCCCATGGAGAAGCAGAAGTGTCTTTTGTGTGCCTCGACTTGCCCGAGTTACCGGGAGAACATGACGATATCTCGATAACATTTGATAGCGAGCTGGGTACGTACAAAGCACCCCCTTACCCTGTCTCTGACCCTACCCTGAACATCACTAATTCAAACTACAGAGAGGGACAAGGTTATATCGTGTCTTCCGGCGCCCGTCAAGGGCTCTCGTTTGCCACTGAAAATGATGGGCTTGTCATAACGACTGGCTAGCTGAGGTAATGAATGACTAGGAAGGTTTGGGCCTACGAAATAGATGCAACCAGAGGAGCGAATGCTCTCGAGTTTGCTTAGCAAGAGATACCCTCAACGTGAATGATTATAATCTTCTATGAAGCAGTACGACATGATATGTGGGGCGGGAATGGGAGGAAGGTGCAAGCAATAGCAAATGTAGTGTTGTGCACCTCAGGAACGACAGTTGTGGTGTTTTAGGCTTTATCATTCACATTTCGAGTGCCTCATTGGGTCTCATATCGACGGAGCTGGCCCGTGATGGAGCCTTGACTAATAACCTACATAACGACCGCTGCCGGGTCATCGAAACCATGAACACCTATCCCACAAACATAACTCCGCAACGCCGTTATCTGCTTGTCACCATCGTCGAGGATGCTTTCGCGACCTTGTGTGACTCCCCTGACCTTTTGTCCAGAACGTCTCCTTCATTCCCTGCTGAAAACATCGGTTCGCTATCCGGGCTTCTTAAAACCGCCTCCTCGTCGGCTCAGGTGAGGGCGAACGTGTGGGGCTGCGCGACTGAGGGCGCGCCTTGAGCCACTTCTTAGTGCTCAGCTCCAACTCGCGCTCCAGCTCGGGACTGGGATTCTTGCGATGTATAAAGTTGCAGAAGCCGCCGCGCACGCAGCCCTCGCCGCTGTTGAGGCGACAACACGCCTCGCGGAAGTCCGTGACGGGACTGAGCTCGCAGTAGATGGGACGCGCGGCGTACCAGCGGCTGTTGAGCTCGTCGCAGGCTTTTTGGGCGCTGTCTTCATACTTGAAGCGCGCGTACACGTTGCCGATGAGGTGGTCGTTATTATTGTCGCAGACGACGAGCTCTTCTAGCTCGCCGTATTTGCACATCTCGCACCAGATGTCCTCGTAGAAGGCGTCGAAGTGGTTCTGGAGTTGCGAGGCGTTCATGCGGTTCTTTGGGTCGAATGCTGGGTTGTGGTAAAGGTTGGGCATCAGTATCGTTTGCGAGTATGATGGCTTGACGTGCTTGCGACTGCACCGGTCACCGTGGCGGCACGCGCCGATTTTGTAGTAGAAGGAGCAGTTGACCTTGTCTTGCTCGGTGCCGAAGATGGAGGCGAGGAAGTTGGCCATCTTGAGATCGTGTCTTTTTTGGCGGGCTGCGCGTCTCGGCTATGTCCGTTTACTGGGCGGCGTTTGATTGCTCTCTTTCTCCTGAAGTCGGTGATGCGCGATGGGCGGTTGTGTGTCGCGATCGAAATGCGTAGACGCGAAAAGTGGAGGATTGGAGATTCGATATCAGCGGCGGCGAGGTTTCGAGAAAATAGTGGGGAGCTCAGCCTGATGTTCGGAAACTTGCCACACCGTGGCTTGATAAGCAATGATTGGATTGCCTTGGGTGGGACTTCCACAAGGCTGGTAAGCTGTGGCTGAAGGTTCTGGTCCCTTCGGTCCGATGGGCTGTCGGCAGCTTCCGATCGGCCCACACTGCCGCAACTCACTCAGTCAACACATTCTTTCAAGGTGCAAGCTTCAAGTATGAACATTGCAGCCTGCCGAATCATAATGTTCGTCCAAACACCAAGTCTCAAGGTCTAACGAGGAGCGGTGGATTAGATTTTGCGACC
>Ga0247776_10000375_pt1 | contig 10801 bp, 8 predicted proteins | sample UWRJL199509C5_FD_179912 | JGI IMG/M metagenome (GOLD analysis project Ga0247776, IMG submission 179912) | Plant litter microbial communities from Arlington Agricultural Research Station in Wisconsin, United States - UWRJ-L199-509C-5 | ecosystem: Environmental > Terrestrial > Plant litter >...
AAGAAACGATCTTGGCCGCGCGTAGCTCGATCAATGAGCTCGCGTTCCGACCTCAATTGGTTAGTCCTGGACCGGCCACGCGCGGCATCGATTTTGCGAGCGCCCCAGCACTCCGGGGCTACGTCGTGACCCTAGCCAAGGGCCGCGCTCAGGTTCATCTGAGCGGCCCGGAGGGAGATCCGATCCTCGCCAGCTGGCCCGTAGGGATCGGCCGCACGGCGGTGTTCACGAGCGATTACAAAGACCGCTGGGGCCTGGCTTGGACCAGCTGGGACGGCGCGGAGCGTCTATTCGGGCAATTGGCTCGCGATCTCTCGCGCCGCGCCGACAACCCGCGCGTGCGCGTCGAAGCCGACACCTTGGGCGGCGAGCTACGGCTGCGGGCGAGCGTACTCGACGAGCACGGCCACGCCGAAAATTTCCGACGCATCGAGGCGCGCGTCGCCGGTCCGGACGGGTTTTCGGCTACGCTGCCATTGGAAGCCGCGGGCGCGGGCGCGTACGCCGGATCCCTACCCCTATCTCGGCCCGGCGCTTACGTCGTGACCGCGGTCGACGAGCAAACCAATGAAGCGCTCGGCACGACCGCCGCCGCATTGTCCGCTGGCGAAGAGCTGCGTCCCTCCGGCAGCGATCGGGGACTGTTGCGTCAGCTCACCCGCATCACGGGCGGCAAACAGCGCGACACCTTGGCTGGCATCTTTGCCGATCGCGACGCGCTACGCTTCGCGTACCAGAACTTGAGACAGTGGCTGGTCGTGCTCGCTGCCGGTTGCCTGTTGTTGGGCGTCGCCAGCCGACGTTTGGCGGTGCCTGATTTCATGCTCAACGCGTCGAGCACGGTTTTGTCTTGGGTGGCGGCCGCACGACAACCAAAACCGAGGCGCGCCAGCACCACGCAACACACCCCGCAACCGAGTCTAGACGCACTTCGTCAAGCCAAAGCGCGCAGCGAGGCCACGCGCCCAGCCGCGAGCCCGGCACTCGACGATACGCCACATTTCGCGCGGCCTTCGCAACCTCCCCCGGAAGCCAAGCCCGCTCGAGCAAACGAAGTCCCCGCCGTGCCGCGCTCCAATCGGCCCCCCGCTCACCAGGCGACCGCGGCCGAAATCCTCTTGGCTCGCCGGCGCGGGAGGAAGTCGTGAAATCGTGGCAAGCCGCGGCGATGCTGGGCGTCGCCTGGGCGAGCTGCGCCTGCGCGCGGCCGAAGCGCGACTCGGGCGCAGCGCTCGCGCGCGAGCGCCTAGTGAGCTGGCCGAGCAGCATCGCCTACGTCTCGAGCGATCGCGCCTTAGCCGGCTTGCCGGGCGAAATTCGCTTTGGCGGCCCGCTCGGTCGCAGCGCCCTGTACTTGAAGTTCCCGAGCGAATGGCGCACACGCGGCGCCCCGCAGCGAGCCTTCGTCACGCTTTCAGCACGCGAGGGCAGCGCCAGCCCCGACCTGCCCGTGACGCTCGAAGCCTGGCGGATCAGCGTCGACTGGCAACCTAGAACATTGCGGCGCTGGTCCGACAAACCCAGCCTCGCCCCACCCTTCGCACGCGTTCGAGGCAGCGCCTCGAGCGTCCAAGACCTGCGCATCGACGTCACCGAGCTCGTGCGCTTCGCCGCCCAGAACCCCGAGCGCGACTTCGGCATCGCCATCATCGCCAGCGGCAGTGAAGGCCCTGGCGAAACCTTCAGCAGCGGCCTCGACGGCGGCCGAGCTCCACGGCTCGAGCTCTATCTTCGCTAGCCCGCGGCGCGCTCGCTGTGTCGCGCTGTCACAAGTGTGACCAAACGCATCAGCGCAGATCGCCTCAGATCGCGTTTTCTCGACGTTTTCTGCGGTTCAGCCAAGGCAGAGGCGATGGGAATGAGACTTGCTCTTGCGTAAAGAGAGATGGCCGCTCCTACGGACGAGGCATTTGTCGTGATGTCGTTGCTGGCGCTCGGCCTGCTGTTGCTTGGTGTCTTGTTCGTGGTGGCCACGTTTTCCTCGAAAGCACCCCGACAGCGCAAGTCTGTGCCAGCCCCATGGCCGCTACCGGTGCGCCCGTCCTTGACCCCCCGCCGTCTGCCAGTGCGGCGTCGGGTGATTAGCCTGCACTCGACCACGCCCGGCCAATCCCCTTACGAATACAACATCGGCGACAATCACGGGACACGCGGGTCAGCGCTGGTTCGGGCCGCATAATCGGCAGATGACGCGGGCGATTTTGCACTGAGCTAGGGTTGCTCGCCAGCGGCGCAGGCCCTTACCATCCGTCCGGGTTTCAGCCGTTGCTTCCGTTTCGGACGTCCTACTCCTACTGGTTGGTGCGGGCGGCGCTCTTGCGTGGCCTCGGGCTGATCTACGCGTCGGCCTTCCTCATTTTGGTGCGCCAGGGGCGCGCGCTAATCGGAGCGCACGGGATTTTGCCGGCCGCGCGCTACTTGCAAGACGTGTCGGCGGTCCTTCATTCGAGGGCAAACGGATTTTGGCGGTTGCCGAGCTTGTTCTGGCTCTCCTCCAGCGATGCCTACTTGAGCGTCTGCGCTTGGCTCGGCCTGCTCGGCGCGCTGGCCATGCTTGCCGGCTTTTCGAACGCGCCGTTGCTCGCACTGCTTTGGGCGCTCTACTTGTCGTTCACGCACGTGGGGCAAATCTTCTACGGCTACGGCTGGGATTCGCTTCTGTGCGAGGCCGGGTTCTTAGCCATCTTTCTAGCGCCCGGCTGGCGCCCGCGCGCCCTCGATGCAAGCTCTCCCCCCGCGCAAGTCGTGATCGTGCTGTTTCGCTGGCTCGCGTTTCGCATCATGTTCGGCGCAGGTCTGATCAAGCTGCGCGGGGACGAATGTTGGACAAACCTGACTTGCCTCGCCTACCACTACGAAACGCAGCCAAATCCAGGACCGCTGAGCCCGCTGTTTCACGCGGCGCCACTCTGGTTTCACGAATTCGGCACGCTATTCAATCACCTAGTCGAGTTGGTCGCGCCGTTCGGCGTGTTCGGACCGCGCCCCGTGCGCCTGATCGCGGGCAGTCTGATCATCGCATTTCAGTCGACATTGATCATCAGCGGCAACTTGTCGTTTTTGAATTGGCTGACGCTGGTAATCGCGCTTTCCTGCTTCGACGACCAAGCGCTGCTGCGTATCTTGCCAGTCAAGTGGCGTCGAAGTGCCCAAGCTCGACTATCGTCACTGGCCGACAGTGCGGTGTCGCGCGGGCGTAGAGCCGTGACCGTGGCGCTCGCGCTCGTGATCGGCGCGCTGAGTCTGAACCCGATCGGGAATCTGCTCTCGCCGCGCCAAGCCATGAATGCATCCTTCGACCCTTTCGGCTTGGTGAACACCTACGGTGCGTTCGGCAGCGTGAGCCGTGAACGTTACGAAGTGATTGTCGAAGGCACGCGCTCGGCTTCGATCGACGAGCACAGCCAGTGGAAAGAATACGAACTGCCGTGCAAGCCCGGTCGCGTCGACCGAAGGCCGTGCTGGGTCACGCCGTATCACTACCGGCTCGACTGGCAGCTCTGGTTCGTGCCGCTCTCGCCAGACTACCAACGTCGCTGGTTTCTCTCGCTGACTCACAGGCTGCTTCAGGGAGATGCTGCAGTGGTTTCGTTGTTCGCCGAAAACCCCTTCCCAGAGCGCCCGCCGCGCTTCATTCGCGCGACGTTCTATCGCTATCGATTCGCGCCGCGCGGCAGCCCCGACACTTGGCAGCGCTCACCCGCGGGCCAATACCTAGCGCCTGTTTCGCTCCGAGATCCCGAATTTTTGGCGGCGTTGCGCGCGTACCGACTCGAGGACTGAGCACGCGCGCGGCGCTGACTCGCTCGTTCAGCGCATTCCACCCGACGCGATCAGCGTCTCTCCCGTCAGCCAACGCGATTCTTTGGACGCCAAGAATACCGCAATATCAGCGATTTCCTCGGGTTGCCCGGAGCGACCGAAGGGTGCTTGGGCGACGATCGTCTTTTCGAAATCAGAACCAATGAAGCCCGCGCTGTGGGTGCCTTCGGTTTCGACTATCCCGGGGTTGATGGAGTTCACGCGGATTTTACGCGGACCGAGCTCACGCGAGAGCACCCCGGTAATGGCATCGACCGCGCCCTTGGTTGCCGTGTAAACGGCGCTGTTCGCTGGGGTGATGCGGCTGACGGCCGAGCCCACGTTGATCACGCTGCCGCCTTCGGGCAGGTGGCGAGCGGCCGCTTGCGTGACCAGCAGGAGGCCGAGCACGTTGATATTGAATTGCCGGTGAAAGTGCTCTTCGGTGATGGCCTCCAGCGGTGCGAACTCGTACACACCGGAATTGTTGACCAAGACGTCGACTCGGCCAAAGGCCTTGATCGCGTCGTCGATCAGGGCCTTGGCATCCTCGGCCTTCGAGACATCGGCCTTCACCGCGACGGCTTTGCCGCCGCTTTCCTGGATTGCAGCGACCACCTTGTCCGCCCCAGACTTACTGGAGGCGTAATTCACGACCACCGAGGCCCCCTCGGCACCGAGCGCCTTGGCCACGGCTGCCCCAATTCCCTTGGAGGCACCGGTAACGACCGCGACTTTTCCTGTGAGTTTGCTCATTTTTGTTCCTTCTGACCGACGCCGATGGCGGCAACTGTTCAATAGTTCTAAACTACGGAACAATTGAACTTCGTCAAGGGGTGGTTAAACTGATTTCCATGAAGCCGCTCGTTCACCCGTCCGTGGAAGACATCACCGTGGAGGGGATCCTGCACGCGCTGTCCGACCCGACACGTGTCGAGATTTTTTCGAGGATCGCGAACTCGGGTTGCTCCGCCAGCTGTTCGACCTTTCTTACAGTGGGAGAGAAAGCCGTCCCGAAGTCCACGCTTTCGCAGCACTTCAAGGTACTGCGCGACGCCGGGCTGGTTCGCTCGCTGCGCGTGGGCGTCGAAATGCAGAACAGCTCGCGCTGCCAGGAGATCGACAAGCGCTTCCCCGGGCTGTTACCGGCGATCGTTGGCGCGCTGAAAGCCCAAGCTGGCGAGAGCGAACCAACGCGCGAACCAACGCGCCAGCGGCCGCGCACGAAGAGCGAAGGCAAAGGCAAAAGCAAAGCGACGAGCAAGTAACGACTCGCTCAAGAGCGATGTCCTTGCACGCGCGACAGATGTGGCTATGATGCTTGCCATCGTGCGCTTCGTTAGCTCCGTCTCCCTAGCCCAATCCCAGTCGTTGCCCTCGGCATCGTCGTTGGATTCGTGCGTTCTGGAGCCGGAGTCGTCGCGCAGATAACCGCTAAAATCGCGGGATTTTTCGCCCCCTTCGGCTTCGGCCCGAGGGGGTTTTTGCGTTTTGTCTCGCGCTCGTAGCGCCCAGATCCCGGCGCGGGGGTTGGCCTCGTAGCCTAGGAGGAAAGCAGTAGCAGAGTAGTCATGTTCCAGAAACCACACGTCAATGTCGGCACCATCGGTCACGTCGATCACGGCAAGACCACGCTCACCGCAGCGCTCACACAAGTGACCGCGTTGCTGTACGGCGGTCGTGCGCGGCGCTTCGACGAGATCGACAATGCCCCCGAAGAACGCGAGCGCGGTATCACGATCAACACTTCCCACGTCGAGTACGAGTCGCCGCTGCGGCACTACGCGCACATCGACTGCCCGGGGCACGCCGACTACGTGAAGAACATGATCACGGGCGCGTCCCAAATGGACGGCGCGATTCTACTCGTCGACGGTGCACAAGGCATTGCGCCGCAGACGCGGGAACACGTGGTTTTGGCGCGTCAGGTCGGCGTGTCACAGCTAGTGGTGTTCGTGAACAAGTTGGACGTGGCAGATCCCGAGCTGATCGAGCTAGTCGAGCTCGAAGTGCGAGAAATGCTCGCCCAATACGGCTTTGCGAGCACCGCCGTGGTGCGCGGTTCGGCCTTGCAGGCGCTGCGCGCCGCGGAGCGCGGCGAGCGGGACAACCCGTTCGTGCTGGGCATCGCCGCATTGGTGCGTGCGTTGGACGAACGAGTTTCGCTGCCCGAGCGCAATCTCAGCGCGCCCTTTTTGATGCCGATCGAAGGCGTGTGCACGATCCCAGGTCGTGGCACGGTCGTCACCGGTCGGGTCGAACGCGGCGTGCTTCGTTTGCAAGACGAGGTCGAGCTGGTCGGGCGCTCGGACGCCTCTCGCGCCGTGATCGTCACCGGTATCCAGGAATTCCATAAGGACGTCCCGGAAGCCGTGGCCGGTCACAACGTGGGTCTCTTGCTGCGCGGCGTGGGCCGCGACGAAGTCGTGCGTGGGCAGACCTTGATCGCGCGCGGCTCCGTCATGGCGCACCGCACCGGCAGTGCGGAAGTCTTCCTGCTCACGGCGGCCGAGGGCGGACGCAAAACAGTCTGCGGCAACGGCTACACGCCGCAGTTCTACTTCGGCGCGAGCGACGTACCGGGCAAGCTTTGCCTGGGCGATCGGCTGCTCGGTCCGGGTGACCGCGCAGAGGTAGAGTTCGAGCTCGGCCACGCGGTCGCGCTCGAAGCCGGCATGCGTTTCGCGATGCGTGAAGGCGGTCGTACCGTCGGCGCTGGCATCGTGAGCCGCGTGACTTAGAGAGAGAACCAGGGGGCGCTCTCGGGCGCTCCCTGGTTCGTTTAGCTTCACAAGACGCGATGCATGAAGCCGTGCACGTCCGGCGCGGTTCCGTGCTGCACGGCGAGCAGCGCATCGCGCAGCCGCTGGGCGACCGGGCCGGCTTCGCCGTTGTTGACGAGCCAACCGCCGCCATCGAACTTTACTTCACCCACCGGGGTAATTACCGCGGCGGTGCCGCAGGCGAACACTTCGGTCAGGATGCCGCTCTTCAGATCGCGCTCCCAATCATCGATGCTGATCGTAGCTTCTTCAGCGTGGTAGCCCAGATCTTGGGCGATCGTCAGCAGGCTGTCGCGAGTGATGCCAGGCAGCAACGTGCCGGTGAGCTTGGGCGTGACGAGGCGCGTCGATTCGCCGTCCCGGTACACGAAGAAAAGATTCATGCCGCCCATCTCTTCGACGAAGCGCTTGTGCACGGAATCCAGCCAGACCACTTGCTGGCAACCGGCGTCGAGCGCCTGCTGTTGGGCGATCAGGCTAGCAGCGTAGTTGCCGGCGCACTTGGCTTCACCCGTGCCGCCCGGGGCGGCGCGCACGTACTCTTTGCTCAGCCAGACCGTGAGCGGCTTCACGCCCTGCGCAAAGTAAGCGCCCGACGGTGACCCAAACAGCAAAAAGAGATACTCTTTCGCGGGACGCACGCCGAGCGCGGCTTCGGTGGCGATCATCAGCGGGCGTAGGTACAGGCTCTCACCGGAATTCGGCGGCACCCAAGCTTGCTCTTGGCGAATCAACAGGTCAGCCGCCTCGATGAAGCGCTCGACGGGCAGCGCGGGCATGGCCAGGCGGGCGGCTGAATTGTTGAACCGCTGACCATTGGCCGCGGGGCGGAAAGTCGAGATCCCGCCGTCGGGCTGGCGATAGGCCTTGAAGCCTTCGAAAATCGCTTGCCCGTAGTGGAGCACCGATGCTGCCGGATCGAGCGAAATGGGCGCATAAGGGGAGAGCAGGCCCCTGCCCCAGCCCTCCGCCGCGCGATAGGGAATGGTCACCATGTGTTCGGTAAACACACGCCCAAAGCCGAGATCTTTCATCAGCTTTTGACGCTCGGCGGCCGGCAGCGGGGTGGACGTCGGCTTGAGCTCGAAGCCAGGATCGGACGACATGCGGACTTTCTTTGGGATACCACAGAAGCTACCCTTCGACAGCAGATGACACGCGCCATTCGCTTCACTCGAACCGGCGGTCCTGAGGTCCTCGAGCTCGAGGAGGTCGTGCTGCCGGAGCTGAAAGCCGGGGAAGCCCTGGTGCGGCACCACGCAATTGGCGTGAACTTCATCGATACCTACCACCGCAGTGGGCTCTACCCGCTGCCCTTGCCTTCCGGCTTGGGCTCCGAGGCCGCTGGCGTGGTCGAGCAGATTGGGCCCGGGGTGACCTGCATCCGCGTTGGCGAACGAGTGGCCTACGCCGGAGCCGGCGCGCCGGCCGCCTACGCCGAGGCGCGGGTGGTCCCCGCCGAGCGGCTAGTGCCGCTGCCCGATGACATTTCGGACGATGTAGCTGCTGCAGCCCTGCTCAAGGGCATGACCGCTGAGTTCTTGATCCACCGCACCTTTCCGGTGGCGGCCGGTCAGACCGTGCTCTTTCACGCCGCTGCGGGCGGCGTCGGGCTGATCGCCTGCCAGTGGCTGAACAAGCTCGGCGCGCGCGTCATCGGCAGCGTCGGCTCGGACGCCAAGCGGGAGCTTGCGCTGGCCCACGGTTGCCAGGAAGTGATCGTGCTCGATCGCGAGAATTTCCCGGAGCGCGTCCGCGATCTCACGGACGGGCACGGCGTACCGGTCGTGTTCGATTCGATCGGCAAGGTGACCTTCATGGGTTCGCTCAGCTGCCTCGAGCCGCGCGGTATGCTGGTCAGCTTCGGCAATGCCTCAGGCAAGCCGGAACCCTTCGATCTGGCGCTGCTCGCTCAAAAGGGCTCGCTATACGTCACTCGGCCCACGCTGTTCAGCTACGTTGCGACGCGCGAAGCGTTACTGGCCAGCGCCAGCCTGCTTTTTCAAGCCATTCGTGACGGCTTGAAAATCGAAATCGGTCAACGCTTTCCGCTAGCAGAAGCCCAGGCCGCGCACCGCGCTCTGGAGAGCCGAAGCACCACGGGCAGCACGTTGCTCGAGCTCTAGCAGATGCGCACCAAGCCCTACGCGACCGCCATCGCTCTGTTCGACGAGGTCGAGCTGCTCGACGTGGCGGGCCCCATCAGTGTGCTCTCGGCCGCAGGGCGGCAATGGAATTTTCAACCGTTCAAGATCGATTTGGTGGCCAATCGCACCGGGCCGATCGCTACGCGCAGCACGCTGAAACTCGAGGCCACGCACAGCGTCCAAAGTCACATGGGCTGCGAGTGCCTGATCATCCCTGGGGGTTATGGCGCGCGCCGCGCCGCGGAAGACAGCGAATTCGTGGCCTGGCTCGCGCGCGCGACGCACAGCGCCGAGTTCGTGGCAGCAATCGGCAACGGAGTCTGGTTGCTCGCCAAAGCCGGGCTTCTCACCGACGAAGAAATCGCAACCAGCCCGGATTTGGCCGTCGAAATCGGCGCGCTGTGCCCCGCCGCGCGGCCCAACTCGCGCGACGCGCTGTGTCGCTCCGGCAAATTCTTGAGCGCCAGCAAGAGCGCCCTCGGGCTCGATTTGAGCTGCGAAATCGTCGCCCGCAGCTTCGGCCAAAAGCTCGCGTCTGCGTTGTCTACAGGGCTCGGCATCGATTGGACCGGCGAGCTCGGCGCACTCGATATCGTCCCAGGCCCCCTGCTCGTCAAGTGAACGAGCGCCCGGACTCAGTCAGTGCAGGTCAGCAAACTGAATTCCGCCGCGGTGCCCTTGGAGCGCGCGACGAGCAGCTTGCCCTCGCGCGCCGCGATCAGATCGCCGCCACGCAGCACGCTATCGCCCGCGAGCGTGCTGTGCTCTCCGACGCGACCGAAGAACGTCGCGCCATTTTCGCCCGCTGCGGTCAACCAGAGTGCGCCCGGCGCGCCGCCGTCGCTCAGAAACGACGGCGTCCCGGTGCCGTTCGATTCGCCACCGAGCTCGAGCTTTTCGAAGCTGCCATCGGGTTTGACGTGAACCAAGGACAGCGCGCCACCCGCTGCGCCAGGGGTCGTGTCGTCGACGCGAAAGCCGACATAGGCGCTGCCGTCCGCCGCCGCGGCGAGCTCGAAGCTCATCGGGCGCGCGCCCGGCGCCGTCACCACGAGCGCGGACGAGCTCGGCTTACCTTGCGCGTCGAGCTTGGTTACCTCGATCCGGCGCGTGCCGATGTCGAGCAGCGAGTCCCCGTCCGAAAACGCGGGCCCGGCGTCGCCCAGTGCTGATTTGGGCTTGGGCTTGGCTGCGTCGAGCGAGCGGGCCACGGCCAACCAATAGCCGCCGTTGCGCAAGGCAAGCCGTGGCGAATCGACGTCTGGGCCAGCGGCGCTGAGCGGCTCGGGGAGCAACTTCTGCGTCGGATTGTTGGGCTCGATCAGCACGCCGAAGACGCGGATCTTGCCCGCAACTTCGGCCGCGTAGGCCAGCAGCGCGCGCTCACCCGAAGCCTCGAGCGCGAACGTGGAATCACGGCGTACGCCCGTGATCTCCGGACCCCAGCTAACTTGAGCGCTGCCGCGCGGATCGCGCAGCAGGCCAATCCGCAGCATGCCACCGCCGGCATCGGTGTCCGGCGCCACCAGCACTAGGTCCTTGCCGTGCGCAGCAAACAGAGGCGGATCGGGGTCGCCGTGAACCACGCCCAAGTCGACCAGCTTGCCGGAAGCGGCGTCCGGGGCGACCAGCGCGATCAAGGCGTGCGTCTGGCGTTTCACGGTGCGAAGAGCGCCGAGGGTGAAGCCCTCGGAATCGGCCCGCGCGGGGCCGAGCTCGACGGCGTATGGATCGGGGACCTCGTCGTCGTCGTCGGGACCGCCGTCGTCCGGGTCACCCGCGCGCGCCGTCGCGAGCTCGCCGATCCGGAATGGGGCCGACTGCGGCAGTTCCCGGCAGCGCGGGGGGACCGGCCCCTGAGACGGAGGGGGGCTGGGGGATGCCGCACTTTCGCTTGTTTCCTCGCTGTCTTCGCGCAATTCCGGCTGGGCAGCAGGCGGCGGCGGTGCCTTCTTCTTGCAGGCCGCGAGTCCTGCGCTGCAGAGTGCCAAGCCTGCCAGGCCGGCTACCGAGACCGACACCGATACGCAGTGCGCCATGAAACGGGACCGAGCCTTGCCCTTACGCCCA
>Ga0247776_10000377_pt1 | contig 10776 bp, 6 predicted proteins | sample UWRJL199509C5_FD_179912 | JGI IMG/M metagenome (GOLD analysis project Ga0247776, IMG submission 179912) | Plant litter microbial communities from Arlington Agricultural Research Station in Wisconsin, United States - UWRJ-L199-509C-5 | ecosystem: Environmental > Terrestrial > Plant litter >...
GCAAGCACCTTGTCTGACCTTCGCATCTCTCTATCTTGGCACCTCGCGCTGACTGTCAAGACCATCTGCTAACTACTTGTGAGCTTCCAGCAGATTATGTCGGGTCAGTGCCATCCCTTTCCCTCTGACGCCACCGGCTTTCCCTGGCGAAAACACCGAGTCATGATGACAAAGCCGTTTCTCTCCCAGTCCTCGAAGAGGGCCATGACGAATACACCTATTATTCGATGGTCTGAAAACTTACGCTCGCATCTCACCATTCATTCTTCACGGTCGCAAAGCAGTTGTTGACCATTTGAGGTTTGCTTCCATGTCGAGGCCCGCCCAAGACTTGGTCTTGGAGATATCTCGCTACCCGTCGTTGAGGTAAGCGTCTCCCTTCTCACTCCATGCCCCTGGCTTCCCTCGACAACGTGATGATTAACCATGTTTCTTGCTTCCTCTGAATCCTGATGGGAAAACTACTCTCATACTCATTCTGACTTGTCGTCAAACTCACCTCACATTGTTTGCTTATGGTTTTGAAGTGTTGGCTAACATCTCGGAATTTTTCACAGGCTGGGGATACTCCCAAGGCTTTTGCCAGACAGGTCTCAGCTACCTTGTCTCTTTCTTGTCAACGTTGGCATCGACAGATAAGGATCTCTTTCATTTCACTTCCTGCCTTTCCCTGGGAAAGCTGACAACATGATGATCAACCATTTTTCTTGTTTCCTCTGAGGCCTGATGAGCAAACTTGTTCTCTTCGTTCTTCTGACTTGTCGATTCTCTTCTCCCGTCGTTTCACTCCCAAGCTTGGAGCATTGGCTAACATTCTGGCTGTGTTTCTCGCAGGACATCTTCTCATCGCAGACAGACTCTCCGCAAAAAGGCAAGTCAACATCTCCCCGCCCGCTTAGCAGTTCCCCTTCACAACTTGGATGATGTATAAACTTATGTGGAAGGCTTCGCGACTTCGAAGCCCAAATGCCCAACATACCTTGATTTTGGTTCTGACTCAATTCTCATCACTCACTCATATTTGGCTCTCTCGTCCTGATCAACGGCTAAATCTTCTTGATACCTAGGTCCTCTCACGAGTCGCAATAGGCATACCACGCTTTCCGAGACGCATCACACCTCCTAGCAGACTTGATCTGCATATGTTCAACCAAGCGTTATCTTCGACAGAATCTCGCTCTGGCAAGTCATCTCCTCTCACTTTCCCCCACCACAGCCCGGCCTCTATGATGACAACGTCACTTTGTTGTTAAGACTACTGAACGGCATCTCCTTGTCGAACATTCAACCCTCCCTGCTCTACCTCGCGGCTAACACATTTCGATGTCAAGATCCAGATTCAACTCCGATCAGGAGTCCTCACACACGCCCTGCTCGCGAGTTGCGCCGTCGTTACATTTTGATGTGGCTATCCTTTTCACCCAGGTAAGTGAGCTTCCTCATCTCTCAACGACCGCTTCATGATGAAAACAATTGCTATGGACGGCTTCGCCGATGACCTCAAGCCTTGATATTTCTGACCGCCACGCACATCTCCCTTTGCAATCCGGATCTTCTGTTCATCTTCGCGACTAACACTTCGTTCCAGCACGCCCTCGGGGCTCGGGGGGGATGTTTGGCTTCGGCTGGGCACTTCCCCGGGCTTTGTTGCTAACAGACGTGTCTCAGGTTTATTTCCAGGACTCGAAGTGTCAAAGACTCAAAAGTCTTCATCCCCTCCAGGCAAGTCATCCGTCGCGACTCTCATTGGCCCATGCAAGCATATGATGAACAACTTGGTTTGGTCAATCATATTTACCATGACGAAAACACCTTATCTCAGTCTGACTGGCTTGCTCTCTTCTTCCTATCTAGCCCTCCTGTTGCGGACAATTGCTAACAGCTCTGTCTCTTTCTTCCAGACCTCGGCGACTCGAAGACTGGAAGACAGCGCTATCACAATACACCATTCACACTACACCGCGTTGATCTTCATCGATCCAGTTCCCTTTAGCCCCTGACATCGACACTCGTCACTGCCAGGCAAGTCTTCCCCGCCCTCAGCGGCTCACACTCTTGATCAAAGCCTCCTGGGCATGATGAAACAACTCAGAATCTAGGGGTTCCTCAACGTATAGGTTCCTTCACGCGAACCATGCCGATACCATGATTTATTTTCTTTCTGAACGCGCATTCCCCATTGTCTTTGTCGGCTGTTGCTTTCCTGTCCAACTCAACGGCTAATATTTTGTTCCAGCTCGCTCTCGAGGGCCTGGCGGGGCTGTCCGGCTTCGGCTGGGCACCTCCCCGGGCTCTATGATCCTTTCCCTTAGTTGATGGAGGAGACAGAGCCTCAGCAACCACATCCTGCAGGCAATTCACACACTCCACGCCCCTTGTTTCACACCAGCAAAGCCATTATGATGAACAAAATGCGATATACGACGGTATTTGATTCCGAGCACCCGATGCGGAGAAATCGTCAGTCTCAGTCTGACTGGCTTCGTCATGCGCCTTGTCTCAATTCTCTCTCGTTCTAAACAGACGCTGACTGCTGAACACAGCCCCCCCTTTTCCAGACACAGACAGGCTTGACACAGCTGCCTTGGTTCATTGACGTTGGCAGTCGTCTCGCGAGTGGCATATCTCCCTTCACGAACAGGCGAGTTACTGTTTTTTCTCTTTGCCATTCCGGCAGTTTCTTCCAACGTCGTTTCGGCGACGAAGGGCCCGATGATGATACCCAAAATATTGGACAGTCAAATCGAACAGGCGTTCTGTCCTATGACGACGAAGTCATAGAACTCTTTAGTTCCGCCTACCGAAGGCCTTGACCTTTTCCAGAGCTTCTCCTGATATCTTGTCGCGAGAAGATGCTAACCGCTTGGTGGTCTTAGGTACCTATTCAACTCCCAACAGAAAGTCTCACGATAAGGATCTCAACGCAGCTTTCACGCCCAGGCAAGTCATTGCTTGTCTCTACCATCTCGGCAGTTGCCTGGACGTCGCTCCCGCGACGAAGGGCCCGATGATGATACTTAGGATAATTACCTATTAGACGGTCAGAACAAAGGGGCGTTTTGCCCTATGCCGACAAAATTCTAAGACTGAGGGTCTCAAACTGTTTCAGAGTTTTTCTTGGTATCTTGTCGTGAGAACTTAGGTTGCTAACACTTGGTCTCAGACATCCGACTCCGGGACAGCAAGTCTCATGAGGAGGATCCCAGCACAAACTTCACGGCCAGGAATGCCATTCCTCTCACCAGCCCTCGTTCCCTTTGTTTCGACGACAGAATTTATAATGACCACGAGCCACCATTCTTTGCTCGAGCGGGTCCCAAGTCAACAGACCAGCAAGTCTCCGGCCATCAACACATTGGACTGCCCCGACGCAGAGTTTCATATGTACCTACCAAGGCAAGTCATCCCTTTTCTCTGCCGTCTCAACGGTTCTCGCGATTTCGTCTCGGGGACGGAGGCCTAAATGATGATCAAATCGTTCAAAGTGCTCGAATGGGTAGATTTGCAACCCCATGCCGACAAAACTGTACTGAAGGCCTTGGCTATTTCTGAGCTTTTCTTGCTGTCGTGGTGTGAGAAGTTGCTAACCGCTTGGTTTCAGATATCCGACTGCGGACAACAATTCCTCACGAGGAGGATCTTAGTTGCTTTGTTCACGCGCAGGAAAGTCATTCCTCTCCCAGCCCTCTCCCCCGCCGTTTCGACGACAGCGTTTATGATGACCATAATTCATCATCTTTATTCGAACGGGTTCCCGATGCCGACAAGCTTCTTCGATCTGAAATGCTCATCGATTCTCGACTCGTTTCTCTCCGCAGCTTGCGAGCAGATGACCGTTTGGATTTAAGTCAACAGACTACGTCTCCTCGCGCCATCAACACTTTGGACTCCCTCAGCGTAGAGGTTTACACCTAGGTAAGTCATCCTTCTCCTGGCATCTGATCTGGCCGTTCCGACAGCTTTTGTGATGAATTAAATGTATATCAATGTTATTCAAAGGGGAGATTACTCTCCCCAATGCTGAGAAACCACTCTGAGAGGCTCACCGATTCTTGGCTCTTTTCCTTCCATGCGTTCCGAGCACCTGCTAACCTCTTCGTCTCAAGTCTCAGTTCACCAAGCCTGCACGCCGGCTCAACTCACCTACCCAGGCAAATCGTCCTTCTCGCCAGCCGGCTCGGCTTTCATACTCTTACCCAAAGCTGTTATGATGATTCAAAACTTTCGATGTTGCTCACATGGGGTTTCCCAAATGCCGATAAACCACTCTGAGGCTCTCTGATTTTGAGCTCTTCTTGCCGCCTTACTCTGAACGGTTGCTTACCACCTGGCTTCAAGAAGGACTCGGCGGGAGGTCTTCTCGTCGATCCCCGAGCACAAATCTCCATCGAAGGCAAGTCTTCCCCTATGTCCGCTTTTCCGGCGGTCTTCGACACCATCTCACAACCGCCATTATGATGATTGAAATGTGTTTACTTTTTTCAAAGGGGAGGCAACTCTTCCCAATGCCGAAAAAGCGATTCTGAGGGTCATCAATCCTTAACTCCCGCCTGATTCGTTGCCTTATCCGAACATTGGCTGACTTCTTGACGCTTGCTCTAGTTCTCACCCACAAGGGTCTCCTCTTTGTCAGAATTCGCTCCCGGCACACATCTTCCTCAAAGGCAAGTCATCCCTTATAGCCGCCTTTCCGGTGCGATTTCACAGCCGCTTTCGTGATGATTGAAATTCGTTTGCTTTGTTCAAAGGGAAGGTGACTCTTCCCAATGCTGATAACACACTCTGAGGCCCATCGATTCTTCATCTTGTCTTCTTGTCTTGTCCGAATATTTACTAACCACTTGGCGCTCTGTTTGGTTCTCAACCGAAACAAACTACCTCCATGCCAGAATGCGCTCTTGACACATATCTTCCTCGAAGGCAAGTTGCCCCCTTTTTTCGCCTTTCTGGTGCCCTTTCACAGCCAATTTTTTGATGATCAAAATTTGTCTGTTTGTGTTCAAAGGGGAGGAAGGCCCCTCCCAATGCCGAAAAACTATTCTGAGGCTCATCGAGCCGTAACTCTTTGTTCGTTGTTTTTTCCAAACAGTTGCTGACAACCGACCGCTCTTAGTTCTTAGCTGCAAAAGGCTCCTTGTCAGAATACGCTATCGACACACATCCTCAAGGCAAGCCGCCCTTTCCCCATGCCCGCCCACGTCGGTCTTGGCGTCGAAAGCCTTATGATGATCCAATGGTAGACTTCATTGCTAGGGTTCTCCCGATGCCGATAAACTCCACATCACTACAGCGACTGAGATGCTCCATCTTCTCCTTTTTCAAGGCTTGTATCTTGTGTTACGGTAGCTAACTGCTTCAATATCTCATCGCAGATACCGGACTTCGTCCCAGACAACCCCCCAACTCCTAAAGACACCTCGAAGACGCCAAAGGTAGGTACATACGAGCAACGAAACTATTCGTTCAGCTCACCTCGACCCCTCAAACCTTCAATGATGACACACTGTTCCTCTACTCGTGGAGACAGTCAGGACGCAAAGTCCCAGCATGATCCACATGATGACAACGAACACACACAAGCCCACCAGAGCTTCGCCAGACTTGCCTTCTGAGAACGCTTTGTTTTTAGTTAGCTTTTTTCCTCCTTTCTCTGTCGTCGAAAACAGGCTTGCTAACGAGGTCGAGACTAGGAAATCCGTCCGGGGGAGGAAGAGCCCAGCCCCTGACGACGGCTTGGAGCTATCGAAGGTACGTGACAGCAAGCGGTACCTTTCTTCCGTTTCGCCGCAACGATTCAACTCTCTCATGATGAGACATATGTTCGTTAAGGGTTGTCATATCGTGGATGGCCGAAAGGCATGACACATGATGAACACAACAAAAGCCTCCTGGCTGCATCCGACTTGCATTCTGAAAAGATTTTGCTTTTTGTTAGTTTTTTGCTTCTGCGTCTCTCATTACTAAACAGAATTGCTGACGGATCGGGGACAAGGGCAGGGAGTTCTTCAGCCAGACGGAGGCAACAAACTCGGCAGCCTCGCTCGGGGATCCCCCAAGTTCAAAGACATGTCGCAAGGTAAATATCCGCCTACGCTCACCCACGCCCAACCGGCGCCCCGATCCAAACTGCCATGATGACAAGCTACTGTCCTTACCCGGTGGGCTTCCCACAGCTTTGTGGTTCCGACTGAGGGTGAAGGGAACAGCATGTACTTATTCCAGCTGAGCTCCCGTCCCAGCGTTGCTTGTTCTGCTTTCTTCTTGTCGCCGAAGAGATGCTGACCAGTGCGAGTGTTTCCAGGCAGCGGATACCCGTCGAGGCTATAATGAGACTCTCAAGGTATGCAACGACATGACACACACCCGACACTGGCGACACCGGAAATGATGATAACATCAGTGTCCTGACCAGAGAGAGCTCCCTGAGTTGTTTAAAGCCCTCTGGAAAGTGAAGGCATTACTCATTCCAACTGATCCGTGAGAAGCGCTCACTAGTTTTGCTCTTCTTGCCTGTCTTGTTCTTGTCACCGAGAGATGCTAATAGATGCGAGGTTTTTCGAGGTAGGCAATGGACACATCATGGCCGGGCCCCGGCCATCGGAGCGAGGGATGGAGAAGACCCAGGAGAGGAAGAATACGACGTTGGCTGGGGAAGAGTAGGAACAGCCACAGCCATGGACCACTTGACACGGAGCTGTACGCCAAAGACGGCGAGATGTACGATAGACTTATGCGAGCCAAAGAAGCTAAAGAAAGAAGCCACTGATGTTCGGCGCTTCCACTTTACTTGTCCTTCAAGATGAAGTCCGGATGTTCATGTGTGAACAAGGGCGAAATACCCGCTTGCCTGGCCAAGGTCATGGGAATGCTGCTGCTCAGCGGATCAACGCTCCACTGCGTGAGAAACGAGAGCTTTGTCATCCGGCGTCATCTCCTCCTTTGGTAATTCCAAGGGCCGCGTGACAGCCGGAGAAACCAGTTCGAGATCGCATCAACAACAGAAAATCGACACCGGCGTGACGTCAAAACTTGAAGTTGGTGGAGTACGGAAATAACTCGGGAGAAAAATGGTTGGATAATGCGGCGGCTGCTGGCTGCTGTCTGCTGTAAATAGGGAGGCACACACCGGTACCACCAACCCTAAAGTCACGAGTGAGACGGCCTTGCGCGCGCTGTTGCCAGACTTCTTGTGGGCTGCGAAAGAGGAGCGCGACGACGAGCATCGCCAATCGGTTTCCACAGCGGATCGGCTGCCCGCTTGTGTGACCTGTGGAGCCCGGAACAGGGATGAATCTTCCGCTCCCGTGCCGCTGGGGCCTGCGACCAAGGCACGGCCGAGGCACCCGGACGACGTCATTGGGGGTGATCTTGGCTAAAAGCCAGAGAACAACAGGCGCTGCCCTTGTTGCTCAAATAATTGATCTGAGGGCCCATGCCGGATTGACTCGTGTCTGGGAGCCGAAAAGTACGAATTGCCCGTGGTTGCGCATCATGTTTGTTGTTTTCCTGCGGTGGATTCCGTCCGACCAGCGCCAAGTGCGTGTCGTCGCTTCATTCATGCACTACCTTAAGGTTTGGCGACCTTCAAACGCAATGTGGGCTTTGACAGGCGCGCCAAAAACGGGTTTCATCTGCCGAGACACCAGTCTTCTGTCAAACCGTTTCGCTGCGTCCAGTATCTTCCAAGATTCTAGTGTACGGATCAGTAGAGCGCTCGGGGCCGTACCAGCCAGCGGTCACTGCAGACCAACGATCCCAGACCAAGCGAGCTGCCGATCCCAAAGCTTGAAACATGCAGAGCGGGTTCGATCTCGACCGCTGTCCATGGGCTGGCGACCACACGTCGTCGTCAGCACATCATCCTGGGGCGCTTGCTTGCTCTTCGTATCGTATCGTGCGTATGTCACTGCGGCCAGAAGGAGGGGCGGTGTTGCACAGCATCTCATGTTGGTGTTCGGCAAAACCCGAATTGACCAAAGCATTTTCCCCAATGTGGTTGGCGCTCAGGGCGGAGATTGCCCCTATCTCGCGAATGCCAACGGATGCTACGGACAGTGCTGGGCGCAAAGATTGCAACGGCCAGTGGAGATGAGGGGTTAACAAACAGCGGCGAGGGAAGCGCTGGAGCTTGGTTAGCAGCCAAGTACAAGACAGTGCATGCCTGGTTCATGCCACAGGCGAAATGACGATGGAACGAAAGCGTAGCAGAGACTTCCCCAAGCGGATTGGAGGAACGCGCTGCATCAGCGCAGCTGCGCCACCCTCGATGTCGGGCTGTTCCTGACCACTGACGTTGGCGCTTGGCCAATGAAGGCCAACGCCGTGGCACCGAAAGATGGAGAGGGCCCACTTGCCCCTTGTCAGAGGCGTTGGAGGGTGTGGAACGCGACGAACCTGGCCAGGGGCTTGGCACCTTCGCCCTTTCCTGCTTTTCTGCGTGTCGTCCCGAGATCTTGCTCTGACATTCCTTTCCCTAGACTTCCAGCTTTCCGTCCTCATTGTAATTGACAGAGGAGGAAGCCGCATTCTTGACTTTCTTTTTTCTGTCAAGCCACTTCTTACACTCGTTGAATAACAGAATATCGGTTTTATTTCCCGACTTCTCGTTTATCCCGTTTCAGTTTCAGCAACAGCATTTCTTGCATTGTCAGCCACGGTCAAAGACAGCCAAACGGTTTTCGGTGTAATCTAGTCCAAACAGCGATCCCGAACCGCCGCGCATCGAGACACGAAGCGACCTTTATCGCATCCCCAGCATCCAACGCCGGCGAATCTGAGCGTTCACCAATCGATCGAGAAGAAGCAACGCCTTGAGCAACAGTCAAGATGCGCTTCACCAAGAAGGCAGCGATCGCCTCGTCCCTGTTGCTGGGACAAGCATCGGCCGCTCTTCCGCCAATTATCATGAAGGTACGAGCCATTCGAGACGGTCCCCGCTGTTCGCGGAGGTACGGATGCTAACGGTGCGAGATTTAGGGCACCAAGTTCTTCTACGAGAACGGCACACAGTTCTTCATGAACGGTATCGCCTACCAACAGGATAGCGCGGCTGGCGGCGCTACCACCAGCAGCACCAAGTATGCCGACCCTCTCGCCGATGCTGCGGCGTGCAAGCGTGATGTGCCGCTTCTCAAGCAGCTCCGCACCAACACCATCCGCACGTACGCGATCGACCCGACCAAGGATCATACCGCCTGCATGAAGCTGCTGGACGACGCCGGCATTTACGTTATCAGCGACTTGAGCGAGCCCGCACTCTCCATCAACCGCGATGATCCCCTCTGGGACACCGACTTGCTTGCGAGATACATCGGGGTCGTCGACGAGTTGGCCAAGTACAGCAACGTGATTGGTTTCTTTGCTGGCAACGAAGTCACAAACAATGCTAGCAACACCGACGCCTCGGCTTTCGTCAAGGCCGCTGTCCGCGACACCAAGGCCCACATTGCCAAGACCAGCGACCGCTGGCTCGGTGTTGGCTATGCCGCCAACGATGACGCCGAGATCCGTGATGCGATGGCTGCATACTTCAACTGCGGTGACCAGAAGGAGGCGATTGACTTCTGGGGCTATAACATCTACTCGTGGTGTGGTAAGAGCAGCTTCGAGAAGTCTGGGTATGATACCCAGGTCGCCAACTTCGCCAACTACTCCGTCCCCGTCTTCTTCGCCGAGTATGGCTGCAATGTGCCCGATGGAGCTGCTGCTCGTATCTGGGAGGAGACTACTGCTCTCTACTCCGATAAAATGACTGGCGTGTTCTCCGGCGGCATCGTGTATATGTACTTCCAGGAAGACAACGACTATGGTAAGTTGAGGCGCCTTTCCGTATCCAAAAAGCCAAGTTGATGTCTAACTCTGAGCAGGTATTGTCAAGGTTCAGAACGGCGCCGCCGTCACACAGAAGGACTTCGCCCCGTTGTCCACTCGCATGGCTTCCGTCAAACCTTCCTCCACTGCCATGTCCGCCTACACGCCCACCAACCAGCCCCACGCCTGCCCCGAGACCAACACCAAGTGGAAGGTCAAGTCCGGTGCTCTCCCCCCCACCCCCGACAAGAGCCTCTGCGACTGCATGTTCAAATCGCTGTCTTGCGCCCCTTCGGACGGTCTTTCGCCCAAGAGCTACCCCGAGATCTTCGGTTTCATCTGCGGTGCCGACAAGAAGGCTTGCGCCGGAATCTCGGCCGACACTGAGACTGGTGTTTATGGCGCTTACTCCATGTGCAACGCTGAGCAGAAGCTCGGATACGTCCTCGATGCGTACTACAAGAACCAGAACAAGGCCGCCGACGCTTGCAGCTTCAAGGGCAAGGCTGTCCTCAACAAGAGCCCCAGCGTTGCGGACAACTGCAAGACTGCGCTTGCCAGCGCAAGCTCGGCGAACGCCATTGCGGCCACCGCTACTAGCGCCGGCGGGGCTGCTAGCACCAGCAGCAAGTCGGCTGCGATGGGTGGCCCGATGAAGAACCTCTTCACCATGGGTGATGTGGCTGTTGGGCTTTACGCCATGGCGGCCATGGTGGCCGGCGCCGGTGTTATTCTTTTGTAAAGGGATTAATGGCATGGATATCTTTGTACTGAATAGCCGTCATGAAATGAGCTTGACAGACTTGTGGATATTTCAGTCATTTAGCGCTGCCTCTCGTTTAATCTTTTTAATATTGTTTTGTTTGTGTGCCGGGTTTATGAAAAGGTGTCGAACCGGCCCGTTCTCTGTCTTTCAGGGTCACTTCCTAGGCATGGGGCCGAATGGGGCAAAAGTGACAGGTGCAA
>Ga0247776_10000378_pt1 | contig 10773 bp, 9 predicted proteins | sample UWRJL199509C5_FD_179912 | JGI IMG/M metagenome (GOLD analysis project Ga0247776, IMG submission 179912) | Plant litter microbial communities from Arlington Agricultural Research Station in Wisconsin, United States - UWRJ-L199-509C-5 | ecosystem: Environmental > Terrestrial > Plant litter >...
TTCTGGATCCGGAAGCTGTCGGCGACGAGGATGTCTCCGGCGCCGTCGACCGCGATCGCAGCGGGGTTGTTGAGCTGGCCTTCGGCCGTTCCGGGGGTGCCCCATTTGGCGAGGAACCGGCCGTCGGGCCCGAACTTCTGCACCCTGCCGTTGTTGGTGTCGAGGATCCAGAGGTTGCCCTGGGCGTCGGTGGCGACGTCGCCGGGGGCTTTCAGCTGCCCGTCTTCGGAGCCGTAGCTGCCGAGGTTGGCGGAGTGGAGGAAGTCCAAGGGCGGCGCCCCCTCGTCTTCTTCGATGCTTTCCGGGTCGACGTCGGCGGTTCCGGGGTCGTCGATCGCGATCCCCGAGAGGTCGCCCCCTTCGTAGTCGTATTCGACCGTCGCCGCGGTGCCGTTGGTCAGCTCTTCGGCCCTGCCGGATGAGTCGAAGGAGACCGTCTCCCCCGTTTCCCCGCTTTCGTCGGTCAGCTCGTAGCCGCTCGCCACCTTCTCCACCGTGGCCTGCAGCCGCTTGTCGAACTCTTCTTCGCCGACGGCGGCCGGCAGGTCGACTCCCGCCTCAAGAGCACCACTGGCAGCCACCATCGAGGCTTCCGCCGGCGGTTCAGAGCCCTGGGTATCTTCAGGTTGAAGAGTTGGAGTCTGGGCAAGGGACCAGCCGTCGCCCCATTCGCTGTTCTCAGCTTCGGGCAGCTGGGAGTTATAGAAACGTTCCATCTCGAGGTCGGCCGCCGCCCCGGGGATGTCGAGGTCCTGTTGGCGATAGACAAGGTTGCCGTTTGCCACGTTCACCGCGAGTTCGGGACGCACTGGATTTTCTTCCTCGGCTTCTTCGCCTTCACCGCTAGGCAGCGGGAAGCGGTGCAGCACGTATTCGTCTTTCAACCCGGTGGCGGGGAAGTATTCGAATTCGATTTCGCGTTCGCGGGCATGCCCAAGCTGATCGGTGGCGACCACTTTCAGTTTGTGAACCCCACCGCCTTCGACCCTGGTCAGGTCGAGCGTGAAGGTCATGTTCATCGCGCAACTGATACATGGCGTGGGGTTGGGCCCCCAGGGCACCGTCTGTTCTTTGCCGTCAAGAAAGACCGCGACGCTCTTTACCCCTGAGCGTTTTTTGGCATTTGCATCGCCTTCAGTGCCGACGTCAGTGGCTTCGATTTTCAGGTTGTAGGTGGCGAGCCTAAGTTTGTCGTTGCCGAGTTCTTGGTCTTTTTCTGCTTCGCCTTCCTGTCGGGTCACCTCGGCGAGCTGCCCCTGCAGATCTATCTTCGGCTTGGTCAGGTCGACCTTCGTCGTGGTCGTCCATGCGCCGACCTTGCCGGTCGGATCTTCGGTCGTCACCTGCAGAGTTCGTTCGCCCTCTTTGTAGGGCGGGTTGATCGTCCAGTTGCGCTGCGCGGGGCAGCGGCTGCCCGACATGCCGGTGCAGCCGACGTTGTCGCTGCTCGTCACCCCGCCCTGGTTGGAGATTGAGATCATCGAGATGCCGAATCCCGGATCGGATGCCCCGATCGTGGCGCTGCCGACTTTGGCCGGATCGAACCAGCCACTCGGGATGCCGCTTACCGAGTTAATCGAGGGGTTCTCGGGATCGTTCTCCTGCACGGTGAGGCCGCCGACGTAGAGTTCGTGCGCGCAGGCGAGTTTGGAGGAGGAACCCCCAGTGCCGATGCCGACAGTCGCCTTGCGAGTGCCCACGCCGCCCCCGCTCACGTAGAAGCTCGGGGTATAGCTCTGCCAGGTCGAGTAGGCGCCGAGCGGGCTGTGGTAGGCGCCTGAGTTGACGTTGTAGATGCCGGTGTAGCCATGCGGCTGGGCGGTCTGGCAGCCATTGGGGAAGAAGTAGAGGTTGGAGAAGGTCGCGTTTTCGATGTAGGCGGTCTGACCGGGGGCGGTGTATTCCCACTGCCCCCAGGTGTTGGCGCCGTAGGGCGTGCTGCTGCCTTTTGAGATCGCGGCGAGGCTCGACGCGCTGCGGGCGAGAGAGTAATCGGCCGTTGCGGTGGGCACCCAGTCGCCGGAGAGGAACGGTGGGGACTCATAGCCATTGTTGAAGCGCGGATCCAGAAGCAGGGGATACGCGACTTCCCGCGAGCGATGGGGGACATCCAGAACAAGCGCGCTCCCGTCGATCGTCATCGCCACCGGGACCTCGGTGCCTTGGGCATCGACGGCCCAGGGAGGCGCCACCTGCATAAGCCGATTCCCCTCTGCTGAAATGACCTCCGCCCCGCTCCCTTCACCCGGTCGAAGCATCGCGCCGGCCGGGAGATCGAGGGTGTAGCGGAACTCCTCTGGGCTTTCGGGCGACCGCAGCTGCTCGAAGACCTCGACACCGTCGGCTATGGGCGCCAGCAGGGTGTCGGTCGCCATATTGGTTGCCGGGTAGAAGAGGTTCTTGTCGCTGAGCGGTTCCGCGCCGTGATCGTTACTCGCCGGGAGATCGATTCGAAGGCCGCCCTGTAGGTGGATCGGCTCCGCGGCCGATCCCGGCAACTTAAGCTCGGTCAGTGGGTTCTTCGGGAGGAAGTCCTCACCTTTTTTCTCCAGCGCGAGATCAACCGGTTCTTTGCCTTCACCGCCGAGATCGCTCTCGACCGGGACCGAGGATTCGACGATCGCGCTCTCGCCCTCGCCCTCTGAGACCCTCGCCCCGTAGGTGCCGAGGACCTCCTCGACCTCGAGCTCACTGAGGACACGGGCCGGATCGGCGTTCAGGCCTTGGAGCTGCTCGGGGAAAGCCGAGACGAGAAGGCTCTGAGCCTCGCCGGCCGAAAGCTCGGCATAGGCAGTAAGGGAGGCTTCGCGCTGATCGACAGCCTCGGGGCTCGAGAGCCATTCTTCGCGTTCGCGTTCTCCGCGTTCGGCCTCGGCGAGTTCGGCAGTGGTGGGAGCAGGCACCGCTTCGGTCGCAACTGGTTCTTCAGCGCCCCGGGCAGAGGATGCGATGAAGGTCGGTACCACGGCGAGACAAAGGAGGACGGCAAGCGCCACCAGCGACCTGACGCGATCCACAGCCACGCTACCTACTCCGCGCACATCTCCCCCTGTCTCGGATGTTCAGTTCGTCCGGCGGATATCTGGTTCCCCGCACGGGTCTCGGCGGGTACCTAACACGAACCGGACATCAATTCCAACCCCACTTTTTTCTTCGAGGTCATCTCAATAATTTGGCAATTTCATGACTGAACACTGTGTCTATCTTCTTCCCCGGAGAATCATTCTCATCAGGCCTTAGCGTCCGCCCTTTCCCGACTCGTAGATGGACAGCGTGCCGTGTTTAGAGGAGGCGCGGGGCACCTCGTGAAAGTCAGTGACCGATCATGCGGGAATGCCCGCGGCGGGCTCCGTCCTCGGCGAATGAAAGACCTGGATCTGGCTCTCACCCGCGCTTTGATCACTGCCGAGGTCGGTATCTGGGCGTCCCCGCACCCGCGGCTCGAGGCTTGAGCAATTCGATGAAGGGGCTAGAAGAGAGCGCCCTGGCGAGCGGGTCCTGTCTCTGCTCCGGACGGAAGCTAGATGCTGGAGCTGGTCTCTTCGAGGCGAAAGGTCGCGAGCTGCTCCAGCGCTCTAGCTCGGGCTTTCGAGCGCAACGGCGGCAGCAGGGCGACCAGGTGACCGCTGGGGCCGAGCGCCTGCTTGGCCCAGTTGCGGAAGTCGAATTCGTCGACGTGGTCGGCGATCTTGCCGTCGGCGGTGAAGCGGAAGTGGGCCTGGATGTCGTTGACGACCGGCCGGCCGGTGGAGAAGGTGTAGCTGGCGATCCAGTGGGCGCTGCCGGTCTCCGCGTCTGCCTCGTGCTCGCGCAGCTCGATCTCGAGGTCGGTGGCGCGGTTGGTCAGCATCCGCCACATCGCCCCGACGTCCTCGCCCTCGAGGTCGCCGAAGGCGGGGTCCTGGAAGTGGGCGTCCGGCGCGTAGCAAGCGGTCATCGCGGCGCCGTTGCACTGACCGAACGCCTCGTAGAGCCGCTCGATCGTCGCCTTGTTTGCCTCGGCGGACATGCGCCCACCCTACGCCTAACCGGCGGGGAGCTTGCCCTCGATCACGTAGCGGAGGACGTCGACCACCTGCTCGGCCGTGCGGGCAGTGGCCTGGGCGGCGCGGTCGACCTCCTTCAGCGCGTGGTCCAGCTCGCCGTCGTGGAGGGTGACGATCGGCTTGCCGAGGGCGGCGGCGTAGCCGGCGTCGAAGGCCGCGTTCCACTGCCGGTACCTGTCGCCGAAGCGGACGACGACCACGTCGGCGTCGCGGATCAGGGTCTGGGTGCGGATCGCGTTGACCCCCGCCCCCTTGTGGTCGCGCCAGAAGGCCTCGCCCTCGTCGCCGAGCGTGCCGCTGCCGGCGTCGTCGGAGGCGGCGTGGTCGGTGACCGGGGCCGAGAAGGAGACCGGCAGGCCGGCCTCACAGGTGCCGGCCTCGATCCGCTCGCGCCAGTCGCTGTGGATCTCCCCCGAGAGGTAGACGTTCCAGGTCCGCTCCGCCATCGCCGGGATCCTAGCGTTGCTAACGTATTTGACGTGAACGTAAGAAAGAAGTTCACGAGCCTGAGCGGGGTCGACGCCGAGCACGAGCACTACAAGTGGTGGGCCCTCTCCTGCACCAGCCTCGGGATGCTGCTGGTGGCGACCAACTCGGGGACGCTGATCATCGCCCTGCCGGACCTCGAGCGGGCGCTCGGCACCAGCCTGCTGGAACTGGTCTGGGTGATCCTCGCCTACATGATCTCCTCGACCGTGCTGGTCCTCACCGCCGGTCGCCTCTCCGACCTCTTCGGCCGCAAGACCGCCTTCGTCGGCGCCTTCGCGATCTTCGGCCTCGCCTCGCTCGGGGCGGGCTTCGCCGCCGACGGCACCCAGCTGATCCTCTGGCGGATCGTGCAGGGGATCGGCGGCGCCTTCATCTTCGCCAACGGCCCCGCACTCGTCACCGACGCCTTCCCCCGCGAGCAACTCGGCCTGGCGATGGGGACGAACACGATGGTCGCAGCGATCGGGCTGGTGATCGGCCCGGTGCTGGGCGGAGCGCTGGTCGCCATCTCCTGGCACTGGGTCTTCTGGTTCAACGTGCCGCTGGCCCTCGCCGGCGGGCTCTGGGGAGCCCTCGTCCTGCGCGAGCTCGCCCGCCCGGACGCCGTCCGCGGCTTCGACATCGCCGGCACGCTGACCTTCGTCGTCGGCCTCACCGGCCTCGTCTACGGGATCTCCCGCGGCGGCATCTCCGGCTGGGACGACTCGCTGGTGATCGGCTCGCTGATCGCCGCCGCCGTCCTGCTGCCGCTCTTCGTCTGGATCGAGCACCGCGGCTCGGCGCCGATGCTCGACCTGGCGATCTTCCAGAACCGGCTCTTCGCCGCCGCCACCGGCGCCGCCTTCATCAACGGCCTTTCCCGCTTCGCGCTGATGTTCATCTTCGTCTTCTACTACCAGGGGGCACAGGGGGACGACCCGATCACCGCCGGGATCAAGCTGGCGCCGATGGCGATCGGGATGCTCGTCTCCTCGCCGCTCGCCGGGATCTGGGCCGACCGCCACGGCTCCCGCACCCTGGCCGCCGCCGGGATGCTGGTCACCGCCCTCGGCCTCGGCCTGATGACCACCCTGCAGGCCGGCTCCCCCTACTGGCAAGGGGGCCTCTGGCTGCTGCTGGTCGGGATCGGCTCGGGGATGTTCAACTCGCCCAACACCGCGGCGATGATGGGCACGGTGCCGGTCGAGCGGCGCGGGATCGCCGCCGGCGCGCGGACGATGCTGCAGAACACCGGCGCGGTGATCTCGATCGCCTTCGTGCTGGCGATCGTCACCAACTCGATCCCCAAAGAGGTGCTCTTCGCGATCTTCTCCGGCCTCGCCTCGGGCCTCTCCGCGGCGCAGCTCGATCCCTTCATCCACAACATGCACGAGGCGCTCTGGGTGCTGGCCGCGACCTCGGTGATCGGCGCCGGCGTCTCGCTGCTGCGCCCCAAGCACGTCGCCGTCGCGGAGGAACCGTGCCCGCCGGCGGAAGCGATCGAGGAGGCACTCGCCGGAGAGGTGCGGGCGGCCCCATGAGCGAAGAGCTGCGGATCGGCGAGGTCGCCAAGCTGGCCGGCACCACCCCGCGGACGATCCGCTACTACGAGGAGATCGGCCTCCTGCACGCGAGCGGCGGCCGCCGACCGGGAGCCCACCGCACCTACGCCGAGGCCGACGTCGATCGCCTCACCGAGCTGCTGCGCCTCAAGGACCTGCTCGGCCTCTCGCTCGAGGAGCTGAAGGAGCTGGTCGAGGCCGAGGGCGCCCGCGCCGAGCTGCGGCGCGAGTGGCAGAGTGGCGTCGACGACCCCGTCCGCCGCCGCCAGATCCTCGACCAGTCTCTCACCTACACCGCCCGCCAACTCGACCTGGTCCGCCGCAAACGCGACGAGATCAAGAAGCTGGAAGAGGAGCTGGTGAGTCGGCGCAAGCGTGTAAAGGCCCTCCTGCGGGAGCTCGAGAGCGAGACCGCAACGGGCGTCGAATAGCGACGCTTCTCGCGGTTTCGGTGATCAGGCGTCAGCTGGAACTGCTGCGCCCGCCGTCTGCTCCTCGAAGTGCTTGCTCAGCATCGTCACCTGGCCCTGGTAGTTCGAGCCGAGGTCGGAGCCGTAGAGGCGTTCGGCGGGGGAGGACATCCACTCCAGGCCCAGCTTGCAGACCGGCTGGCGGTGCTCGACCATGAAGGAGACGTCGCGGGCGCGGACCTCCAGCGCGGCGCGGCTGCCGTGGCGGCCGCCCTCGGGGTCGTAGCCGAAGCCCGGGTCGAAGAAGCCGGCGTAGTGGGTGCGCAGCTCGCCCGCGGTCGGGTCGTAGGCCATCATCTCGGCCGCGATCTGCGGCGGGATGCAGACGCCCTCGGCGGAGAGCAGCAGGTAGAAGATCTCCGGCTCGAGGACGACGCGGCCGCCGGGCTCGGGGTAGACCGGGTCCCAGTAGTCGGTCCAGCGGTAGGCGCGGATGCGGGAGAGGTCGACCGGCAGGCTGTTCTTCTTCGCCCGGTAGCCGACCACCCGGTCCGACGGCCCGGAGAGGTCGAGGCTGAGGAAGAGCCCGTCGGAGACCGCCATCTCGGACTGGCGCAGCGCGTGCGAGTCCAGGTAGAGCAGCGGGAACTCGTCCTGCAGGCCGCGGATGTCGTCGTCGGAGAGCCGCACGTCACCGCGGGCGAGGCGCAGCTGGTTGAGGGAGAGACCGGACTTCACCTGGATCGCAAACGAGCGCGGGACGATCTCCAGGTAGAGCTGGCCGCGGTAACCGGCGCGGATGTCGTCGAAGCGGTGGTGGCGGTCGGTGATCACCCGGGTGAACACGTCGAGCCGGCCGGTCGAGCTCTTCGGGTTCGCCTTCGCCCGCACGTCATCGGGCAGGTTCAGCTCCTCGATCAGCGGCACGAGGTAAGGGCGGTCGCGCTCCAGCACCGCGCCGTCGCGGAGGTCGACCCGCTGGAAGGCGAGGTCTTCGACCTTCTCTTCGACGGTCGAGTCGACGTCGGGCAGGAAGGAGCAGCGCAGCGCCCAGGCGAAGTCGCCCAGGCGCAGGTCGATGCTCGCCGGCTGCACCGAATCCGGGCGGATCCGGTAGTCGCCGGAGCTGATCCACTCCGCCTCGATCGCCTCGTTCAGCGCCTGCGAGGGGAAGACGCCGCTTTTCGGCTCGCTCATCCCGCGGAGACTATTCGCCGCGCCTGCTCCGCACCGAGGTAGGCGGAGAGGGTGAACTCGAGGATCTGCGGAAAAAGGTCACTCAACCGCTCGGCTTCGCCGGCCAGGATGCGCCGTCCCAGCAGGGAGGCGATGCCGCCGACGACCGCCTCGCCGGTCGCTTCGGGCGCCTTCCTTCCTTCCGGCGCCGCCGGCGCACCGTCGTGCATCAGGGCGACGAAGGACTCCAGCGCCGCCTGGTAGCGGTCGTAGACCTCCCGTCCCGCCCGCAGCCCTTCGACCAGGGTGATGCTCGCCAGCGCCGGGCTGGCCGACAGCTGCCTCAGGAGGGCGTCCAGCGATGCGCCCATCCGCCGCGACCAATCCTCGCCCTGCGCTTCCTCGCAGGCCGAGGTGACGCATTCCCGGATCCTCTCGATCGCCGCGTCATACGCGGCGATGAAGCACTCGTCCTTGCTCTCGAAGTGCTTGTAGAAGTCGCTCTTGGAGACGGCCGCACGCTGGCCGATCATCGCCACCGTGGTCTTCTGATACCCGACCTCGTAGAGGGCCTCGGTGAGGCCCGCGATCAAGCGTTCGCGCTGATTTCGCGCGACAAACTCAGGCGAAAGCCCGTGGCGTCCCCGCGGTAGCCGGTCCATTCCGGTAATGGAGTCTGCCACCGTACTGTCACTTTCGCCTCCCGGTGTCCACCACCTTTCCGACACCGAGGTACGGCGATAGGACGAATTGAGAGAGTTCGGGAAGCAGCGCGGGAGCGTCCTCCGCCTCGCCTTTGCGGATCTTCAGCTGCAGGATCCAGGCGACGCCGCCGACCAGCGATTCCTCGATCGTCGCCGGCAGGCTCGCGTCGGCGGGGGCGTGGGAGCGAAGCAGATGCACGCAGTCGCGCATCCCCGCGTCGTAGAGCCGGGCCGAGCTCGGAGTGGCCGAGATCGCCTCCAGCATGCACATCCTCGACGCCGCCGGGTGCTCGGCAACGAACTCGAGCAGCGCCGCGAGGCCGGCGACGATCGCCGCCTCCGGAGAGTCGTCCGCCTCCGCGCAGCCGGCTTCGATCGCCTCCCGCATTTCCATCAGCGCAGCGTTGACGGCGGAGAGGAAGAGGTCCTCCTTGCCGTCGAAATTGTCGTAGAGCGTCTTCCGAGCCACCGCGGCACGGCGGACGATGTCGGCGATCTTCGTCGCCTCGTAGCCGTTCTCCGCGGTCAGTTCGGCGACCGCGTCCATCATCCGTCGGCGCTTGTGGCTGGCGACGAACTCCCGCGGCAGCTCTGGGCGCATCGTGCTGCTCACATCGACCCCCCGCCTGATTCCTCAGAGACTGGTCGAGAAGCTTCGGCGCTGCCTGAGGGCACGCGCGCACGACCAATGTTTTGGTACCGTGAGAAAACCTGCATTGTTTTTAATGGAAACTTATGAGTTCTTCGGTGCCCGCCAATCGAATTCAGCTGAGCCAAGAGACCCTCCTTGCTGCGATCGGTGACGACTGGCCTCCCGAGCAGGTCGAGGTCGCCATCGAACTGCTGGCCAACAGCAGCGGCAAATTCCCCTCCGGGGTCCGGAAACTCCCCGCGGACCTGGTTCGCGCGATCCAGCGGGAGCGCCTGATCGTGGCGATGCTCAACGCGGCGGCCGAGCTCGGCTACCTCGAAACCAACGTCCAGGACGTGATCGACAGGGCCGGCGTCTCCCGCCCGACCTTCTACGAGCACTTCTCCAACAAAGAAGATTGCTTCCTCGCCGCCTTCGACACCAGCGCCGCGCGTCTGCGCAAGAAGGTCGAAGGCGCCGCTCGCAAGGGCGGCGACGTCTGGCGCGACCGCGTCCGCTACTCGCTCGAGGCCCTGCTCCGTTTCGCCAGCCGCGAGCCCGATACCGCCCGCACGATGGTGGTCGAGGCCCGGGCCGCCAGCGCGACGGCGGTTAGGCGCCGTGTCGAGCTTATGGACGAGTTCGCAGAATGCCTCGAATCGCAGGCTCGCGAGCTGCTTCCGGGCGGCAGCGCCTCCACCCCGCTGACCGCCTCCGGCATCGTCGGCGGAGTCGAATCCCTGCTCTATTCGCGACTCTGCAAGCAGGAGTACGACCAGCTGGAATCCCTTTTGCCCTCGCTGATGTACTTCGTGGTTCTTCCCTACGAGGGTCATGAGGCGGCTGGTGAGGCGTTCGCGGTCAACTAGATCCAGAGTACTAAAATTGGACATTAAGTACAGACCCTTTTTCGGTTGCATCGCTTAGTGTCGCGATCGTGGAGAGGACTCAAATCGGTCGGTCGGCTCTCGCCGTGCTCTGCGTCGCGGCGCTGTCGATCGGCCTCACGGCCACCGCGTTCCCCCATGCCTTTTACGACGAGTTCCCCTTCCTTACCCGCTGGGTCGAGCTTCTACCGCCTTACAACGAACACCTCGTTACCGACGTCGGCGGGCTCTACCTGGGCTTCGCGATCCTCTTCGGCTGGGCGGCCTGGACCTTCGAGCGGCCCTTGGTCCGCCCGCTGTGCATCGCCTGGCTCCTCACCGCCGGCCTCCACCTGATCTTCCACGTCGGCCATCTCGAGGGCTTCGGCACCGCCGACGCGGTCGCCGAGATCGCCTCGCTGGCGCTGCTCCTCCTCCCCGCCGGGGTCGCCCTCTGGGCCTGCCGGTCCGAGGGGCCGCCGCCGGGAGGCGAGCGAGCCTAGAATCTCTGACTCCGCGGTCCCTGGAGGGGTGCCGGAGTGGTTGAACGGGGCAGTCTCGAAAACTGTTGGCGTCGCAAGGCGCTCGTGGGTTCGAATCCCACCCCCTCCGCTTTCCGTTCATCTCTTAAGAAGACATCGGCGTCTGTCGAAGAAATGATGTGGCCGACGGCGAGCAGACCAAGGTCGGGCGATTCTTCGATCGCCATCCGCGCCTGTTGCGCTCGCTGGCGCTGCTGGCGCTGATCTGGGGGCTGGGCTACCTCACCTGGCGCGTCGGCTGGAGCGGCCAGGGCGCCAACCCCGTCGCCTTCGCGATGCTGCTGACGACCGAGGTCTACGGCCTCTACGCCCTCGCCGTGCTGACCTGGTTCTCCTGGTCGCGCCGCCCCGCCCGGCGCCCCGAGGCC
>Ga0247776_10000379_pt1 | contig 10730 bp, 10 predicted proteins | sample UWRJL199509C5_FD_179912 | JGI IMG/M metagenome (GOLD analysis project Ga0247776, IMG submission 179912) | Plant litter microbial communities from Arlington Agricultural Research Station in Wisconsin, United States - UWRJ-L199-509C-5 | ecosystem: Environmental > Terrestrial > Plant litter >...
CATACTTCTCGCGGCAGCGCGCCAAAGGACGGGACGTCTCGGCTGATCTTGTCGAACATGAAGACCTTCATGATGCCCGACGGTGCGTACAGCAGCGCAGCGATGATCTGCAGGATCCACAACAGTATGTTCATCGTCCGGCCTTCGCTCTCCCTACTAGGCTGTAAACAGCGTTAGACGTGCTGCTCGATGATTGTAAGTCACGAACCGACACGAAGGCACGGCGCGGGGGGCGATCTTACGAGCAGCTTGAGTATCCGCCTTGCAGCGATCGTTGCGTCCTACGCCGCGTACGACAATGCCCGCCTCCGACACCTCGAATGCGTCTACACGCGTCCCCGGGTTACCGACCGATGCTGCCGATCAAACGCCGCGGCGCAATGGCGCTGCAGCAATTGCACCGACACAGCCTCAGACGATGCGCACTCAGCGCATAACAGCTGAGTCGTGTACTCACTCATGCAGCAGCCTGCCGATGTCGTTACGAACGCGGCAAGCATCGACGACAGGGTGAGCAGCGCCCGCCTCTCTCTACGCCCGATGGACGCCTTCATCCGAGGTGTATCCGCGCGCGGCCATGACCCGCGCCACCGCCGTCTCGGCGTCTTCAATCACGCGCGCAAGCGGTTGGTTGGCATCGATTTCGACGATCGGTGCGCCGCCGTAGGTCAGGAGCGGGGTCACCGCGATCTTCCGGCGCAGGTCGATGCGACGATGGTCCGGTTTGCGCAGGCATGCCGTGTCAAGATCGACATTGAGCCGCAGCACCAAGTCCGGTCGATGGGCGGTCATCCATGCGAACGTGGCGCGTTCGAATCGGGCCAGGCGGAGCACCAGCCACGATCCCCGCGAGGAGTCGGGAAAGATCGGGCCGTCGTACGCGCCCGGTATCCCGATCTGCGGAAAACGGTCCGTGACCACGATGAGCCCGCGTTTCCTCAGGGCGAGCATGCGCTTGAAGCGGAAGCGGCGACGCAGCGTGAATGCGCTGATGACCAGCGCCGGAAGCAGGCCGGGCTGCACGTCCGCCTCGATCCGGTCGTTCACGCTGTCGACCTTGCGCCGGATCCGGCGATCCATCGCCGCCCCTACGACGGGCAACCGCCCGAGCGCGCGGCCGATGTTGCCCGACTGCTTACCCAGGTGAACTTGGCCAGCGGGTCCGTAGCGGGTGATCCATCCAACGATGTGCTCGCAAACGGTGGATTTTCCGGAACCATCGGTACCGATGATTGCTATCAGTGGCGCCATGGCGCCGGGCTGTGCCCGCATTACGTTGCCCGAATCCAAAGATGATGTCCTTGAAAGAATAGCAGCGCGCACCAACTGAGGGGACGCGAAACAGTGCGGCCCTTTATCATGCACGTGTGAAGAGACCGTTACGCTCCTGTAACATGCAACAATACCGTGCAATCCGCTGCCTTTCTGTATCCAGGTCTCAGGCGTGCTTTCTTTTTCTCAACCAGCGCTCAGCCAGCGGCCGTTGCCAGTCATTGCCCTGACGGGGTGTGACGGTTCGGGCAAGTCGACGCTCGCCGCAGAGCTCGTGGCGCGCCTGCACGAGCAGCGCCCTACCGAGCCGCTGTACCTCGGACAGTCATCCGGGCGTATCGGCGAGTGGGTCGCCACCCTTCCGCTGATAGGCCCGCCGATCAACCGCTATCTGCTGCGCAAGTCGGACCGGGTGCACGGCCGGCCGTCGACGCCGCCGGGCAATGTCACCGCATTGGCCATTTACCTGCTCTCGCGCTGGCGCGCGCACAAATTCCGCCGGATGTTGGCCCTGTGCCGCCGCGGCGTGCTCGTCGTGACCGACCGCTACCCGCAGGCGGAGTTGCCGGGATTCCGTTTCGACGGCCCGCAGCTCGCTAAGACACAGGGCGGCAACTGGTGGGTGCGGGCGCTCAGGGCGCGAGAGCGCAAATTGTATGAGTGGATGGCGGCCGGTGTTCCGTTGCTGGTGATCCGTCTCAACGTGGATGCGGAAACCGCGCACGCGCGCAAGCCCGACCACGAGCTGTCGGCGTTGCGCGAGAAGATCGCGGCATGGCCGCACCTGCGTTTCAACGGCGCCGCCATCCTTGAACTGGATGCGCGCGAGGAAGCCGGCACGGTGCTGAACACGTCACTGCGCGCGGTGGACGCTGCGCTGCAAACGTTGCACGAGCCTGTACTTGCGACAACTTTCTGATCGAGACACACGTTGAACGCGAACTCACATCCTGACGCATCGGCCCTTCCGGTCGAAGGGCTCATCGCGGTGGTCGGCTGCGACGGCACCGGCAAGTCGACGCTCACCCATGATTTGGTGGAAAGGCTGCGCCACGACGGTCCAACCGAACGGCGCTACCTCGGCTTGGTGTCGGGCGAGGCCGGCGACAAGATCAAGCGTCTGCCGCTGGTAGGTCCCCGGCTGGAGCGGCGCCTCGCCGCCAAGGCCGCACACGCCCAGGACATGCGCAACCGGCTGCCGGGGATCTGGGGCTCGCTCATCATGTATGGCCTGTCGCTGTGGCGTGCTGCGCATCTGCGCCGGGTACGGCGCTTGGCGGAACGCGGTGTGCTGGTCATCACCGATCGCTATCCGCAGGCTGAAATCGCCGGCTTCCGTTACGACGGTCCCGGCCTGGGCCTGGAGCGCAGCAAGCACTGGATGGTGCGCCGGCTCGCGGCGCGCGAACAGAGGCTGTACCAGCGCATGGCGATGTGCCGGCCGGCATTGGTCATCAAGCTCGACATCGACCTTGCCACCGCTCACGCACGCAAGCCTGATCACGGCACTGCGGAATTGAGCGACAAGATCGCGGTGATGTCGCGGCTTCGGTTCAACGGTGCACCGATCTTCGATCTGGACGCCCGCGCCCCGTATGCCGAGGTGCTGGAGAAAGCACTGCACGCCATCACCGCCGCCACTCCGACGAGTCGGTACGCCGCGGACGCGGCCGCATGAGCGCGCGCTGCGGCGACGTCCGCGCTAGCGTCCTACCCCACGCCGCTGAGCAGCCGTGAACACTACTCTTTCGAACGTGCCGCAAGCACCGCTGTGGCGCCGCCTGCTGATCCGGGGCGGAAAGCATGTCCTGCGCTGGAGCGGCCGATTCCAAGCGCGGCACTCGCTCGTCCCATCGACGCCGGTCATCGACAACCGGGAATTCGACTGGATTCCTCGCCTCGAAGGCGCATGGCCTGAGATCCGGGCGGAACTCGACCACCTGCTCGAGCATCCGGAAGACATTCCCGCGTTCCACCAGATTTCGCCCGACCAGAAGCGCATCTCCAAAGGTGACAACTGGAAGACGTTCGGCTTCTACGTCTATGGCAAGCGAGTGGACGACAACTGCGCGGTTTGCCCGCGCACGGCTGCCGTGCTGGATACGCTGCCAGGCATCCGCAGCGCGATGTTTTCGATCCTGAAGCCGCAGTACCGTATTGCGGCACATAAAGGCCCGACCCGTGCGGTGATCCGCGCGCATCTCGGCCTCAAGGTACCGGCGGACTGGCGCAACGTCTGGATTCGCGTCGACGACCAGATTCTGCACTGGCAGGAGGGCAAGGTCGTGCTGTTTGACGATACCTACGAGCATGAGGTGCACAACGACACCGACGAGCTGCGCGCGGTGCTGTTCATCGATATCGACCGGCCGATGGATCGGCTCGGGACGCTGTTCAATGGCTTGCTGTTTCGCTTGATGCAGGCAAGCCCCTATGTCAAGCAGCCGCTCAGGAACCTCGCCCAATGGAACCGTGAGCACGCGCGGCGACCTGCGGAATGACTTTGGCCGCCGCTGGGCGCAGACTTAGGGGTCTTCACAGATGACGAACATTTAACCCGCTCATCTTAAATTCTTAACAAACCCTCTCAATTAGGGTACCCTTGAGTATAGTAACTCCCGACTCCACTGCGGAGCTGTCCGCGGTGGCGTGGAAAAGGATGCGGTAAAACAGACCATGAGCGCAGACGGAAACATAGAGATAACTGTCGGGCTGCCGACGCCTACGGTGAACACGGTGCCGTTGCGTCGTGCCGACTTTGCGAATCTCGCTGAGGCGCTGGACTATGCGGCCAGTGGCGTGACGGGAGCAAATTTCTACGCGGGCGGCAAACTTGCAGCCAGTCTCCCGTATCGAACGTTGAGGACGCGCGCGCGCGCGCTGGCGCAGCGGTTGGCAACGCTCGGCCTGGAACGCGGCGCGCGTCTTGCGATCGTGGCGGAAACCACGCCCGACTTCCTGCGCTTCTTCTTCGCATGCCAGTACGCCGGGCTCGTGCCGGTCGCATTGCCGTCGTCGGTCAACCTTGGTGGCCACGACGCCTACGTGCACAAGCTTCGCGGCATGTTGCAGGCGTGTGGCGCCGCTGTTGCCGTGGCCTCGAGTTCATTCGTCGGATTTCTGGGTGAAGCCGTCGATGGCTTGAACCTGTCGATGTGGGGCGAACCCGCCGCGTTCGACGAACTGCCGCAGCAGGATGTGGACCTGCAGCCTATCGGTCCGCACGAGGTTGCCTACCTGCAATTCACCTCCGGCAGCACCGGCACGCCGAAGGCGGCCATGCTGACGGAACAGGCGCTGCTCGCGAACCTTCAGGGCTCGATCAACCATGGTCTGGAGCTGCGCGAGGACGATCGTTTCGTGTCCTGGTTGCCGTTCTACCATGACATGGGTCTGGTCGGGTGCCTGCTGACGGTCATGGCGGGACAGCGCTCGATCGACTATCTCGACACACGCGAGTTCGCGATGCGTCCGCGTCGCTGGCTCGAACTGATGAGCCTCTCGAAGGCCACCATCGCCTACAGCCCGCCGTTCGGTTACGAGATGTGCGCACGTCGCGTGCGGCCGTCCGACATCGTTTCCTACGACCTTTCAAACTGGCGCATCGCGGGCATCGGCGCCGAGCCCATTCTGCCCGAAGTACCCGCGCGCTTTGCCGAACTGCTCGCTCCGGCCGGCTTCGACACGCTCGCGTTCGTGCCCTCGTATGGCATGGCCGAAGCGGCGCTTGCGGTGAGCTTTTCGCCGTTGCGCAAGGGCATCGTGGTCGACTGGGTCGATCCGGCCGACCTCTCGGACAACCTCCGCGCCACGACGGTCGCGGCGGGGACCGGCAGCGGATTCGTCCGTTGCGGTGGTCCGCTGCCGGGCCATGACCTCAAAGTGTGCGACGACGCGGGCAATCAGCTACAGGACCTCCACGTCGGACGGATCCGCGTGCGCGGTCCGAGCGTCATGTCGGGGTACTTCCAGCAGCCGGCACTGACCGCACAGGTGCTGGACGATGGATGGCTCGACACTGGCGACGTCGGCTACGTCGTCGACGGCGAAGTCGTGGTCACCGGCCGCCACAAGGACATGATCATCGTCAACGGCCGCAACATCTGGCCGCAGGACATCGAGCGAATCGTCGAACGCCAGCCGGAACTGCGTTCGCAGGATGCTTCGGCATTCGGCGTGGCCGGTCCTGGCGGTGTGGAAATCGCCGCGGTCGTCGTGCAGTGCAATAGTCTCGAACCCAATGCGCGCGACGAGCTCGTGCAACGCATCCGCGGGGAAATCCTGCAGGAACTGGGCATCGTCTGCCTCATCGAGCTGGTGCCGCGGCATACGCTTCCGCGTACGTCGTCCGGCAAGCTGTCGCGCTCGGCGACACGCAGCGGTTACCTGGAACGACTCGCACGCGAACATCAGGAGCAGACCGCCGTCGCGTTGGCGTCGTGATGAATGATGGCGTTGGCGCAAGCAAGGCCGTCGTTGCGCTGACCGGCGCCAGCGGGTTCATCGGCAGCGTACTACGGCAACAGCTGGTCGCTGCGGGATACCGCGTACGTGCGTTGTATCGCCCCCGTCCTGGGCGTGCGTTGCAGAACGCCGCGGGTCTCACATGGATAGCGGGCGACGTCAACGATCGTGAAGCGCTGGCCACCTTGATGGAAGGCGCCGAGGCTGTGGTCCATTGTGCGGGTGCCGTGCGCGGCGCCCGGCGTGCCGACTTCGACCTGGTCAACGAACAGGGCGTCGTTCACGCCGTCGAGGCGGCGAACCGCGAGGCCGGCTGTCGCCGCTTCCTACTGTTTTCATCGTTGGCGGCAAGAGAGCCGCAATTGTCCGATTACGCCGGCAGCAAGCGGCGTGGCGAGCGCGCGCTGGAAGCCGCCGCAGGACGCCTCGGGTGGATGGTGCTGCGGCCGCCTGCCGTCTACGGTCCCGGCGATCGCGAGATGCTGCCGCTGTTCCAAGGCATGGCGCGTGGACTGGTGCCGATACCCGGCTCCGGGCACGGGCGGTTTTCGCTCATCCACGTCGCCGACCTTGCGTCGGCCGTGGTCGCCTGGCTGGAAACCGACGGCGACTCCGGAAACACGTACGCGCTGGATGACGGCCACGAAGGCGGCTACGACTGGGACACGCTGCTCGCCACGGCCTCGCGCGTGCTGCGCGGCAATGTGCCGATCCGACGCCTGCCGGTTCCCGCTGCGGCGTTGCGGCTCTTCGCCGGCGCCAATCTCGCGGCTGCGCGCATCTTCGGATACGCGCCCATGCTCACCCCCGGCAAGGTGCGCGAGCTCACGCACGACGACTGGGTGTGCGATGGCAGCGCGTTCGCGCAGGCGACCGGCTGGCGGCCTGCATTCGACTTCGAACGGGGTCTGGCGAATACGCTCGGCCAACGCTCTCCGGCAAGGATCGAAATACACTGATGAACCATCACGACGTGGTCGCTCAAATTATCGAGATCGTCACTCCGCTCGCAGAAGGAGGTGTGGCGGTCATCGGCGAAGACACCCAGCTGACCGGGCAATTGATGCTGGACTCGCTCAAGGTCATGGATCTGGTCGTCGCGGTCGAAGATCGGTTCGACATCTCCGTGCCCATCAACGCGCTTGCCGAAGTGAAGACCGTGGGCGACCTTGCGTTGCTGATCCAGAAATCCGCAGGCGAAAGCGCATGAAAGAGAATCCCCGGCTGCGGGCAGTGCAGGCCGTCCGCGAGGAACTGGCCGCGCTTGGCATCGATCCGTTCGGGGTCACGATCGATCGCATCCTGTCACCCACCGAGGGAGTGATCGGCGGGCGGCCCACCATCCTGGCGGGCACCAACAACTATCTCGGCCTGACCTTCGATCCCGCATGCATTGCCGCGGCGCGCACGGCGCTGGAAACGGCGGGCACAGGCACCACGGGTTCGCGCATGGCCAACGGCAGCTATGCCGCGCATCGCGAACTCGAGCTCGACCTCGCCCGGTTCTACGGCAAGCGCGACGCCATCGTGTTCTCGACCGGCTACCAGGCCAATCTCGGCATGATCTCGGCGCTGGCCGGTCCCGACGACGTCGTCTTGATCGATGCCGACAGCCACGCCAGCATCTACGATGGATGTCGTCTGGCCGGGGCGAATACGATCCGTTTTCGCCACAACGATCCGGCGGACCTGGCCAAGCGCATGCGTCGCCTCGGCGCCGCAGCCGCCGACGCCCTGATCGTCGTGGAAGGCGTCTACAGCATGCTGGGCGACCGCGCACCGCTGCGCGAATTCGTCGGGGTCAAGCAGGAGTTCGGTGCGGCCTTGCTGGTCGACGAGGCCCACTCGATGGGCGTGCTGGGTGAAAAAGGCCGCGGTGTGAGCGAAGAAGCCGGTGTCCTCGCAGACGTCGAGTACATCGTGGGCACCTTCAGCAAGAGCCTCGGCAATACCGGCGGCTTCTGCGTCGGCGACTCCGCCGACATGGACGTGCTGCGGTATGCCAGCCGACCCTATGTCTTCACCGCATCGCTGGCGCCGGCAACCATTGCGGCGACACGGCAGGCGCTGCGCATACTCGCCGACGCCGATGACCTCAGGCAGCGCCTGCGTGACAACGCGGAGCGACTGCACTCAGGTCTTGCGGCATTGGGTTTCCGGCTTGGCGCGACCGCCAACGCCGTGGTCGCCGTGCTCTTGGGCGATAAAGTCGAAGCGCTGCGCTTTTGGGACCATCTGCTGAAGCAAGGTGTCTACGTGAACCTCATGGTGCCGCCGGCCACGCCCGGCAACGAATCGCTGCTTCGTTGCAGCGTCAGCGCCGCGCATACGCCGAACCAGATCGACGCCATCTGCGCTGCGTTCGCCAGCTGGAACGGCGCGCCCTCTCGATGAAGCACTGGTTGTCGGATGGCGCATTCCGCGCCATCGTGCGCAACGCGACCTATCTCGGCTCGGGCAACCTTGTCGGCGCCCTGCTCGGCCTGCTGGCGCTCGCGTGCGCCGGCCGCGGCATGTCGCCCACCTTGTTCGGTACGCTGGTCGTCGTGCAGGCTTATGCGAAAAGCGTCAGCGATATCGCCAAGTTCCAGACTTGGCAGTTCGTGGTGCAGTTCGGGACGCCCGCGCTGGTTCGCCAGGACATCCAGCGTTTTCGCGACGTCACCGCGTTCTCGTTCGGTCTCGATCTCGCGAGCGGCGTCATCGCCCTCGTCGCGGGCATGATCCTCTTGCCCCTGCTCGGTCATGCGGTAGGGATCGATCCGGTGGATTTCTGGTGGGCCCTGGCCTACTGCACCCTGATCCCGACCATGACCGCCGCGACGCCGACCGGAGTCCTGCGTGCGATCGACCGGTTCGACCTGATCGCCGTACAGCAGGCGGTCACCCCGCTGCTGCGTGCGATCGGCAGCCTCATCGCTTACTTCGGCGACCTGGGTTTTCCCGGCTTCATCGCCACGTGGTACGTATCGAGCTTGGTCGGCGACATCGCGCTCTGGCTGTTCGCCATGCGGGAACTGCGCCGGCAGGACATCGACCACGCGCTGCGGCCGGCGCTGTTCGGCCCCGCCCGCCGCATCAAGGGTGCCTGGGACTTCGTCTGGACAACCAACTTCGCCCACTCGATCTGGTCGGCCCGCAACGCCGGCAGCAACGTGCTCGTCGGCATCATTCTGGGACCCGCGGCCGCTGGTTTGTTCAAGGTCGCGCTGACCTTTTTCGATGCGGCAGGCACGCCCGCATCGCTGATGCAGAAAAGCTTCTACCCCGAGATCATGCGGCTCGATCCCAGCAGCACCCGACCGTGGAAGCTCGGTGTCCGCTCGGCGATGCTGGCCGGCGGCCTCGGCGTGCTCGTCGCGCTGCTGCTGATCGTCGTGGGCAAGCCGCTGATCGCCTCGGTGTTCGGCCAGCAGTACCTGGAGGCATACGGCCTGCTGCAAGTCATGTCGGCCGCACTGGTGGTGTCGATGGCGGCCTTCCCGCTGGAGTCGCTGCTCTATGTCGCCGGCCGGCAGCGCGCCGCGCTGGTCGCGCAGGCGCTGGCCGCTGTCACCTATGCGCTGCTGCTGGTAGGACTCATCCGCTACATCGGCATCATGGGTGCCGCCATCGCCTACTTCTGCGGCCAGTGCCTCGAAGCGGTCTTCTGCCTCATTCCAACCCTGGCGGCTTACCGCAAGCGACATACGCTGTCTTTCAGTGCGCCTGAGGAAGTGAGGTCATGAGCGGAAGTCCCGGGACCACGTGGCAGAAATTTCCCGCCGATACGCTGCGGCGATTGTTCGATGCCGTGGATGTCGACGATATCGTCGACGCCCATGTCGCCCTGCCCGACCCCATCGTCCTCGCCTGTCCGGAAGAAACGCTGAAGCGGTGCTACGCGCTGTCGCTGCAGTTCTGGGAAGACGGTGTCACGCGCGAGGACCTGTTGCGGCTCCTCGAGAAGTTGCTGCAGAACGTCTGGCTGAGTGCGGACGAACGCCTGCAGTACAAGCACATCCGCGCGCGCTACAAGCATCTGCGGTTTGCGCAGCGGCTCTACAGCAAGGGCCACAGGTGCAATTTCGTGTTCGACCGCACGACGCGCGTCCTCGGCCACCTGCAGGACGCGTTCCGCAGTGGCCGGCGCAGCGGCATCGTCCGCCACGGGCTCATGCTGCGCGTGCTGCTGTCGAGGCCGGTCTGGTCGATGGTCCAGCGCGCGATGGAACGGACGCGGCTGGACAGCGAGTCCGGACTCATCGCCTACCAGAAATCCGAGATGCGGCGTCTGAAGAAAGCGATGGCGCGCTCGACGTTCGCCGGCCACGAGTTCCACATGGTGCGCAAGATCATCAGTATGCAGGTGTCCTATTACGACACGCTGCGATCGCTCGAAACGAACGATCATGCCTATCGGATGTCGCGTTTCCTCGCTGCCATCAACGGTCGCATGGGATCGCGGCACGACGAGATGGTCACCGAATCGTTGTCGGGCCGCCACCGCTACAACACGCCGGTGCCGCTGGGAAAAGAAACCCGCTCCAGCCTGGAGGCACTGGTAGCGCGCTACCCGGTTTAACGCCAATACGCACGCGGACTTCTTCGACGTGAACCTTGCCGCAGGCGCTGTCGCGAGTCAGCTTGAATGTGTGCGACGTCATGCGGCTGGAGCCTGGCTGATCATCCGCGCAACAAGAAGTGCTTCAACGCCGTCATAGCCGTGCCACGTCTCTTTCGGTACGACTGCATCACGCTTTCTATCTGCCGGAGCACGTCGTGCCCATGGCGGACGAACGCCCCTGTGCCCATGGTGCGATGCACATACGCTCGCGCGGCATCCCCAAAAGTATTCAGCATCTCGGGATGCGCGAGGAACTCCCGTATCGCCGCCCCAAGGCCGCCGACGATGTCGTCTTCGAGCAGGATGCCGGTCCGGCCGGCCTGAACGCTGCGGCGCATCTCGCCAACCGGCGTGGCAATGACCGGCAGTCCCCCTCCAACCCCTCATG
>Ga0247776_10000381_pt1 | contig 10714 bp, 12 predicted proteins | sample UWRJL199509C5_FD_179912 | JGI IMG/M metagenome (GOLD analysis project Ga0247776, IMG submission 179912) | Plant litter microbial communities from Arlington Agricultural Research Station in Wisconsin, United States - UWRJ-L199-509C-5 | ecosystem: Environmental > Terrestrial > Plant litter >...
CTATGGCGATCACGAACCAACGAAAGCGTAGGACTTCGCTTCCGTATCGTGCGCGATAAAGACTGAGGGCAAGTCCCACGGAGCAGACCGCGCCGGCACCGATTGGCGCGAGCCATTGCTCGTCCGAAAAGCACAGGCTCAGTGTGAGGTGGAGCAGGAGAGCGGCTCCTGTCGCCAAGCCCCACGCGCCCGATTCGTAGGATGGGATGAGTTTTTTCGAAAGCAGGCGACCATCGGGGATCGTAAAAACATGCATCAGCCATCCAGCTCTAGTTTTTCTTTCTCAACAGCATTGGGTCGAGTCACCGCATGCATGTTTCGTGCCTTGAAAGAACTTCTACCCCGTGCACAGGCGAGACAGGCCTCCGCCACCTTGACTAGGCGGTCGGCATAGAGGCAGGTCAAGAGGTGCAGCACTCGCCCGCGACTTTGGCGGCGCGACCTTCGTTATGCCGCCGCGGGCGCGTACGGAACATGAGGCTGCACTGAGCGCTAGGGGCGCCGTTGCCCCGCGGCTGATAAGTCCTCCTCGATGGCTTGAACACTGGCGCCTGCTTTGTAGACGCCGATGAGCATCGCGGGTGTGACACTTACCGGTGCGCTGCCTTCATCGGCTGCGTAAATAGCGCCATGCTCATCGACCCAAACGACGATTGCGATGGTGCCGGCGAGGCGCTGCACCCGCCAGGCGACGCTCCAGAGGTCTTCCTGAAGGGTGCCGAGGTAGACGGTTTCGGACATAGGAAAGCTCCGTTGGAATTCCGGTCGCATCCGTGTGGGCGGTCGGAAAATCTCTCAAGAGCGATCGGGACGTCTTTCAGCTGCGCGCTAGGCTTGGCCGAGGGCGTTGATCAGTATGCGCGTTTTACCGACCGCGCGTGCATACCAAGCCAAGTGCCGGCGAATGCGGTTCTTCCAGTCGCCATGGATGACGTCCCGCGAGGCGCCGTCCGGTCGAGCCGGGCACCGCACGGCTTGCCGTCCCTCCGTCGATCTGTCGCACGAGAAGCGCAAGCGCGACGGCAATGCCGATCGACTGGAGCCGGAAGGGCGAGCCGGGCTGGTTGACATGTCTAGATGTCGACTTGCCGAGCGCGGCTGCTCAACCGGATAGTTCCTCCGTCCCCCTTTTCTCGGGGTTACCAGCTCAACGTCACTCCCTCCAGCGCGCCGTGGCGGGTTCTTGCGTCGAGCTCTACGTTCGCGTCATTCTTGCGTCGAGCAATCTCCGCTCCCTTTTCCCGCAGATAGGCGCTGAGTTTTTTGCAGCTCGCGTCGCTTGGATGCGCACGCATCAAGGCCACCGTCTCGTTGGCCGCGTCGCGAGCATTGTTGGCATGCTCCCCTTCGTGCCTCGTCATCGCTTCTGCGAGGTTGCGCCACTTTTCGATTACCTTTGGGCTGGCCCCCGCCGGCGGCTTCCACTCGGGGAGGATGATGTTGACGCCCAGAGTGATCTTGGGGTCTTTCAACACGCATCGATCGCCCACCTGATCAGTCGAATAGCTCCAAGACATCGAGTCGTGGGAATAGCCCCAGTAATTCCCTGTCGAGTCGATGGGTCCCTTGTCGTTCATTTCGCGCACCCAGTCCGGCTCCCGCGCGCCTTCGATCGTGTAGTAGGTCGTGCGCTCGGTAACGACCGGGTCTGGGACGATGACGGGCGGAATGGGGACAAGAAACATGGCAACACCTCCCTGGCTGTGTCACGGGAGCAAGGCAATCGATGTGCCAGTGGGATAGGGTCAGCGATGCGGCACGATAGAAAGCCGTCCGCGGACGTCCATTGTGTCCGGCTCGCCGGAGGTCCTTTGTCCCTTACGAGGCTGCCATCGTCAGCCATCTTCACGAGCAGGTTGGCGGTATTCGCCAGACTTGTTGCCGGTGGTTTATTAGACGAAGCGCAGTACGGTGTCGCGGTTTGCCATCAAGGTGTTCCCCAGATTTGAAAGAGTGACTCTCGCATCAGCCGCGTACGACGATGCCGCGCCTCGCGAGCTGGTCGAGGCATCACAGGTTGAGGCGTACACTCACTCGATGGCGGCTTCTACCCCGATCGCGAAATCCTGGACGTTCTACAAGTCGTCCTGTGACAAAGTGATTTCGTCGTAGCACACCTTGTATTCGATAGATGTCGCCACCGAAAGTTGCTTCATTCGCCAAGGTTAATGCGATGTAGAAGTTTTCCGTCACGCCCTTGTAGGCTACGTCGCCGTCGTACTCTCCCTCACCCATGAAGAATGGCTTGCCGTTGACGAGCCAATGCATCGAGCGGCATTTGAGATAGCGCCAGTCCTCACTTTGAGAGTTGACTGCGCATCGACCCGTTTTCCTAAGCAGTGCGGGCAGCCCCCTCGGGCGCGCCACTCAGCTGATCGTCCTTCACTATCCCCAATGAGTGGAACGGCCCGCCGCCATGACACGGACAGCCGATCCTGACATGCTCAAACTGGTACGGCGGCGCCACGAGGGAGCCACGAAATGTTGCGTTTAGATTTTGGCCAAAGCGACCTGCAATTTGCCCACACCGCCTAGTCAGCATTGCCCAGACCTGCTGGCTGCCGACCGCACAGCGTGCAAAAAGGTAGGATGTGCGCCCCCGTGAGGCCGCTATCGTCGCGACATTCGTTGAGGCACGGTCAGCCGCGCGAGATATCCGAATCGGAAGGTCTTGCCTTCGAAGGTCGATTAGATTGCGACGTCAGCCCACCGATCCCAGCTGTCGTTCTAGGATGGTGGCGTTGGACCCGCGCTTGCTCCGTAGGGCGCGCCTAGACCCCCACTCCGATAGCGCTTTCGGGGTGTTTGCACTATCGTTCCGGTCCCTAATTCTCGGGATCTGCCATGGCCGCCGCCCCTTCAGCCTTGTCTTCGCTCTTGCGCGAGCACCAGGAAACCTTGCTTCAAGACTGGCTGCGCGAGTTGCCGCGTTCCAAGACCGGGGGGACGGGTAAAGACGCCGCGTCCGATCAGCAGGCCGGCGAGTTTTCCCGTTTGCTAGCCGATGCGGCCTCTACGACACCGAATGCTGCGGCCATCGCCGATGTTCCTGCAGTCAAGGAATTTCTGCGCGAGTTCTGCAAGGCCCGGGTTCTGGAGGGTTATACGTCAGATGAGACGGCAGTCTTCATCTTTTCGTTGAAGCGACCCGTTTTCACGTTGATCCAAAACGCCAGTGGCAACGACGCGGCGAACCTGCAGTCGCTGACCTGGGAAGCGACGTCGTTGATCGACAATCTCGGGCTGCAGACGGTTCGAGCGTTCCAGAAAACGCGTGAGGACGTGATCCACCGCCAGCAGCAGGAACTCCTGGAACTATCGACTCCAGTGGTCAAGTTGTGGGACGGTGTGTTGGCGCTCCCGTTGATCGGCACGCTTGATAGCGCGCGAACGCAGGTGGTGATGGAGTCGCTTCTGCAACGCATCGCCGAGTCCGGCTCCCAGATCGCCATCATTGACATCACCGGCGTACCGACCGTCGACACCTTGGTCGCGCAGCACCTGATCAAGACGGTCACGGCCATTCGACTGATGGGCGCCGATTGCATTATCAGCGGCGTGCGACCGCAGATCGCCCAGACGATCGTCCACTTGGGCGTCGATCTCGGGTCGGTGGTGACCAAAGCCAATATCGCCGATGCCCTGGCCTTGGCGTTGCAAAAGCTCGGCCTAACCATCCGACACGCCCACTAGGTCATGGACCATATTCCCGTTCTTAAGCTCGGCGACTGTCTGCTCGTCTCCGTCCAGGTCGAGTTGCACGACCAATTGGCCGTGACGCTACAGGACGATCTCACCCGCGAAATCGAAAAAACGGGTGCGAAGGGCGTCCTGATCGATATCACGGCCTTGGAGATGGTCGATTCCTTCATCGGTCGCGTGATCGGCGACACGTCGGCCATGTCACGCGTGCTCGACGCCCACACTGTGTTGGTCGGCATGCGCCCGGCCGTCGCGATCACGCTAGTGGAGTTGGGCATCTCCCTCGAAGGCGTGCGAACGGCGCTTGATGTCGATCGAGGCCTAAAGATGCTCCGTGCGGCCATTGACGGAGGCTGGGGCAATGTCGCAACAACGAAGTGAGGCAATGCCGCTGCGCAACGAGCAGGATGTAGTGCTCGCTCGTCAAGCCGTGCGCAGGCTTGCCCTCGAACTAAAATTCAGTCTCGTCGACCAGACGAAAATTGTAACGGCGGCCAGCGAACTGGCGCGCAATGCGCTCGTCCATGGTGGCGGCGGCGACATGTTATGGGAGATGGTGGCCGATGGCGCTAGGCAGGGTCTGCGGCTGACGTTCAGTGACGAAGGTCCTGGCATCGAGGACATGGAGCAGGCGATGACCGATGGCTGGACCTCGAAGAACGGTCTCGGTCTTGGCCTGTCGGGATCCAAGCGATTGGTCAACGAGTTTGAAGTCGACAGTACGCCGGGTCGCGGCACCACCGTGCGCATTACCCGCTGGCGATAGAGGTGAACTCCGTCAGTGTCGAAGTCGACGTGGTCGACCCTTCGCAGGTCGGCGAAGCGCGTCGTGTGGTCCAGCGCCTCGCGAATGCGGCCGGCATAGCTAGCGATACGCAGTCGAACGCATCGATCGTCGCCACCGAGTTGGCCACCAACCTCGTCATCCACGCGCAGGGCGGCAAACTCATCGTTCGCTGCGATGATCGTGCCGTGGAGCTCCTCGCCATCGATCGCGGACAAGGTATGCACGTGGACCGCTGCTTGGAAGATGGCTACTCGACGTCGGGAACGGCCGGAAACGGGTTGGGCGCGGTGCGACGCCTGTCGTCGCAGTTCGATGCATTCTCGAGCGGCCAGGGCAGCGTCCTTTGGGCACGAGTCGGCCAACGCCAGCCATGCTCGGCGATTGGCGCGGTGTGCCTCCCTTATCCGGGCGAAACGAGCTGTGGCGACGATTGGAAGGTCGTTCAGCACGACGCGGGTTGGGACGCGCTGGTCGTGGACGGCCTGGGTCACGGGCTGCTCGCCGCGGAAGCGGCGCATCTGGCGACGTCGGCGTCACTGGACGACAGTCCAACCCAGGTTCTACGCAAGGCGCACACCCGGATGGCGGGAAGCCGCGGAGCGGCTGCTGCGAGCGTAAGGTACTCGCGTACCCGGGGGGCATTGGACTTCGCTTCCGTCGGCAATATCTGCGCCACGATAGTGACTGCAACTGGAGCTCGGGGCCTTCCAGCCCAGAATGGCACGTTGGCGGCACACCTGCCCACGCGCATCAACGAATCGACGTTCGAGGCAGCGCCTTCGAGCAAGGTCGTGCTGCACACCGACGGCATCAAGGCACGGTGGTCGCTGGCCGCTTATCCGGGATTGTGGTCGAGACATCCGGCAGTGATCGCAGGATTGCTCGCGCGCGACTTCAGGCGCGATCGGGATGACGCGTCCGTTCTGGTCTTGGAGTGCTGAACAATGGACATGTCGGAAGCGGAAACTTCGCTGCATCGCGAACTGGAAGCGGCCCGAGCGGAAGCAAAGGCGCTTTCCGATGAACTCCAGGAAACCAATCGCGGCGTGGTGGCGCTGTACGCGGAGCTGGACAGTCGTGCCGAACAGCTGTTACAGGCTTCCGACCTCAAGAGCCGCTTTCTGGCGTATCTCAGTCATGAATTCCGTACGCCCTTGAGTGCCGTGCGAAGCATCTCGCAGATTCTGATCGATCGGTTCGACGGCCCGCTCACCGATGAACAGGAAAAGCAGGTTCGCTTCATTCACTCAGCCGCCAGCGAGCTCTCTCATATGGTGGACGACCTACTTGATCTGGCCAAAGTTGAGGCCGGTCGTATCACCATCTCGCCGGCGTGGTTCAACATGGTCGACTTGTTCGGCGCGCTCCGCGGCATGTTCAAGCCCATCGTCGTCAGCGAAGTCGCGCTGATTTTTGACGAGCCGGTCGGCCTCGAGGAAATCTATACCGACGATCAGAAGCTCGCGCAGATCCTCCGAAATTTCATTTCGAATGCTCTCAAATTCACGACGCGTGGAGAGATCCGCGTGACGGCCGAGCGGCACCATGGCGATCAGGTTTGTTTCGCCGTGCGCGACAGCGGAGTCGGCATCCGCCCCGAGCACATGCCGCTTCTATTCCAGGAATATTCGCAGGTTCCTTCCGATGTCAGCCGGCAGCTGCGCGGGACCGGCCTCGGCCTGTCAGTGTGCAAACGCTTTGCTGAGCTCCTCGGCGGAACGGTAGCGGTTGAAAGCGAGCACGGTAAAGGGTCCACCTTCATGGTCACCTTGCCGATCCATTTTCCGGAGCGGACGACGCAGAGTAACGAGGAGAGCCTCCCATGCTGATGAGTCAGATCGTTCCTGCTGGGGCGCGTATTCTCGTCGTCGACGACACCGAAGCTACCCGGTACTGGACGACGCGCGTGCTCAGCGCTGCCGGCGCGCAGGTCATTGAAGCATTGGATGGGCACAGTGGTCTGGAACTCGGTGCGGGCGCCGATCTCATTCTGCTCGACATCAACCTGCCCGACATCGATGGATTCGAAGTGTGCCGGCGCATGCGGGCGCGCCCAGCGACGCTTTTTACACCGATCGTGCATTTCTCGGCGACATTCGTCGCCGAATACAACAAAGTGAAGGGTTTGCAGGGCGGAGCGGACGCTTACCTTGGCCATCCCATCGAGCCGGAAATGTTGATCGCGACAATCAACACCTTCCTGCGCGCGCGCCGCGCCGAGGAGTCCAATCAAAAATACAGCCAATTGCTGAAGACTGTGTTCCGCACCGCGGGAGTCGGCATCGCGGTCATCGGTCCGGACGGATCGGTGGTCGAGGCCAATCCGACGTTCAGCGTCATGGTGCAGCGGTCACATGATGAAATTCAGGGGATGCCGCTCGCAGAAGCGATGCGAATGCAGGCCTTGTCAATGCAAGCGGTCAGTGACGTCACCGTGATTACCATCCAGCGGCCGGATGGAAGCGAACGAACCTGTGAGTTGCACATTGCAGAAACCGGCAACGGCGATCGCGTCATCGTGGTCACGGACATCACGGCGCGAATCGCGCTGGAGAAGGAAAGAGAACATCTGCTGGCGGCCGAGCGCTCGGCGCGCGCGGAAGCCGAAGAAGCGAACGCCAAAAAAGACGACTTCCTCGCCGTCCTGTCACACGAGCTGCGCAATCCTCTGGGCAACGTCCTCGGATGGTCGAACATTCTGAAAGGACCGATCGAACCGAAGGCGCGTCTGGATGCGGCCAACGCCATCGAGCGCAACGTCCAAGTACAGATCCAGCTGATCGAGGACCTGCTCGACGTTTCGCGCATCGCGGCCGGCAAGCTCAAAATCGAAAGGCGCCGCGTAGACGCACGGACGATCGTCAGAGAGGCCGTAGAGTCGATGACGTACTCTGCAAAGCTGCGCAACGTCACACTGATGTTGGACGTCGGTGAACCGGTTTGGGTGAACGCCGATCCGACGCGATGGCAGCAGGTGTGCCTCAATTTGCTGTCCAATGCGATCAAGTTTTCCAACTCGTCCGATGTCGTGCGTATTTCACTGAAGACACAGCGCGCGTCCGCTCATCTGGTCGTCGAAGACCAAGGATCCGGCATCGCACCAGAATTTCTGCCGCACATCTTCGATCGCTTTCGGCAGGCCGACTCCAGCACGACACGCCGGGCCAGTGGCTTGGGCCTCGGGCTCGCGATTGCGCATAGTCTTGTCGGCCTCCACGACGGCGAAATCAAGGCCTTCAGTGAGGGGACGGGTCGTGGCGCACGCTTCGAGGTGATGCTGCCGCTAGCGGCGAGCGATGTCGGACAGGAGGCTTTGCAGGCGCCCGAAGTTTCTCTGCTCGCTCCGGGGCCCCTGAAAGGCCAGCGCGTGATTCTGGTGGAAGACAATGCCGAGTATCTTGGACTCCTTTCGCACGCCCTTTCAATGTGGGGCGCCGACGTCACCGCGTTTGGTAGTGCGCCCCAGGCTTTGGAGCAGGTGGAGCGCTTGGCACCGGCCTTGTTGATTTCCGACATCAGTATGCCCGGCATGGATGGCATCGCCCTGGTCGAAACCCTACGACGAATGGGTTTCGGCAGCGATCGTGTTCCAGCTCTGGCGCTGACCGGTTTCGCACGCGACAGCGATATCGAACGCATGCTGCGCATCGGTTTTTCGAGCCATGTTTCCAAGCCGGTCGCACTTCCGGATCTGCTTCGCGCTATTCAACTGGTCACAGCGAGCGCCGTAGCGTGAAGCACTCCACGGTGTAGGCACATTGCGCAGCAGCGATCCTGGAAGTTTGGCTGCACCAGCGGACGTTGGACGGGATCGTGTTCGATTCACCGCTCGCCACGAGATCGAGTACCTAGCGCCTGCCGCCTCCACGCTGGCCAATCATCCGCCTTAGGTGACGGCGATGGGCCGACGTAGCCATGATCTTCGACAATCTGCCCACCCACCAGCGGAGAGGTCGCAGAGTTGAAGCATCGCGGCGGGTGCTAGCGCGACGGCGTCTATCTGCAAATGCAGGTCGGTGCCCCTAGACTCGTTCGTCGCTTCGCTGAAGCGGTCGCCTAGATGATCAGGCGGACATGGCAGGCATAAGGGCAGGCTGAGCGTAAACGAGGCAGTCTCACCGTTCGTCCGGATGCGCGCAATCTGGTCCTGTACCGGGGGCCACGACCGCGTACGTTTGTCGGTCTAAGGCTCAACACCCCTCTGCCGGAGACTTAGGTGGTCGGCGACAATTGGCCGTTGGTTGCTAGGTCTTAGGGAAAGCCGGACGAGGAGGGCGGGGATGTACAATTTTATTTTCGTGATGGCGCTCGCAGTGGCCGCAACTGCTACAGCGCAAACACCCGCGGGGCACGAGCTCGATTCCGTGCTTATTCTGCGTGCGGCGGTGGCCGGCGGAAGCATCGATGTCATGGCGGCCGAGCTGCATGACAATCCCCTTCAGGCGTTCAATGCAGGAGACAAGGCACAGAAGGATCTGAAGACCAAGATCGACGCTGCGCTCGCGTGTGCAAGCAGTCATCCCGATCTACTCAAGGCGGTCAAGGATTACTACGTCGCCGCTGTTTCTTACTTCGGGGCTGTGGGTGCGACCAAGCGAGAAGACGTCGCGAACAAGAAAAGGCTCGAGGAACCTCTCAAAGAGCGGGATACGAGTCTTGAGCTCGAGCTGACGTTGGCGAAGTAGGGACCCGAGGCCATATCTGCAGGGGCCGTCCCAGCGAATCATCGCTTACTCCCCTGGGATCGATTTGCAGGGTTTGCATGGTTTGCAGGGTTTGTTTCCCTCCCGGCTCTCGGTGCCGGTAGTCACTCACCCCACCCCAGTAGATAGGGTACTGAAATTTTGACGAGTGAATGAAACACTGCAAACCCTGAAACACTGCAAATGCAGAGTCGATCTAGGCTGGGTTTGGGAGAGAAGAGGGGTGGGAAATTGACCTCCACTTCCCAGTTCCACTCGTTAAAAAAAGGGTATGCGGACCGAAATGGGTAGCTAGATGGGTAGCTACAGCGGCGATCTGGCTGGAGACACAAGCCTGATGCGGGGTCCGATAGTCCTACGAGAGCTACCGCTGAGGATTGGGCCTGCGCTCCGCGCTGCCGGCGATCCGAAACTATCGTGCTGCCGCGAGCACGGCCTTCCATGGCTGCAACGACCGTCCTGGTTTGGATGCTCACGCATGCAGCGACCGGGGGCATCAACTGGGGAGGAAGAGGTCGCCCCGGTGCGGACAATAGAATGGCGCTGCCTGCCTGAATCTAAAGGGCAGGGTTGGATGAAAGATTTTTCAGAAAACGACGAGCGCTTGAGGACGCTCGAACGCCTGATGATGGCGGCGCCCTCAAGCCCCGCTGCGGGCCGCCGCGAACGCCTCTAGCCGCTCGATCACGGCATCGACCTCGATCAGATCCATCACGCCGCGATGTTCCAGTTTGGTGCCCCAGGGCAGGGCGGCCGCGGGTTTCTTGCGGAATTTGCGCGCGGCCGCGTCGTAGCGGTCGACGCACCATTGCCGGTCGGAATAGGGCCCGGAGCGCGCCGGGTTGCTCGCCGCATGCAGGCCGAGCACCGGCGTGCCGACCGCGTTGGCGATGTGCATGGGGCCGGAATCCGGGCACAGCACCAGACTGGCCCGTTGCAGCAGGGCCATCAGTTGCTTCAGCGTGTCCTTGCCGATCAGGTCGAGCGGGCGCGTCTTCATCTGCGCCAGGATTGCATCGCCGAATTCGCGTTCGAACTCGCTCGGTCCGCCGCAGAGCGCGACGCGCCAGCCGAGTTCCAGCGCCGCGTGGTCCATCACCGCGGCGTAGCGCTGCGGCAACCAGTTGCGCAGGCGATGGCTGGAGACCGGGCTGACCAGCAGGGTCGGCATCTCGCCCGGCAGGTGTCTGGCGGCGAATTCGTGTGCTTCGGGCGGAATCGGAATGTCCCAGCGCACCGCGGTCTGCCGCAGGCCGAGCGGCTCGATGAAGCTCGCCATCGCGTCCAGCACATGCTTGCCGCTGCGCGCGGGGATACGGCAATTGACGAAGAACCCGTGCAGGTCCTTCGAGCGCTTGCGGTCGTAGCCGATGCGCAGGGGCGCCTTGACGGCCAGGCTGAGCAGGTTCGAGCGCAGCGCGACCTGCATGTGCAGCAGCGCATCGAAGCGCCGGCCGGCCAGTTTGTCGCGTACTTCGCGAAAGCCGCTCTTGCCGGCGCGCTTGTCGAAGTTGATGAACTC
>Ga0247776_10000382_pt1 | contig 10693 bp, 18 predicted proteins | sample UWRJL199509C5_FD_179912 | JGI IMG/M metagenome (GOLD analysis project Ga0247776, IMG submission 179912) | Plant litter microbial communities from Arlington Agricultural Research Station in Wisconsin, United States - UWRJ-L199-509C-5 | ecosystem: Environmental > Terrestrial > Plant litter >...
GCGTGTTGGTGCGCAGAACTCGAACCGAACACCGCGGTAAGAGCTTCAATTGGGCTCCGGCGTGAAGCTCCGGTGGAAGAAACGTGGTCGTGATTTACCGCGCGAATCATTGGCGGGTGTTTCTTTACTGCGAGGGGCATGATACCAAGCCGCTTCGGGTGGGCCTCGCGGTGGGGTGCCCCAAAAAGAAGGGTAACGAATGAAATCGTTTACTGGTGGAGTCTGCTTTGCGTTCGCGGCATCTGTGCTCGGCAGCATCGGCTGTGGCGCAACACCTTCGGATGAGGCCGTCGCACAAGCGACGTCTGCCCTCACGATTGGCAGCTGGAACGACCTCGTCAACAATTTGGGAACGACGGGAAACTACACGCTGACCACGGATATCAATGCGAGCGGCAAGACTTGGACGCCGAAGAGCTTCAGCGGAACGTTCGACGGTGGAAACCACACCATCTCGGGCCTCAGCATCAGTATGGGCGGCTTGTTCTCGAGTCTCGATAACGCCACCGTGAAAAATCTCAAGCTCACGGGGATGACAATCACGGGCTCGGCTAACAAGGCCACGTTCGGAGGTCTCGCGGCAACGGCGACAGACTCCAATATTCAGAACTGCGCAGTCGAGGTGAACATCAACATGACCGCTGCCGCAGCCGGTGGCATCGTCGGTGCGATGTACGGCGGCAGCATCTACCGCTCCTACGCGAAAGGCAGTGTCGTCGGCAACATGCCCAATGCCGGCGGTCTGGTTGGCTATGCGAGCGTGGGCTCCGCGAGGCTCACAATCACGGAAAGTTACGCGCAGATGACCGTGAATCCTGACACGTCGAACACGGGCTCCTTTATCCGAGCGGGCGGGCTCGTCGGATATGGTTACGGGCTGGACATTCACGACGCCTATGTCGTGGGCGACGTCACGGGGCGGGGAGCCGCCGGTGGCATGATTGGCCAAGTAGACTGCGACGAGGGCGACGTCTTCCTATTGTACAAGACGATCTATCGAGGCAACGTGGTCGACAAGAACGCTAGCAACGGCTGGGCTGGAGCGATCGGAACCTACTCGCAATGCACCCAGCGGTTCCTGCAAAATTTCTACGACAGCCAGCTTGATCCATCCGCCGGTCACGCTGCGAGCGGGGTCACCGGCTATTCGACTAACCAGCTGCGGTCGCCAACGTCTGTTATCGGTGGGGTCTTCTGCGAGCCGGACGTGATTCCTGGGCGCTGCGGCGACAATACCTGGGCGTCACCTCCGTGGACGGCCGGAAATAATGCACAGCACCACGTGCTCCTGAACATGCCGGGGCCGAACACGCAGCTTCGCTAGTCCTCGTACGCAGCCGATTGTCTCGGCAAGCGCCTCGAGCGCTGGTACGAGCGCATCGGAACAGACTCTGAGCTCGGTGACATCGGCGCGGAGCGCCTCCGTGAGCTAAAGACCAAGCGCGACGAAGTTGTGCGTATGCTGGCCAAGCTCAAGCCCATGCACTCCGTGCCGCCCTACCTGTCCAAGCCCGAGACCATCCAGCGCTTCCAGGGCCGACTGCGGGAGGCGTTCCTCGGTGGTGACCGAGCCACAGCGCGGGTCTACCTGCGAAATCTCGTCCACCATATTGCCGTCGGGGAAGACGAAATCATCAAATCATCAAGCGCGTGCAGGGGCAGCTCTCGCCATGATGTCGGCATCAGGCTCGACCCCCCCCGAAGCCGCCAAGGGAGAAGTTCTTGCAGACGTCGTAGATTGTCTCGCCCTAGTAGAAGAGTTTAGAACCGCAGCGGGCCGAATCTAGGCGCCGGTGCTGTGCACGGCTGAATTCGAGCTGGCAGACGGATTGACCAGCACCCACAGTCGGGCGATCTTCCCATCGACGATCTCGGCGGCGTCCATACCGGTAACGGCGATGGCGCCGCCCTTTGGCCCGGCGTGCCAGCGCAGGCAGGCAAACCCATGATGCCCGATGGCCGCCCCCTCGGGAACGAAGCTGAAGTCGGGACCAAATCGTTCCTGGACCTTGCCTGCCGCTTCCGAGATCGCAGCTCTACCGAGCACACTACTCGTCGGCTCGTACAGTACGGGTTCAGCGACGAAGAGCTCTCGTACTGCTAGTTCGCGCTTCGTCGCGTCGCGTTCGTTGAACACACGCTCGAGATTCGAGCGCAGGAGAGGGCTCAGTTGCAATGGCAATCGTCGTCGTCGCAGTCGACCTTGCCGTCGCCGTCGCCGTCAATGCCGTCGTCGCAGTCCTCCTCGCCGGTCGCGGGTCCTTCGCATTCAACGTCACTTGTGTACTCTATGCAGTGCGAGCCGAAGGCGTCTGCGCAGTCGTAAACCCAGGGGCTGAGGATGCTAGGCCCGGCTTCTTCGCAACGGACCGCGCGCGTGCCATCGCAGTACGCCGTTTTGGGCCCTTCGCAGTGGAGTGGTGGCGCTTGGCAGTCAGCCCGGGGTCCGCCCGAGTCGGTTTGCCATTCGACGCAAGTGGCGCCGGCGAGCGCGCAATCAAACGACGCCTGGTAATAAGTCTCGTAGTCGCCGTCGTCGGCCACGCAGTACTTGACCACGTTGCCTTCGCAATGGTCCGTCCGTTCACTGCCACACTCTGGCAGGTGCAAGTCCTCGTACGGTACGTAGTCGGCTACGCGAAGTACCTCGCAAGCCCTGACCTCCTTGCAATCGTGGGCTGCAAGGTTGCAATCGACCACGCGCTTTTGTAGCGCAGGAAAAGCCGAGAGCATGACCCCAAGCGACGAGAAGACCGACAAGCCGTCGTCCATCCAGGGCGCCACCCCGCAAGTGTCTTGAAGAGTCGCGGCCGTTGTCCCGCGTTCCATATCAGTGGGCGGCGGTGGGGCGCCTCCGCCGTCCTCGCCGTCACTGCAGCCTGCCGTGGTCGCACTCAGACACGCGACCAAGCACCCGAGAATCCCCCCCCGCTCCCAATTGGCTTTCATTCTGGGGTCGATGATAGCGGTCCTTGCGGCGTGACGTAAGGGGCTAGGCTAGCCGAACTACCGACTGAAGCAGTGCCGCAACTGAGCACAGTCATGCTCAGTTGCTTCCGCTATCTGCCAACAGAGTCACGATCTGGCTATTTTCCGAGCGGGACATCGGGTTCGAAGACGACCCAAGCTTGGGAAGCGAAAACACCGAACAATTCTCAAGCAATTGCAGCCTCCCGGGCGATCACGGGCTCGTCGACGATGATGAACTTTCTCGTTGTTTGTCTTCAGAGCCGCGGGCACGAGCTGCTGCAAACGACCGCTGGTCCGCTAGATGTCCTGGCGAGGATCGAGACGAGCGCACAACGTTCGAAGACTTGCTGCCCGACACTGACTGGCTCGAAGGTCGACGGGGCGCGCTTCAGGGTGGGCATGCCGCCCCACATTGACCTGAGCTATTCTTGTGTTACAAATATTGGGTGCTGAAGTTCGAATGGGATCGCAAAAAGGCTGCGGCCAACGCGCGCAAGCACGGGGTGAGTTTCGAGGAGGCCGTAACGTGCTTCGAAGACCCAAGTGCATGTTACCTGCGCAACGAAGCGCCATCCTACGAGGACCGCCTGATACTGATCGCGCTTTCATCGAAGCGGCGCCTGCTGTTCGTCGTCCACGCCGAGGTCGGGCGCGACGCGATTCGCATCATCAGCGCCCGTAGAGCGAGCCCCGCGCAAAGGAGAATCTATGATGAAGAACTGGACTGAACAGCGAATCGATCGAAGGTCATGGAAGCGAGTGCCAGGCAATCCTTTCGCGGATTACGATCCTAAAGATGGCATAGCGCTCTGGTCGCTATGGGAGATGCCGTCTTCTTCGGTCGGCAAGCTCGTGCGCCGGGGGCCCGGCCGTCCTCGGAGCAAGCCAACTGCGGTGCGCAGCATTCGGCTTCCCGTCGAGATCTGGCAACGCTTGGAAGCGGCAGCGGCTGCCGCGAAAACTAGCGTCAACTCATTGATCGCGAAGCGCGTAGGCTGACTGCGCGCTGGAGGGGATGGCTGGGCTTTCCGTTGCGTCCACCCACTAATCAAAAAGCCAATCAACATTGGCTCTTTTCAGCGTAGCGCGCCCTCCGGCGGAAAGCCGCCTGCATCTAGTGCGCGCGCGATGATGCGCGCAACCGTGTGTTGGACCTTGTCGGTGCACGCGAGCAAGGCCGCGTCGATCTTAGCCAACCCGCCTGATCCCAACCGTTCGGCGAGATCGATCTCGGGCCCGTCCGGTAGGTCCGGTAGGTCCGGTAGCTCGTCGTCGTCGTCCACGAGCAACATGACGAGCAGATTACACGGACGAACCGCGAAGGACTTCCACCTCACCCCAAAAGAGCCAACCAACGTTGGCTTTTCTCACCGTAGCGCGCCGCGCGGACAGCATTGCCAACGTTGGCAACCCGGGCGCCGCCGACTCTGGCGCGGCGGGCGGTGCGGGTATCGCAGGCGGTGCGGGTATCGCAGGCGGTGCGGGTATCGCAGGCGGCGGCGGTACAGCGTGCGCCACGAGAAAGTCAATATGAACGCCGTTCGCTCGAGGGTCGCGAGCAAGACCAGAGCGCAGTCGTCTGTCCGCGGCGGTTCGGGCCTGTTTCGGACGGGCCGTGCTGGAAAGCGTCTCCTGGGGTGCCAGCGGTGTTCTCAAATTGGGCCCGCTGCGAAAGCGAGACTTGGACCACGGAGCTGCGGAAGTAGCGACCTGCTACTGTTGCGCTGCGGGCGCGGTGCCGAAAGAACGCAAGGCCAAGCGCCCCGAGGCACGGCGGTATCAGCGTGGCGCTCGCACCACTAGCTACGCGAAGTGTGTGAGTCGCGTCATGGCCGCGTTGCGCCCCGGATCCTGGCGCGCTCGAACCGCGCTTCACGTTGTCTCGTTGACGATTCGAGCGAACAACGGGGGAGCCGCCGCTCGCTGTGAACGAGCGACTGGCGTCGACTCGAGCCGTGGCAAGCCTCGACATTCGGCTCGACTTTAGGCCGATTTGCGACGTCGGGACTAGGACGCTCGTCGACGGCGTGAGTGGTCCGTTGCAGTCGAGAGAGCCTGACGCTGCTGCGCTCGCCAGCAAAGACCAGCGGCAGCATTCGTAACCGCAGCTTTCGAAAAAGCTGATCTCACCCACAATGCGCGCCGGTCGCCTGAATGGCAGGCGGGCAACGAAAAAAGACGCTCGACCTAGCGAAGCTGTTGGGCCAAAGTGAGGCGATATGGTGCGTAACTTTAGTTTATGGCGAATGGCAAAGGCGGTATTGCCATTTGCAGGTCTGCCGGTGGTGATTGCATCGTGCTCCGGCACCGATCGCCAGTTCGGTTCGGGTTCTGGCGGCAGCGGCGACGGCGGTTCGAAGAGCGCCGCGGGTTCGAACAGCACCGCAAGCTCGGGCGGACGAGACGGTGCAGCGGGCGCAGCCGGAAGTCATAATCAGCCGAGTGACGCCGGTGAAGGCGGCATGTCGGGCGATGCCGGAGCCTCCGGAAGCGAGGCAGGCGCGAACGGAGAGCCCGCAGGCAGCGGCGGCACCGTGGGCGGCGGGACCGCAGGCAGCGGCGGGACCGCAGGCAGCGGCGGGACCGCAGGCAGCGGCGGGACCGCAGGCAGCGGCGGGACCGCAGGCAGCGGCGGGACCGCAGGCAGCGGCGGGACCGCAGCTAGCGGTGGCACCGCGGGTAGCGGGACAGCGGGCAGGGGCGGCACCGGAGGCGGCGGGGGCTCCGCCCCGGTCGTCACCGTGCCGACGATCGTGTCCGTTACCCCAGCGAATTCCGCGAATGGCGTGCTCGCGACTACGCCGATCAAAATCACTTTCAGTGAGGCGATGGACACCACGTCCGTGGAAAACGCGTTAGCGGTCTCGAGCGTCGCATCGTCGGGGCTGACGTTCGGCTGGGGGGCGGCAAGTACGGTGTTGACCATCACGGCGACCGCCGGTTGGCCCTACGCAGTGGGTACGAGCACATCGCTCGCCGCACTGAAGTATACCGTCACCCTCGGCACCGCGGCCAAAGACGCGCAAGGCACGGCGATTGGCGCCGCCTTCAGCTCCGCGTTCAGTACTCGCCGCCGCATCACGCACACGATCAAGAGCGAAACCGCCGGCAGCTACAGCAATTACGGACACGCGCTCGGTGGCAGCCCGACAATATGCGCATCGGCGACAGACTCCACTCGGGTCAACAAGTGGGCGAACCAGGGCAGCGCCGGAACATACTACACCTTGGTCACGTTCGACGTCAGCGCGCTGGGTTCAGCGGGAACGACCAACACGATCGAAAGCGCCACCTTCCGCGCGACGCAAACCGCGCCCGAAGGGACTTACTACGCCACTCACGAAGTGGTCGCCGCAAAGATGGCGTATCGCCCCATCGACGATGACGTGCTGGACGCGACCGTCAACGCCGATCTGGGCGTCTTCTGCCAGTCGCCCAACACGCTCAATCCGAACGCGAACATCCTCACGAGCTTCAAGACCGACTTCGACGCCGGCAATAAGAAGCATCTGTTCCGGCTGGCTCCGAACCTCGGTGGCACCGACACCTCGGTGGCCCACTTTGCCTGCGGTGGCTTCACGCTCGACGTAACCCAACTCGTTCAATAGGCGCTTTTCGCAAAGCGGGCGCATACAGTCTCACAACTGCTGGTTTGGCTAGTCGTAAATGGCGCGCACTCCGAATCACGGGATCCCCCCGTGATTGGTGGTGCCGTCGTTGGGGTCGTTGTGATTGCACCAACGAGTCTTGACGCTGCAACTGGCGAACACGTTCGCGACGATGGCGCCGTGTGAAACCGATACCGGAATGCACGGAGCGTTCAATGGCTTTGGCATCGACGCCGTGCACGTCTCGATCCCCACCCTCGGCAGCGACGACTTCGAACGCGAATTGGGCCGAATCTCGGAAACGGTGGCGGCGTCATCATCGAGCCGCTCGCGCAATGCGCAGGAGGAATGCGCTTCCACGATCGAAGTCAACTCCAGCGCATTCGGCGCGCCTGTGAGGGGCTGACCGGGGCGTCGGGCACGCTCCCACTTGGCTTGGCCCTGCCCGTCCACGCGGCACACGGTAAGTCCGCCGTGCCAATGCAGCCCTCGCCTGGCCCGCGACGACCCTCACAAACGCCTCGCGCGCGATCGCTGCGTGTTCCGGCGCATCGTGATCACCGATTCCACGGCATCGTGATCACACAAAACGGCGCATCGTGATCACCGATTCCGGCATCGTGATCACACAAAACGGCGCATCGTGATCACGTTCGGCTAGCGAGCCAGCGACGTGCTTCTGGGGTCTCCGGCCCCGACCCGCCTACAGGGCGGGATGGCAACGGAGAGATTACCCATGCACGTCCTCAGAGAGATCCTCAGGCAGAAGCTCGTGCTCGGGCTGACCAACCGGCGCGTGGCGTCGGCGGTTGGCGTCAGCGCCGGGAAAGTTCACAGCGTCTACAGCGACGCACGGTCACTTGGCATTGATGCTGCCGCTGTCGAGGCGATGACGGATGCCGAGCTTACAGCGCGGCTATAACCCGAAGACATCGCCGGCTTGCGTTCGCCGGGGCCCGACTGCGCGCAGCTTCATCTCGAGCTTCGACGGCGTGCGGTGACGCTCGCGCTGCTGCACGTTGAGTACCTGGCTGAGCAGCCGCAGGGACTGCGATACTCGGCGTTCTGTGAGCGCTATCGCGAGTGGCTGAAGCGGCACTCGCCAGTGATGCGGCAAGTGCACCTGGCGGGTGACAAGCTGTTCGTCGACTACGCGGGGATGAAGCCGAGGCTCCTCGATCCGCTGACAGGCGAGTTCATCGAAGTCGAGTTGTTCGTCGCCGTACTGGGTGCGAGCAACTATACCTACGCGGAGGCAACGCGGACGCAGCAGGTCACGGACTTCACGTCGAGCGTCGCTCGTGCACTGACATTTATCGGCGGCGTGCCGTGCGCGATCGTCCCCGATCAGCTCAAGAGCGCGATCGTCAAAGCGTGCCGCTACGACCGTGGCGTACAACGCACGACGGCCGAGCTGGGGCGTTACTACAACACCACGATCTTGCCCGCGCGACCTATGTCGCCGCGGGACAAAGCCAAGGTCGAAGTCAGTGTGCAAATCGCGGAGCGGTGGCTACTCGCACGCATCCGCAACGAGACGTTCACGAGCCTTGGCGATCTCAACCGCCGATTTTTCGAGCTCACCGAAATCATCAACACGCGACCGATGCGCGCGTACAAGGCAAGCCGGCGAGAGCTGTTCGAGCGGCTCGACAAGCCTGCGCTCGGGCCCCTTCCAGCTGAGCCATTCCAAGCCTCGAGCTGCAAGGAAGTCCGGCTCAATATCGACTACCACGTCGATTTCGATCATCACCTCTACTCGGCGCCACATGCGTTGCTCCGACAAGAGCTTTGGGTCCGAGCAACGACGAACTCGCTCGAGATTTTTCACCTCGGCGGCCGTGTCGCCTGTCACGTGCGCAGCTACGTTCGAGGCGGTCGCACGACCACGCCCGAGCACATGCCGAGTACGCATCGCGCTCACGCAGAATGGACGCCGTCTCGCATCCTCGGTTGGGCAGAGACCGTGGGTCAAAACACACGCGCTCTCTGTGATGTGATCTTGCGTGAGCGCCGGCACCCAGAGTGGGTCTACCGCTCTTGCCTTGGATTGTTCCGGCTCGCGAAGAAGTTCGGCGACGCGCGCGTCGAGGCCGCCAGCGCACGCGCTCTCTTCGCCGGCGCTCGCAGCTATCGCCACGTGCTGACGATCCTTCAGCACAACCTTGACCAGCAACCGCTCCCGAAGCCAGAGCAACCCGCGACTGCTGGGGCCTCGCACGAAAATGTTCGCGGTCGCGACTACTACCACTGACCGCTCACTGACACTGAAACGCAATCCGCATCACCGATGCCTGCATCGAAGGAATCGAGTTTCAACGCGAGAGGCAGCTCGAAAAATCTGTTGTTCGCCAACTCGCGACCTGCCGTTGGGTCAGCGAGCATCAGCCCGTGCTGGTCACCGGAGCGACTGGCACCGGCAAGAGCTACTTCGCCTGCTCACTCGCCCACCAAGCGTGCCGCAAAGGCTTTCGCGCTCTTTACCGCAGCGTACCGCGGCTCTTCGACGAGCTACGCCTGGCTCGCGCTGACGGCACGTATCAACGGCTTCTCGCGCGTCTCGGCAAGATCGACGTGCTCGTGCTCGACGAATTTGCCATCTCGCCTCTCACCGAAGAGAGCCGGCGCGACCTCTTGGAGATTCTCGAAGACAGATACGGACTGCGCGCCACCGTGATCACGATCCAACTCAAACACGAGCGCTGGCTGCGAGCGGGCTGAACGTGCAGCAAGCGATGGCGCTCGCGGGGCACAAGAGCACGACGACGCACATGGCTTACGTGCAGCTCGCGCAGCACGGCGCGCTCGAGACGCCGAGCGCTGCGATGCCCACCCGCGTTCAGGCAGCGCCGCTGCCGTTTGCTTTGGCCTCTCGCTCCAAAACAGCGAGGAAGTCGGCGCGCCCTAGTAGAAGAATTTAGAACCGCGGCGGACCAAATGCTGGCGGAAGCCCGGTGTCTTTCGCGTACCGCTTTGCACGCTTGAACTCCTGCTCTAAAGTTCAACCGTGAACCCCACCGCGACAGCCCAGACGCCTTCCGAGCATCCGCGGTCGGACACCTCGTGCGCGGCGGTTGGGTCGTTCGCTGAAGGTGATGTGCACCCTGCCTACGACTCAGCGGGAGTCGACCGGTCCCTCATCCGTTGGATGCTCAGCTTGACACCCAGCGAAAGACTTCGACACGTACAAGGCACCATCGACCTCGCGCGCGACGTCCGGCGAGTGCCGAATGGCAATCGCTAACATTATTCAGACCCTCGTGGCTCACGACGTCGAGTTCATCGTCGTGGGTGGCATGGCGGCCGTGCTGCAAGGCGCGCCGGTTCACACGATCGACCTGGACATCGTGTACGCCCTGTCTGAATCGAACATCGTTCGGCTGGAGCTGGCGTTGACCGAGCTCGGTGCAGTTTTTCGTGACGAACTACGCCGAATCGCCCCGAACCGTTCGCATCTTCAAAGCCGTGGGCACAAGTTGCTTCAAACCACGGCCGGTCCGCTCGACGCGTTGGCGACGATTGAAGCGAACACGACCTTCGAGGACTTGCTCCCGGATAGTGATTGGCTGGAGATCGAAGGGGCGCGGTTCAGGGTGCTCTCGCTCGCACGGCTGATTGTCGTGAAAGAGCAGCTCAACCGTCCGAAGGACCAAGCCATGCTCGTACTGCTCCGCGCGACGCTGGACGAACTCCAGAAACGCCGCCCGTAGCGGTGCAGCGCTGCCACGTCCGCGAAGCGTCTCGCGGTACAGGCGCCGCGCTCGTGCTAGCTTAGACGGATGCGGCGTTTCGGGACAGCGAGCGTTGGGGTGGTGGCGATGGCAGTGCTTGCCTACGGTTGCGGCGGGCGTGCGGGCTCCGATGGCGCAGCTGGCGGCTCGCTTCCGACGAGCGCTGGCTCGGGCCCGGCCGGCGCCGGCTCGGGAGGCGAACCTTCGGGACCGAGCAGTCAGAGTGGCGGAAGTGGCGGAGGTGGCGGAGGTGGCGGAAGTAGCAAAGGTGGCGGGAGTAGCGGAGGTGCCAGAGCGTCTACGCAGTGCAAAACGGTCAATAGCAAGTTGGCTTACGGTCCGATTGGTGAGCCGCAACCGATACCCTTGACGGCGGTTCCCTTC
>Ga0247776_10000383_pt1 | contig 10680 bp, 11 predicted proteins | sample UWRJL199509C5_FD_179912 | JGI IMG/M metagenome (GOLD analysis project Ga0247776, IMG submission 179912) | Plant litter microbial communities from Arlington Agricultural Research Station in Wisconsin, United States - UWRJ-L199-509C-5 | ecosystem: Environmental > Terrestrial > Plant litter >...
TCTCGACACCATGGCGAGCCAAACCGGACTACCGATTTACATCACCGAGTACGACATCGGCGAAGCCAACGACGCGACGCAGCTCGCGACTTACAAGGCGCAGATCCCGATCTTCCGCAACACGGCAGCCGTCAAAGGCATCACCATTTGGGGCTGGATCAACGGTAGAACTTGGGTCGCCAACACCGGCCTCGTCAATGGCACGACGCCGCGCTCGGCGATGACTTGGCTCATGGGTGAGCTCGGGCGACCCGTGCCGCCGAACTGAATTCGAAGCGCGGCGGGCGCTGTGCGCTCCAAAGTGGCTGAGCGGTCAAGGTACGGGCGCCGGACCTTCGGCATCGGAAGCTGGCAAGAAATCGACAGCAAGCTGGTCTGCTCCGACGTCGACCACCCACGCGACCGCTTTTGAGTTGGAAGTGACACTCGTGATCGAGCCGGGCCGGTTGTAAACGAGCACCCTCGGTTGGTGCGTGTCTTTGCTGACGTCGAACAGGCCTTCCACGCAGCCACAGTAGATGCGGGTCGACACATGGATCGGCGAGCATACGAGCTTCGTCAACTCGACTTCCTCCTCACGGAGGTTCAGTGAAAGCCGGAGGATGCGCTTCGTATCCAGGTCATAGTAGTGGACAGCTTCCGAACCGGTGAGCTGCGACGGCGCGCGGCCCTTCTTCGTGACCCCGTACTGAGGCTCGCCGCCGCCCTGATGAACGAATCCGATGCGCCATGAGTCGTCAGCCGGTCGCTGGACGAAGTAGACGCGATCGCCGACCATATCGAGCGCGCGAATCTCGCCCTGCGACGACACGAGGACGCGCGGTTTTCGACCCGAAAGCGCTTGAATCGTATACATGCCGTCATCCGCTTGGTCCACCCAGGCAAGCGCCTCTCCTGAGCTGACGAAGTATTGCGGTTGATGCGGGAGTTTGGCAATTTCACGCGCAGCGCCCCCTGCTTTCGGGGCACTCCAGATGGCGCCCTTCGACCAAAACGCAAATGCGGTTCGCGTCATGACCGGACCTACACCCAGGTCGAGCTGAAGCCCCTGCGGGGCCTCGCCATCGACCAAGCGGTACGCCGCGTTGCTGGTCATCAGGTAAACCGCGTCGTCGTCCATCGCGATTTTGGCTTGATAGGCCGAGACGGGCATGGTCGTGAGTCGTTTGGGCGAAGCCACGGGCGGCTTCAGCGACGGAGCCGGTGGACTCGTTGACTGAGACGACGAAGGTTTCGACTCGTGGCCACAAGCGAACATCAGCAATGCAACGCACGCGAGGGTCACTCGCTCAGTGGTCATTCGAACGAAGCAGTATGTCGAGCGCTCCTCAAAGGGGCAAGCATCCGCGAAAGGGGCAAGCATCCGCGGGCAATTGGCCAATGCTGCTTTGGCATCGCCTCCGGTGAGTATTTTTAACAAACGCGGCACCGTGAACGCAGTCTTCAAGCCGGCAGCATGCCCGCGCCTCGCTCGGCATCGCCTATCGCCTGACCCGCCCCCCTGAGAATCCCCATTCGATGAAGACCTTACTGCCGACGGCGGCGGACCACAGCAGGCAACATGCGCTAGGGCGGCGCCGTTGCGGTGGGTATCACACGTATACCTACGAGTGGACGCCTGAGGTGCGAGATCGTAGCCCGTCGCACCGCGTGGACGACTGAAGGGCGAGCGAGGCAGACCCTGAGCAGGCGGCGAATCGCAAACCTCTCCGTAGCCACGCTTTCGCTCGTGGCTACGTTGCGTTGCAACGTCTACAACGACTCACTGCTCGGAAACGGCGAGTTGGTTCTGGGCGGCTCCGCGACCATCGATCGCGCAGGAACCTCGGGCACCACTGCTGCAGGGAGCGCGGGGCGTGGCGGCGTTGCCGGTCAGTTACAGGCGGATGGCGGCGCAGCCGACGCAGGCTTCGGCGGATTCGCAGAGATGGCGGGAGCAATCGAAACGGGCGGCTCCGAGATGAACGGCGGCAGCGCTGGTTCGAACAAGGGCGGCGGTACGGCTGCAGGCATGGGCGGCACAATATCCGGCAGCAGCGGCGCGGGCGGCGCAGTTGGCGGCGCGGGCGGCGCGGGCGGCGCGGGCGGCGCGGGCGGCGCGGGCGGCGCGGGCGGCGCGGGCGGCGCGGGCGGTGCCAGCCCACCGGCGAGTGGCTGCGCGAAGCTCTCCGTGCCGCTCGACGCGACGGGCGACAAGGCGCACTTCGTCCTTTCCCTGGCGTCAGCCGCCGACCTGAGCGGCGCCACCATCAGCATGCGCTTCTACGTGCAAGCGGGCCAGGGCGGCACTCTCTTCAACTACGTCCAAGACTCGGGCACGTTTCATTTCCTGGGCGTGCCGGCGGCCAATCGCCAAGCGCTCAGCAGCGCGAGCGGTTGGTCGACCGTCAGCTGGAACGTCGGCGCTGAACCGGACTCAGCAGGCACGGGCATCGTCAAGACAAGCATCAAGAGCATTGGTATCGAGATCAACGCTCAGCCTTCCGCTACGTGGTCCAATCCGACGGTGGTGTTCGTCGATTCGGTCACCGTGCAAAGTCCGGCTCTTTCCTTCGTCTTCGATGCGAGTAGCTCGGTCTCGACCAGCAATACCTCTGGAGCCCTCTGGCTGAACACCAACTCCTCGGATACGACCGCGAGCGGCAGCGCGCTCACCTGGCAAGCGACTTGCCCCTAGTCGCGACACTCATAGCCCGTCGTCAACTGCAGCAGCATTGGATTTCCATGGGCGGCTCTCGCCAGTCAACACTGCAGCACTGGTCACAGTGTCGGCTCCGACGATTTTCCGTCGAGCAATTTGCGGTACGCCGCGATCATGCGGGTGCAAGCGGATTTTCCGACGGAGTGAGAGCTCTCGCGCCATTGCTCTTCCGAGTGTTTAGTGGTTGCGGGACGCGCCTGACTGTGCGCCCGCAGTGCGCCCCGGCACTCGGAAGGAAGACGAATGATCGCGGAAGCTCTCAGTCCCCAGGCTCGTACGCTGATCCGCACGCATCGCGACGTGCGCCGCCCAACAGCGGCAGATCGGGAGAGAGTGACGGCGGCCCTGCGCGCGCAACTGGGTACAACGGTGCTGCCGTTGGACACACCAACCGGCGCCCGGCTGATGAGCAACGGCACGCAGCGGCGGATCGCAACCGCTTGCGGGCTCTGTGTCGTGGGCGCCGGATTGTTCCTCGCCCGTCGGCCCCAGACGGCACTAGAGGCGACAGCGCGGACACCTGATGAGTCCGTACAGGTGGTCTCCGTTGCAACTGCGACGCCAATACCGGTCAAACCGAGCGAGCCGCTGGCTGCACCAGTAGCAGCTCAACTGGAAATAGCCCCGGTCGCTGCTCAACACGCTCGATCCAAGGTCACTCGGGCAGCGCCAGCGCCGGACACGCTCGCCCAGGAGCTCCTGCTCCTGACCAGCGCCGCGACTGGCTTGAACTCTGGGCGTACGGCCAGTGCTCTGCTGGCGATCGAGGAGCACGAGCGCCGGTTTTCGCATGGGGTCCTGAGCGACGAACGCAATCTGGCCAAGGCCCGTGCTCTGTGCATGCTCCATCGGTTCGATGAAGGGCAAGCAGCGCTTGCTGTCATTGAAAACGGAACGCCAGCTTCGGCGCGCGTCAAAGAGGAATGCGCGCTCGCCTTGGCGCGAGCCAGCTCAGCGAGCGAGTAGCCGGCTCGCGGGCGACGCGGGCGACGGAGGTGCTATTGCCGGACGGACGACGTCGAGGCTGCGTCGCACAGCTGTTTGGCGCGCCCTGCGGCCGGTGATTGCGGGGCAAGCTGCGCGAGCTCAGCTCTCCCCTCACTGACACGCTTCAATGTGCAAAGGGCCTGCGCTCTTACTGCTCGTCGCTCGACCACCAGCATGCCGCTGGGAAATTTCCGTTGATGCTCATCGAGCAGCTTCAGTGCCGCTCCGGCACGGCCTGCTCGAAGATCGCTGGTGGCTCGTGAGAGCAGGGCCACTTCTTTGGCGAGCGCGTCTTGAGCGGATTGAGCAGGTGCTTTCGGTTCCAGTGGCTTCGCAGGACGCGCGGGCTCTGGAACGACTGGAGTTTCTACCTCGACGACTGGCGCGAGGGTTGGCGCCGTTTCTGGCGGCTTCACTTGCGCGGAGGCGCTCACTGAGGGCGTAGCCGGTTTTTGGCCGACCTCCGCGCGCAGCGACCAGAGGGCTGCTCCGCCGACCAGCGCCGCGCCAACCGTCAGTGAGGTGACCAAACCCCAGCTGCTGGCGGCGTGACGCGCCACGACCGGGCCAGACTCCACGTGGCTCGGTGCCGTCGCGCCGAGCTGGGCATTGAGCAGCGCTTCAAGCCGCTCCTGTTCGCCCACAGGAGGGCGCAGTTCTTGACGTGCCTGCTCGATGACTGCTCGAGCTTTTGGACTGAGAGCGGACATGAGCATCAAGTTCCCTTGGTTCGCGCCTCATGGCGCGCCAATGCAGCTTCAAAATTTTGCCTTGCCACTCGCAGCCGAGAGTATGCCGTATTTAGAGGTATCCCGAGAACTTCCGCTGCCTCTGGAACAGAAAAGTCTTCGACATCGACCAGTGCAAAGATCTCACGCTTTGGTAATTCCAACTGATCGAGCAGTGACATGAGCAACTGAAAACCAGCGCTCCGCTCGGTATTTTCTAGGGGTGTCGGTTCGCGCGAGAGCGCCTCCCCGTCCCCCGGCGGCCCGGAGCTGGCATCCGCATGGGTTCGCTTGGCGCGGCGATGGTTGCTCGCAGTGCGCCGAACCACGCTGTAAATCCAGCTGCGCAGCGATTCTCGCTTTTCAACGGTATACAGCTTGGCGTGCACCACCAGGAAGACTTCCTGAATCAAGTCGTCCATTCCGCTCGGCTGAATGCCGAGGCGCCGCGCTGACGACCACACGAAGTCGAAATATTCGCGGTAAACCTCTTTGAATGGGGGGATTTCCGACGAAGTGGGCGCGTGACTGGGCACCGGGGATTCGCCTTCGGGCAGACCGGCCGTTTCGATGGTGCGACCTGTCATACGTCAGCTCGTGATGCAATAGCGGTGGCCCGCGTTCTCCGTCATAAAATCCACTCCACGCCAACGGTAATGGTAGCAGCAGCGGGCGCTAGGCGCTCGACGACAACCGGTGTTGACTCCGGTATCGGCTGCTGTGATCCAGATGGGGGCAATGACACGCTCACTTCGGGGCGCGACAGTTGGAGCTCGCCGTCCACGGCTGCGACCAGACCGAGCCAGGGCGTGATCAAAAACCGGGACCGCGCACCGATCCCCACGCTGGCCCAGGTCGCCGTATCCGTACCCGGAACGAGGTTACGTCCGCTACCGCGCACGGAAAGATGGTGCACGGACATCAGCGCGCAGGGAGCGAATTCGAAACGATCACCAAAAACGACGCGACAGGCGCGCGCGCCGAAGGTGAATCGGTTCAGCTCCACGTCGTAGTCGTAACCCAAGTGGCTCGTCGTCTCGTGCTGAGATGCCCAGAGTCTGCCCTCTGCCAAGAAGCGCCAGCGATCGAACGCAAGACCCGCACTGCCACCCAGGCCCAGGCTCACTTGCTTCATCGGGCCAACGCCGAGTGATCCGAGCGGCAGAAGCAGGAGCACGTGCCACCGACGCGGAGCTCCGGCTTCGACGCTCGTGGACACAGATGAAGTCGTCGGTTGGGCGGACGGCGACGAGCTGGGCGATTGGCTCTGAGACGCCGCCTGGTTGGCTGGCTGCTGATTGCCTGCGTTCGCGCCGCTCACCGCCGCAACGCCGGAATTATTGCCCCCCGTGGTCGTCGCTGCGTTGCCTGCGAGGTCGCGCTCACTGAGCGGCTCTTCCGAGCTCAAGAGCAAAGCGAGTGCGACCGCAGCAGCACCTGCGAGGTCTTTACACGACTTGCCCTCGATGTTTCGCACGGCCGCAAGGTTGCCGTAGTGAATCTCCAGCCGAAGGCGGAACGTGCCATCGCTCGGTTGCGTGACTGACGCCTCTGCTCGCAACGTATGGGCGGTGGGTCGCGTAGCGCCGGCGATCTTACGCACGCGCGCAAGGACGGTGTCCGCGCTTGGGCAGCCTTCGAGCGCGCTCCATTTCAGGTCGATTGGAGCTGCGGCCTGTGCGCGGGCTCGCCCGGGAACGACTAGCCCCAACACACACAACAGACCAGCCGCGAATAGCCTCAGCCCTTGCATCCGCTCACGGGGGCGCACTGATCGAGACGTCATCCACGTACAGGCTGGAATTGGCCGGAGTAGCCCTTTCAGCCCAATCGCCGACGTACCATTGAGTGAACGCCGAAGCGTCGGACTTCAAGTTTTTCTGCTCGAACAGCAGCGCGCCATCTTGATAGAGCGCAACCTTGCCAGTCGAGTCCGACGCGCGCTTCAAGAGCAGCTCGATGTGAAACCACCTGCCGATCGGCACGGCTTTGTGGTCAGGGCCGCTGTATACCGTGCTGCCGCCGGGAGTGAGGTAGTCGCGGACCACGAGCTCCCAATTTCCCGAGTCGCCAATCTCCGACAAGCTGACGTCCCAGAGGTCGGGCGGGCGCGGGACCGGCGTGTCCGCCCCCTGAAAGTGGAAGAGATTCCAATTTGGAGCGTCCTGCAATGCCTCTGGAATGAAGTACCACGCGCCATAAATCGCCGCCTCAGGAAGGATACCCTGACGCACGCAACGGGTTTGCTTGTATCCATCGCCAAACACCTTGAACTCCGCGGCCACACGCCCACCGGGCCGGTGTGGTTCGGTCACGAGCAGGTACTTGTCGTCGCCATAGCAGTAACCGGGTCCGTCCTCACCGGGGTATCCGCAGAAGCCATCCTCGAAGCCGTTCGACCATGGCACAGGCACCGGATCTGTCCGGGTTAGAGGTTGCGAAACGCCCCCGTCCGCGCTTCGTTCGGTCGGGCACTCCCACGCACCAGCGCTTACATTTGGCGCGCATGCGCCGAGAACCGCTAGTGCTGCCAGCGTCGAGACCGCGCCTGCGTGCCTGAGTGCGCGCAAGTGCGCAACAAACGGCTGGCTACTACGGCTTTCCAAATTGCGTTCCCTGAACTGGGAGAGCCACGGACCCACGACGATTCTCGAGTGCTTTTAGGGGATGATGTGGGAGGGGCGAGCGAGCCGGACACTTTGGCGAAGCAGCCAAATTTCGCGACATGCGACAACTGATGACTAGCATCGGTTACCACGGCCGCCCACTCGGCCTCGCTATTCGCCCTGGGGAAAGTCCTGATTTTCCGTCACGTGCGCCCGCATGCCCGGAACCGGCATTTTCTCGGGGATCACCGCGCATTGTCGATTGTTAGACGGAAATGGGTCGCTGCTCCTATTGCCACTGCGTGAGGCTCTGTTCCTCTCGTTCATACGGCAACCTCGCGCGCTGGCGTTAGAGGTTCAGCGGCTTTTTTCAGCGCAAAGCGATCGCCCCCTTGTCGCGCCCGAAGGAGCGGCAGCGTTTGCTCGACGGGATTGGCGGGGTGTCCACATTGCCTTGAATGACTGCTCTCGGCGCTCTCGACGACTTTTCGTCCGTCGGCCGAGAAGGCCAAGTGATGAACGCGATGCTATCCGAACCAACGATCTTTTCGAGTGTGGTGCGCTCCGGCAGCGGGTTTCGCATCGAGTTCGAGTACGTGCAGCGGACCTTGCGTCGCCTCGGCACTGATCAGTCCGAAGTGGACGATTTGGCACAAGAAGTGTTCTTGGTCCTGCATCGACGCTGGGCCGAGTTCGATCAAAGCCGTCCACTTCGACCCTACCTGTTCGGCGTTGCTGTTCGCCTCGCCCTGGCGAACCAACGCAAACGCGCACGCGAAGTCGCCATGGGCAACATCGAGTTGGGCGACGAAGGGCCCGGGCCAGAGGAGATCCTCTGCAACAAGCAAACCCGCGCGCTGGTGCAGGCAGCACTCAAGCGCATTCCGTTGCCCAGGCGTACCGTACTCGTGATGCACGAGCTCGATCGCGTGCCGGTGACCGAAGTGGCTACCACCTTGTCCATTCCGCTTTTTACGGTCTATTCGCGCCTGCGCAAAGCGCGCAAGGAGCTCAAGCTCGAGACGCAGCGCATCCTGAATGCGAGTCAATCGCGTCGCGAGCTCCATCACGCGGCAGCGCCTCATTCGTGAATAGGCCCGGCGCGCGTTCATGGCACTTGGCGCGCCGCTGCTTCGACCCATAGACGCTGTTCCAGCGCTGAGCTGCTGAGCGCCCGGTCTAGCGCTCAGCAGCTGAGTGTGCCGCGCTGGCCTAGCGCTTCTGACGCCGCCGAAAAAGTACGACAAGCATCAGACCAACGCAGATGAGCGGTCGTTCGGTCACACTGCGGCCGGCTAAATTGCAAGCGCAGCCGCTCGCGTCGTCGCTGCCCGGCACGGGTGGTGGAGGAGTGGTTGCACCATGGCCAGCCATCCCCCCGTCAATCGCTCCGCCACTTGCCTCGGCATTGCCACCCATCGCAAAACTGCCGCCTGCCGTGCCACCTGCCGTGCCACCTGCCGTGCCACCTGCCGAGCCACCTGCCGTGCCGCCTGCCGTGCCGCCCGCTCCCGCCGAGCCGCCCATGTCGTCACTGCCCGTGAATTGCCAGGAATCGAAGCCGAATCCGCCTCCTTTGAAGCGGAAGTAGAGGTCTTTGATCACGCCCGTGGCGCCGCTCACGTTACAGCTCGTCGTCTGCCATTTCTGCAAGCCACCCGTCGCCGGAACATCACACGTCGCGATGACGGTCCCCGTCGGGCTGCCAGTTCGAACCTCGATGGCCCCCTGAGCGGATGTGCTCGCCACGCGGGCGGAGAATGTCTTCGCGCCGGCGCCGAAGTCGACGCCGCGAACGCTGACCCAATCACCGTCGGCAATCGACGTCAGATCCATGCCTCCGTCGGAGCAAGCCTCCGTCTCGACGCCGCTTTGCGCGTGCGTAGTCTCGGCCTCGACGCGCACGTACGGGTCGAGCGAGCCGACTTGCGGTACGCCGTCCGTGGTGTAGGTCACTTCCTGAATGGTGTCGTCGCTCTTGAAGCTGAGAACTTCGAGCGCCAGATTCCGCTTGTAGGTGGCATCGATGCCGGCCTGCTTCGCAACCGACCGATTGTGATAGGCGTGATACCACTGGCCCATGAATTCGAACTCAGAGGCGTGATTGTTGTTACCGTTGACCGGCGGCTGCCCAGCCAGCACACCACGATAGGTGTAACCGGACATCGGGCTAGTGCTCGACAGGTAGTCGATGCGCAAGCCGTGCGCGGAATCACTCGAGTAGGCGAAATAGTAAGTGCTCTTGCGCTTGAACAGGAACGACGCCTCGAAGAATCCCGTGGGCGCCAGCGCCACCGCGGAGCCCGAAACGCTGATCAGATCAGCGCCCAGTTTGATGATGCGCGCGTTCGTTTGGCCATTGCCACCAAACGCCAGGTAGCCGGTGCCGTCGGCGTCAATCAACGCGCCGGGATCGAATAGCCAGCTGTTGTTGCCGGACGCACCGGGTGTGCTGCCATTGACGAGGTAGCTGCCTTTCGCGTCTTTGAACTTAGCGGTGGGGTTCGTGCTGGTAGCCACACCGACTCCGGACCCGCTGTTCCCAAAGTAAAGGTAGACGGTGCCGTCGCGAGCAATGGGCTGTGGCGCCCACGAATTCCCTGCCCACTTAGCGTCCGCAGGCACCTGAAACACGACCCCGTGGTCGGTCCAGTTCTTCATGTCACTCGTCGAGACGCAGACAACCGAGTGCATGGTGTAGCCGGCGCCGGCGTTATCGTCGTCGTTCGAGTTGTATAGATAGACACGCCCGTCCAGGACGAGCGACCCCGGATCCGCTAGGTAACGGTGAGATGCGATCGGGTAGTCTGCCAGCGCGGGTGCGCTGCTGACAGCACTCGCTGAGATGACCCCGGCGAGAAGCAAATGCGGCTTTCGATATCGGTGTGACAATATGAGCTCCAAGAAGGACAAACGCTGCCGACTACACGGGCAGTCAGCTGAAAGCTCTCGACCGCGACCGAGCCCACGAGAGCACTTGTCGAGCAGTAGCCGGCGCGTGCTCAATCCGTCGACACAAGTGCCAGGTCAAATCGCAATTCAACCGGTTGGTAACGGATATTTTCATGCATTGTGTCGGTGACCAGCGGCAGCCACGGTATGCGAACTCAGGACTACGAACCCGCAGTGGCTTTTTCACAGCTGGTGAGTGCCGCTCAACTTGCTGTCTGTCGTGGCCGGCGCCTCGGCAACGAGAGCTAGTTCGTCCATGCTCTCACGCGGGGAAAGGTGCGCACCGAGCAGCCGCGCCGGGCCGGGCTAAAGAAAGCACCGCTGCGAGCTGTAATCGTCACAAAAATAGTGGCCTGCCGACAGTTCGAGGCGTGACCACCGTTCGTACTTTCGCCAAGCGGGCCGCCGCGGGGATTTTCGCAGCCACGACCGCCCATTCCGCCGCAGTCCTAGCCGATAACCCAGTCGTTCAAACCAGCTACACGGCTGATCCTGCCCCGATGGTTTACGACGGCAAGCTGTATCTCTACACGTCCCACGACGAAGACGTGACCGTGAACAACTTTTTCACGATGAACGACTGGAGGCTTTACTCGACTGTCGACATGGTGAATTGGACCGACCTTGGGTCCCCGGCCAGCTACAAGACCTTCAGCTGGGGAACGGGCGACGCCTGGGCCATCCAAGTCGTGTCCCGAAACGGGAA
>Ga0247776_10000384_pt1 | contig 10679 bp, 9 predicted proteins | sample UWRJL199509C5_FD_179912 | JGI IMG/M metagenome (GOLD analysis project Ga0247776, IMG submission 179912) | Plant litter microbial communities from Arlington Agricultural Research Station in Wisconsin, United States - UWRJ-L199-509C-5 | ecosystem: Environmental > Terrestrial > Plant litter >...
GGCGGCTGTGCGCCCGGCGGCTAGCCGCCTCGCTCATGCTCGGCGCGGTCTGCATGGAGGCCTACGCACCCTGCCTCTGCCTGCGCGGCGGCGATCCCGGCAGCTGCAGCCCTTGGCTGTTCACGGCCATCTTGCTGCCGCTTTCGGCGCTTCAGACGCGCACCTTCAACGCCAGCGCCGGCAGCGTGCTGCTGCCGCACCTGCTGCATCAATCGATCCATGCCGCGGCCGAGGCGCTGCCCTGGCGGCCGCGCGCCGCGGCGCCCTTCGCCATCAGCGTGCTAATCGCGTGCGTGCTGGCCGTGTTCGCCGTCATCGCGTGGCCTTCGATGTGGACGCGGCGCTGATCGCTTCCCGCGGCATCGGCACACGCAAACTCCCTGCGCGACGGCGTCCGCACTAAGCTGCGCACCACAGCCGCACGCGGCCGCACCGATGGGAGGTGATATGGATTACGTCAAACTTGGCCGCAGCGGCCTCGAGGTATCGCGCCTTTGCCTGGGCTGCATGACCTACGGTGCGCCCGAGCGCGGCGCCCACAGCTGGACGCTCGACGAGGCGGCCAGTCGGCCTCTGCTGCGCAGGGCGCTCGATCTCGGCATCAATTTTTTCGATACCGCGAACGTGTACTCCGACGGCGGTTCGGAAGAAATCGTCGGCCGCGCCCTGATCGATTTCGCACGCCGCGACGAGATCGTGCTGGCGACCAAGGTGCATGGCCGCATGCATGCGGGCCCGAACGGCATGGGCCTCTCGCGCAAGGCGATCTTCGCCGAACTCGACCATAGCCTGCGCCGCCTCGGCACCGATTACATCGATCTCTACCAGATCCATCGTTGGGATTCGCGCACGCCGATCGAGGAAACGCTGCAGGCGCTGCACGACGTGGTCAAGGCCGGCAAGGTGCGCTACCTCGGTGCGTCGTCGATGTGGGCCTGGCAATTCAGCCAGGCCCTGCACCTCGCCGATCGCCACGGCTGGACGCGTTTCACGACGATGCAGAACCACTACAACCTGCTCTATCGCGAAGAAGAGCGCGAGATGATGCCGCTATGCCAGGCCGAAGGCATCGGCGTGATTCCGTGGAGTCCGCTCGCACGCGGACGCCTGACGCGCGCCTGGGACGAGCGCACCGAGCGCATCGAAACGGACGCCTACGGCAAGACGCTGTACGCCGCGCCCGATGCCGATCGCCGCATCGTCGAAGCCGTCGCTGACCTCGCCGCCGCGCGCGGCGTGCCGAGGGCACAGATCGCGCTGGCCTGGATTGCGCAGAAGTCCTTCGTCACCGCGCCGATCGTCGGCGCCTCCAAGCCGCAGCATCTCGACGATGCGGTCGCGGCGCTGACGTTGAATCTGCAGGCGGACGAGATTGCCAGACTCGAAGCGGCCTACACGCCGCATGCGGTGGCCGGCCATGCGTGATCGTCGCGCACTGCAGAACGGCAGGCTTCGATGAACGACGGTCCGGAAGATTCCGCCCGCCGCCTCGCCAAATGCGTGGTGGAACTGGCGCAGTGCTCGCGCCGCGAAGCCGAGGAACTCATCGAGGGCGGCTGGGTGTCCGTCGATGGTGTCGTCGTCGAAGAACCGCAGTTCATGGTGTCGGGCCAGACCGTCACGATCGATCCCGCCGCAAAACCCACCGCCATCGAACCGGTGACCCTGCTGCTGCACAAGCCGGCCGGTGTCGAGGCGCTGGCCGGTCCGGAAGCGGCGGTCACGCTGGTGCGCCCGGAGACGCAATCGGCGCTGGACGATTCCGGCGTGCGCAAACTCAAGCGCCACCTGCGTGGACTGACGCCGTTGATGCCGCTCGAACGCGAAGCGAGCGGTTTACTCGTAATGAGCCAGGACGTCGGCGTCGCGCGCCGGCTGATGGAGGACGGCCACCACATCGAGCAGGAATTCATCGTCGAGGTGAGCGGCGAGATCGTCCCGTACGGCCTGGCGCGCCTCAACCACGGCCTCAGCTACAAGGGCCGTGCGCTGCCGCCGTGCAAGGTCAGCTGGCAGAACGAGATCCGCCTGCGCTTCGCCCTCAAGGGCGTGCTCGCCGGGCAGCTGCGCGACGTCTGCCGCCAGGTCGGCCTCGAAGTCGTCGCGCAGCGGCGCATCCGCATCGGCCGCATCCCGCTCGGCAAGGTCGCTGTCGGCGAGTGGCGCTACTTGCCCGACGGCGCACGGTTTTGACTTCGTTCTTTGGCCGCGTTGCGAAGTGGTTGGGAGAGCGGCTCCGACATCGTATCGTTGCCCGATGACTCCCCTCAAATACCTCACCGGCTACGCGCCTCACGTGATCGACCGCGTGCGTGCCCTGATCGAGCAGGACAAGCTCGGCGATCACCTGCGCGAGCGTTACGGCGAAGCGCATGCGGTGCGCAACGACAGGGCCTTGTTCGACTACGCGGTCGCGCTGAAGGAGCGCTACATGCGCAAGGCCGAGCCGCTCAACAAGGTGATGTACGACAACAAGCTGCACGTGGTGAAGCACGCGCTCGGCACGCACACCGCCGTCTCGCGCGTGCAGGGCGGCCGACTCAAGGCGAGCCGCGAAATCCGCATCGCGACAGTGTTCCGCGATGCGCCCGCGGCATTTCTTGAGATGATCGTCGTGCACGAGCTTGCGCATCTGAAGGAGCGCGACCACGACAAGGCGTTCTATCAGCTCTGCACGCACATGTCGGCCCACTATCATCAGCTGGAATTCGACACGCGCCTGTACCTGACGCATCTGGACTGCGCATTGCCGGACGCCCCCGCGTCGGGCGGGCGCACGGCCTAGGACTAGAGCTCGTCGAGCGAAATCACGCGGTTGCGGCCGGACGCCTTTGCCGCATACAGCGCGCGGTCGGCGTCGCGCAAAGTGTCCTCGAACGACAGCTCGCGCTCGTGCGCCGCGATGCCGATGCTGACGGTCACGCGGATCGAGTGCTCGCCGCTGACGATCTGCATCGCTTCGGTCTCGGCGCGCACGATTTCGCTGACGGCGGCGATATCGGCGCTGTGCCTGCCGTCGATGACGAGCAGGAATTCCTCGCCGCCCCAGCGCCCGACGATACCGCTGTCCGGTACCGTCGCGGCGAGCAGCGCGGCGAGGCTGCGCAGCACGGAATCGCCGGCGGCATGGCCGAACGAATCGTTGATGCGCTTGAAATCGTCGACGTCGATCATCGCCACCGCGAAACCGGGCCCTTCGACGGCATCGGCGCTGTATTGATCGAGGCGTTCGAGCAGCGCGCGCCGGTTGGCGAGCCCGGTCAGCGCATCGGTGCGCGAGACGCGGCCGAGCGCGAGGTTGAATTCCTTCATTTGCGTCTGGAAGCCGTCGCTGATGCGCGAGATCTTGTACAAACGGCGCCCAAGTTTCTGGTAATCGGTGCTGAGACGCGCGTACTCGTCGCGCAGCGGGTGTCCGTTCCATTCCTCGTGCGCAAGAATGCCCTGCAGGCGCTCCAGCTCGGCCGGGTCCTCGCCGTCGCGCGCGGCCAGCGGCGGCTGCCGCGGCTGGCCTGCCTGCGTCGCGCAGCCCGGGCAACGGCCCTGGCTGAACACCGCATCGGAATGTTCGGCCAGATAGGTTTCCAGCTCGTCCCAGAAGCCGCCGTCGTTGCGCACTTTCTTGCAGCACGAGCAGATCGGGACGAAGCCGCCGAGCGTGCGTACCTCGCGCAGCGCTGCGCTGAGACGCTGGTTGGTCGTCGCCAGTTCCTCGTTGCTGCGGCGCAGATCCGCCTGATAGCGGTCGGAGATGCGGCTGATGCGCTCCAGACGTTGGTGCAGGCGCTGCTGATCGGCGATCAGGTCGCGGCACAACTGCGCCAGCGCGGAATCGCGCAGCTCGGGCTCGTCGATCAGTTTGGCAAGACGGGTTTGGGCGGTCAGCGGCATGGTCAGGTCGCCACGGGGACGATGAAGAACGGCAAGGTCACTTCCTCCTTGAATTCCTCGATCATTTCCAGGGCGCGCTCGTTGTCCTGTGCGTAGCTCCAGCGCACCGACACGTTGCCGCCTTTGCGATGCGCCGCCTCGAGGATGTCGAGCAGATCCATCACGCTCTTGATGCTGCTGGTGTTGAGATAGCTCAAGGCGATCTCAGCGACGATCGGCGTACGCGCCTGCGCCACGTAGTTGGCGGCCCAGGCAAGCAGCGGCCGGAAGTATTCGAACGCGTTTTCCGGATAGGACTCGCCGCTGAGGCGGAGCACGCCGCTGGCCGGATCGAAGTCGATCGTCGGCGTCGATGCGGTCGCGCTGCGTTGCAGTTTCTCGATGCTCATCTCAAATCTCGACACACAAGCTGAAATAGGCGCGCCCGTCGGGCAGCGGGGTGAAGGTGTATTCGAGCGGCTGCGTCGCGCGTCGCGCGATTTCGATCAGGCCGAGACCGGCGCCGAGTTCGTCCGGACCGCGCTCCTTGCGCCGTTGCTCCTTGTAGGCTTCCTTCAACGCGGCCTTGTCCATCACGGCGAGGCGATCGAGGCGCGCGCCGAGTTCGGCGGTATCTTCCGCCTCGACCACGTTGCCGGCGTAGATGCGGTAGCGCGTATCGCGTTTGGCGATCACCACGATGCTCGAATCGATGTCGTTCTGCCCGGCGACGAGCCGGCGTTCGCTGTAGTTGCGCACATTCTGCGCCGCTTCGATGTAGACCGAGAACACGTCGACCATCGCGGTCTTCTGGCTCTCGGCGCTTTCCAGATATTTCTTCACCGCGGTACCGAGCTCTTCGATGATGCTGTGGCTGAACGAGCCGGTGAAGCTGATCAGGATGCCGGCTTCCCGCAGTTGCTCCTTGAGGGCGAACAAGTTCATGGATGGCTCCTTTGATGCGGCGGTCCACGGTCCAGCAAAAACGCGATCAACGCAATATCGTCCCGTTGCGGGAAGCTGGAACGATACGCCGACAGCAGCTCGAAAAGATCATCGGTCTGGTTGCGCAGCGGCCGCTCGCGCCACGCCAGCAGCGCCGCGGCGAGCCGGCTGCGGCCGAACGCGATGCCGCGCTCGCCGCCATTCTGGTCGAGGATGCCGTCGGTGAACAGGTAGAAACGCTGACCCGGCTGCAGCGGCACCGGCTGGTTGCCGAACCGCGCATCGAGCGGCGTGCGCCGGTAGCCGACGCTGTAGCGGTCGCCCTTGACGACATCCAGACGGCCGTCCGGCTGCACGATCCACAGCGCCAGTTTGGCCCCGGCAAACGTCGCGCTGCGGCGCCCCGGCGCGACATGCAGCAAGGCCAGGTCGAGGCCATTGTCGCCGGCCGCTTCGTCGCCGCGCTGCAGCAGCGCGTGCAGGCCGCGATTGAGTTCGCCGATCAGCCGCGCGGGGTCGTGCGCGCCCTCCCCGGCCACGGCGCGGTCGAGCAGCGCCTTCGCAGCCATCGTCATGAAGGCGCCCGGCACGCCGTGGCCGGTGCAGTCGCCCAGCGCGAGCAGGAAACCGTCCTCGCCATCCGGATAGAGCGCATAGAAGTCTCCGCCGACCACATCGCGCGGCAGCCACAGCACGGCGCTGTCGTCGAACAGCCGCGCGAGTTCCTCGGGCCGGGCCAGCAGCGAGGACTGGATCAGCCGCGCGTAGTCGATGCTGTCCATCATCTTCTTGTTCGAGGTTTCGAGCAGGCCGTTGGCGCGCTGCAGCGCCTCGGTGCGGCTGGCGACCTTGTGTTCGAGATTTTGCGTGTGGTCGCCGATCGTGGCCGTCATCTCGTTGAACGAGGTGGTCAGCTGGCCGATTTCGTCGGGCCGGTCGATCGGCAACGCCGCGTCGTAGCGGCCGGCGGCGACCTCGCGCGTATGCCGCGTCAGGCGCGCCAGGCGGACCAGCACCAGCCGATTGAGCAGCCACGACACCAGCAGGATGGTCGCCAGCAAGGCCGCGCCGAGCACGATCAGGATCGGCCGGAACGTGGTCAGGCGCACGACCTCGAACGGGTCCACCACGACGATCGTCGCCCAGTGGATTTCCGGCAGATAGCTGATCGCGGCGAGCCGCGGCCGTCCGCCGATGCTCAATTCCAGTTGCGCATCAGCCGCCTTGCCCGCCTTCGCCATTTCGCCGAGCGTGCGGCGCAGCGTCTCGCGCTCGGCTCCGGCGCCGACGAGGTCGAACACGGCCTTGCGCTGACTTTCGTCCTTCAGCTCCGCATTCGCCTGCATCAGCGCGCGGTCGGGGTGCCCCTGCAGCGTGCCTTTGTCGTCGACCAGCCAGGTTTCGACGCCGGCATCGGTCGTGCTGACGATGTCGCGCAGGAACGCCGACAGGTCGAGGCCGCTGCCGGCGACACCGAGCTTGCGCCCGTCGTCGCCGCGCACGATCGCGTTGATCCAGATCTTGGTGACGCCGAGCTGCGGATTGTTGTCGACGTGCAGGTCGAACGTCTCGCCATGCTGCATGGTGGCGAAGTACCAGGCCAGGCTCGGGTCGGCCGGATCGACGCGGTAGCGCATTTCGCGGCCGGCGAACTCGTTGTCGGCGTTGTTGAAATAATAATCGCGGCTGGCGTCGATGACGAAGAAGTAGCTGCGATCGGCATACAGTTTGCGATAGCTGTCGAGTTCGGCCAGCGCCTGCCGCTTCAGTTCGGCATCGCCTTCATCGGCCGCCCAGCGCTTCAGCAGCGGCGAATCGACCAGCTTCTGCGTCAGTACCAGTTCGCGCTCGATGCGCGCCAGGAGGCGCCCGCGCGACTGGTTCGCGTATTGCGTCGCGTAGCCCGCGCCGAGGCCATGGATGATGCTGTCGGCGACGCGGAAGAAGCCGAACGCGGCGAGCGCGCCGACACCGAGGAAGATCGCCACGACCAGCAGCAGGAAGCGTCCGCGCAGACTGGAGAATCGCGCGCCGGTCAAGGCAGCATCCGCTTGATCATGATCTGGGGCACACTGGTCGTCATCGCGTCGTTGTGGTGGTAATACCATTCGATCCCGGCATACCAGAGCCGCGGCCGGCCGCCGAGGCGGGCGCCGAGGTCGTGCAGCACGCGCGGTTGCGCCATGATATCGATACCGGCGTGGTCGGTGCCGCAGATATCGACGAAGCCTTCGCTGATCCAGTCCGAGCCGGCACCGCCGAGCGTGGCCGTCCAGAAGGCCGTGACCTGCGCGGTCGGCGCATTGAATTTGTCCTTGCGCAGGTAGACATTCACGCCGGTCGCGCTGAAACCGGGAATCTTGAAATCCACCCCGACGCCGGCCATGCCGGCATAGAAGCCGTCGTCGCCGGCGTTGATCTGGGTCGCGATGAACACGTCGCGCACGAGGTCGTTCGACCAGTCGCCGCCGCCGAGCGAACTCAGGCTGAGGCGCGGCTGCCATTCCGCATACACCTGCGCCGAATGATCGCGGCGCGCACCGGAGAAATCGACCAGGTGGCCGCTGTCGACGTCGACGAACAGGAAACTGTCGCCCCAGTCGCGCACGACGAGGTTCTCGAACGTGAACGTCGCCATGTTGCGGTCGCTGCTGTTGGCGCCGGTGTAGCTGTCGTCGAAGCCGTGCCCGTACAGCAGCTCGATGTTGCTGCTGCTGAAGTCCGCGGCGGACGCGCCTGCCGCAACGATCAGTGCCAGTGCGCAACCCCAGGCGGCGATTCGGCAGGGACGGCGGGCCGGCATCCACTGTTCCAACGTAGAAAAAGTCGGAATTCCACTATGCAAGGAGTGGACCAAGGTAGCTCGACCCTGCACGGGTACGAACGATCATCGGGATCGTGGCGGCCGCAGCACGCGCAGCAGAGCCCGGTACGCCAAGGACGGCGAAGCACGCACACGGCGCGAAGCAAAGCCGTGAAGGCTTTACCCTCGGGTCCTTCATGTTCTGCGTATTCCAATCTTTCCGGCTCTGATGCGGAGCCGCTCCGATCGCTCCCGCTATTCCAGCCAGGGATTGCGCAGCAGCTCCAGCGTCGACGGGTCGTCGCTCGCGGCGACGCGCGCAATCTGCGCTTCGAGCTGCTGCCGGATCAGCGCATCGACCGGCATCTTGTCCTGCTCGAGCGGCCGCTTGTACGCCTGGATCGCATGCGCTGCATCGCCCATGCGCAGGTACGCATTACCCAGTTCCACGCTCGCGTTCACCGCCTGCGGCCGCAGCGCGGCGACTTCTTCGAGCCGCCGCGCCACCAGCGGCCAGTCGCTGCCGTTTTCCTTGTAGACGTAGTCCTGCACTTTTTCGTACAGGCTGAAGGCGCGCGTCTGCGGCCGCACCTGACGGCCGTGCCAGATGCCGGCGTTGCCGAAGCGCGCGACCAGGGTGAGTTCCTTGAACACTTCTTGCGGATCCCAGTCCCACGCCGGATGCGGCAGCGTGTCGCTCATCGGATAGACGAAATAACCTTCGTAGATGCCGGCGGTATTGGTGTCATCGAGGCTTTCGACGCGGCGGTGATAGTTCAGGCCGGCCGCGCGCATCTGCTCCTCGCCCATCCAATAGTCCGAATACATGCGCTCGCCGCCGGGCGCGATCACGCGGTCGTGGAACGCCCGGATTTCGCCGAAACGCTGACCGAGGTCGAGTCCTTCGTTGGAAAAATAGCGATAGGCGCCTTCGCTGCCGCCAACCAGTTCATTGTGGTATTCCCACAGCCGCGGCGTGCCGATCGTCATCGCAAACGCGCTGACGAACAGCAGAGCGACGATCGCGATCAGGCCGCGCGAACGCCGCTGCCAGGCGAGTGCGAGCGCCGCGCCGCCGACGATCGACGCCATCACCAGCAGCGGCATCGCGTGACGCACGCCGCCCCACACACCGGATGACCCCATCAGCGCGAGCAAATGGAACGTGCTGGCACCGAGCACGACCCACAGCGTCCAGCGCGCCGTGCGCGGCAGGTGCACACGCGCAATCAACACGGCGCCGAGCACGACCAGTGCGAGCAACGCCAGCGGCAGCTTTGCCAGCAGCACCGCCGGCCAGGTGAACCACGGCGCCTGGCCCATGTACGTGGTGCCCCAGACGAAATGATCGCTTAGGCCGCGCCCTTCCACGCCGGTGCGCACGGTATCGGCCAAGCCCCACAGATAGGCGCGCGGCACCAGATGCCAGCGATCGGCGAATGCGATGCCCGCGCGCCAGTAGCCGATCTTCAGCTCGGCGATCTTGTCCGGCATCGCCCGATTGAATGCATCGCTGCCGTCGACGCCGGCATGGAAATGAAATCCGTACAGCGCCCACAGCACGCCGAGCGCCAGCAGGCAGGCGCACATGAGCTTGGCGGCGCGCAGCAGCACCCCGTGCCGGCGCCCGTCGCGCCAGCCGAGCAGCGCCGCGATCGCGAGCACGCCGACGATGCCCGCGCTTCCGGCGAGCGCCGAATGCTTGGCCGCCAGCGTCAGTCCGAGCGCGACGCCGAGGGCGCCCACCCAGCGCCATTGCCAACCGGCCGCGAGCAGCCCGGCCGCGACCGCCGCCATGGCCAGGGTCAACCCCAGCGGCAGATCCGTCATCACCACCGGCAGATGCGCGCCGACGGTCGGCTCAAGCGCGAGGAAGGTAAGTGCCGCAGCCGCCCAGACCCAGCCGCAGGCGCGCCACAGCAGCAACCCCAGCGCGAGCAGCAGGACGCCATGCAGCGCCCACATGCCGGCACGCGAAAACGCCTGCGCACGCGCTGGATCGTTGTCGGCGAACATCGTCTGCTCGACCCAGGTGCGCTCCTGCGTCTTTTCGCGCAGCACGGTCGCCGCGCGCAGATGAAAGTCGCTCGGCATCGCAGCGCCGGCCCACAGCTTCACCAGCGGCGGGTGCTCGGGATTGAGCTGGAAATCGCCGCTACGCAGATACGTCGTACCGGCGACGATGTGCCAGGGCTCGTCGACGGTGAAACTGTCCAGGCGCGTGCCGATCGACGAGCGCAGCACGCACAGTCCGACCAGCGCGAGCAAGCCGATCAGACCGAGCGTGCACGATGGCGTGGTGGCAAGCGTCTTCATCGGGCAGCCGCCCACATGCGCGTTGCCGCTGCGCGGCATGACGACGCGGCCAACGCTTGATGCTGTCGCATAGGTCCCCTCCCCGGGAGCGCGTTTGCGGCCGGCGCAACTGGCGCCCGAGCGCGTTGCAGAGCGGCCGCCATTGACTCTGCATACGCTGAATCGCGGCGAAAAGAGCCACATCGATCAGGTATCGGCCGACGATTGCGACCGAGATGGCGCGAAGATTCCCGCTTCCGGAGTATCTTGCGGGTTTCCCCAGGGGAATCGGCAATGCGCACAGGCTGGAAACCGGCAGTCATCCTCTTGTCCTGCAGTCTGGCGACCGCGCTCGCCGCGGCGGCCGAACCCGCCGCCGTACCGGCACCCGCGTGGGTCGCACGCAGCAACGCGGACGCCGAACCGCTGCTCGGCGCGATCGCGAAGTTCCATCCGGAATTCGCCTCGCGCGTCGGCATCCCCGGCTACGACGAAAAGGTCGTCGACATGAAACCCGGCGTGCCTGCGCGTGAACGCGCGGCGCTCGAGGCCGCGCGTACGGCGCTGCAGTCCAAGCTCGCCAGCGAGACCGATCCGAACGTGCGCCAGGACCTGGAGATCATGGCCAAGGCAGCTGGTCGCCGCATCGAATCGAGCCGCCTCGACGAAAAATACCTGCTGCCGTACGAGGACATCGGCGAGGCGATCTTCCAGGGCGAGTTCGCCCTGTTGCAGGATCAGGTCGCGCCCGAACGACGCGCGTCGG
>Ga0247776_10000385_pt1 | contig 10667 bp, 8 predicted proteins | sample UWRJL199509C5_FD_179912 | JGI IMG/M metagenome (GOLD analysis project Ga0247776, IMG submission 179912) | Plant litter microbial communities from Arlington Agricultural Research Station in Wisconsin, United States - UWRJ-L199-509C-5 | ecosystem: Environmental > Terrestrial > Plant litter >...
CGATCAGCCGATCGAGTGGCTGCCGCCCGGCTCGACGAAGCTGTGATGGTAGCTCGGGTCGTCGATCGCCAATCCGGCGCTCGTCACCCGCAGCGGCCGCGCGCAATCGAGCATCACCGCTAGCTCTTCGGTGCGCCCACCGCCCAAGCTCGCTTCGTATGCGCCTGGATGCGGCCCGTGCGGGATCCCCGCCGGGTGGAGCGAGATGCTACCCGGGCTGATGCCCTTGCGCGAACTGAAGTTACCGCGCACGTAGTAGATCAGCTCTTCGATATCGACCGATGAATGCGGGTACGGGCAGGCGATCGCCTGAGGGTGATAGTCGAGCGGACGGGGCACGAAGCTGCACACCAAAGCGCCCGGGAGCGCGAACGTCGCGTGCACGGTCGGCGGCAGATGCACCATGCCCACCTTGGCCTGAAAATCCAAAATCGAGAACGCGACTGGATAGTACGTTCCGTCCCAACCCACGACATCCAGAGGCGAGTGCGGGTAACGAAATCCGAAGAACGCTCCGCCGCGCTTGACCAGCAATTTTCGAATGCCTTCGTCGCGCGGACCCTCGAACGCGGGCGCGCGAAAGTCGCGATGGGAGTACGGCGCGTCCATGCGCAATTGCCCGATTTCATTGCGGTATTGGCGAGGAATCAGGATCGGACCAAAGCTCTCGATCAATAACCATTCTTGATTGACGACCGGGTCTGGCAAGAAGCGATGCAAGAGCCCGCGCGGCAAACACAGGTAGTCGTTGGCCTGAAAGCGCAAATCCCCGAGCTGAGTCCGGAGCAGCCCGCCTCCCTCTCGGATGAATAGCAGCTGATCGCCGTCGGCGTTGACGAAGTACGCGGGATCTTCGGCGTCTGGCGCGAGCACCGAGATCACCAAGTCGTCATTTTCGAGCAGCGGGATGCGTGCATCGAGCGCCGCGCCGCCCCGTTGACGCTGCGCGAAGCTGCGAAAGTGGTGGCGCTGGAGCGCGCGCTGCGCTCGTCCGCCGAGCATTGCCCAGCCGTGCGGCGCAGCGTCGATCGGCTCGGCCTCGTGCGGACGGTGCTCGTGATACACGATGCTGTACGGGCCGTCGAAGCCAGCGCGCGTGATGCATTCCTCGTAGCGAAGGGCGCCACGTTCGCCGTACAGCGCCGTGTGCGCCTTCGCCGGCAGGTCGCCGAAGCTCCGACGCTCCAGCATTAGTGGCGCCTTTCGGCGTCCTGCTCGCGTTCGATGCTCTCGAACAGCGCCCGGAAATTCCCGGCGCCGAAGCCGCTATCGCCCTTGCGCTGAATCAACTCGTAGAAGAACGGGCCGGCTTCGCGAGCACCGTACATACCGGCTGAATCCTTGAGGAAGATCTGCAAGAGGTAGGACTTCAAACCGTGCCCGTCGACCAATAGCTCGAGCTCACGCAGGGTAGCGATCTCTTCGTCGATGGCGTCGATCGAGAGCGCGCGCAGCCGCTCGGGCAACGCTTCGTAGTAGGTCTTCGGAGTGCGCATGAACTCGACCCCGCGTGCACGCAGGGCGCGCACCGCGCCGATCACGTCGGTCACCGCGAGTGCAATGTGCTGCACGCCGTCCCCGCGGTGGTCTTCGTTGAACAGATTGATCTGTGAGGCCTTGAAGTTGGGGCGATACGGTTCGTTGTTCGCAAATTTCAAGCCCGACTGCTTGTCCCACATCACTACCGAACGCAAGCCCGAACCATCCCGCATTTTCACGCGACCCACGTCGCGCGTGTGAAACTCGACATCCCAGTAGCGTTCGAAGCCGAGCACGTGCTCCATCCAGAGCAGCGCGGGGGACATCGTCTGGAAGTTGGACGTGATGTGATCGACCCCCGTGATCGTGCACAGGTTCTGGCCGCTGTGCCCACCCGGCAGCTCGCTAAAACCAGGAAAAAATCCGCGATAGCCTCGACGTTCGACGAAGCGAAACGTGGTGTCGCCAAAGGGCGTGGTGATCGAGAACGTCTTCAACGTGCCGCCCTCGTCACGGTGCGTCTCGACGTCATGGATGGGCGTCGCGCCGCGACCATCGAGCAGAGTGAAGGCGCGCTGGGCGTCGGCCACGCGAAAGGCGAGCGTACCCACGCCGTCCGGGTGCTTCTTCAGAAAGCGATCGGCACGGCCACCCTCACCCGCTGGGGTGGAGCAAACCACCAGATAGTCACCGGCGCGGAAGGCGCGTGAGCGTTGGTGGCCGCCTTCACTGAGGGCTTCACCGCTTTCGGCCACCTCTGCGAAACCCATGCGGTCGACGTAGAAGCGCGTGCTGCGCTCTAAGTCGCGCACGTAGTAGTGCACACCTTCTAGGCCGAGGATCCCGAGCGATTCGAGCTCTGCCATTCGTTCAAAGTACGCCTATTTGCGGCCCGCGCCAGCCTACTCGCGGTCTGCTTGTCGGTCCGGGTGGGCTGCGGCAAATCCAGCCAGCGCCTGGCACTCGGCTTCGATGCGGAGGAGCGTCGGGTAGGCCTCCACGGACACCCCGAAACGACGCGTCGCGTAAAGCTGGGGCACGAGCAGGACGTCAGCGATCGACACTTCGTCGCCCACCAGGAAGCGCCCAGCGAGCTCCTGCGCGCGCGCTTCCAGAACTCGCAAGCCGTCCGTCATGAATTTCTCGAACCAGCGTTGCTTGTCGAGCGTTGGAGCGAGCTCACTCAAGCAATTGATGGTTGTTAGGTTGTGGAACGGCTGAGTGCCCGAGTTAATCACCTCTGCCAACTCACGCACCCGGGCACGCGCCAGCAGATCTTTGGGCAGCAGCGGCGGCGCCGGGAAGCGCTCCTCGAGGTATTCGATGATGGCCAGCGATTGGCTGAGAAACGCCGGCGATTGACCAGCTTCACCCGGAACTTCCAGGACCGGGATTTGGCTGCGCGGGTTCTTGCCGCGAAAATCCGGCGAGTGCTGCTCACCGCCCGCGCGCGTCATGTGCACGAACGCGGATTCGTAGGCGAGCCCCTTCAGCCCCAATGCGATGCGTACCCGATACGCCGACGAGCTCCGCCAATACGTGAACAGCTTCATCTGTTTCTACTGTACCAGCCCAGTAATACGCGCAGCAAGGCACGTTCAAGGCGTCACTCGCTCGCTGATGGAGCCAAACACGTTCCTGCCCGCGTGATCGAAGATGGCGATTTCGACCTGGTCGCCCACGTGCAAATAGGGCGTCGTCGCGTTGTTACTCGCGATCAACTCGCGCGCGCGAAGCTCCGCCAGGCAGGACACGCCGCGCGCCGGGTCCGAGTTCGAGACCGTGCCGCTGCCCAAGATCGTGCCTGCGGTCAGCGCACGGGTTTGCGTGACGTGCGCGAGCAAGTCAAAGAACGAAAAGTGCATCTCACCCGCGTCGGGATCGCCGATCAGCTGACCATTGAGCCGGGTTTGTAGCTGCAAATGCAGGCGTCCCTCGCGAAACGCATCACCCAGCTCGTCTGGCGTCACGGCGAACGGCGAGAACGCGGTCGCTGGCTTGGATACGAAAAAACCGAAGCCTTTGGCGAGCTCGGGCGAGACCAGATTGCGGAAGGTCCAATCATTGGCCAAGACGAGCAAGCGCACGAACGGCGCCGCTTCCGTCGCGGACGTGCCGCGCGGGGTGTCGCCGAGGATCACGCACAGCTCGGACTCGAAATCCAAACCGAACGCCTCGTTACCGATGCTAAAGTCATCGTTGGGACCGAGCACGCAGCCCGAGGCACCCTGGTAGACCAGGGGCTCGCTGCGCAAGGTCTGCGGTGGCTGCACGCCACGCGCTTTGCGCACGAGCAGGATGTGATTGATGAACGCCGAACCGTCGATCCATTCGTACGCACGCGGTAACGGCGCCGTGAGCTCGACCTCGGCGATCGGCTGACCGGGCAGCAGACCGCTTTCGAGCGCCTCGAAGCGACGCCGGAGCTCTGGCTCGACCCGCGTCCAGTCGTCCAACGCGGCCTGTAAATGCGGAGCAATGTGGCTGGCAGAGGCCACGCGCTTGCCGTCGCGACTGACCACCAAAAGCGATCCATCGCGTCCGTGTCGCCGACTTGCGAGCTTCATGACGATCTGGGCCGCACGCGCCCGCTATCCAAAAAAAGAAGGGTGGGACCCTAGGGCACGATTCTGGTTCAGTCGCTGCCAAGCGCCAGGGAACTGTCGAGCAGCTCCATGAACGTCTTGGGGCGTGGCGCTTCGACGCGGATGAACTTGGCGACGGGGCTCGGGCTGACGTCGGGCCGCGCCAGCAGCTCCGGTGCGAACTCGGCCTTGGACGGCGCATCGACGGTCACCGTCGAAACGCTCTCGCTGTACGAGTCCGTGGTCACGCTCGCGGGCACGATCACCGGCGCGAAGCCGCTCGGTTGCGCGTCGGGATACTGCGCGAGCGATTCGGGCGGCGGAGGTACGGAATCCTCTCCCAGGCGCTGCCGATGTGCGTCCAGCTCTTGCCGGGCTTCCGGCGGGGGCATCAGGTCTTCTTGGTAACCGCCGCCAAACTCGCGTCCCGGGAGCGTGACCTCGAGCTCCTCACTCGAGGAGTCATCGTGCAAGCCTTCCGAAGCCAACGCGTGGTCGAGCTCGAGCGAAGGGCCGCGCGCCTCTTCCAAATCGATGGTTTGGCCCAATTGCTCGGTGGTGGGCACGGCAGCGCGCACGCCGCCGCTAGGCAGGATGTCGGCTTCGAGTAGCTCTTCGATGTCCGGCGCGAGCGGCGCGTGGAGACCTGCTGGCAGCGCTGCCTGCGGACCCGACTCCGGAGGCGGAGTTTTGAGCGGAACCTCGCGGCCCTCTTCCAGTTGGATCTGCTCGGCCGCGCGAGCCAGCGCCTCGTCCATCGTGCCGGCGATCTTGCTGCGCGAGGAAGACGCGGGCGGCTCAGCTTCACTCGGCGGAGCGGAGTGCTTGTCATCCAGGTCGTCGAAGCTGAGCTCGTCGAGCGTGTTGTTCGCAGTCGGCAGCGCGGCTGCTTCAGCCGAGGTCATCTCGACGATGTCGTCTTCCAACAGCTCTTCCGGTTCCTCATCGGCGAACTCGGAAATCGCAACTACGCCGGAGACGTCGTCTTCGTGATCGAGCGGACGCTGCGGCGCTACGGCCACGAGTGGGATAGGCTCCTCCTCGAGCACGTCGTTATACGACGGCCCGGGCGGCGCGGACGGGAACGGATCTTCGAGCAGCAGATCGTCGACCGAGGAATCGAGCGACGCGCTGGCGGGCGCCTCGCGCGTGAACTCCGGCACGTAGACCGGCGCGGGCGCCGGGGGGGGCGGCGGCTCCGACTCGAAAAACATCTCTTCGGCCGTAAATTCGCCAACCGGCGCGACGTACGCGGGCGCAGCGTAGGCGACCGGCGGGGCCTCGTGGCGCGGCTCCGAGGGCTGGCGCAAACTCGCCGAGACCAGCGTGCGAGGCAGGGCCGCGTTGCGCTGGACCCGCGCCAGCAACTCTTGAAGCTTATCGACCTCAGGGTTCACGAAACACCTCGCGTGGCCAAGCGGCTCAGGACTTCAGCCCAGGGCACGCCCTCTGCCAGCCAATTTCCGGCCTTGTGTGCGCCCGCGCGGCCCGCCATCAGGAAGCGCACTTTTTGATCGTCGCGCATCAACTTGATGGCCACCGTGTCGCGGCCGAAGCTGCGTTGCATCGCGCCCTCCAGCACCGAACCGAGCAGCAAATCGCCGGCCCCGCCGAGCGGCGCATGGCTGAACGAGAGCACCAGGGCCTGGCCCCAGCGTTCGAGACTCAGTGAGCCGAGACCCATCAGCGCCAGCTCCCCGCCCAAATGCTCGAGCACCGTCTCGAGCGAAGCTTGCCAGGCTTCACCCAAGCGATCGTTCATTGCCCGCCCAGCTTCGGTTCCTAGCCGACGACCGAAATCGCGCACTGCGTCTTCGCTCGCGCCCTGACACAAAGCGAGCAGCGCGTCACAAGGGACGATCACGCGCTCGCCGGCGTTGGCCATGCGGATCTGGCCGCGGCCGAAATCGAACTCCAGAGCGTACGACGGATCGAAGTTGAGGCTCATGGGTGGCTCACCGCCGGCTCAGAGCCAGGGGTATTCGGCAAGTATAGGGTCGCTTGGGTAAATTCTGTCAATTCCCCTGCCAATCCGTAGATCTCCGTCAATTGCCGTGGGCTCCGGTTGCGCGGGCCGGCGCCGGCCGGCCGCCGGCTTTGCTGGCGGGGGCGGATGGCGGCGATGGCGGCGAGTTCCGGGTTAAAGTCGGCGGGGCAATGCGCAGCAGGACCTGGATCGGCCTCGCCCTCGGCTGGGCCGTGGGCACGCTATTGGCGGAGCCAAGCGCGCACGCCGATAACCGAATTCGCCGAGATCCGCCCCTGCTGTTCGGAGTTGGGCCCCACGCGATCCGGCCCCCAGTGGAGATCGATCCATTGTTGCCCAAGGGCGCGCCGTTTGCCGCACAGCATGAACGCCCGCACAGCGTTGGGGCTGCGTGTTCGGCGAGGCGTCCCGTGTGTGTGCAACGTGGCGACGCGATTACGGGCGCCCAAGCCGTGCGTGCGCTGCAGGCGCTCGAGCTGGCCTACGAGCGCATCGTCCTAGCCTTGAGCTTGCCGGCCCCGCTGGCGGACGACGGACACGGCGGCAGTGACGCGCTCGATTGGTACCTGAGTGGCGAGAGCCACGAGCTCGTCAGCGAACGCGATGCGCTCGGATTGGGCGCGCTGGACCGCGCAGCGGCGTTTTGCGTCTCGGCGGCCAGTGACGACGCGCTCTCGCTCGAGCGGAGCGCGGCTCTGTGCGTGGGCGAAGCCATCGCCAAACGCTTGGATCCCGGTGAAGTACCGGCAATCCAGCGCGCCTATGCCAGCGAGCTCTGGTGGTTGACGGGCAGCATCGGCTCACTCGACGTGCAGATGGTCGACGACAGCCAGGCACACCCCGAGCGAGCGCTCGTCGCGCGCTCCGCCGCATCGAGCGCAGCGGCCACATTGCTGTTCGATTTCCTGGAGAGCGCGCGCTCGTCGCAAGCCTCCGGGGGGCTCGTCACGTCGCTGCTCTCCGCCGCGGTCAGTACGACCCCCGCCGGCGCATTCGAGTGGAACAACGAGCCCGACGTGTTCGACGTGCTTCGTCACAGCTTGGACGAAGACAGCGGCAAGACGGCCGCGCTGCTCGCTGACTACGCCGTTTCCCGGGCATTTTTGGGCGATCGCGACGACGGCACACACCCGCCATTTTTGGCATGGGCCGGTGCGTTTGCGCGCCCGCGCTACGACTGGACGATCAAATTTTCTTCGCTCCCGCGCCGTGTGCGCGCCTCACAGCCGATCGATCCCACAGGCATCGAGTTGATCTGGGTCGATCTGGATGAAGTGCCGATCGGCGTCTCGCTCGGCTTCGAGAGCGAGTGGGAAGCTCCAGTCAGCTTCAAGTGGCGCTTGCTCAGCGTCGACGACCAGGGCCGCGAGATGGCGCGCGTGGACGTGCCCTTCCAAGAGCGCGGCCGCTCATCCGAAGGCCGCGTGGTGAACCTGACCGGCGTGCGCGCGGTGCTGGCGATCGGCATCAACATGGGCGGCGTGGACCTCGCCCACCCCTTCGACCCCGATCAAGACCCCTTCGAAGCGCAGTCCTGCACGGCGTATTTCGCCCGCATGTAACGGTGTGCCCAAAGGCCAACCAGCAACAAGGCGCTGATGCACCCCGTGCCCGTGCCCGTGCCCGTGCCCGTGCCCGCTCTCAATCCCGCTCCCGTTCCCACGCTGCACCCCCCGCGCGCGGACACGCCGTCACTCGCCACCCAGCGATCCACTGCAATGCGCAGCGTCTTCGAGGCAATCACTCGTTGGTCGAAGCTGACTTGGATGGGTAAATCCTGGCCTCCACTGTGTGGCGGCGCGCTCAACACGAAGCGGTAAAAGCCGGGCGCGACGCGCGTCAATCCCTCGTGAATCAATGCCGGTTGTGCCGTCAGCGTCAAGCGTTGGGGGTCGAAGCCGTCCGCGATCTCGTCCGCGTCATCACGCAAGTCGACGTAACAGGTCAGAAGCCAGTTCGGATCTGGGTGCGCAAACGAAGCGGACAGCGTAAGCCAACTGTGCAGAGTCGGTGTGCGCAGCGCGGGCGACTCCCCGGCGGTCGCCACCCGCAGCGCGCCGGAAAGATCGAGCGCGCCGGGGCCGATCTGGCGCGGGTCGATCACGATGCCCTCGAGCGGGCGCGCGCCGGCTTGCAAAATGGCGCGCGCCGCGTCCTGGGTGAGCCGCGGATCGAGCTCGAACAGCAGCGCGATCGCGCCCGACACGAGCGGCGCGGACATCGACGTGCCGCCGGTGATGGCGTGCGTTTCGTCGACGACGAAGCACTGATCGTCGGTCGGGCAGCGCCCGGAGCTGGCAAATATTTCGTTGTCGGTGCGCCGCGGATCAGCCGAAGCTGCCATGGCGCCCGCGAGATACACGCCGGGCGCCACGATGTCTGGCTTCACCGCACCGAGCGCGTTCGGTCCAGCCGCGCTGAAGTAGGCGATGCTATCGAGCGGCGTATTGTCGAGTGCGCCGAGGTTCGGCATGTCGATGGCGTTACCAGCGACGTCCGTCCAAGTCGTGCGGTTGAGCGTGGCGCCGACGGCGATCAAAGCCGACGCGCTGGCTGGCACGTTGATCGTGCCTTCCTTCTCGGCGCGCGGAAACGAAGCTCCGAGGGAGACCGACGGGTCCAAATCACCGACGCCCTGCGCCCACAGCTGTGCGCTGCCATGACCCGACAAAACCAGGGCAAAATCGCTATCCTCGGGCCAGCTGCCCTCGATGTAGACCACCGCGCTGTGTTTGCCCGGGCTGACCCCCGCATCGTCGCCGCTGCTCTCCGTGCCATTCAGCACGCCTATCCGATATTCGCCGAGATCTGCCTCCCGGCCCTGACCCACGTTGACCGGCGCGAGCAGCGCCTTACCCTGGCCATCGACACCCACGCTGACTTCATCGCCCTCACGAAACGCGATCCAGACGAAGGCCGCGCCGCTGACGGTTTTGCCGGCGCGCGCCGGCGTCAGCAGCGGCACCCGCGAGAGCGAAGCGCGCGGCACGTGCACCTCGGTGTGGACCCCAAACGGTCCGGGGTAAGGGCTAGCGATGCCATCGTACAGCCCCGCGCTGTTGCCGGCCGCAACCACGATCGCGCGCCCCGGATACGCCGGGCCGACCATACTGCTCAGTCCGACTTCCAGCGCGGAGCTACCGTCGTGCGCGCCGAAGTCACTGCCCAAGCTGAGGTTCACCACCGCGGGCATGCCCAGTTCTTCAGCGCGATCGAACACGAATTTCACGGCTTTCAGCACATCCGCGTCTTGGATGCTGCCGCTCGCCTGGGCCACACGCGAAATGACGTACGTGGCCTCGGGCGCGACGCCGATGTAACGCGGCGTCGGACTCGATAGGCCGTTGCCCGCGGCCAACGACGCGACATGCGTCCCGTGCCCGAACGGATCCGAGGGCTCATCGCCAGCAATCTCGTTCGAGACCAGCGCGTCGAGATCGGCTGCGGCGTACACCGCGCAGCCTGAGCCGAAGTTACAGCCATAAGCGGCTTCCAGGTCGTCGTGGAAGTGTTGCGGCGCGCGTGAGACATCGAGCAGCCAGGCCACGCGCGTCTTGCCCGCGGCGGTGCGCAGATCGCGGTGGTAGAGATCGACCCCGGTGTCCACGATGCCCACGACCACCCCTTTGCCCGAGGTCTGCGTTTGCTCACGCACGCTCGCGGCGTGCACCCAGCCCTCGATGCGATCGAGCAGCACGTGGCGTGGCGGCGCCCAATCGAACTTCCAGCTGGGGTTTGCCTGCGAAAGCTCGAGTAAGCGCGCGGCGGACAATTCGCCGACCGCGAACTCTCCGAACGACACCAGCTCCGGCGCGCTGACGCCAGCGGGGGCGTGTACGATCAAAGATACGCCGCCCCCGCGGCCGCGCGAGAACACCGACGGCAGCTGGGCTCGAAGCGCGCCCGCGTTCGGCGTGCTCTGACGCGCCAGCGCGCGTCCCCACTGACCGAGGTCGACCTGCGCGGACGCCGACGCGCCGCTCAGCAGACAGCCCAGTGAGAGCGCGCTGGCCGGGGCGTGACGACGCCAGAAGCTGAGGGCTCTCATCGCTCTCGTCTCAAACCGGGGGCACCATGTGGCGCTTGTTCGAGCGAGGGCGCTGCTTGTCTCCATAAAGTTCGAAGCGCTGCACGAGCTCCTGACGCAAGGAAGCGAAGGGCACGATGCCGTCGATCACGAGCTCGCTCGCGAGCTTCTCCAGATCGACGTCCGCTCGGTATTCGTCGCGCAATTTGCTGACGAACGCGTCGCGCTCCGGCCCCGCAGGCTTTTCTTGGATCTTGTTGAAATACACCGCATTGACCGCCGCTTGCGGACCCATCACGGCGATCGACGCGCTGGGCAAGGCCAAGCACGCATCCGGCTCGAACGCCGGCCCGCACATCGCGTACAAACCCGCGCCGTACGCCTTTCGCACAATCACGCTGATTTTCGGGACCGTGGCCTCACTGACCGCTGCGATCATCTTGGCGCCCGCGCGGATGATACCCTGGCGCTCGACTTTCGTACCGATCATGAAGCCTGGTACGTCCGCCAAGAACAACAGCGGCACATTGAAGGCGTCGCACAACCAGATGAAGCGCGCCGCCTTGTCTGCGCTGTCTACGAACAATAT
>Ga0247776_10000387_pt1 | contig 10638 bp, 9 predicted proteins | sample UWRJL199509C5_FD_179912 | JGI IMG/M metagenome (GOLD analysis project Ga0247776, IMG submission 179912) | Plant litter microbial communities from Arlington Agricultural Research Station in Wisconsin, United States - UWRJ-L199-509C-5 | ecosystem: Environmental > Terrestrial > Plant litter >...
GCCGCGCCGGCCTTGGGGTCGCGGGTGCCGAACACCACCAGCGGCACGCGGGCGAGGACGATCGCCCCGGCGCACATCGCGCAGGGCTCGAGGGTGACGAACAGCGTCGCGCCCGGCAGCCTCCAGCCGCCCAGTTCGGCGGCGGCGGCGCGGATCGCCAGCACCTCGGCGTGGGCGGTCGGATCGCGGCGCAGCTCGCGCTCGTTGCCCGCCCGCGAGAGCAGCTCGCCGTCGCGGAAGACGGCGGCGCCGATCGGCACGTCGCCGTGGGCCTCGGCCTTGCGGGCCTCCTCGATCGCGACCTCCATCCCGGCACCCATGCTGCTCGCGTCCACGATCGGGGAGTATGTCCCGGCGGCAACTTCCGCGGCATCGCGGTGTTGGTGGAAGGGTCGGACCCGGGGGATTCCGGCCGCACTCGAGAACAGATGAGACGACCACTACCCACCCTTCTGCCCTTGTTGGGGGCGATCGGGGCCCTGGCCCTCGGCGCCTCCCCGGCCACGGCCGCGACGGCGATCTCGCCGGCGCGCGAGTTCGCACCCCGCCAGCTGCTGGTCAAGTTCGAGGGCGAGCGGCGGGGCGAGGCGATTGCGCTGCCGCGAGGGGCCGGCGTGCGGGAAACGGCGCGGGCGCTGCGCCAGAGCCCGTCGGTCGTCTACGCCGAGCCCAACTACCTGGCCTCGGCGTCGGCCGCCGACCCCGAACCGTTCGACCCCGACGACTCGGGCGCCCTGGAAGAAGGCGCCGGCACCTCCTCCACGGCGGGCGGCTGGGCCTTCAAACAGTGGAACTTCCTCGCTCCCGAAGCCTCCGGTGGCGGCGGGCTGCCGGTCTCCCCCGGCGGCATCGACGCCGTCGGCGCCTGGCGCAACCTGCTCGAAGTGGGGCGCCCGGGGGCCTCGGGGATCGTCGTCGCGGTGCTCGACAGCGGCATCGCCTACCGCTCCTATAGGGCGCAGTTCCGGCCCAGCCCCGACTTCGGCGCCAAGCAGTTCGTCCCCGGCCACGACTTCGTCGGCGACGACTCCCTGCCGCTCGACGAAAGCGGCCACGGGACGCACGTCGCCGGGACGATCGCCGAGCGGACCGACAACGGGATCGGGGTCACCGGCCTCGCCTACCGGGCGAAGCTGATGCCGGTCAGGGTGCTGGACCGGGAAGGGTTCGGCAACGCGCTGAACATCGCCAAGGGGATCAAGTTCGCGGTCTCCCACGGCGCCCAGGTGATCAACATGAGCTTCAACTTCCCCTGCGGCAAGCGGGTCCCGATGGTTGACGAAGCGCTGCGGGAAGCCTACGAGCAGGGGGTGGTCACCGTGGCCTCCGCCGGCAACCTCGGCTCGGAGGATTGTGTCTCGGCGCCGGCGACCGGGCCGCGGGTGATCGGCGTCGGCGGCACCACCGAGGGCGCCTGCCTCGGCAACTACTCGCTGTCCGGCAAGGAAATCGACCTCGTCGCCCCCGGCGGGGGCGTACCGCAGAGCCGCTGCCCCTCGGTCGCGGCGCGGCCGATCTACCAGGTGACCCTGCGGCCCGGCAGCACCAAGGACTTCGGGATCCCCGTCGACTACGTCGGCACCTCGATGGCCGCGGCCCACGTCTCCGGCGTCGCCGCGATGGTCCTCGCCAGCCGCACGATCAACCCGGTGATCCGCGGCAAGAAGCGGGTCGACGCGGTCGCCAAGCGCCTGCGTCAGACCGCCCGCGACCTCGGTCTGCCCCGCACCGAGCAGGGCGCGGGGCTTCTCGACGCCGCCGCAGCCACCGGGGTCTTCCCCAAATTCTTCCCGGTCGGCAAGTCGCCGGGCTAGAAGCTCAGGTGGTCCTGGCGATCAGGACCGAGCAGGGAGCGTGGTGGGAGACGTTGTTGGGGACGCTGCCGAGGAGGTAGCGCCGGGCCCCGGTCATCCCTTTGTTGCCGACGACGATCAGGTCGGCCTTGACCTCTTCGGCGACGTTGAGGATCGCGTCGGCGGGGTCGCCCTCGACCGGATGGGTCTGGACTTCGACCCCCGCCCCTTTCGCCTCGGCGGCGGCGGCGTCGAGCACCAGGATCACGTCCTCGCGCGGTCCGACCTCGTACTGGACGTCGGCGGGGGCTTCGGACTGCCCTGCCTGCGCGCGCCGGCTCGACGCCGGCGAGTAGGCGCTGACGATGCTGAGCGTCGCGCCGGTCATCTTGGCCAGCTCCATCGCCTGGCCCACCGCTGCGGCGGCCGTCTCTGACCCATCGGTCCCAACCACGATGCGATTGAACACGCCGCCTCCTTCGGTCGCTGAACGCGCCCGATACTAACGCCGATGCCTACCGCTGCTTCGCCGGGAGGCCGCGGTATCCGTCGCCGAGGATTTCGGTCGGCGTGGTGGTCAGCCGGTAGATCGCGATCACCATCGAGATCGCGAGGCAGAGGACGAGGACGATCATCCCCGCTTTCCAGATCCAAGGCACGCGGGAACCCTAGCCATCGGCGTTAGGCTGGGGCGATGGCGCTGGAGAAAGTTGCGGACGGAGTCTGGCTGCTGCGGGGGGACTTCCGCGGCGCGATGAACATCTACTTCCTCGTGGACGGCGACGGGGTGGTCCAGTTCGACGCCGGCACCAAGGGGATGCGCAAGAAGGCGAAAGCCGCGGCCGAGGAGCTGGGCGGGCTGAAGCGGGTGGTGCTCGGCCACGCCCACGCCGACCACCGCGGCACCGCGCCCTATATGGGGGTGCCGGTCCTCTGCCATCCGGACGACCGGGAGGACGCCGAAAGCGACGCCGCGATCGCCCCCTACATGGACCTCTCCCAGCTGCCCGTAGCCTGGGTGCGCTGGCTCTACCGGTTCCTGCTTCCGCACTGGGACGGAGGCGCGGTGAAGATCGCCGACACGGTGATCGAGGGCGACGAGGTCGCCGGCTTCAAGGTCATCCACTTCCCCGGGCACGCCCCCGGGCTGATCGGTCTCTGGCGGGAGAGCGACCGGGTGGCGATCGTCAGCGACGTCGTCTACCTGGTCGACTCGGCGCGGCTGAAACCGCTGCCCGAGGGCGAGGCCAGCGTCCCCCACCCCGCCTGGGCCTGGAACCACGCCAAGGCGAAGGAGTCGGTGCGGCGCCTGGCGGCGCTGGAACCGCGCGTCGTCTGCCCCGGCCACGAGCATCCGCTGCGGGGCGAGAACCTGCGCGAGACGCTCGAACGGGCGGCCGAGAAGTACTGAAACCGCCTCCTGCCTTAAGTTCCAGCGCCTGATGATTGCGACCTACGCCTCGGCGGCGCTGATCTGCGCCGTCTCGTTGCTGGTCGGCCGCGCGGTGCTCTCGCTCGCCGGCAGGCGCGAGTGGTCATGGCTGGAGCCCGCGGTCGGGCTCGGCGCGGTGCTGGCCGTGACCGGGCTGCTGGCGCGGGCGCCGGGGCACGGGACCTCGGCGACGCTCGGCGCCGCGGCGCTGGTGGCGGTCGCGGCGCTGGTGGTCTGGCGAAGCGGCGTTCGTCCTTTGTCGCCCACCGGGCTACAAAGGACGAACGCCGGCGTTTGGCGCGAGGGGCTGCCGGTGGCGGCGGCGATCGTCGTGGTGCTTTCGATCCCGTTTGCGGTCAGCGGCCACTGGGGGCTGCTCGGCGTCGGCTTCAACAACGACCTCGGCCTGCACCTCGCCTGGGCGGAGTGGCTGCGCAGCGGCTTCGGCCCCGCCGCCGACCCCGGCTACCCACTGGGGCCGCACGGGCTGGCGGTGGCGACGGCGACGGCGCCGGGGATCGGCCTCGGCCAGGCCTTCCTCGGGGAGATCGTCGCGATCGGGGTGCTGACCGGGCTGACGGCGCTGGGCGCGCTGCGGCAGATGACCCCCGGCCGGCGCACGCTCGCCGCGGCGATGGTCGCCCTCCCCTACCTCGCGGCCTCCTACTACGCCCAGGCGGCCTTCAAGGAGACCGCCGAGGCCCTGCTCGTCCTCGGCTTCACGATCTGGCTGACCCAGTTCGAGCAACTGCCGGCCACCTGGCGACAGCGCCTGCTCTTCGCCCTGCCGCCGCTGGCCCTGGCCGGCGGCATCTTCTTCTCCTACAGCTTCGCCGGCATCGCCTGGCCTGTGGCGATCCTCGCCCTCTGGAGCCTGACTCTTCCCGAGGTTCGCCAAGCCCTGCGGCCGCGTGCGCTGCTGCGGTTCCTGTTGCGGCCGGCGACGCTGCTGGTGATCGCGGTTCTCGCCGGACTCGCCGTGCTGGTCACCGTGGTCGGCCCCTTCGGCTTCGCCGGCAGCTTCAACAAGGTCGCCGGCAGCAACACCTACGGGCCGGTCTCGCCGCTGGAGGCGCTGGGGATCTGGCCGGCATCCAACTACCGCCTCGACGCCGCCGGTGGGGCGCGGCTGCCGGGCCTGGCGGGGACGATCTCGATCCTCGCCCTGCTGGTCGGGGTCGCCTGGTGGGTGCGGCGGCGCGAGCTGACGATCCCGATCGCCCTCGGCGCCGCCTGGCTCCTCTACCTCGTCGCCCTGCCCTCGACCGGCGACTACTCGCTGGCGAAGGCGCTGATGATCGCCTCTCCCCTGGCGATGCTCGTGATCGTCCGCCCGCTCCTCGAAGAATTCCCACGCCTCCATTCGCCTGTTCCATCTCGGTCTCCAGCAACGAAAAGGAACAGGTGGACGGTCGGCTGGGCGCTGCTGGCTGTGGCGTTCATCGGCGGCGCAGTGTGGTCATCGTTCCTGGCGCTGCGGGATGCGCCGGTCGGGCCGCCCGGGCACGGGGCCGAGCTGGAGGCGTTCCTGCCGATGCTGCACGGTAAGCCCGTTCTCTACGCGGGGCAGGACCGCTACGCCGCCTACGAGCTGCTCGGAGCCGACACCCACGTGCCGCTGGTCGAGTTCCCCGACGACGCCGTCTCGCCCAACTCGGAGAAGCCGTTCGACACCGGCGACGCCTACAGCCCCGTTGACTTCGACTCCTTCTCGCGCGGGACGCTCGACCGCTTCCCTTACGTGATCACCGGCCGCGCCGCCTGGAACAGCCAGGCGCCGCCCAACTTCAAGCGGGTCGCGAGCACCCCCTCCTACGTGCTCTGGAGACGGACCGGCCCGACCCCCGAAAACCGCCACGTCCTGCTTGAGGGCACCGAGGCCGGGGCGCTGGCCGGGTGCGCCGCGCCCGAGATCCGCCTCCTGCTCGCCAACCCCGGCCGCGCCGGCCTCTTCCCCGACGCCGTGATCGGGCAGAAAGGCGACTGGAACGAAGGCAGCATCCTCGAGACGGGAGCCGAGACCTCGCAGGCGCTGCAGCTGCCGGCCGGCAGCTGGAACCTCTCGCTGCAGTACTTCTCCCCCTTCGACCTGACCCTCTCGGCGCCGGGCTTCCAGGAAGAGCTGAAGGCGGCGCTCGACGGGCAGCGACCGAACACGATCAGCCTCGGCAACAACGGCCAGTTCTGGCCCGCCGGCCGCTTCGAGAGCGACGGCGGCAAGGTCCGCTTCACGGTCGAGACCGCCGGGGCCGGCTCCCTGCAGAGCCTCACCGGCTACGACGGCAAGGCCTACGTCGGCGAGCTGGTCGCGGTCCCGGCCGAACCGCACCGCACCGTGCCGCTAAGCCAGGCCTGTAACTCCTGGATCGACTGGTACGAAGCCGACGAAGCGCCCTGACCCGCAGGGTCGCTTTAGGCGGTCTTCTCGGCGACTTTCGCCGCCTGGCGCTCCGGGCTGACCCGCACCACGTCCCAGGCGAGGCCGACCTTCTCGAGGCCGTTGATCACCAGCGACGAGATGTCGACCTGGTACCAGCGCAGGCCGTGGGTGGCCGAGGTCGGGAAGGCGTGGTGGCTGTTGTGGTAGGCCTCGCCGAGGGTCGGGATCGCGATCAGCGCCAGGTTGCGGGACTCGTCGGTGGTCTCGAATTCGCGCCGGCCGAAGGTGTGGCAGAGCGAGTTGATGCTGTAGGTGAAGTGGTGCAGGACGAAGACCCGGACCAGCCCGCCCCAGAGCAGGCCGGTGAGGCCGGCGACGACGGTGCCGCCGATGATCCAGCCGAGGAAGAAAGGGAGCAGCAGGCCGAGGATCGCCCAGTAGATGAAGGTGCGGTCGACCCAGCTGATCACCGGGTCCTTGATCAGGTCCGGCGCGAAGCGCTCCTTGTTGCCGCGCTGGGTGTGGATGAAGATCCAGCCCACGTGGGCGTGGAAGAGGCCCTTCATCGCCCCCTTCCAGCCACCGCCGTGGTCGACGTGGGGGCTGTGGGGGTCGCCGTGTTCGTCGGAGAAGGTGTGGTGCTTGCGGTGGTCGGCGACCCAGGAGATGACCGGCCCCTCGATCGCCGCCGACCCCAGGATCCCGAACAGGCCGCGCATCCAGGGCGTGGTTTTGAAGGCGCGGTGCGTGAGGAGGCGGTGGAAGCCGACGGTGATCCCGAGCCCGGTGAAGAAGTAGAGGAAGACGAAGAGAAAGACGTCGGTCCAGTTCAGGGCGCTTCCCCATACCTGCCAGCCGGCGACGATCACGGCGAGGAAGGGGATCACGGTGACCAGGCCGGTGATGATCCGGTCCCTGGTCTCGTTCGCGACGGGCTGGATATCTGAGGGAAGTGGGCCTACGGTCGTCATGGCGGCGATGATACGGGCCGAGCCTGAAGCTTCCCAGTCGGCCGCTCGATCGGAAGTTGTAGGGTCCCCCGGCAGTGCCCTTCGCAAACACTGCACCGCTGCGACGGGAGATCGAGACCCGGCTCCCGGAGCGCCCCTTCACGATCGAGTTCTGGGACGGCTCGCGGGTCCCCTCGACCTCGCAAGACGGCCCCGTCTTCAGCGTCCGCTCGCCGCGGGCGATCGCCCATGCGCTGCGCGCTCCCGGCCAGCTCGGCCTCGGCCGCGCCTACGTCAGCGGCGAGCTCGAGGTGGACGACATCGACAAGGTGATCCGGGTGCTCGACGGCTGGCAGGCGCCCTCGCTCGACGGCGCCGACCAGCGGGCGCTGATGCTGGCCGCGGTGCGGGCGATGGGGATCGTCAAGCCGCCGCCGCGCCCGGAAGCCGAGCTGCGACCGAGCGGCAAGCGCCACAGCAAGGAGCGCGACGCCCGCGCCGTCCGCCACCACTACGACGTCTCCAACGAGTTCTTCGAGCTCTTCCTCGGGCCGACGATGGTCTACAGCTGCGCGATCTGGCGCGACGGCGAGATGAAGACGCTGGAGCAGGCCCAGGAGGAGAAGCTCGACACCGTCGCCCGCAAGCTGCAGATCAAGGAGGGCGAGCGCATCCTCGACGTCGGCTGCGGCTGGGGCGGCTTCCCGCTCTTGGCGGCGACCAAGTACGGCGCCAACGTGGTCGGCATCACCCTCTCCCCCCCGCAGGCCGAAAAAGCCCGGCAGCGGGCCGAGGAGGCCGGCGTCGGCGACCGGGTCGACATCCGGGTGATGGACTACCGCGACCTGCCCTCGCTGGGCGAGAAATTCGACGCGATCGCCAGCATCGGCATGGTCGAGCACGTCGGCTCGGCCAACATCGACCTCTACGCCGAAACCCTGGCGAGCCTGCTCGACTCCGGCGGGCGCCTGCTCAACCACGGCATCACCCGCCTGCGCCACACCGACCCCGAGGCCGGCGACTTCTCCGAGCGCTACGTCTTCCCCGACGCCGCGCCGCTGCACCTCTCGCGCAACCTGCTGGCGCTGGAACGGGCGGGCTTCAACGTCCACCACGTCGAGGACTTCGGCCCCGACTACGCGGAGACGCTGAAGCACTGGGCGCAGAACCTCGACGCCAACCGCGAGCTGGGCAACCGCCTCGCCGGCGAGGAACGGATGCGGGTCTGGCGCCTCTACCTGCGGATGGCGAGGAACGGCTTCGAAAATGGGTTCCTCAACATCTACCAGGCCCGCTGCAGCCTCGCCTGACCGGCGCATATCGGCGTCCTCGGTCGCTCGCGTGCAGAGCACGCCACGCTCCCTGCGTCCTTGATCTGCTTGGTCAGTCGAGCTGCAGAGGAAACCCTGAGGTCACATCTTTTAGTGCCCAATCGGCATCCGCCTGTCGCAGCTCGGCGACGGAGTAGTTGCCGGTGGCGACGCCGACGACCTTGATCCCGGCCCCGTGGCCGGCGACCACGTCGCGCGGGGTGTCGCCGATGGCGATCGTCGTCGCCGGGTCGAGCGGCTCCCCGCGCACCTCACCGCCGCGCTCGATCGCCTTCTTCGTCAGCTCGGTGCGATCGCTGGAATCCGAGCCGTAGCCACCGAAGGTGAAGTAGCGGTTGAGGTCGCCGCGGGCGAGCTTGATCTGGGCGGCGGCCTCGATGTTGCCGGTGACGATCCCGAGCAGGACCCCGCTCTCGGCCAGGCGCGGCAGCAGCTCCTGGATCCCGGGCATCACCCGGTAGCCCTCGGACTCGTCGACCGCCTGCTGCAGGTGCGAGAGGTAGCCGGCGATGGCTTCCGCCCGCTCGGCGGCGGTGCCCTCGCGACCGATCACATCGCGGAAGATGATCGCCGCGATTTCCGGGTCGGTCATCCCGGCCCGGGTGTGTTCGTCAATGTCGGCGTCGATCCCGTGCATCTCGCGGAAGGCACGCTGCCAGGCGACCGCGCCCGCCCCACCGGTGACCAGCAGGGTGCCGTCGATGTCGAAGAGGATTGCCTCGATCACGCGCGCCGCAGGCTACCGTCGCCCGGGGTCAACCGGCTGCCGCGACCCGCGCCCGGAAGACCTTGGACCGTTCACAGAGCGTGACCCGCTTGCAGTGCAGCGGGGCGCGCAGTGTCGTCCCGTGGGCGAAGCGGCCGCCCTTGCGAGCCTTCTTCGCCGGCCGGGGCGAGAAAGCCCCGTGCGATTCCGGCGTCGCCGCGGCCGCCGGCTCGCCCGTGCCGCGCAGGAAGACCATCGCCCCGCCGTTGCTGTCGCCGAACATCGCCAGGCGGGCGGTCTTGAGACCGGGGCCGACCGGGTCGAAGCGGACGTGGGCGACGCAGGTGGCACCGGGGGCGATTTCCTCGCCGGTGCAGCTCTCGTCGACCAGCTCGAAACTGCCGATGTCGCCACCGGCGATCACGGCGATGAAGTAGCCGCCTGCGAGGTTGCCCTCGTTGCTGAAGTGGATCGTCCGGACCGTGCCCTCGCCGCCGACCGCCGCGACGCCGAACTCGACCGGGTTGGTCCCCGGCGCCAGCAGCGATTCGCCGCCCGTCCCCTGCACCGAAGCGCTGAAGGTGAAGTTGTCGGCGTAGACCGTGACCAGCGCTTCGTAGTCGGCGATCTGCCAGGGGTTGAAATTGACCTGGAGCCCGCAGCTCTCGCCCGGCGCCAGCCATCGGCCGTTCCAGCAGTCGTTGTAGCCGACCCAGAAGTTGTTGGTGTCTTTGCCTTCGGGTCCGACCGAACCGATCCGGGTGGTTGCTTCGCCGCTGTTGGTCACCTGCAGGCCTTCGCTACGGCTTTCGTTGACCCGCTGGATGCCGAAGTCGAGGCCGGCGGGGCTGAAGGAGAGCTGGGGGACGACGGCGGTGCCGGCCAGCGCCACGGTGGCTTCCGGGCCTTCCTTCAGGCGCACGGCAAGGCTCGCCGTCTTGGCGCCGGCGCTACCGGGGGCGAACCGGACCCAGACCGTGCACTTCTGGCCGGCTTCGACCCAGCCGCAGTCGCTGCCGTTGAGCTTGAAGTCGGCCGCATCGGCGCCTTCGAGCGCAGTGCCTTCGACCGAGCCACCCGAGTCGCCGAGGTTTTGGACCTCAACGGAGACCTGGTTCGATTCCTCGCCGACCGTGGTCTTATCGAGGGAGACGGGCGACGGCGAGAGGCTCAGCTCCGGGCCGGCCGCGGCGGCGGAGGCGGCGAAGAGGAGGAAGCAGGCGACAGGCAGCAGGGCCGTGGCCCAGATCTTTTGCATCTGGAGCCATCGACATCCCGTCACGTTCGCCCGTCCTTTGGATCGAATCCTTCATCCATAGGCGCTGCGCGCCCGCTGCCTCAGTGCTCCGACTCGAGCAGGTCCTTCTGCGCCAGCGTGTAGAGCAGACCGAGCGAGGGGAGGACGAGGACGGCGGCAACGCCGAAGACGATCAGGACGACGGTCAGGGTGGCGTCGGGGGCGGCGGCCTGGTCGATGCGCAGGCTGGTCGGCAGCAGGTACGGGAACTGGGCCACTGCCCAGCCCCAGATGACGGCGACGAAGGCGCCGGCGGCGAGCGGTCGCAGCGGGCGGCGACCGCCGCGCAGAAGGACTGCGATCGCGGCGCCGCCGCAGAGCAGCGAGAGGATCACCAGCGGCAGCCCCTCGTCCAGGAGCCGGTCGTGGACGTAGGCGGCTTCGGAGTTGAGGAGGAAGATCCCGGCAACCGCCAGCGCCCCGGCGACGACCGCGGCGCCGAGGGCGCGGCGCTCGAAGTAGCGCTCCATCTCGGCGTCCCCGGCCCGATGAGCGTCGCCGACGAGAAAGATCGCCGCGAGGTAGGCCCCGCCGACGACGAAGATCGCGCCGACCAGCAGCGGCAGCGGCTGCAGCCAGGAGGAGAAGGCGTCGCCGTTGCCGTCGGCGGGGACGTTGCCGGCGGCGATCGCGCCGACCACCGCCCCCATGAAGAACGGGGTCAGCAGCGAGGAGATCGCGAAGGTGGCGCCGGCCGCGCGCCGGCCGGAGAGCCCCTCGATCGACTTGCGGAAGGCGAAGCCGGAGCC
>Ga0247776_10000390_pt1 | contig 10619 bp, 16 predicted proteins | sample UWRJL199509C5_FD_179912 | JGI IMG/M metagenome (GOLD analysis project Ga0247776, IMG submission 179912) | Plant litter microbial communities from Arlington Agricultural Research Station in Wisconsin, United States - UWRJ-L199-509C-5 | ecosystem: Environmental > Terrestrial > Plant litter >...
CCACGATTCCCGGTTGGGGTGGAACGGGCAGTACGTCATCTCGTAGGCGCCGGTTCCGACATGAGTGCCAAACGATTGGATGCACGGCTTGCAGAGTACATGGCCGCATGGGAGGATATGCTCCGGGATTGAGCGAATGCAACAGAAGCAAGTGGCGTGACCCAAGAGCTTGAACCGGGCCCCAAGTCGGGGGTAGTTGTCCTCGACCTCCCTCCGATGCAGGCGTGATACCAAGTCTTTCTCCTGACCATCGGCGCCGTACTCATTCAGCCGTCTGACGAGGCTCTCAATGTGGCCGTGGATTGCATTCATCCACTCGGTCAGGGGCGTCCCGGATTCGTCGAACTGCGGCACGTATGCGCCCTTGAAGAAGACCTTCCCCGAGCTGGCCTGGTGGCCCTTCTTGTGCGTGTTCTTAACGTTGCAGCAGAATTCCCCATCGCGCTCGAACGCGCAGCGGAGCCAGTTGTCGCAGAACTCGTCAAAGGCAGCTTTGAGAGGCTCCTCGAAGGTGTTCCAGAGAAGTGTCGTGTATGTGCCTAAGAAAAGGTTAGCGTGCGCCCCCTTCTTCTCCCGCTTCTCGGTCGTTAGAGTATAGTGAGGCTGTAGTCCTCACGCACCTTGCAAATCCTCCCTCGCCGCCGCGAGCATGACGCAGGATGCGATGGGCCGGCTCAGCTTCTCCAAGAGTTTTGCAGCGCACCGGCCGCCTTGTTTGTGATCTTCCTCGTGGTAGAGCGACAACATGAGGTTTAGGATATGACCCCTAAAGTCCTTGGGCATCTGGTTGTGCCGGAGAGCTTCCTTGACGAAGTCGAAGGGCTCATCGAGCCGCCGCGAAAAATGATCGTAGGCCGAATTGACATACTGCTGCAACCTCTCGGCGTTGAGGAGCATACGCACCGATTTCTTATGGGCAAACGAGACGCCGCACTTATGTTGGATGACGTCGTAAAGCTTCCCGATCTGCTGGTCAATCTGCATGTACCGGCCCTTGGTCGGGATGCGGACGACGGAGATGGACGAGTAGTAGTACTCCAGGAGCTCCCGAGTCGACGAGATAGTCTTCCCGGTGGCCTTCAGACCGACCACAATGTCCTGCAGCTTCTGGACCTGGTAGATGGAATCCTTGTAGTCATCGAGCAGCTTGTTGGTGGCCACCTCAATGTCCCACTGGCGCTCGTCTATCGTCGTCTCGGTTGCGTTCAGTACGATGATGATGTGCGGCAGGTTTGGCTGGTTGATGGACTTGTCAATGGACGAATAGGCCCACGTAATCAACTTCTGGAGAACCTCTGTCTGAAACATCCTGGGCGCGCGTCGTAAATATTAGCTGCGTCAAGTAGGAGCTTTATGCGGGGGGGGGTCAAGAGGCGTGGCTTATTTACCTAACTTCGCGGAGGACAAAGACGACAACGTCGGAAAAGGTGTAGAGGATTCTTGGGTACAGCCGCTTGACGGAAAACTCTCTCGACTGCGCCTTGGCGCCGTTGGCCCACTCCAGCGGCTTGCGGAGTTTGCTCCTGCCGATGCGAGTGTTGGCCCGTCCAGCCTCGAGCTTTTCCTTGCAGGCCACACCCATTGGCAACTTCTCCCCGCCGCTCATACCCTCGCAGTCGGCGTAGAGTATCGGACGCTTTTCCGCAAAGGTGCCCGGATCTGAATAGAGGTGGACATCGCCAGTGGTAGGGATCATGTCGTTGACCAAGCCAGTCACTGGGGCAGGAAAGGACTCGGGTGTGTGCGAGTGGTTTCTGGTTCGAGCTTGCTCCCTATTGATGAGCATCTTGATCACGGTGCTCTTTCCAGCTCCTGCAGAGTGGTCTTTGTTAGCTGTCGGGAAGCTAGGTAGTATGGAGAGGAGCAATTCTGCGGTTACCCGTTTGGCCGACGAAAGATACTATGTGTGGGAAGCGCTCCGGGTGCTGTCCCGTCTGGCTCTCGCACATGATGTCGACGAGCCGGTTGGAGCAGTGCAGAAACGGTCGGCCTGCCCCCTTCATGACGCCGAACCACGTCGTGCTGATGTCCGATATGTGCAGGCCCTCCTGCTCCTCGGGCGTTCGGTTGTGACCAAAGATTTGCGTCAACCTGCTCACAACCTCGACATCGACCTTTTCATGGGGCCTCCCGTCGATGCCCACGGCTCCGGCCCGATGTGGTCGTTGCTTGTTCCAGCAGTCGTCACAAAAGGCATCGTTAGCGCATTGCACGCAGTTCCAGGTCTTCACCTCGAGACCACACTCGCAACAAGGCTTTTGGCCCGAGGCGCCGTGGGAGCCCATCGCGAGAGAGGTGGACGAAGGGTCTGGGGATAGCGCGCTTGCAGTGGCGCCGTAGTCTCGAAGATAGAGTTTGCAATCGCTTGGGCAAAAAAATAAAATAAAAAAGAATAAAAAGGTGAGCGTCCAAAATCGACCAAAACTTGAGCTCGCGAGGCGAGAACTGCGTCACTCATATTGACGACTCGCCGTCCCTCCTTGCCCACCTCCTCGAACTGACACCTCTCTAGACCTGGTTGGCGGCGCCCCTTCAGCCGCATCTGCTCAGGGGTCAACGAAGGCCGAGAGTAGGCCTAGACCATGTGCCAAACCACCAATGGAAGTACTGCGGAAGCGCTTATATGCAGGGGCGGAGACTTTAATGAAATTCAATCTCAGCCGCACCGCTCGGGACGCGTCTGCTTGCATTGACCATTGGAGGAGGCATGAGAGGACCCCAAGAGAGGATGCAAGGCTCTGGGCACAGTTCTATGCAGTGAGATGGTGGCGTGGGAACCGAACACCCCGAGAGACTAGATTAGCGCCACTTGGCTGATAAAGACTGCGCGCCCTCATCGGGCTTCAATATATGCCAATAGTGTCCGGGGGCGACGGAAAATTTCCACCATCTAAACGCCTTCCGGAACATTACAACATAGTATTTTCTTGGGGTTTCTTTGTGTTCTTTCTTTTTTTTTTCTAGTTCCGCATTGCGCAAGATTCGGACAGTATCGTCACTGTCACTATAAGTCAAGTTTGCTCTGCAAAGAGCTTCAGAGAAGATTATAGATAGCGAATATATATCGCTTGCGTGAGGAACAAGAACCAGGAGCGTCACTTGTGGTGTGCTGCTAAGCCCTCCCTGACGCAGCAACGTGACTAAGCCTCAACCGACTTCCCGAAGAGAGGCACACACTTACCGAACAACCTCTTGTTGAGCCTGGTCCCAATTGAACTCACAACAGCCCCCCTCCATCACAGCGTGATCTACGGCTCTGGAAGCTGAATCATAACACATGATCTATTTGTCTAGATGAAGATTGAAGTCTAACTCCAGCTATGCGTCTTACAGTCCGTGTAACGCCGAGCCCTCGACACCATTCCCCTGAATCTAGCCATTCGTCTACCAATCCAATCATCTGATGCCTCAACACTGCCCTCAAACTACCCCGACAAGTACGAAGCCTCAATGGCAAATGCCGTCAAAAACTTGGTATGTCTCAACACGGTATCAAACTGAAGTTTATCATACGACTGGCACAAAAATGTCAGCTCAACATCAATCACCTCCTTCAACTCCCCAACATGCACTTACATCATTCTCATCATGCGGAACCCACGCAGTCCTATACTTTTCATCGCACACATACGCCGCAGCTACCCATCCCCAAAAATGTCAGCACACTCACCCTCAACAAAACCCCAAGAAAAGTCAGACTCACGGAACCCATTACTCATCGCCGAGTTATGATCCGAGCACATACTGCTCCCACACGTATCGGCCGTCGTCTCCCCCGTATACCCCTCCGCCACGAGCCTCACATACCCCGTCAGCGCCGCATCCACATGATCCGTCCAGATGGAAATCTTGCCGCTGGGCGAGTACCCCGCCATATCGGTATTCACCATGCCCAGCACCGTCTTCCCGTCTGCTTTGTACTTGGCAAATACGTCCTTGGAGCCTTTCATCCCACCCTCCTCGGCGGCGTAGAAGTGGAACTCGAGGGTTACCTTGGGCGTGAATTTTGAAGCGGCGAGCACGCGGAGAGTTTCGAGGAGGACGACGGTGCCGGAGGCGTTGTCGATGGCGCCGGGGGCGCGGGCGGAGATGCCGCCGCGGGAGTTGATGGAGTCGAAGTGGGCGCCGAGGATGACGAGGGAAGACGAGGCGGAGCCGGGGATGCGCACGATGAGGGAGGGTTGGTTGAAGGCGGAGTGGGGGAACTGCGTGACGGTGATGGCGGGGTTGGAGGCGGCGAGAGACTGGGCTGTGGTGAAGAGCCAGGTGGCGGCTTCGGTGCCGATGGAGGATTGGTAGTGGCGGGTGTAGAAGCTGGGGAGTCAGTGGTGCATAGTATGAGGAAAGGGGGGGAGGAGACGTACTCGGTCATGGTCTTGGCTAGAGCTTGCTGGTTGGCAGATGAGAGTTGGGCGATCAGAGGGTCTGCTTCTGCGCGGTGGGATATGGTGGTTGGGTATGTGATAGCTCTCGCGTTCAAGGTCGATTTGTTCCCTTCGTCGGGAGTGGAGTAGTATGCGAGAACCTCAGGGTCAGTTACGCCGGTGATATCGACGAACTTGATGCTCTTTGCGTGGTACTCAGTGATCTTTTGTTCCTCAGTAACCCATGTGCCAGGGTCTGAAGGTGAGCTTTTGATGAGAGACAGCCCAGCATCTGGGGCAGCAGGAGCTGCGTCGACGAGACACGCCGAGCTGACGATAAGAGAGAAAAGAGCGTGAGACCGCATTTTGTTGATGCAGTGTAAGCGATTGGAGGAGTGGTGTTCTGTGTCACAAGAGATGGTTCTCCATTCCTATTTGACTTAAATACATTTCCGCGGTCGCAACCTTTTCTCATGAAGATCGTCTTCAGATCAGTCTTCGTGTTCTGTGCCACAGGCGCGGCCGTCCCATCGTGCCCATGGTGTTTTCGAAACCGGGCGCAGCGCTCACGACGTAATAGGGGTTGCCCCAAAACCGGGGTTTGCGTGGCGGCCGAGGCGTTCTCAATTCCTTGTCAATGCGAACTTGCCCATTTCGGCGGGTCAAAGCCAGGGCTGAGCTAAAGCTCATTTTCGGCGAACGCGACGGATCCAGGAACCAGGCATAGGTCGTGCTGTGCCTCGACCATGCAGATGGATGCCGTCAACTTTGATCACGTCGACATTGCATTTTCGTTGATGGTGCTCATCGTCGCACTCTGCAGTCACTGAATCAAGCGCCCCGATCCTTCCCTCTCACGCATTCACCCTGGGTCCATCCCGAGGCGCCGAAGCCAGGTTGACAGTTGGTCAAAGAGAGTCTTTTGTTGAGAACTTGCGTCCAATGGGTGTCAGATATTTCCGAGCGTCAGGAACCAGCGCAAGCCAGTGTTCCGCGCGTGCAGACTACAGGAGCGGTCGCGGCTCGCACTCCATCAACACTCCCGCTGATATCGATTAGTCATGCAAAGATTAGGAAGCTAGGCAAAAGACGGAGGGTTAACCAACCCGAATGCGGTTGGTGCCTGTATGTCACGAGATTTGGTGGTTGTCAAACTGAAGTCCGTCATTTTCGGCCGCCGCTGCGCCAGGATTGGTGGAGTCGGTTCCGCCGCGACTTCGGCGGAGAATGGTCATCAATACGGATACCGAGATGGCGACATCACATCGTTCGACAGCTGCATCGCGTAGTCCAATAATAAAAGGAGTAGCTCCCAGAGTAATCAGAAGAATTTGTACTCAGGATCAATCACTATCAGACTGGTTCCAACATTCAGTTACAAATTCACGCTTCAGGGTACGCTGAGCTCGTAAGGGTACGCACCCAACATCGGCAAAATGGTGAAAATCGCAATCGCCGGCGGCTCTTCTCGCAAGTTTATTATCCAACCCACTTAGCGCCAGACACTAACAAGCCCCAGAGGTCGCACACGAAATCTTGGACGTCCTCGTTCCAACCGGAAAACACGAAATCATTCTCCTCTCCCGCAAGGACCCCAACCCCCATGATTCCATCCCCGGTACCACCTGGCTCAAAGTCGACTACACCTCGCACCAAGCCCTCGTCTCCGCCCTCAGCGGCGTGCACACCGTCCTCTCCTTCACCGACGCGCGCCACGACAAAGGTGGCAAGTCCCAAATCGCCCTCATCGACGCCTCCATCGCCGCCGGCGTGAAGCGCTTCACCCCCGCAGAATGGGCCGTGTAAGTCCCCCTTCCCTCCTTTATCCCCCCGAACCCACCACTAACAATTTCATCAGCGCTGAGATTCCCTCTGCCCTCGCCGACGGAAAAGCCCCCATCCAAGCCTAACTCGCAGCCATCAACACCCCCACGAAAGTCCTCGAGTACATGCTCTTCCAGCCCAGTCTCTTCCTCAACTACCTCGCCGCTCCGTACCCTGCGGCCAAACACATCTGGCAGCTGCAGACCTGGTTCGACTTCGCCAATCGCCGCGCCATCGTTATCGAAGGGGAGGAGCACACCGCAAAAATCTCATGGACGACCGTCCAAGACCTCGCGGGGATCGTCACACGCGCAGTGGAGTACGAAGGGATGTGGCCCATCATCGGGGGCATGCGCAGCGGCACGGCCTTTGAAGGAGCTCCATTGATCTCTCCAGATCATCCAGTCGCTTCTCCCGTTGGTATCGGTGGTACAGAGCAGCACCGAGAAAAATAGTTGCTTGGGGAAAGTTTTCTGCTGGGTCGAGAAGCAGCCTTCGAGAGTTTGTATTGCGCTGCCGAGGTCCTCAATATCCTCGCTTTGGTTGAATTTGCTGAAAAGAGCGCAGCCCAAATCACGCTTCTTCTCTTCTTTGAGGCTGCAATCTTCGAAGAAATCCAATGCCTAACCGAAGGCCTGAGATATAGCGACTGATGTCTTCTTGCCTCTGCGACCTTCAGCCTTCTGTCCTAAGAGATGCGAGTATATGGTGACATATTCCTTAATCTTGTCGTGCGGTTTGGGCAGTTCCTCTAGAGCCCGCTCCTTGGAGCCGATCGCACGGTCCAGTGAGGCCAGAGAACCGCTCAACCTGTAGTGGAGGTGGAATTGACCTCCAAACCGAAACAGAGCGATCGCGCGTCTGTCGTCTCCCTCGGGTATGGCTTCCAGTCTTTTGTTGAATTCCTCTCTGAACTCATCTGACAAAATAATGTCAAGTACATCAAGATTTGCCGTCCGAGGGCCGGCATTGTCGGCATCAGGTTGTGGGACAGGTGGATCCATTTGTATCAAATTGCATACCGGACGGTGGTGGTCTTGCCAAGAATGGTCTCGAGGTCTCCCGTGAGGCGAGAAAGAGCCGAGTGCGTCGAATTTTGGAGACTAACAGTCACAACTATAGAATCATTCAGTACCCTGAGTGTGGATGTAGGTGGATGTAGGAGGAGAATTGGCAGCCCTGTCGAGAGCAGAGGCGGTGAGCGATGACCCCGCCGGCAAAAAGTCCGCTGAACTATCGACCGCTAGTTATTAGCTGTTATTTTTGATTGGTTGAACTTTAGAGATTAGTAGCTCTGGGAAAAGGTCGTCAGAGTCTTATCGCTAGATATAGAACTAATTGGCTCGATTCCTGGAAAAGAGGCAATTTAGGTGCTTTTAGGATATTACTTGGATAGTCCGTTGACTAATAGCTGGTGTGTAAAACTTATACTTAACGTTATACTTAGACTAGACCTAAAGGCCCTAGAAGCATTACCCTTATCTGCCGCTCTACCTAGGTACGTAATTGGCCCGCATCGCCTTGTACGTTCAACACCAGGTTAGGGTCGTGATGCCGCCTCCGACTACACCAGCCAGACCAGCGCTCCCCACAAAGCAAAGGAAACAAATGTAAAGCAAAGGAGGGAGCCCAAATTAGTCAAACAAATAGCCCTGTTTTTCCGCAAATCAAAGCAAATTTAACTGCCATATTTGCTTTGGATATTTGTTAGGTCTTGGTAAATAATTACCCCCTGTTTAAGCCCATTTTGGGCTTTAGTTAGATAAGGTAATTGGCCCGATACTGCCGAATACTGCTAGGGTTAGGGTTGGGGTTGGGGCTGACTGGGTATCAAATAACAGTTTATAGCCAGAATAGGTTAATCTGTTGATTTGTAAGCGCTTGGCAAATCTTGGCAACTATTCAAAGCCAAAGCAAATATCTAGCAAATCAAATAAAGTGGCCTTCTTTCTCACAAAGCAAGGCAAATCTGGGCCCTATATTTGCTTTGTTTGCTTTATGGGGAGCGCTGAGCCAGACCAAGCCGTATCCCTACTAACTATGACGACCTACAGGGCTATCAATGGGACCGGGGTGGCCTAACGTGACCCCACAGGACTAAGTGTGTGGATCTCAACATCGCACGGTGGGGTCACACAGAGTGATCACAGTGATTACATCAGGGAGGCCGGGCAGAGCGTCGACGGTTTCAAAACGTTGTCCGAAAGGCTAAAAGGCAGTTCTAGGCAGACAAGGTCGACAGCGCAACCAACGATAGACAGGCGTTTGCCATGGCAGTGTGGGCTAGGCCAAAGCCACCAGAGGCCAGGGGGCCCCTAGTCGCCGGGGATGAAACCGCCGTCACAGAAACAAAAGAAGCTAGACCTCCTACCCCACACACACGTCGTAAGGGGAGAAGAAACCACTACCCCAGACGAGGCGCCGTGTGGAGAAGACAGGGCACATACAGCACTCGTAGCGCCGATACAGGTAACTAAGCACCTGGTAGAGCGGTGCGTTTTGGCGAACCCCGGCAAGGCTCCAGGGCACGATAACTTCACAGTGGGCCTCTTAGAGGCCGCGTGGCCGTGGATCTTAGAGTTGATGCTCCAGGTTTACAAGGCCAGCGTAGAATACGACACTTCCCAGCATGCTATAAGCTGGCAAGGATAGTGGGAAAGCCTGGGAGGAGAGATTGCTCAGCAGCCAAATCGCACCGCCCGATATCACTATTACGGTGTCTAGGGAAGGGGTTGGAATGATTGTTCTCGAAAGCTATACTATAATACAGGAAGTGGCTGCAGGCCTGATAAGGACCCAGAAAACTGGCGCCGTGCCAGGGAGGTCAGCATAGACCTGATTACTGCACTAGTACACGACTGTAAGGTGTCCAGAGCGAAGGACAGGCACGTCGCACTCATTGTGATAGATGTTAGGGGAGGGTTTAACGCAGTATAACACCAGCGGATGGTCAACCGGCTCACGTAATAAGGGTGGGGCCTAAAGATCACCTGGTGGGTGGGCAGCTAGGCTATAAGAAGGCATGCTTTCGTTACTAGGGGACTGGAAGTCATAGAAACGACTGTGCTGATTAAGGGGCTGCCACAGGGGTCGCCGCTATCTCCGGTTATATTCATATGCTTCCTCACCCCCATTTTTGGCCCTAAGACAAGATTTGGGTATATAGACAATGTCGTAATGTACTGCAGAAGCCGTAACCCACAGCAAGCAGGACAGTTTGCAATAGAGGAGACAAGCAGGTGTATACACTGGTTAGAGCAGAACGGAGTCCCCGCCGACCCAGGTAAGACTGAGTTCCTGAGGCTAGTTAAGGGATACAAGCTATACTCAACCCCAGTTAAACTAAAGTGGCACAACCAACCCCTAAAGCCAGCAGCTAGCGTTCGGTACCTTAGAGTCTAGATAGAACCCACGCTGAAGTTCAAGGTCCACGCGCACAAAGTGGCAGAAAGAGGCCAGAGACTGTCCAACTGCATGAGGAGGCTTAACACTAGGTCTGGGTACCTAGAGGATATTCTTGATCGGCCACTAAAGGTGCTAGCCAGGGCAGTGATAACAGCTTACAAGTCCGCACCTAACTCGACTATAAAGGGCGAGTCAGGGGTGCTACCTACGTCAGTGTGGACTAAGGGGACTCAGAGAGAGCCAGCGCCCGGTGGGCAGCACTACCGGCCAACCGTCCAGTAGTGGAGAGGCTTACCCCCTTTAAAGAAAGGACAGCGGTGCAAACCTCCATCCCCTACTAGACTACAATAACGTGTTACACTACCGGCGTCACCAACCAGGCCGGTGCCCCTGACGGATCCTATCCTAAGTAGGGAAGTAGTTAAAGATAAGGGAACTACAACTAAAAAGCACATAATAACTATTAACTAAGCCTCTACCTAGGTAAGACTTATCTATACAGACAGACCGAAGCAGGAGGACTAAGTAGGCTAGGTATATGTAGAGGACCTCCCAGGCCAGGTGGTAACCGTAAGAAGAGAAATTAAGCCCCTCTAAAGGGCGGAAGTCTTCAACACTAAGGTTATAACCATATATAAAGTAATAAAGAAAGCAGCTTAAAGGAGATTAATCAACGTAAGGGCATACTTAGATAACCTAGTAATTATAAAGAGTTATAAATATAAAACTGCCTTTAACTCACAGAAGGAGATATTTAAAACAGGGTAAATCTTTAAGAGAAAAAGAACACTACACTAAGTTAATACCCTAAGCAGTAGAGGGTTACTAGGAATAGGTTAACCAATGTAGCAGTAAAAAAGGCAGTTAATAAGGCAGCTACTAGCACCTTAGTTTAATAAACAGTAGTTACTATTGAACTGGTGCGATGGCGCAACAGGGAAGAAACCACAAAGAGAACCACACCCACAGAACGTTGTTGTCGGCCTTTCAGGCCGACTCCCAGATTACTGGTTCTCCGATCGGAGG
>Ga0247776_10000392_pt1 | contig 10604 bp, 9 predicted proteins | sample UWRJL199509C5_FD_179912 | JGI IMG/M metagenome (GOLD analysis project Ga0247776, IMG submission 179912) | Plant litter microbial communities from Arlington Agricultural Research Station in Wisconsin, United States - UWRJ-L199-509C-5 | ecosystem: Environmental > Terrestrial > Plant litter >...
GATCGGGGGCGTCTGGGGTGGACGTTTCGCCGTAGCTGGTGTCTCCGACGCTCACCATGGTAAATGGGCTCGCGGTGGGGCCGTCAAGGAGGGAGAGTTCGTCTGGAGTGAGCCAGCGCGGGAGGAGGAGGACACGAACAGGGATGAGTGCGAGGATGAATACCGGAAAGCCGACGGCCGCAACGGTCTGGGTGATTGCAAACGTTGCGCCAAAGCCGAAGAGCTCGATGCCGACAAAGAGCCAGATGGCAGAACGGCGTTGTATAAGTCCGAGCGGCTCGGAAGGTGAGGTTAGGGAGACATCGCGGGCTAGGAACAAAAGTTTGGCGGTGATCCCGTTAGCCTCGAGGGCCTGAACACCCATGATGAAGAAGAGGCCGGCAAGCACGCCTTGAGGAATAAGGTGGAGGACGACAAGCAGCGGCCCCGTCATAGTGCCGAGGGTTAGAAGACCCTGAGCAAGGTTTGAAACACGTTGTTCGACCACGCGCGTGGCCTTGAACTCGTAGTGGCCCTTGGTTTCCCCGCGCTCGCCAGTGTCGGCGACAACTTTGGTCACGCAGAGGGATTCGGTATGGAACGGGGCTTGGGGGATGAGTCCGTTGGGGAAAGGCAGGCCAAGGAGTCCAGCAATGCCCGTCGTCAGACCAAGGAGAAAGAGATCCCAGTGAAAACCAGCGGGCTTTTGTAGGGGAAACTCGGTACCCTGGGCGATGAGCGAGGATACATTGTGGTCGAACCAGAACAAAACCGTCAGCAGAATAGCGAACGGAATAGCCAGGAACACATCGGCGACGCTGATGTCCCAGAAATGGATGAACCAGCCGCGGTCGGCCGTGGGGAGAAAGGCAGCACCTGTGGGCAGATCTTCCAGTTGGACACCCTTCAGCCTGCCAAAGTAGACGAAGCCGGTGAAGAAGATGACGGTAAGTGGCGTCCCATAGTCCTTGAGAAAGACCCGGACGGGGTGTCTGAACAAGCTGCTGGCGCCCAACTCGCCGCAGATATACGCGACGACGAACACGAGGAGGGCCACGATGATTGAGAGGTAGAATGGCTCCTGGTCGCCGAGGTCTTGTAGCACCTGAATTCCTTTCTGTAGATAGATAAAAGCGACGTAAAACCCGAATATATCGCAGGGAAACCTCGTGACATAGCGAAGCCAGTTGCATGAGTTCGTGATGGCCAAGACCCAGTGAAATACCAGTGACCACAGTCCGATCCAGCACATGAAGGCAAGATAGTTGGTTCCTGTCGGAGCCATGATATCATAGACGGTGTAGTTGAAGACAGTAATAGGGCCGGTAACTCCCACAATGACTAGTGGCTGACAAGCTAGAACGGAAAAGACCACGGCGCCGAGTACTGACGAGAGAAGCACCTCATTGACGCCGAATTGCTTGTTCGTCTTGTGGAACATATCCAACGAGAAAGCCAACGCCGGTAGAATACTGCCCACAAATATCAGCACCAATATCGTCAATCTCATCATAGGACACCACTTACTTGGCAAAATACATGTACACCGTCGCCGGCACAACGCGATAGTCCCAGGCGTCGGTCCAATCACTGCCATAGTACGGCGCACGTCTTCGCAAATCATCCACCATCCCGCGGAAGAGCCGGATCTTCCACCACCTCGACCGTCCCCCTACTTCCGACCCGGCGCCGGCTCCGGGGCCGGAGCCCTCGCGGTGCCGACCAAGCACGCCCTGGGACTTCGCTCCCGGCAGCGGCGTGGGCGGCGCGACCGCGACTCCCTCCGGCGTGCTAGGCGCCATGGATCAATCGACCAACAAAACAACGCGGGCGGTGTAGCTGGTTCTGTGCTCGCGATCGATAAAAACATGGAAGATATAAAGATTCAGAAATCTAAGCCAATGTTGTGATCCACATTTTTGTCCCTCCCATTCGCATGTTCTTGTTCGCGTCCTTCGCTGTGATTGATGACAAGCCAAAACTTGGAATTTTAATATAACGGCTGCGTGGACGTTGGGAATCTGCAGGTTCACAGCCGTGTAGATGGGCAAGGCGTAGACATCAAATTTCGACCTTGAGATCGACGGTAGTATTGTGTTTTTTTTAACTTTTGGCCCCTGATAACAGGTGCAATCTAATATGAGAAGGCTTCGGCCCCAGCCGTCCGCCACACTTGACCCGTGCAGAAAAGCAACATACCACCCGTCACCATTCCCCGAAGAGCAAAGAGACAGAGTAGTGCGCGCGCAGTGTTGGGATGAGTGTAGTATACAAAGCGAACATATTGTACAAAGCGTTTTTAACCCCGAAAAGCTCTCACCAACCGACCATTGTTCTAGGCCTGTCCACATGGGTAGGTCGTCGTCTATGTACATATAAGCGACCTGCCTCACGAGCTCGCTCTGTCTCAAAAAAAACAACACAAAAGGCTGCTTGCGCTGGACTTCGTAATGGGGGAGACTGTAGTCTATCCATCGCTATTGACACAGGTCATGAGAGATGCAGGAGAGAAAACACATTCCCCGTTACTCTCGCTCATTTCTTCGCCTCCTCCGTCGGCTCATCCGCCTTCTCGAAAATGGCCGGCTGGGGCTCGGTCGGAGAGTCGGTACTCTCCGTTGGGAATGGTGGTGGCGCCATCCCCTGCTTCCCGTCAAAGTACTTGGTGAACTCCTCCTTTTCGGGCCACTCGCGGGGGCCTAGCAGCCGGACCAAGTCGTCGCGCGTCAGCATCTCCTTGCGTAGGAGCTCCTCCGCCACGATACCGATTTCCTTTTTCCTGGCCGTCAGCAGGTCCTTGCATTGCTTGTACGCTTCGTCAACGATGCGCCGGACCTCGGAGTCGATCGTCTGCGCCGTAGACTCGGCGAAAGGCTTGTGCAGTTGATTTTCGTCGTTCTTGAAGTGCAGCGGGCCTAGCTTCTCGGACATTCCCCACTGCGTCACCATCGTGGTTGCCAAACGCGTCACCTTTTTGAAGTCGTCACTCGCGCCCGACGTCACAGTGGGAAAGTGCAACTCCTCCGATACGCGACCACCTAGCGTCATGGCCATCCGATCCATCAGCTGGTTGGTGTTCATCAAGTATGCGTCGCCGGCTGGCAGGTACTGAGCATAGCCGAGAGCGCCTTGACCACGGGGGATGATGGAAACCTTGAGCAGTGGATCCGCCCACCGGAAGAACCAGCCGCAGATGGCGTGTCCGGCCTCGTGGTATGCAACGGTCCTCTTCTCCTCAGGGCTGAGGACAAGGGACTTGCGCTCGAGACCACCAACGACACGCTCAATGGCCTGCTCGAAGTGAATCATCTCAACGGTGGATGCATTTGCTCTCGCAGCTGCAGCGGTGTTAGCAACATGGCCACCCTGCGAAGGTTGGTATTACATACCGATAAGAGCAGCCTCATTCACAGCGTTGGCGATATCGGCACCGGCAAAGCCAGGTGTCAAGGCTGCCAAGCGTCCCGTGAGGTACTCGATATCCTCCTTGGTAAGGATCTGCTTGAGGTGGACCTTGAAGATATCCTGGCGACCCTTCATTGTCGGCCGGTCTACATGAATGTGCCTGTCGAAACGGCCAGGTCGCATCAGAGCCTGGTCGAGAATATCCGGTCGGTTTGTGCCCGCGAGTACAACGACCTGCTCCGAGGTGTTGAAGCCGTCCATCTCCGTCAGGATTTGATTGAGCGTTGCCTCCCGTTCATCGTTGCCGCCACCCCGCATCCCGCCGTCCGAGCGGGACTTTCCGACAGCATCGATCTCGTCAATGAAGATGATGCAAGGTGCGTTCTTCCGGGCTACCGCAAACAAATCTCTGACTCGGGACGCGCCGACACCGACAAACATCTCCACAAACTCGGAACCACTGACGCTGAAAAAGGGTACCTGCGACTCGCCAGCCGTGGCCTTCGCGAGGAGGGTCTTGCCAGTTCCAGGAGGGCCCGAAAGGATAGCGCCACGGGGAATTTTGGCACCAAGTCTCTGGAATCGCTCTGGGGACTTCAAGAAGCTCACAAACTCCATAATTTCCACCTTGGCCTCGTCCATGCCCGCCACATCGGCGAATTTGACCTTGACCGCCGAGTCGTGGTTGAACATCTTGGCCTTGCTTTTGCTGAAACCGAACATGCCGCCGCCGCCGCCGCCCATGCCGCCGGCTTTTCGAGAAACAAAGACAAGGAGACCCACAAGCAGGAGGGTTGGCCCGAAAGCAAAAACAAGAGATGAGAATGCGCTTGGACCCGCATAGCTGACCGGTATCCTTTCGATTGGTGGGATGCCGAGCTCTTCTTGAGCGCTTTCTAACCTCCGCTCGAATGCGTCAACGGATCCGATCGAGAAGTAGTAATGGAAACCAGGTCTTGCTGCGACCGTATCGGGGTAGAGGGCCTGAGCAGCCTCACGGTTGAGGTCCACCCGAACACGGTCTCCTTCAACCGTCATCTTCTCAACGAGGCCCTTGTCGAGGAAGTTTTTCCGCAGCTCTTGCCAGGTGATCTCACGGGAGCCCCCCCCGGTAAACATTGAGTAGAAAGTATAAAACAGGATGACTGAGCCGGCCCCAACAGCAATATCAGACATGTCAAGACGTGGTGGCTGTGGTTCATCATTCTTGTTGCCTTTTTGGCCTTGAGACTGTCCCGACCGCTGTTCCTGTCCTTGGCCTTCCTGACTCTGCTGCTGTTGGTTCTGCTCCTGTTGGTTCTGTTCGCCTTGTTCTTCGCCTTTGCTGGAAGGCTTGTTATCTTGCTGGCCCGGCTTATGCGAGTTGAAGTCGGTGTTTTCGGCTTCTTGCTTGATCGCATGCCGCTCTGCTGCCAACCCCTCCGCAAGCGTCTTAACCATCTTCATCACTCTCACGGCGTCTAACATGCCGAAGCCCGCGGTCCTCTGTTTCTCGAGCAGAGATCGAAGTTCGAGCGGTGCTCCTGATTGCTTGATTCTCTCCAAAACAGAATCAAATTTGGCGGACTGCGGCCCCATCTTCCAAATCAGTTCCAGTTGGAATATCTCCTCCTTGGTCAAACGGACCCAGCCAGGCCGCAGCGGGCGCTCCGCTGCGGCCTCGGAGGAGCCCTGTTCTTTTCCAACATCTTTTCCATCCTCCTTCTCGCGGCGACCGCCGTTATTGTTCCCGGACTTTTGAGGCGGCTTTTGCGGCGATTTTGAGGAGTAATATCGGGACGGCGAAACACCGGCGACGGGTGCAATTCGAGCAAAAGTACCTGTTCGGTATGTCGACCTCGTAGTGGCGTTGAGGGACTGCCTGGCGAAGCTGTGCGCCAGCTGGCGTGTCGCGGGACGAAACATCGTTGCTGCGTGTGGAATGAACGATGGAAGTCGCGGGTCCGAGACTCAAGCCGAGAAGACGGCAGAAAGGTGCCGTTTCTATCTCCTCTGGGACGATTAATCTGCTGCCATGCACTCCGGGAGAGATTGATACCACCCAAGGGTGGTTGTGCGCTTACTGAACTCTTCGCGATGCTCAGTGGAAAATCGAGCTACTGAGAAATCCCATCAGATCCGAACTGATGATGCAGCAAGCACAGCTTGCCCAGCGGCTAAACCAGAGTAAGACTAGCGTGGAGTCACCGGAGCAGGGTAGGGTTAGGGTTGGTAAGCACCATCCTGACGCACTTGACCCCAGCCAAGATCAGCAGGGATGAATGTATTGGGTGTATGGGCATGGACATACCAAACAACACTGGGCGATGCAAATACCAAAACATGCCGCACGCCAATCCAAAAACATTTACTCTGTGAGTAGAGAAAACGGCCCGGAATCCCTTAAAAGCATAGGAGTAAGTGACATAGTAAGCCAACGGCCGTCACAATAGGGAAACGTAGAAATTAAAGCTGAGATTCCATACATGATCCACTACAGTGAGCGCCGGAATAATAAATAAAACAATTATAGCCTCCTGCCCAATACATCCCAATCATCCAATAACCCAGATATGAGAGACTCAAAACGCCATTTCCGGATTGAGCACCGCCGAAGAAAAAAAAATTAAAAAAATCACGCTTGGTATCACTTAACTTTTTCTGCCGCCCCTCATGTGTCATCAGATCAAACAATCCGGTCGGGCTAATTCCTCGGTGTCCCACCAAATTTGCCGTTTTCCACGCTCGGATAGGCACCGCCGCTCATCTCTGCCCAGTCCCAGTCAAGCGTTGACGGCAAGCTGAACAGATCTGGCGGCAACATAGGCTGCTGGAACCCGCCACCCAAGGGTGGACTCGTCATGCCCTCAGGCCCAACAACGCCAGTCATGCTCCCGATAGCGCCGAAGCCAGTGAAGTCCGCAAACGATCTGTAGTCAACGCTATCTCCACTGGGATTCACCGTGAACTCATTGTTCCATCCCTGTGGCGCTAACCCTGGAGATGGACTCTGGCTCATTGAGGTTGCCATGGGACTGTAACTGTTGGGTGGGCTTCGGTGGTCTGTCGGAGGAGATAAATGGCGATTCCCCCCACCATGGCTTGCTTGTGGTGTCGCCGAGCTCGCGGTCATCGGTCGTGGCGTGGTAGAGCTAGGGTTAGGGTTTGGTTTGAAGGAAGGTGAGCTCGACTTGGCAGCATTAGAGATGGAGCTGGACTTGTTGTCTGCAGCTGGGTCGTGACTCTTGCGCTTCCGCCGTGACGCATGCTCTTTCTCCGCGTTATCAATGACTGCCTTCGCTATGCGCTCAAACTCGGAGCAGACACCAAGCATGCGGTGAACACCACCGGTTTCTGCCTCGGGGCCAAGTGTGGTCATGAAATTGACAACCACGTTCATTAGCTTCGTATCAGAACGTGCTCTTGGATCGAGAGGATTCTGTATTATGTTCCCAAATAGCGTCACGAGAGCAGAAACGGGGAAGTACAACACCATCCTAACAGCCAGGTTAGACTTATTCTCACGTCTTGCGCAATATGGAGGTAGACTCACCAAACACAAGAAAAGTCGCCTTGGGGAATGTATTTCAGTAGAGAGATTGACGCTCTTGCTGCTGATGTGCAAAGTGCCGCCGAGGAGAACACACGAGGGTTCAATGGCCTCGCGTTCAACCCTTGAATGGCATAGTTCGATAGACGGCTCGTCCAGTAGCCGTGGTGTATAGACATGCGATGGATCGTTGTTAAACAGTTGTAGTAGGTGAAGTGCAACATGACGATGTGAAGGATCAACGGCGTGTGTGACGCCTTGATTTCGTGCTCCGGCCGGAAATCAATGGGCAAGCTGTCTTTCCACTCGTCAAGCTCTTGGTCAAGTTCTCCGATGACGTTCAAGATCTCGCCTGGGGACTGCTTGGTTGCCTTCGTCGAGTACAGTCGTTTGTAAACTTTGCTCTCGATAGTAGCAATCTCGCACATGACTCGGAAAAGATTCATCTTCCCTTTCCCATCCGCCAGGGGGATGTTCCCGATGTTGTCTGGCGGATCGGCACTCGGAAGGTCCACATTCATGTCGTCGTCGTCTTGGGCTGGAGGCCTTCCAGACCTCAAGCAAAGGTCTTTATCCAACATATACGCGATCCAAAACACTCTCTTGCGCTGCTCGACCTCGATTGGGTTGAGGTTGAATCCAGTACCGCGCTTGTGAAGGCCAATACTGTGTGAAAGTCGTATCGCCGTGGCAATGAGCAGAAACGATGGCTGGGGGTTCGGAGTTCCCTGCATGAAAAGCGCCATTCCCAAGAGCGCCTGTACGCTGAGCAAATCGGTGTTCCGCATCGTTAGTTCTGAGTAGACAGACATGGCATTCTTCATATAATCCCACGCCTTGTCGTCCTCTTCCTGTGACACCAGGTTGCTCATAACTCGCAAGCGGTGCGCGATGGCCAGGGCTACGTTAAGGCTTGCCCACCACCCAGATCCTCGGTAGGGATCTGTCGAATACTGTCTCTCTACCAGATGCATGAACGTCGGCTGGTGGAAGAGCGGGAACATGCAGTTGAAGTTTTCAAAGTAGTCTTTCAGCAAGGACAAGGCTTCTGCTTTGGATGGCAATTCCCGGAAGATGGTGCGCCGAAACAGGTCGCCAAAGACGTCGGGCTTCCATGCTGTCCACTTATGGTCGTCAATGGAGACGTCGGTGATCATCTGCTGGAAAGAGCTGTCGCCCATCTTCTCGTTGACCCACTGCACACCCTTTGGCGAGAAGATAGAAAATCCGGACGAAGAGCCTTCGGCAGCGTCAGTAATGGAGACAGTACCCGGATCACGTACCAGGGCTCACCGATATATCTGGTCTCGCCGTCGTTATTGGTAACTAGCGAGCACATCATTTCTGACAATGCAGACACCTCCTGCTCCTCCTCTGGTTTTTCTTTCTCGGGGGTCGTCGACTTCCTCTTCTCGGGCTCTTTTGTCGTCGGTTCAGGGGAGTTCATCGAGCTGCGGGGCGTGGAGTGATTCGCATCGTGACCTGATGTGGCTTGCGATGGTGAAGTGGGATTCGAGACGGCCTGGGAAGCCTGCCTTGACTGTTGATGGTGCTTTTCTGCCAGCTTTTTCTCCAGGGTACCGAGGTCAGTCGCGCCGTTGTCATCTTCACCAAGTAGCCCTTTGGGGGTCGTTAGCGGATTGCATGGTTACAATTATGGCTTTGGCAGCCTCAGTGATAGGGATGTACCTGATAACCTCAACAAACTCTCCATGCGACCCAGCCGATTCTCCAATCCCTCAATGTATTTGGCTCTAGAAGATATTTGGTAAGCACACAACCATCGGTTCCGCAGGTTGGGAATAACACGCACCCTTTTGGCGGGTTCCTCTTCTTTTCCACCTGTGTAAAGACGCAGTCGGTCTTGTAGTTGATGCAATGCGTGCAAGCTGGCAGTTTACCGTCACACTTAATCTTTTTCTTCCTGCACATATCGCAGGCCTGTGGAAACCAACGCATCAGCTACACTATATTCCTTTAAAGAAGGCTGACATGTCACAAGCCCACTTACCCTCGCGATCCTTCTCCTCTTTGCTTCTTGGGAGTCATCGAGCAGCCCATGGTCCCCAAACATTTGCGCAACGCTGAGATCTGGGGGCATCTGGTGGAGCGGCATGCCATGCTCGGCATAGCCGCCGAAGATCTGGGGCGGCTGGTTCATTAGGGGCGGCGCTGTCATGGGCATCTGGAAGCCCCCGTGCATGTGATCCATCATCTTGGAAAGGCGGCGGTAGCGTCGACTGGCGTTCTGTAATTGCTGCGATGACTGCGCGCAGCTGAGTTGGCGAGGCTACACCGTAGATCGGGTGTCGGCAGAGTTGAGGTTGAAGGTGGAGGGGAAGGATCGTTGGATTGTCGCAGAACGAAGCCCAGGCGTAGAGGTAGTAGGTTACACTATTATTACCAACCGGGTTATAACGCTAGGGGCCTGTGGATGGCGGGTTCAAGATCCAGGGGTTTCCGGAAAGCCCGGGATTCGGGGGCTGAGCTCTGATCGACCTCAGGTTGTGGGTGTGGACCGAGTCTCCAACAGACAACGTTTATCGTCAAGCGCCCAGGAAATGCGGTAAGCTGATGAGTGGTACAGGCTGTGCCGCAACGTTCTTGGGAGCGCTAACAAGGAGAGGCTTGTGGTCGGGAGTCAATTGCGCACGTGTGTCTCGTGTATTAGCCGTCACACTCAGTCTTGTCTTATCGCGGGGGGCCGTCAGGAGAGACGACAAAGACCGCCTGGAATGACTGAAGGACGATAGACATAGGGCTGACTATCAGGCCACTTCTTCAACTAGATGGACGATGAAAACGGAAAGGGGCCATTGAGGGTCCGTAGAGTTCAGAGCCGGGGACTTGTTGCCAAATATTAGGCGATAACTTGTAGCAAGATCAAGAGAAGGACAATTGGGAGACAGCAGGACAGACAAGGAGGATGTAAAATGGCAGGTGAAGCAACCAACATTGTCCAGGTTCAGCACTCGGCATCAGCAGAGACGGCTAGCTAGCAGGGGTGACCGTGGAGGGGCGGGATGGTGGAGCGTGCACGGTGTCCGAATTCAGGGTGCAGAGCTCCACTTCGGCGGGGGAACGGCTCCTCCTCGCCCGCATTCGTAACGGGGACTGCCTGGCAGGTCATTGTTGGTTCAACAACGATACGCGTGTGGTTGGGAGCGAAAGATGCGGCACGCACTTCTAACTGCATATCTGATGTGGCCAGCTGGTGCTTACCACAAGTGGTGCAATGCAGATACCGAAGAGTTGTTGCTTGGTCAAGCAGAACCAGCCGATGGATGCCGTTGGGGCTGCTATTCGGCAAGGCTACCCCAGACGTTTGGGGTTCTCTCACCAGTGGTAGCACATGAATCTGATGTGCAGAGGACGCGCCGGGAGCAAGGCGAATCAGAGCACTCAGACTCTCCCCTTGTGGTTGGAAGCGGACGTTGTCCGACCTGGGCCTGACGCAGATACCAGCTTCTGTCCCGAAGCACGTTGCTCTCCACAGTCCCCGCGAGATGAAAAACGTACTGGATTTGCGGAGCGTTCCACGCCCCGACTATTAGTCGGGAGGGACGCAAGTGGTAGTAGTTGTTCATGATTTTAATGATCGATCGGGCCATCCTACAGATCGACAGTCTCGGTGCCGTCTAGTAAGATTACCAGCATGCTATGATTGTGAACTGGCTGTGTCCAAGAGCTT
>Ga0247776_10000393_pt1 | contig 10596 bp, 7 predicted proteins | sample UWRJL199509C5_FD_179912 | JGI IMG/M metagenome (GOLD analysis project Ga0247776, IMG submission 179912) | Plant litter microbial communities from Arlington Agricultural Research Station in Wisconsin, United States - UWRJ-L199-509C-5 | ecosystem: Environmental > Terrestrial > Plant litter >...
GCGGTACCGGCGGTAACCTGGAAACCGCAGGCAACAGCGGTACCGGCGGCAACCTGGAAACCGCGGGCAACAGCGGTACCGGCGGCAACCTGGAAACCGCGGGCGGCGGCGGCGCGGCCGGCGGCGGCACGGCAGGTCTGTAAGCGGTTCAGGCGTGCACGAAGACGATCGTGCCCTTCAACGGCAAAAGCCGGGCGTGCCAGCTTCGCGGCACTTCCGGTTCAGTGAAGAAGAACAGACGGCGAGCGTCCTCGGGTGCCAAGTTGATGCAGCCGTGGCTCTTGGGCACTCCAAAGCGGTCGTGCCAGTACGCGCCGTGCAAGGCGTAGCCATCCTCGAAGTACTGCACGTACGGCACGTCTCGTAGCTCGAACTCCTCGCCCACTTCGTCCGACGCCATGGTGGTCGACAGGTGCTTCGTGTGGATGCGAAAGATGCCGCGCTTGGTGGCGGTCGTATGCTCCGGATCGCCGAGCCCTGCTTCACCGCTCGAGATCAACGTCGCGTACACCGGCTTTTCGCCGTCGTAGGCCACCAAGGTTTGCTTGGTGACGTTGATATCCAGCCATTTTTCGCCGTTTTTACCCCAAGCCGGCATGCGCTTGGCGGGATCGATGCGCGAGGCGTCCTGATCACTCAGCCACTTCCCGCCGTCGACCTCGAAGTGCAATCGGCCGTGGAAGAATTGTTGCTTGCCGGTGAGGTGAACCGCGGCGCGGTATTCGGCGGCTTCCGCCTCGCGGAATTTACGAGCTCGCTTGTCGTACTCCCAATACTTGGCGTCGGGTGAACGCACGAACGCGAACGGCAGCATGATCTCTTTGCCGATCTCGACCCCATGGAAGCTAGAGCCTTGGATCGGGCGGAGCCGGTCGATCGGCACCAGGGTCAAGTCGCTCGTCACTCCGTAGCGTCGACCCGCGCTCAGAAAAGTCTCCAGCAGAGAGTAGCCAACCTTCGGCTTCATGCGCTCGACCACGGGCGCTTGCGTGGCACTTCGGCCGGCGAGCTCGAGATAGGGGGGCAGCGGATCGCTGCTTTGCGCCGCCCACGCCTGAGCCGCCGAAACGCCCGGAGCCGCGGCAGCGAGCCAAACTTGTGGTGCGTAACCCGCGCCGATTTCGCCGTCCGCGGCGAGCCAAGCGCCCATGCGCTCGGCCAGATCTGGCTCCGCTTGCGCGAGCTCGGCCGCGCTCGGCACGCGGCCATAAATGGGTCCGGGCTTGCGAACAGTGCCGTAGATGTATGGCAAGCGTCGCGAGAGGTCCGGGCGCGTGCCCTGCGTGGCAATCACCGCCGGATCGCGCGCATCGAGCGTCGCCGTTGGCCCCGCACAAACGAAGCCCTCGGGTTCGACACGGTACCAGCCGCCCGGGCAACCGTCGAAACCAGCTGGCTTGGCCGTTGTTTGAGACGAAGCGCCGGCACGCAGGTAACCCAGCTTGAGCGCCGCGGCAGACGGCGTGGCAAACACCCACGCGCGCAAGCCTTTGGCGAACAAGCGCGTGGCTGCTGGAGGAGTCGCGGCGGGCGATGTGGGGATGTCGTGCAGCACTCCGTCGAGCGAAACACTGGGCGCGGGCGGCCGTGCGGCAGCCGAGCTCGCCGCGCCCGGCGAGCTCGCCGCGCTTGCCGGCGCGTTCGGCGTCACGCGAGTGAGCGCGGGCGCTGCGCCCTCCGGATCACGGTGGCAACCGGCCGCCAGCAGCAGCGCGATCAAGCTGGCCTTTGACATCTCCAGCAGCCAGATCGCACGAAGCACGCGCCTTCGGCCACTTATCGGCAAAGGGGGCGCGACCAGCGGAGAAAAATAAAAAGGGCAGCAGCCCGGGCGGAGGGGGGGGACACCTCGGGCTGCTGCCGAATCTCAGCTATTGCATGCGCTATACCGCGCCAGACACACGTAAAATCAATAGCTTATGATTCAGAGCGGTGGCGGGTGATTGCAAGGTTGAAATAAACATTTCGAAATAGAAATGTGCGCCCACGGCAACCGGCATTACGGTCTCAAGGGCGAAATGCTCGCCCCATTTGGGGTGGTTTCTCTACTGTGCGACGCACGATGCCGGCCCCGAACCCGGCACACGGAGCCTCCCAGTGTTACGACCATCCTCGCCCGACAGCCGCTTCTCGTTTGCTCACCGCGCAGGCTCCTTGATGAACAACGCGCGCTGCGCTTGGACGCTCGCTGCCTGTGGTTTGGCCGTGCTGGCTTGCAACTCCAAGCCTGAGCAGCCAGCCCCGACCCCAGCTAGCTCAGCGATTGGCGCGACCGCACCGCCGCGCGCCAGCGCGAACACCGCGCCCAGTGCTACGGCGAGCGACGTTCGCGCGCCCGTGGCCGACGCGGCGCAAGAGCCGCGTAACGTGTTGCTGCTGACAATCGACAGCCTGCGCGCCGACATGCCCTGGACCGGCTATCCGCGAGCGATCGCGCCGAACCTGACCAAGCTCGCCGAGAACAGTGTGGTGTACAACAACGCTTACGCGCTCTCGAGCTACACCGCCAAGAGCGTCGCTGGCTTTCTCACCAGTCGCTATCCGTCGACCTTGTATCGCAGCGGATTCTTCTTTGCCTCTTACCCCAAGTCCGACTTGTTCTTGGCAGAGGTCTTGAAACAGCACGGCATCCTGACCACCGCCTGGCACGGCCACGGCTACTTTCGCAGCGCGGGTCTCGAACAAGGCTTCGATACTTGGCAGCTGGTCCCGGGCGTCGAGTTCAATCCCGAGACCGACGAAGGGATCACCAGTCAAGCGATGACCGAGCTCGGGATGAAGCTCTTGAAAAAGCCGGAGAACACCGGCAAGCAGTTCTTCGCGTGGGCGCATTACATGGACCCGCACGATCAATACAACAAGCACCCCGAGGCTTCGCCGGAGTTCGGCAACAAGAACCGTGATCGCTACGACAACGAAGTCTTTTACACCGACCTGTGGCTCGGCAAATTACTGGTGTGGGCGCGAGAGCAGCAGTGGTGGAAGAACACCGTGTTGATCATCAGCGCCGATCACGGCGAAGCCTTCGGCGAGCACGGATTTTACAAGCACGCATTCGAGATCTGGGACGTGCTGACGCGGGTCCCGCTCATGATCTCGGGGCCCGGAATCACGCCGCGCCGGGTCGACGAGCGCCGCTCGCATCTCGATCTCGCACCCACGATTTTGGACCTGATGGGCCTTCCGCCCGAACCGCAGTTCATGGGTAAGAGCATGCTGCCCGAGCTCCACGGCGCGGCTCCGGAAAATCGCGAACCGATCCTGAGCGAGCTCACCGAGGATTCGCACAATCCGCTGCGGCGCGCGTTCATCTTGGGTGATTACAAACTGCTCGTGCTCGATGGGCGAAAGTACCAGCTCTATAACCTGAGCAAAGATCCCGGCGAGTTGGTCGACTTGGCGGACACCGAATCGGCCAAGCTATCGGAGCTCAAGCGCGCCTACAACCAACTGTACGAGACGCTACCGATGATCGAGCCGTACGGCGGCGCGACACTCAAAGGCGGCGCTACCGCGCGCGGCCCCCTCGGCCCACCTGCAGCGGGCAAATGAGCCGCTTGCGTCTACGGCTTCGGCGCCGCTGACGGAGCAGGCTTCGCAGGCGGTGCCTTTGCCGGCGGCGCCTTCTTCCCGGGCGCCGCCGGCGCGGCGCTGGGTGCGCTCGGCGGTTTGCCCGAAGCGTCGGGTTTGCCCGAGGCGTCCGGCTTGCTCGGCGGAGGAGCTTCACGGCACCTTTGGGCGCAAGCTTCGGATGCTTTCTTACATTCCTCGACGCACGAGACCACTTGGTCGCAAGCCAAGTCGCAATCGGTCTCGATGGTTTGGCAGCGCGTGTCGCACTCCTGGACGCCAAGCGGTCGAGCGTGCTCAGCCGAGCTCACTTCACCGAACAGCGGCGCCCCCGCAAGCCACAGCCCGCCGCAGAGACCGAACCAGCGTAGCGCGTGCAGCATACCTCAGTGGCTCAACGGCCGCGCTTGCGGCCGCTGAAGCCCCCGAAGTAATCCGCAGTAACTTCGGCTATTTGACCAGCGAGGCCGAATCTTGATCGACCTGCTCGGCGGAGCTCGTGATGACGCGCGCAAACCAGCGCCCGTAGTCGCTCTTGGCCAGGTACTCGCTGCCCTTGTCGCCGGGCAGTTTGTAAAGGTCCAGGCTACCGAGTGGTTTCGAACCAGCGAAGTAGTCGACGTGCACCACTAGGCTCCCGGGGCCAGGCGCGGCACTCGGTTTTTCGACCCAATCTTGTACGTGTAGACGACCGAGCTTGGACATCCAGTTGCCGGCGGTTTCGTCCAGCTTGGTGGGCGTGGCGCTATCGGCCCAGCCTTCCTTCTTGTCCAGCACGCGCGAAAGATCTCGCGACTTTCCTGCCCTGCTGACCTTGACCCGTGTCGCCTCTTCCGGCTTGAACGATTGCAGATCGCGCTCGGCCAAACGCGAGTCGGCGTACAGCAGGTTCTGCACGATATCGCCCGAGATCGCGAACACGTCGCCGCTGGCTGCCTTGGCGTAGCGTTCGGTGCCGCCGGGAGTGGCGCCGCCGATCAGCAAGGACTGGGGCTTGCCGCCGACGTTCAGCTTCAGCGTGCCTTCGGGTTTATCGAAGCCGAACTCTTCGGCGCGCGTGCCTTCGATCTTACCCACCGCGCGCAGTGCGCGCAGCGGCGCGAGCGTCTTCACGAAATCATCCGCGGCTTTCACGCCCACGAAACGGGAGGTCACGTGCTTGGCTGGAGGAGGCGACTCGCTGACGGGCGAACCGCCCGCACCGCCCGCACCGCCGTGTGGTGGAGTCGGAACGTTGGCTGGTTCGTCCTTGTCGAGCGTACCGACATACCAACGACCGAGAGCGTCTTTTTTTGGCTCGATACGCAGCTTGCGCGTGCTCGATTCGAAGCTCAGCGCGGTCACCGATTCCGGATCGCCCGGCCAGACCTCGACCTCGGTCGGCTTCGTGCTCAGTTGCGCGTCGTCGTCGCGCGTCCAGACGCACAGGGCCAGCACGGCCGAGACGCCGAGCAAGCCGAGATGCAGAATTTGACCTTTCAAGAGTGTCATCGCTTGGCTCCGGGGGCTCGGCGCGAGCGGCGGCTGATCACTACCCCGGCGGCCAAAACCAGGCATGGCGCGCCGAAGATGGTCGCGTAGAACCAACTCAGATCCTGTTGCTTCGTGGTCTCGATGCGCACGTCTTCTTCACTCGTTTCGGCGCCGGCGAAGCTCGCCTCGCCCACCAGCCAGCGCACGGCATCGGCCATGAAAACTTGGTTGCCGCGCACGTTGCTCATCACCAGATCGCCGAAGGCATCGCTGTCCGCCACCACGAACGCGCGCATCTCCTTGCTTTCGGGCTTCTTGTCGCCAGGCTTCTTGTCTTTGTCTTTGTCCTTGGCCGGGGGCTGAGCGGCAGCGCCCAAAAGCGGACGCGAAATTGCCGCGGCGAGGTTGAAGCTGCCGGTTTTTTCGCTGTCCTTGTCTTGGACGTAGTTTTTGTTGCGGTCTGGGAAGCTGCCGGTGGGGGCGCGTACGGCGAAGTCAATCTTCGCGCTGGCATTGCTGGCTCGCTCGAGGCTGCCCGCGCCGAAGAACACGACTGCTGCGGCAGACGAATTGCGGCTCAAGGTCGACACCGAGGCGTGCGACGAGAAGTTGTTGCTGATCAAGCGCGCCTGATCGGAATTGTTGAACGAAAGCCGCACGTGCGCGTGATCGTTCGCCAGCACCGTCGGGGTGTAGGTCAGCTGCGCGAGGTTCGCTAGCGCGGCCATCCACGCGGGCGCCAATTCGGCGGGCACGGCCACGGCGCTCGGGGAGTCTGCAGCGGCGCCCTTCTTGGCGCCCGCGCTGGCAGTTGCTGCGGGAGGCGCGGGGGGAACGGCGCTCTCCGCGGGGGTTCGCGTTTCTCCGGCAGTCGGCGTGGTAATCTGCGCGGTATTCGCGTCGGGTTCGAAGGCGATGAACAGGTGCCCGCCGCGATCGGCGTAGCGCTGGAGCGCGCTGATCTCCTCCGCGGCGAATGGCTCGCTCGGACCGAGCACCAGCACGACGTCAGCGTCGTCTGGGACCTCGCTGCCGGAGCCCTGCGCGAGGCCCAAGTCTTTCAAGGTCAGGTTCTGCTTTTGCAGCAACGCACGCGCGATGCTCGCGGAGCGTGCTGGATCGTCTTTGCCCTTGCCAGAATCGTTCAATTCGCCGTGGCCGACCGTCATGTAGGCGGTCAGGCGCGCGCGCGCGAGCTTGAGCAGTTGCTCTTTGACGTCCTTGTCTAGGGTCTTCAGCTTGGGTCGTGCGGCTTCGATGTCCGTGCCCAGGTTGACGGTGTAATTGACCGAGCCCTTCGAAAACACGATCACGCCGTCTTGCGTCGCCCGCAGCTCTTTGGCGAGCTTGGGGGAGAGCAGCCGATCGGTGACCTGCACCTGTAACTTGGGCAGGCCGGTGCCAAGCTCACGCAAGTAACCCGAGACCTCGTTCCGTACTTCATTCACATCCGGAAAGAAGGCGACCACTTTGACTGGCTCGGCCAGGCTGGCCGCGACTTTGCGTGTCGAGTCACTCGGGCGTGAGGTCTTGAAGTACGAGTAGTCGGCCTTCCAAGGCACGCCGCCAGCGGCGTACACGAGCAACGAGCCATAGATCGCGGCTACGACCAGGGTCAGGCCGGCGCTGGCGGCTGCGCGAACGCGCCGGCTCTCCGGACGCTCCGCGCGGCGCATGGGCCAGAGCGCGGTTTCCGCGAACAGCATCGGCATCAGGCTGACGGCGCTGAGCGCGATCCAGAGCACGCGTAGCACGCCGAGCAGATGCTCTTTCTTCGTCACCGCCATGCTGGCGAGCCCGAGCTTTTCGACCCCGGCGTCAGTGGTCGCGAAGTAAATTGCCAGCGCCACCAGGCCGGTCACCGAAAGCACCGAAAGCAGCGACTCGATCGACCTGCGTTCGCCGCCGGTCTTGAAGCGCGGCGAGAAGCGCAGCGCGCTGGCCACGATCACGCCCAGCACCCCCAGCGCCGTCACCGCGCCGGCGCCCTTTTCCAGGCCCGAGAGCACGCGTTCGCCCAGGAATACCAGGCACATTCCCGCTGCGTACAGCGGGAACACCCAACCCGGAGCTGCGCGCCCCGCGTCGGCCGACTTTTCGGAGGGTTCCTTCAGCGCCATCGGCGGGCCTCCAGCACTTTGGTCGCAGAGAGTAAGAAGAAATACGTGACCATCAGGTAATACGCGACGCGATCGAACGACAGCGTCCCGACCATGAAGGGGCGATAGTTTTCGTGGTGCAACGCTAGCCCCGAGAAGAACGTATTGAAGGGCGGGTTTACCGCGCGGGCGACGACCCAGAGCAGGATCATCGACGCCACCATGGCCGCGCCGATGATCACCGCGACCACCTGCGAACGAGCGAGTGACGAAGCGAACAGGCCAATCGCGGTCACCGCCGCACCCAACAAAATCAGCCCCAGATAGCCGACCAAGATGTGCCCGACGCTGACCTTGCCCCGGATGTACACCATCAGCGGCATGTACGCCGTCAGCAGGTTCATCAGCGTGAGCACGCCGAACGAGGAGACGAACTTGCCAAGCACGATGTCTCGGTCGCGGATCGGCGCGGTGTTGAGCAGCGTGATCGTTCCAGCCTGTCGCTCTTCGGCCAACAGCCGCATCGACAGCAAAAGTCCGGCGACCATCGTCGCTGCTGACGAATCGTAGAAGAACTGCGTCAGGAGCTGAGCCGACAGCCGCTTGGTGTCCAGGCTCGCGAAGTAAAACAAGATGCCGTCGACCAGCAGCGCTGCCGCGATGATCGCCGAGCCGAGCGGCGAGCGCAGGTAGGCGTACAGCTCGCGTCGAGCGATGATCAAGGCGCGCATCAGGAAGGCTCCTTGCTCGGCGCGGGCGGCACGGAGCCCAAGTCAGCCTCGGCCTGCCGCTTTTTGCGGCGTTTCCGGCCGGGTTGCTCGGAGCCTTCGCCGAGCAGCTCCAAGAACATGCTCTCCAGCTCCTTTTCGCGAGCCAGCTGCAAGATTCCGAGGCCTGCTTGGACCAAGCTCTTGCCGACTTCTTCACGGACGTCAGCGCTGACGGCGACCCGCAACGAGGCGATCCCATCCCCGGTTTCGCCCCCTTCGAGCGCTTCGATTTCGCGCACGCCCGTCAGGCCAGACAAGGCGGCGCGCGCCTTGTCTGCGGTCGCCTCCGCCGAACTGCCGGCGGCACGCACCGTGAGCGCGATGCGCATGCCTTGCTTGAGCGTCGCGCTGAGCTCGGTCTCGGTGCCAGACCAGGCAATCCGGCCGTCGTCGATGACCAGGATGCGATCACAGGTCTCGCTGATTTCGGTCAGGATGTGGCTCGAGACCACCACCGTGTGCGCCCCGCGCAGGCCACGGACGAGCTCGCGCATTTCCATGATCTGTACCGGATCCAAGCCGGAGATGGGTTCGTCCAAAACGACTAGCTCGGGCCCGTGCACGATCGCTTGGGCGATCCCCACGCGCTGCTTGAAGCCATGCGACAAGGAGCCAATCAGCTGGTTTGCGACGTCGCCGATTTCAGTCAGCTCCTCGACGTCCGCCACGCGCTTCTTGACCTGGTTGGTCGGCACGTTGCGCAGGCGCGCGGCGTACGAGAGGTACTCGCGCACGGTCATGTCGTCGTACAACGGAGGGCGATCGGGCAGATAGCCGACCTTGGCTCGCACCTCGTCCGGTCGCTCCACGACATCGAAGCCAGCGACGCGCACGCTGCCACTGGTGGGGAGCAGGTCACAGGCCAAAACCCGCAACGTGGTGGTCTTGCCAGCTCCGTTCAGACCGAGCAAGCCGACCACCTCACCCTGCGCGATGCGCGTGGAGAGCGGGCCGATCGCGCGGCGATCGCCGTAGTACTTGTAAAGTTCCTGGATCTCGATCACGTGATTACCGAAGATGCTATCGGACGGCCCCACCGGCCAAACCGTGGACCGCCGTTACCACACTCTGCCGCCGCCTGGGACCCAGGAGCCTTGTAAGTTATTCCCCCGATCGCCAAAGTGCCGACAGAAATCGAATCACAGCCCCTCAGTGAAGCCCATGGTGCCGACGGCGCACGGCTACATCGTCCGATCTCGACCGCTTCGGTGGCTCTCCTCTCGGCCACTGAGCTGGCCCGTCGCGTCCGGGCGGCAGGCCAAGAGCTGGGCTTCGTGCGCGTGGGGTTTGCGGCGGTCGATCCGCTCGAGCTCGGCGCCGAACGTCTGTCGGTCTGGCTGCGGGCTGGGCGGCACGCGGACATGGGCTACCTGCTCGACGGACCGCGTCACGAACCGCTGCAGCTGCTGTCTGAAGCCAAGACCCTGATCGCCGTGGCCCTCGCTTACCCGGCGCAGGTGAGCGTCGGCCTCGTGCCGCTCCGGCGCGCCGAAGACGGACCGCCTCTGACTGGGATCGTCGCTCGTTACGCGCGCGGCGAGGACTACCACGACGTGATGCGCAAGAAGCTGCGCCGCTTAGCGGACGCGGTGGCCAATCTGCTCGGTCGTCCGGTGCTCGCACGCCACTGCGTGGACACCGCGCCGTTGCTCGAGCGCGCCGCGGCCGAACGCGCTGGGCTCGGCTTCGCCGCCAAGTCGACGATGACGATCATTCCGGGTGTCGGAAGCTACGTGATGCTCGGCGAGCTGTTGATCGACGCCGAGATTGCGGCAGACCAAGCGATGGCTCCGCGTTGTGGCACATGCCGGCTGTGTTTGGACGCTTGCCCCACGGGCGCGATCGTGGACGCGCACGTGGTCGACGCCAGGCGCTGCATCTCCTACCTGACAATCGAGTCCAGTGGGCCGATCCCCCGTGATTTGCGGCCTTTGATCGGCGCACGCGTGTTCGGCTGCGACGTCTGCCAAGACGTCTGTCCGTTCAACGCCAGCGCCGAGGCCAAGCCCTCGGCACCCGAGTTCGCCCCGCGCTCGAGCCTTTCAGCGCCGGATTTGATCGGGCTGCTCGAGCTCGGATCGGCGCGCTACCGTCAGCTGGTCAAGGGTACGGCCTTGCGCCGCACGCATCGCGCGCAACTGGCGCGCAACGCCGCGATCGCGCTCGGCAACAGCAAGGATGTGCGCGCGGTGATCCCGCTCGCACGCGCCGTCGCCGCGCACACGAGCGGCTTGGTGCGCGGGCACGCAGCGTGGGCTCTGGGCGAAATCGGCGCGGCCGCGCGTGAGCATGCGCAGCAAGTGCTGACCTGCGCGAGTGAGCACGACCCCGACGCTTTCGTTCGTGAAGAAGCCGCGCTCGCGCTGGTGCGGCTGAGCGTGAGCTGAGCGCGGCGGCTCAGTGCTTACCGTTCTCTGCTGCCGCCTCTGCTACCGCACGCGCGCGTTGTTGCTTGGTGTCGCGCACGTCGAAATCATCCTTGGAACGCGGGAAAATCGGGCTCTGGTAGATTTGGCGCAGCAGCTCGAGCGTGAGCTTCGGATGCGCATCGGCTAAGTTTTTTTGGTCCGGATCGGCCGAGCCCAGATCATAGAGCTCGGGCAACGCGGCTTCGAGCGAAAGCACGAGCTTCCAATCCCGTACGGGATCGACCACGCCGACCCGTACCAGAACGTCCTTGGCCG
>Ga0247776_10000394_pt1 | contig 10593 bp, 5 predicted proteins | sample UWRJL199509C5_FD_179912 | JGI IMG/M metagenome (GOLD analysis project Ga0247776, IMG submission 179912) | Plant litter microbial communities from Arlington Agricultural Research Station in Wisconsin, United States - UWRJ-L199-509C-5 | ecosystem: Environmental > Terrestrial > Plant litter >...
TTATAAGCGACTCATGAGCGGTTTTCCAGCAGTTTCTCAGCATAGAATTGGGCATCTCCGTGGTATCTAGGGCTATAAGGAGGCGGCCTTTGGCCGCCTCTGGGAATGGAGAAGGCCAGAATTCAAGGTGTATTCTACTCTACTGCTACTAGCGAGCGAATCTTGAGCATCTTGCGGTGATTCTTCACTCTGGTGAAACCCCCTTGACAACGACCAATCCGTTCTCCTCAGTCATCTATGCAAGTGTCAGCTTATATAAGCAATTGGAGCCATTCGCGGAAGTAGCCGGCTTGGCAATAGGGGACCCTGTAGGCCAGAGCTTCTCTTCCACAGAACAACAACAATACACAACCATCACCACAATTGGCCATGAGTGCTAGATTCTGACAGCAGGCACGTACTAGATTCTCCCTGAGACTCTAATATAAGATGATCTCATGATCCCATGATCAAGCGCTACCAAGCTCGATTACCAGAACCGGCCGATACCTATCCGACTAGAATCCCCCACCTTGATATGTTTTTTGCTCCTTTTCTTTTGTCTTCCCTGTATTTGTTTTCCTGTCTTCTTCCTCTCGACCCGTAGCCTCCACATTACCAGCGCGAATCAACATCACACTTCTTGCCGGACCAGTCTCGCCACAGGTTGACGGCCTCTTGGTGATAATCCATGTAGTCCTTCTTGCCAAGCTCGTTGTCACGGACGGAAATATGGGCGGTGAAAGGGTGGCCGTCAAGGTCCCAGCGCTCCCAACATTTGAGGTCTTGGAGAGGGCCCCGTTCCCTCCAGAATTCGCCTTGGGTCAACTGGATGCCCTTCTTTGCACACAAGCAAATACTTGTCAATGCTCAAAAGACCCTAAGCATAATTTCCATCGTGGCCGGTATGCATGTACTTACGGGCCAGGGCATCGCACCACGCCTTCAGCATCTCCCCGTCGGTGTTCCATCCAGTCTTATCCAATCCAGCCCCGGGTGCGGGGCCCTTGGCCGTAGCTGTGACCTCCCAGCGTCGATAGCCCCCCTCGGTCCATTCGGTGGTGTAGTGGGCGTGGAGCGCGCATGGTGCGTCCTGGCGAACTGCCAAGCCATCAGAGGAAGACGCGGCCTCGATGTCGGACCGCCTCGATGTCGGACCGCCCACGGGCTTCCGGCATGATGATAGCGCTGGCCATGGCAATCGAGAAAGCCAAGGCCTGAAGGATAGCGATGATGGTGAACTTCATCTTGGTCGTGAGGGTGTATGAAAGAGTTGTTGTTGTATTTGGGACTTGAAGGTGCCACTGAAGTGATTGAGGTTGGAGGGTATCGACTGCTGTTGAAGTGGAAGATGATTGTCTGTCGAGGAAGATGTGGGGATCTGGGGGGGTTTAAATACCTGAAGTAGGCAATTAGAGGTAGGCATGCGATCTCACCAAGTCATACCCGCGACTCAACGCAGTCACTGCAACTATCAAGCCCTTCCATGTCAGCAGATGAGCCGCTCCGAGTCAGCCTCATTGTCCACGAATGTCACGGTGTTGAAGCGCGTGACATACTATATTGTTATCATCCCAGCTTCAACTTCACCCAGCAGATCAATTTCAGCATCATGACTCCCAACAAAACTTGACGCAACGTTGGGAGCCCCTCGCGGGCGGCTGATTAGGTCTGGGCTGTGCGCATTCGATTCTCTCGTCCCAAATAATTACAATATAATCGCACCGCACATGGATCCCTCAATACCCAAGGTAGACTGTGAATCGGTCCTCAGCAGCCTCCCGTTCTTGTTATTGACAGCGTCCTGCATCATTTGGTCAAAATCAGGGCTCTGATTCCCAGACAAAAACTTATTTATACACACCATACTCTGCGTGTTGTTGGAACATGACTAAAATTTTCTGCGCAGAACGTATGCGTGACTGCAGGCGTTAGCAACCCTCAAACAGAACGCCACACTCATCATCACGATCACAAGCCCCGTTGCAACATCGTTCTGCACCATAATTCCTAGCCCGAGAGGAAGGTGCACCCTGTCTCGAAACAATGGGGAGCAGGGCTAGATGTAGGTTAGACGTTGGAAAGAGAAACCCAATAGGCCACACCCACGATAAACTGGGCCAGAGGCACATTTCACTACGAGAACATTTGTTTGTATTTTTTTTATTGTGTATCAAGAATTCATCTACTTTAGGCCCTCTAGCCCATGTTAGATCCCGCCTGCGGATCCAATGCGAATGCCAAGCCACGATGAAGGAGTAGATGGCGGAACCAGCTGGCATCCAATCGGAATCCCCCTATTTTTTTGGGTGTGTTTTATCTTCCTGTCTTCGCTTCACCCTCCTATCCAGCCATGACTAAGATTACCACTTGGAATCAACGTCACACTGCTTCTGCGTCCAGTCTCGCCACAAATTCACGGCGGTTTGATGGAACTCGACGTAGAGCGACTTGCCATAGGTGGTGTCGAAGGTGCTGATATCGGACAGGTATGTGTGGTCATCTACCGCCCAGCATTGGTGGTTGGAAATGCCGGATGTCTTCAAATTGCCGAACCTTTCTACAAAGCGGGGCGTGCCGGTTAGGAGGGTACCGGGGAAATTTATCAGTAGACATCTACTTACCGTTCAGGGCATCCCACCAAACAATCAACATCCTCGTATCGGTGTCCCATCTAACTTTGGTGGCTGGGCCTTTGGCCGTAGCCTTGACTCTCCAGCGTCGGAGTCCAGCCTCGGTCCAGTCGGAATCGTAGTGGGCGTGGAGCGCGCAAGGAGCGCCTTGGCGGGCGACCAGGCCATCGGAGTGGACTGAGGTCTCGATATTGAATTGTCCGCCGTGAGCTTTCGGCATCGAAATAGCGCTTGCCATGGCCATCGGGATAGCCATGGCTTGGATGAGAGTGATCATAGTGAATTTCATCTTGAATGCAATAGTGGTTGATGTTTCTGCGGATTGTGGTTGAAGGGGAAGATTGTTGTTGGTCAAGGAGGAAGCTGGATGGGTTTAAATAGGCAGGCAGGAATGTTCATCGCCAGTTTACAGGAAGTAATTCACAGCCGCATGTGATCGCATTCACTTCAATTGTCAAGCTTTCCAGAACAGCAAGTGAGTCGTTCCGAGCCGTTTTTCATCCGAGTTGGCCGCTGTCCACGGATACCAGATTCCAAAAGCGCGTGATATATATCCATGTCACTTAATCTTTACTCAACAAATTAATTCACGCGAATGACTCGCAACACGAACACTATGTGGCACCTTGTCCGAAGTCCATCCAACAGAACACAATATCCAACCCAACTGATTCCCACAAAGCACGGACACCTTAGCAGACACAACTGCGCATTCTGGTGTTATCACATGGAAATTATGACCCTAATATCCTGCCTGAGGTAGGTATGATGAAAATTTTCAATCATGCGTCATTCGTGGCTGTCATGTAGGCCCCAGGTGGCCTTGATGGGGGGAAAGGATATCACATCGCCTTTTCGCATACAATAATACTTCGCCGACTGAATGATAGCTGGACTTTTTCAGCTAACGCAAGGGAAACTTAAGACATGTTCCATCAGGCCCCACCTGCAATGAAGGCGGCAGCTTCGCATGGCGCTTGAGCGCCACTGCTTCTTCTTAACTTCACGCAAACGCAAAATCTGACTCCCTGACGCCCTCAACTTTTCTATTTTCTGCCATATCATTCCATTCCAAGTATCGGCATCAGGAGAGTCCTACCAGATTGATTCACAGGCGTGCGCGACGCGTCTCCCTTGCACAGGCGGCCACGCAAAGTCGGAGGGGAAAAGATGGCCATAGGTTGCTGCAGGTCTTACAAAGGCATTCATATCAAGTCTCTCATCGACCTCCCCGATTCGTCCGTTTTATTAACATCAGGGGAAAATAGGACTGGTAGCGACGGAGACAGCAGTCGAGGATTTACGATATCAACCTCCGTAACTTATTCAATTTAAATTTTGCCTGCTTAACGTGCGTGATAAGCGAGTTAGCCGGATAAGCGAGTTGGCCACTTTCCGACGCGACGCGCCCCCTCTGTACAAAACAGGCTGGTTTCCTGCGACGAATCTGGGCACACGAAATTTCCTTTTTCGTCCGTCATCCTGAGCTGGGGTGAGCTGTGGCTGATTTGCCCTGAGCTTCCCCTGATTCTTCCCTGAGCTAGGGTGATCCCATTCGCCTCTGCAGCACAGCCTCAGAGGCCCCTTTTCAGTCACCCCGGCTAAAATTTCCTCTCAATGAAAGCAGACGACGCGTAATCTGTAAGGGTCGCTCCCAGGCAACAATTCCAGTTACGACCTACACGCGTACTGGGTGTGCGTATGACTCTGCCTGGAAGCCTTATTGTCAAAGCTGAGCACACCTATGCATACCAAAAACTCAAAACAAACCGAAAGGACCTAATCACACCCGTTTAAACCTACAGTATCACTATTCTATACCACAAAAGGATGTGGTACGGATAAAGTCGCTAACGATAACAGCAACGTCACCTGTCTGTGCTCTTATCTAGTTGATAAGTCATTCTCTACAATACTATTAGAGATATATAGGCTGTCTTTTGAATTTCGATTCCTGTTAGGGAGATGTTAGAGAATTTAGTGATGTAAACGATTAAGTTTGTGATAAAGTTTCCATCTTTATAGGATAGAATTCCCGACAGTTCTCCCACTTATTCTGCTGGTAGAAAATTTTGCAGCGTCTAACTCTTATTCCTCCGTATCCTGCACCGTTTCTACCGGCAGAATATAAGACCCAGTTCTCAGCCATAAGCCTATATTTCGTCCCCGCTACCGCAAGCTATGTACCTTTTCTGCCGGCAGAAATTTACCGCCAGTGTCAGCGACCTAGTTCTCAGCCACAAGCCCATATTTTATCCTCGTTACCGTGCGCTATATACCTTTTCTACCGGCAGAAATTTTACCACCTAATGTAAGTGACCCAGTTCTCGCCCTAAGCCCAGATCTTGTTTTTACTACCTTAGGCTTTCACAACTTCTCTAATTTGCGCCTGACCGATAATCCTAGCATTAAAAATTTATTACAGCGTTAAAGATAATCTCTCTTTTCATACACGAGGCTGTGTTTTGAGAACCATTAGATTTACTAAAAAGAACCTGTTACGGCCTGCTCCTGGTACACTGTGGTGACCAAGGTAAAGACAGATCGTAGTAGCGGTCAGGGTCCTAGACCGTGGCCAATTGCTACAAGGTGGATTGGGGGCAAGAAGACTGAACGAAGGCTAGCACAACTCTCAGGCAGTACACTGTCAAGCAGATCGTGGATCCAGAGGCCGAAGGCAGATAGATCCCAATGAGTTGATACTCAAGAACAATGTATTGCTAGTGTGAGGAACTAAGAGGTCCCTCACTTTATCACAGGAATGACGGTGGTATCTATACTACTGGGTTCCGCAAGTACTTTGTACCTTGCTCAGTGGTGCCTTGTGTGCTCAGCGACTGATCACTACTGAGCGTGGTGATTACCTTCCACCGCTTAGTGGTGATCAGCTGCCAAGACCACTAATTAAGGTGAGCACTCCGTGTTTGTCCACAGTGCCCATATTTTCCGTACTGTGACTCCTGCGGGGACACGTCGGTCCGTTCCGGCCACAAGGGTAGCCTGCAGGTCGTCACAATAAGGCTTAAGACCGTAAGACCTTATAACCTGTAACGTTAGTCCTAACGTCCTAGAGAAAAACCGTTAAGACCTTAAGACCACTCTTTACCACTTAATATAAATATTATTATTATACCTATAATGGGTAAAGGGCCTTTTTAATTCCTTACGCTAATAATAAAACTTATTTAGTATTATTACTGTTTAGTTCATTGTGACGACCCTGCAGGCCGTCACTTAGGCCAGAGCGGCCTGACGAATCCCCCGCAGAAGGAACAGTGTAAGGGGACGGTGTGTACCGTCCAGGCGCACTGGGCCAGGGGTGTAAAGACCCGAAGCCCCTACGACCAGTAAGAAAGCGCTTAGTAGTCTACAAGGACTGACAACATTAAGTACTATTTAACTAACTGCTTAGCTGTAACTGTATAGTGCACCATTAAGCATAACGGACTAAGTAAGGTACGAAATACCTCTTAATTAGTTAGTATAGATAGTTATAGTTATGCCTATAACTGTTATAAGGGACTTTAGTTCCTTACACTAATATTCAATTATTCATTTATGTCCTACTATTCAGACTCACATCTGTGTATTATAGTGATAATAACCTATAGTAACATTAAACCCCCGTTTAGGAGTGTTAGTTTAACAAACCGTCTTCGGAACGCTCCTTACCTGTTAGCGTCCTGCTATACATTTTATCTTAACCTATGCTAGTCCTTTTAAGGCCTGTGTTAAGTGCAGGTTATAATATGATATTAGCGTCACAGTTCTAAACGTTATTTATTAAATTCCCAGACACCACCTCCTTCTTACTAATATATCGACTTCTAGAAAAGGTAAGGAGCCTAAAGAGGCCTAGGCCTAGTTATAACTCCCCACTGTTAATAAGTTAGCTGCACGCCTTAAAGAGCTGAACCTTAACTAGTAAGGACTGGTTAAGGAACTTAATAAAACCTTCCCCAGAGATATTAAGAGCTGTATTAGTTTTATTAAAAAACTTTAAGCCTAACTTAACGTTATTAAACTGGATAATAATAACCTTAAGGGCTTATAAAAGAAATAAGTAAAGCTCCCCCTACTGTTATATTTTAAGGGAGACTTTACGTAATTAGAGTCTTAGATAGCTTAACTCCAGAGTTATATCACCTATTACGATAAGCAGTTTTTTAAAGAAAAAGGAAAGGTTAGGTTTATTAAAGCCCTATTAGATAAAGTGGCCGCTTATTAGTATAAACCCCACGTAAAGATAATTAACAACCTCTCTGTGGATAAAGTGTGAAAGGAAGCCCCTGAGACTTAGGCCCTTTTTAACGACTTTAATATTTTTATTAATTAACTCTGGACTAAGTTTAAAGAACTAGATGCCTTAAGACGGGCTAAATAGCGCCTTATAACCCTAAGATAAACGTCTTTAATCCTTAAGTTCTCTATACATTTTAAGCTAAAGGTAGTAAAAACTAAACTCGGCTAAGAGGCCTTAGTAATGTTGTTTTAAAGCGGTTTAAAGGAGCACGTTACTGGGGACCTGTATTAAGAAAACTGACTGGATTATCTTTAGGAGTTAGTTAAAATAGCCATTAAAGCTGATAACTGGTATTATAATCACCATTATTAGAGGAACTTTTAAAAGGAACGAACTCCTTATTAATTAAAAAAGGGAAATTAGTTAACTATTACAGGTTATTACCTTAAGTTAATGGATATTAGTATAGTGAACTGTTAGAATCGACTTAACTGTAATAAGCCTTAATGATAACAGTAGTAAAAGCAGCTTAAAGACCTGTCTTAGGTTTAATATTTTAACTATAATAAGAAAGGCTATATAGCACGGTAATGCCTATCGTTAAAGTAAGTTAGTTAGAAACTAGTTTTAGAAGGGGGAAAATATATTAAGTTTAGTTTAAGAGACGTCTACGTTAGGATAGTAAGTAACGAAGAAGATTATATATGGATAGATAAGTGTAATGTGGGAGATAAGGAAAAAGAAGACGAAGAACCTTAAGATGTGGTATACCTAGTCTTTAAAGGTGTTTTAGAAGAGTTAGCTTTAAAGGTGTAGGTTATTATAAATTAACTTTAAGGTGGAAACTTAGAATTATTAAAGGTGTAGGTTATAGAAGATTAACTTTAAGAAGAAATATTTTAGTTAACTGTTATAGGTTTTAAAAATCTCACCCTGTAAGCCTAGGAATTAAGGAAGTCTAGGAAGGACCTTAACTTAAACCTTATTAAAATAGTGGAGGGAGTTGAAGAGTTAGCTTTTTAAGCCATTTAGGTAGTGAAGTAGGTATTAGACAGTGAAAAAGAGTAAACTGAAAGAATTAAGTTGGAAAAATGGAAGTTTTTCTTAACTATACCCCTTAAAACTTTTAAACACTTTAAGCATATTAAGTGGATTAACACCCTTACCTCTTTAAAGGAAGGACAGCTTAGATAGTTACCCTGTATTAAAGTTAGTATACCTTAAACAGGTACCTTAAAGGTCCCTTAAGAAGGTATTAAATAAGCATATTAATAGAGGGTTTAAGAGCTGAAGGAAAAATATTAGGAACTGGTAAACGAAATAAAGGATTTATAAGTTAAAGGCTTTACTGTAATATCTAAGGATAAAGTAGTGGAGATTAAGTTATAACTTTATAATAGAATTTATTTTATTAACCAACTTAAACACTAACTTATTAAGGAAGGTTATTTTATAGAAGAATAAGCTAGGTTGTTATTACTTAAGTTTTAAGAAGAAGTTTAGGAGAAACAGCGTATATAAAGGTAAGTGGAAGAAGAAAAGGAATAAAGTATTACTTTACCCGCTTTATATTTAATAACTGTAACACCTGCAGTTAATATTAACCACCTTAATTATAAAGATATATTATGGATTAACTATATATATAATAATTACACCTTTAACTAGTATAGTGGACTTAAGGCCCTTTATGACCACTTCCCTAACGCTTAAAAATAGGATTATGTTATTATAAGAGTAGAGTTAGAACTAACCTATTATTAAGTTTTATACTCCCTAATAAGAGAGTCTAGTAGTAAGTGGAAGGTTACTGTAATTAACCAGGCCCCTACTATGTGTTAATAAGGAGGAGTACTTAATAACTGCCTAATTGTAACGTGCTTATTACATTTTAATAGAAAAGTTAGAGAATAGTAAAAGTGAGAAGATTATTAACAGATTTAAGAGTAAAAGGACATTACTGTAATCCAGTCTTGTAAAATGTATTATTGATTTATTAAAGACTTTAGAAATATTAAACTGTTTAAAATTAACTAGACGTTAAGATGTGAAAACTTAAGAAAAGTTAATCGTTAGGTTTATTAAAGCTACCTGTGTTTCTAGAAGGAGTTGGGAAAAGGTTACAGGCCCTTTAATAAGGCTAGAAACTAGTAGTTTACTAATTAATAAAAACCCTAAGATGAAGGAGAGGCATTTAAAGGTTAGGCTAGATAAGACTTTAAAGATAAATAATTATTATAATTTAGATGTTAAAAGAGTATAAATATTATTCTGTTAATGTTAACTTAATAGATAGAAAGGGGAAGCTGTTTAGGGTAAGAGTAGTGATTAATAATAGGAGTGTTTTTAACCTAGTATACTCCTTATTAGTTAACTGAAGGAAACTCCCTAATTAAGAGTATAAAAAGGCTATTCTTATTAGAAATGGAGAAGGAGGCTTATATTAATATAATAATGGTAAAGTTACCTATTATTTACTACTTTTAATTAAAGTGGATAAGGATAAATAATAAGTGGACTTTAATGTTATACCAGTTATAAAGTATAATATAATCTTAAGTTTACCCTAGCTGGAAAAGTATAACCTTATAATTAACTAGAGGAGTGGCCACCTCACCTTTAATAAGTCCCCTAATAATAATTATTATTTAGAGAAAGTTAAGAAGGTATTAAACTATTTTAAAGATATATAAAGTATTTAAATGTATGTTAAGCCTTTAAAACTAAGTATAATTTAAGTTAGGTTTATTAAAATAGTTAAAGGATTAGAGAGTTTACTATATTACTTAAATAATAATTTAAAAGGTGGAAAGAAGTAAGAAGCTGATTTACAGATAAGTGAAGAAGTTAACTTATTTAAAGTACTTATAGAATATAGGAAGTTTACCTTATTTTGAAAAAAGATACTATAATTACTGGATTACAGATTATAGGATTATAAAATTAAGTTAAAACCAAAAGTGAAACTTTACAGCTTCCAGCCTTATCACTTAAACCCTTAATAGGCTGAAGCCTTAAGGGAGTATATTAATAAAAACCTGAAGAACGGATTTATTGTGGAGTCCCAGTCCCTAACAGGGTATTTAATACTGTTTGTCTTAAGAAAGGGAGACGGTAAACTATATATAGTTATTAATTATTAAACGTTAAATAAGGATATAATTAAGAATTGCTAATTATTATTACTTATTACAGAAATGTGAGAATAGATTATTAAAGTAAATTAGTTTTTTAACCTTAACTTCCCTATAGGATTTAACTATATTAGAGTAAAGGAGGAGGATAAGTATAAAATGGCTTTTTAAACCCGTAACAGGTATTACTAGTATTAAGTTATACTAATAAGATTAATAAACACCCTTACAACCTTTTAAGGCCTTATTAACAGTGTTCTCCACCCCTTTTTTAATAAGTTTATCTTTATATATTTAGACGACATTTTAATTTATTCTGAAACTTTAAAAGAATATTAAAAACACATATGATAGGTCTTAACAGCTTTTAAAAAAGTAAAGTTAATAGTAAACTTAAAAAAGAGCCACTTTTATATTCAGGAATTAAACTATTTAAAGTTTAAAGTAACCCCTGGAAAGTTTAAAATGTAACTAGAGAAGATAAAGGCAGTTAGGGACTAGCTTACTCTAAAGAATTAAATTAAATTATAAGCTTTTATTAGTTTTACAAACTTTTATTAATATTTTATCAGGTACTTTATAAAAATTATAAAATTACTATATA
>Ga0247776_10000395_pt1 | contig 10585 bp, 6 predicted proteins | sample UWRJL199509C5_FD_179912 | JGI IMG/M metagenome (GOLD analysis project Ga0247776, IMG submission 179912) | Plant litter microbial communities from Arlington Agricultural Research Station in Wisconsin, United States - UWRJ-L199-509C-5 | ecosystem: Environmental > Terrestrial > Plant litter >...
ATTTAGAAGTATATTAAACCCTTAGAACCTAGCACGGTTTAGGTTAAGTTTACTAAGACGGTTAAAGGACTTAAAGGTCTATTATATTACCTAAATAACAATTTAGAAAGTGGAAAGAAGTTAGAAGCTGATTTACAGATAAGTGAAGAAGTTGATTTATCTAAGGTACTTGTAGAGTATAGGAAGTTTACCCTGTTTTGAAAAAAGATACTGTAATTATTAAATTACGGACTATAAGATTACGAAATTAAGCTAAAGCTGGGAGCGAAGCTCTGCAGTTTCTAGCCTTATTACTTAAACCCCTAGTAGGTTAAGGCCTTACGGGAGTATGTTAATAAGAACTTAAAAAACGGGTTTATTATAAAGTCCTAATCTTTAGTAGAATACTTAGTACTGTTTATCTTAAGGAAGGGAGATAGTAAGTTACATATAGTTATTAATTATTAAACGTTAAATAAAGATATAATTAAGAACTGTTACTTATTATTACTTATTATAGAAATGTAAGAATAGATTATTAAGGTAAACTGGTTCTCCAGTCTTAACTTCCTTATAGGATTTAACTACGTTAGAGTGAAGGAAGAGGACGAATATAAAACGGCCTTTCGAACTTATAATAGGTATTACTAGTACCGTGTTATACTAATAGGATTAATAAACGCCTTTACAACCTTCTAAAGCTTTATTAATAGTGTTCTTTACTCTTTCCTTAATAAGTTTGTCTTTATATATTTAAACGACGTTTTAATTTATTCTAAAACTTTAAAAGAATACTGAAAGCATATACGATAGGTTTTAACAGCTTTTAAAAAGGTAAAGCTAATAGTAAACTTAAAAAAGAGCTACTTCCACGTTTAAGAGTTAAACTACTTAAGGTTTAAAATAACCCTTAGAAAGCTTAAAATGTAACTAGAGAAGATAAAGGTAGTTAAGGATTAACTTATTTTAAAGAATTAAAAAGAGTTATAAGCTTTTATCAGCTTTATAAACTTTTATTAATGCTTTATCAGGTACTTTACGAAGATTGTAAAACTACTATACGAGCTTATAAGAGAGGGTAAACCGTTTAAGTAGACTAATAGATAGTAAAAGGCGTTTAAGGACCTTAAACATACCTTTATTACAGTATTAGTTTTAGCCCTCCCTAATTTCTTAAAGCCTTTCCGGGTTAAAATAGACTCCTTAGAATTCGTAATTAGCGGAGAACTTAGTTAAGTCTAAGACGATGGGAAACATTACTTAATTACCTTCTTATTAAAAGGAATTTATAGCTTAGCCTTACGATATTTAATTTATAATAAGGAACTGATAGTAATTATTTAGTGCTTTATTAAGTAAGTACTGTATTTAAGTGGTATGGAAGAATTAGTTTAGGTTTTTTCAGATTATAATAACCTTTAATACTTCCTAATAAAGGAACTTAGTTTACAGTAAGCACGATAGGTAGAGTTAATAGCTTTATTTTACTTTTAGATTTATTATATTAAAGGAAAAGATAATAAGTAAGCCGATACCTTTAGTTAGAGACAGGACTATAAGGATGCTAATCCGGTCCTGGCCCTTATAATTATATTTAACAAAGTTAAAAACAGTATACTGGAATATACGTTATAAGTGTTAGATAATTAAACGTTAAAATAAACTGTTAACGTTTATATAAACTTATAGATAAAGTATAATATTTATTAGTAATAATAGGACTTTTAAGTAAGAAGGTTAGTGGAAGGAACTTGTGAATATAAGTGCCCTTTAGGAGACTTCTTAAGGTACTTGTAAGACTGTAGTAAGGAGTGTTTAAAGTATCTAAATTACGATAAAACTGGTTATTAGCTAGAATAGTTATTAAAAGGTGTAGATAGCACATTTAAATTAAGAGTAAGGTTTTAATACTAAAAGAAACTGTATATTTATAACTTAGTTAAAAGAAAGAAGTATGTTTAATAAGTCTATAAGTCTTAACTTAGAGGATATATAAGTTAAGCTAAAACTCTTACGTAAGCTTAGTAAGTATACGCTTTCTTAAGAATAAAGAAGTTAGTTAAAAAGGTAGTTAATAACTGTAATATCTGTTATAAGAAGTAGAATTAGCGTTATAAGCTTTATAGACTTCTTAAACCACTCCCTATACTATAGGTGTTATAGAGCTCTATCTTACTTAACTTTATTATTAAAATTCTAAAGTTTAAGGACCCTGTTATAAGAGTCACTTATAACTAAATCCTTATAATGGTTAACAGATTAACAAAATAGGCTTACTTTCTGTTAACTTTAAAGGATATAACAGTAAAGTAACTTATTTATATCTTTAAGAAGGAGGTAGTTTTATAATACCTTTAGTTAGATAATATTATTACAGATTAAGATAAGCTAATTATGTTAAAGTTCTAGTAAGGACTGATATAAAGGATAAGTGTAAAGAGTAAGCTTTTAATAACATTCCACTTATAAATAGATAGTTAAATGGAGCGAGTTAATTAGATACTTATAACGTATCTCTAAGCCTACGTTAACCTTAAATAAGATAATTAGTTTAAGCTGTTACTAACAGTATAGATAGCTTATAATATAATACTAGTTAAGTTAATAGGTATGTTACTGTTCTTCACTAACTATAATAAGGAGTTTAAGCTCTGTTAAAGCCTACCTATTAGCACCCTTTAAGCTGCAGTCTATACAGATTAAATGTAAAAACTGTATAACTACTTATAAGCTAAACTTAAGTTTACACACGAATAAATAAAGAAATTTACTAATAAATACCAAATTAAGTAACTAATACTTAAGAAAAGACTTTATTATAACAGTAAATAAGTTAAGAGATTGACTTTTTAGGAAGGGAACTATATCTACCTTTTTTCATAAAACCTGCATTTAAAACGACTTAGTAAGAAACTTAACTTTAAAAGGTATGGACCGTTTTAAATTAAGAAAAAGGTCACTACTTTTAATTATAAATTAGATTTACTTATTAATATAAAGGTGCAGATTAAGGTTTTTCATATCTTACTTTTAAAACCTGCTTTAAAGGGAGTTCCTTTAGAAAAGAAGATCGAGATCGATACTAATAAGGATAAGTACGACGTTAAGGAAGTTATAAATTTATAAAAGGAAAAGAATATATTTAAATATCTTGTTAAGTAGTTAGATTATAACTCTAAAAGTAATTTATAAAAACTAGTTAAAAATCTTAAATACTTAGATCTAATTACAGAGTTCTACTGAAAAAATCCAGACTAATTAAAACTAACGATAAGAACTAAAAATAAGATAAGATCTAACATTTAAATTACTATACTGAAAAGTAAAACCACCGTAGGACTTAAAGCTTAAGAAGCAGTAGGAAACTCCTTAATAAGTATAAAAGGACATTTATTAAGGCCTTAACTAAGGTTAAAAGGACTTTAAACCTAATAAGGAGGCTAGACCTTTAGAGTCCCCAGCACGTTCCACATAAGAATAAGTACTGTTAAAAAAAAAAAGTTAGTAAAAAAGAAAACAAGTAGGTACGCTACCGTTATGTTAGAAAAAGCCGTTTTCGTTTATTAAAAGAAAAGAGTAACGAATTAAGTTAAGAAGAAGTCGCTAACTACAGTAACCCCTTAGAAAAGAAACTAAGCACCGGCTTTACTAAAAGGCTTCCCCAGTCGAACTCGGGAACTAGTATAGTTACTTCCTAAGCCTTATACTCCTCCTCCACTATAATGTTAAACTTATAGCTAAAAAGTTTATCTGCCCGTTACACTAATCCCTTCTATTAGTCCTTAAGGCGTAGAAGTTTAAAGGCTGTGTTATAGAGAAGAAGGGCAGTTTCACACTCCTTAACGTTAAGATGTTTCTTTTCGTCCAAAACCCTACGCAAAACAGATAGGTCGTTTCCGTAAACGTTATAAGATAAGTATACAGTCTTACTAACCACTACACAGTAACCACACGACTTACTCTTACTAGCTACCTTACAGTCTGGCAGGTTTAAATAGCAGTAATAACTGCACTTTACAGGTATAACAATCCTGAAAGTAAGAATAAACTTAGCGTTAGTAATGTGACGTTTAGTTAATAAAAGCGCTACGTTTCTCCTATTCTTAATTACCCAGTTAAACGGTATAATAACTAGCGAAAAAGGGAAGGAACGTATAAGTAATTCTTTATAAAAAAAGAACGTTAAAAAAGGAGAATCGTGTAACGACCTTACAGGCCGTCACTTAGGCTAGGGTAGCCTGATAAATCTCCTGTAAAAGGAACAGTGCAGAAAGGCAGTACATATGGTACTACATACTAGGCTAGGGGTGTAAAGACCTAAAGCCCCTATAACTAATTGTTAAGTAATCACTCTAATCTTACTAAAAGCACGGTAATCGCAGTAATTAAAGGTATTCTAATCACTGTAATCACTCCTCATGTTAAGTAAGTATAGTAATTAAGGTATAAAGTACCTTTTAACTAACTAATATAGATAATTATAATTATACCTATAACCACCGTAAGGGACTCTAGTTCCTCACACTAGTATTTAATTATTCATTTATATCCTACTGTTCAGACTCACCTTTATACATTATAATAACAACGACCTACAGTGACATTAAACCCCCCGTCTAAAAGTGCTAGCTTAACAAGCCGTCTTCGGAACGCCCCTTACCTGTTAACGTCCTGCCATACATTCTGTCTTAACCTGCGCCAGTCCTCTCAAGGCCTGTGTTAAGTGCAGGTCGTAATAATAGCAGGACGCTAAAATAAAGAAGCGATTTAAAAACGGTATATTAAGTAAAGTACTTTTAAGTAAAGTGTTTAATACTATTATAAGTTAAAATTATTATAAATATAAAATATAAGTTTAAGTAATAAAATATAACGTGCATGATAAGCGAGCGACGAAAATAAGCAAGCGACGAAATTTCCACACGACGCGACCCCTCTACCTTTAATCCTCAATTCTACCATAACAAGTGATGGCTACCCCCTCAAAACAAGCCCGGATGCTTTTAGCTCTCAAAGCAACTGAAAACAGCCAAGATCCCAATATCCTAGCCATATCCAAAGCATATAATGTTCTAGAAGCAACACTTCGCCACCGACGCGCCGGTCGGCCTTTAAGATGCGATATACCGGCCAACTCACGCAAGCTTACGGATTTGGAAGAGAAAACGATTATTTAGTACATAATTAAGCTATGTGCACGCGCATTCCACCCCTAGCTTTCTTACGTGGAAGATATGGCCAACCGATTGCTACGCGAACGCGACGCGCCCCCTGTCGGCGTACGATGGGCTCACAACTTCGTCAAGCGCCAGCCAGAACTTTGGACGCGTTTTACGCGTAAATACAACTACCAGAGGGCTAAATGCGAAGATCTAACAATTATTCGCGAGTGGTTTGCTCTTATGCATAACATTAAGGTCAAATACGGCATCCTTAACGACGATATCTACAATTTCGACAAGACTAGTTTTATAATGGGCATTATCATTGCCACCATGGTAGTTACTACCTCAGACGGCCGTAACAGGGCTAAACAGGCCCAGCCTGGCAATCGAGAGTGGGCTACAGTCATCCAAGGAGTGAATACTCTAGGCTGGGCCATCCCACCATTCATCATCTTGGCTGGGCAATACCACCTTGCCAACTGGTATGAAGAATGCAACCTCCCGGCCGACTGGCGTATCGCAACAACCGACAATGGCTGGACTACAAATGAGAAAGGCATGGATTAGATTCGTCACTTCGATTTCCACACAGCATCTTATACAAAGGGTACACACCAGTTATTAATCCTTAATAGCCACGAAAGCCACCACTCTGAAGAATTTGACAATTATTACAAAGAGCATAACATTATTACACTTTATATACCTCCACACTCTTCACACATACTCCAGCCCTTAAATATTAGTTATTTTAGGCCGTTAAAGAAGGTGTATAGCCGCCAAATTAAGCAGTTTATACAGATAAACATCACACATATCAGCAAGTTAGAGTTTCTTTATACATTCAGAGAGGCGTTTTTTACTTCAATCACAGAAAAGAACATCCATGGGGGTTTTACCGGAGCTGGCCTTATACCGTACGACCCGGAGAGGGTGATATCGAAGCTGGATGTACGCATTCGAACCCCAACACCCCCAACCTCAAGCCCAACCACAGCACTACCTTAGGTCTCCCAAACGCCACATAACCCTCAAGAGGCCACCTCACAGTCAGCATTTATTAAAACTCAAATTTCCAACCATCAGGATAGCTCTCCAACCTCAATGCTAACTGCTGTGGATCGATTAGCTAAAGGTACAATGGCTATAATACACAAGGTAGCTCTTCTCCGCACAGAGGTCTCTGCATTACAAAAGGCCAATAAGGGGCTTAGTAAGCGACAGAGAGCTAAAAAAACACGTATGCGGCTTGGAGGGTCACTTACTGTACAAGAGGCACAGGATTTACTAGACCAGAAGGCTGTGGGTGAGCAGTTAGCTCAGGAAACACGACAAAATGGTGGTAATGCAGGGGGGTCTCGTACGAAGATTCGGTGCTGTGGCGTGTGCGGCAAGCCTGGCCATAATGTACGCACGTGCAAGGAGGCTGCAGAATCGTCTAATTCATCTGTTTCTGATTCAGTTATTATTATTTCCTAGTGTTATGGTTGTGTAATTAAGGATAGTTGTGGTAGGGTGGTAGAAAATTCGTCGCTCGCTTGTTTTCGTCGCTCGCTTATCATATACGTTAAATAGTTTTCTAATAACTCAGGGCGTTTATTCAGGCCGACCGTATCGTTCTTTTTAGGCTCTGTGTGTAATATTACTATAGCCGTTTATATACATAGCGATGCGTTCTCTGGCACGTGCCACCGTCAAAAAGGGGCTGCGCTGCGCGGTTCTTTAAACTGTGCTTCTTTCATCAATCATCAATCTGATGATTTTTCACCACGAAAACCTCCCATTAAAAGCCCAGTAACATTCTGGCCCTTCGATTAAAGGAAGATAACTTAATCTACGGTCGCGTTTCCTTTATTATTCCATGCTAGGCTCCGTTCTATGCTAGGCACTGTCATATACTAGGTTTGTTCTATATTAGGTATATATCTGTTTTTCTACGTCAGTTACATTTATATCCCTCCGATTAAAGGACCAGTAGTCTGGGAGTCGGCCTTCCAAGCCAACTGCGACGTTCTGTAGGTATGGTTCTCTTTATGGTTTCTTCTCTGTTGCGTCACCGCACCAGTTCACTATATTAAGCTATCTAAAGGTAACTTATACTTATCAAATAAAGGGGTCCCTGGGCATCTAGTCAGCGGAGCTGACTGGATGCCTGGCACAGCCAGAGCGCCAGTGAGCCTCAGCCACTGTGGTGACGAAGCCGAATCCTACAGAATGGTCCATAAAGAAGGAGGTTCTGGCTGGAAGCCAGAACCACACAAGCAATTGAATCACACACGTTGTTTCCAAGAGTTCCAGCGCTTCTGACAATACTGTCTCTATTACCTTAAGTCTTTACTGTGGCAGAGGCGCTAGACTATAGAGGCTACCTGCCTTTATGGTCCGGGCCTTTATTAATAAAGGTAAGTCTTAACATAAAGGTAGAACTGATTAATTATAAGGGCTTTAAGTCTTTACACCCCTTACCTAATATACATCTTTATGTATACGGTTTACAGAGGTCTAGGATATCTTTAGGCTGCGCTGGCCCTAGTAACGACCTGTGGGGTTGTCACACTAGAACACTACCACCTCAGCTGTGTAAGTGCCCTAACAGTTAATTACAACGCTGTTTATCCAGCCCTCTTCTTTATTATCTTATAAAGTTACAGTTACTTAATACCTCTCTTCCTAGTTCATTTTACCTCTGTAATGTAATGCCTGTATTTGATAATGTAACAGAGCATATACAGTTCGAAGTTCTAATTAACCTGTAATTATAACAGTGATTTCTCAGGTAGGAAAGAGAAAACAGTAGTTATATGGTAAGGGAAAGCCACCGCTATATGCAGGGGCCCTAGTGTCCTAAAATTAGGTATAGGTTTCCTTACAACACACCGCTCCATTTATGGTCACGGCAAGTATAGCCGGGGCAAATTTCGGCTCAGGCGGGCCTCAGTGCGGCTCATCCCTAGCTCAGGATTTGGGACTAATACGGACTCGAACAGAAAAAATTGTCGGGTAAGACTATATAGGTAGACCATCAGGCGAATCGGAGTGCTGCTGGGGACGCTTGGTGTTCGCTCACCCACATCGCACTTGCATCTGCATGTGCCTACGGCAATCAAAAGGGGTATAACCAGCACCCTCTTTTAGTTTTAGCTTCCAACATATGGGGGTTCAAACTCCTGACTCCGATGGTCACATCCGAAGATGATCACGAGCTTTGATGGGGTTGGTGACGTGCTCAGCGGTGCGGGGCAACGTTGGTAATAGCACCCAGGCGATTTGAATCATTCCTGGTACCTACTGGAATGGCGTATCGCAGTTTGTAGGTAAGACCACTTTAGAAGCGTATCTCCCTCATCGGTGCCTTCAGTTTTGTCTACCTATACATAAACCTTACATCGCGACACACAAGCATCATCGACCTCCACCCGCCCGTTACTCACCTGGTATTAGTCATGGCATCAGGCAGAACCACGGATGGCCATCCTGATTCTCGCTTTGGGAGCGCTCGGTCAGTAGCTGTGATCGGTGCTGGTATCGGCGGGGTTTCGGCCGCGGCATACCTGCTGAAGGAGGGACTATCCGTCACAGTCTTTGAAAGATCAGGCGTCGTCGGTGGAATCTGGCATTTGACGAGCGCATTCCCAAGGACCCCTTGTATCCGAGCCAGGGGCCCTCGCTGGGAGATTTCAAAGTGTCCCAAAGAGGCGAGTTCGCGAGCCTACCTCTAACGCCTCCCCCCGAGCCTTTTATCGACGAGGATATCGACGCTGATCTTGAGGTTTCCTTTGCGCCGCCGGGGCCGTGCTACGCGGGCCTCAAGACCAACATACCCACGAATGTCCTGGTCAGCAGCTTGGGTCCTTGGCCCGAGGGAACGGAGCAGCTCATCAGCCAGGAGCTCGCCGAGAAATACATCCAGGGTCTGGCGACGGAGCACGGCGTTACTGCAGTCACGCAGTTCCATACCCGCGTGGATGAGGTCCGGACAACGACAACTCCCGACGGGGCAAAGTGGGAAGTGCGAACTGTCTCTCTCTCAAAAGAAAAAGAACACGGCAGTGCCGGACTCAAAGAACGTCTGTGGCACTTTGACTTGGTGGTCGTTGCCACCGGTCACTACAGCATGCCCCGGGTGCCGGATTTCCCGGGACTGAAGGAGTTGAAAGCCGCATTCCCCGAACGCATCATCCACTCCAAGCAGTATCGCCGGCCCCAACGCTTCCAGGGGCAGAATGTGCTGGTCATCGGCGCCGGTGTATCCTCGTCGGATATCTGCAGAGAGCTCGCCGGCGTTGCGAACAAGGTCTACCAGAGCGTGCGCGGGGGCATGTATGACACGCCGGCCCACCTGCTACCGAACAGTACGCTCCGTGTGAGTGAGATAGCAGAGTTCCGGCAGCTGAAGGGCGGCGCTATCGCGGGAGAACAGCAATTGGCCCCGGTTCAGCCAATCCCGGCACAGATCGTTCTCAGGGACGGTGTGGCCCTGGATGACATCCACCACGTGGTGCTTGCTACAGGGTACATCACCTCGTACCCCTTCCTTGCGCACCTGCACTCCGACGAGGCCAACCTCGACGAGGCCGGTGACGATGTACTCATTACCTCGGACGGCAACATGGTGCATAACCTCCACCGGGATATCTTCTACATCCCCGACCCAACACTCGCCTTCATCGGCGTGCCATATCATGCAGCGACCTTCACATTGTTCGGCTTCCAGGCCCAAGCGTTAGCCAGGGTGTTTGCAGGCAGCGCGGACCTTCCAGCGCGGGAGGTGATGGTGGAGGAGTATAAGAACAAGATCAAAGAGAAGGAGCTCGGGCGATCGTTCCACTCTCTAGCTCGACCTGGCGCAGAGGTTGACTATGTGATGGGCTTGGTTAACTGGGTGAATAACGATGGCGATGCTGTAGGCAAACCGCGAATATTGGCACCTGCGGAAGAATGGGTTAAGGAATACGACGTCTTTAAGACGCGGCTTACTGGGGAGTGGTTTGGGGGGAAATCTCAACGGTCGGAGGTGTGAGATCAGATGATGTATGTGGCAATCCAGAACTTAAGAAAATCTCGACCCATGCTGTTTTGGGGATGACGTTGAGATGCAAAATGGAATTCTGGGACTGCGGGGCAGCTGTTCAAGGGAGCTTCATCGCCCAATTGACCAATGGGGTGGCGGCCCCTGAGCAGGTGGGCAGGATCAGCGACGGCCTGGTGGGACCCTAGCACATCAAAAAGCAGTCCCGTGCGGGTCTTGAGCTTGTCATTGGACATTTCAGTGTCTCCGACCTTGACACTCACAGCTTCCTCATCGGGCACCGATTACCCGGGAATAACTTGCAGTGGCGACGACGAATAACGAACCAGGAAATGCTACATATCCCTCGCAATCCCATCGTGTTTTCAGCATTTTGATCAACCCCGGGGACCATCATCCTAATCTCCAGACT
>Ga0247776_10000396_pt1 | contig 10576 bp, 6 predicted proteins | sample UWRJL199509C5_FD_179912 | JGI IMG/M metagenome (GOLD analysis project Ga0247776, IMG submission 179912) | Plant litter microbial communities from Arlington Agricultural Research Station in Wisconsin, United States - UWRJ-L199-509C-5 | ecosystem: Environmental > Terrestrial > Plant litter >...
GACCGGCTGAAGCTCCAGCCGAGCCGACTAGCCCGCCCGCCCCACCAGGCGCGTTCCCCGAGGAGCCAGACTCGCTGCTTCCGCCGCTCCCAGCGCGAGCGGGGCCGCCGCCGGACCCGCCGGACCCGCCAGCCCCGCCGCCACCCGCGCCAGCCATCGAACAGGCGGCAGCCTCCGGATCTAAAGTCTGCGCCTGATCGAGACCCAAAAAACCTAGGACGGTGTTGGTATCCCAGTTAACGGCGTGCCCCGCTCCAGCAATCGTGAACGCCTCGAGCACGGTATAACCACAGGTGTTCTTCCAAATCTGATGGGTTTGCCCGGCCTTCATCATGTCGCTAGCGGTCGGCGTTTCCGTCAGACTCAAGAGGTTCGTCCACTCCTTGATGCCTTCGCCAAGATTCGCGTAGTTGATCGTCGTGTCGGGGTTACCGTGCCACAGCTGTAACCGCGGTCGGTGGCCTGTGTAGCCGGGGAACATGGAGCGAGTGAGATCTCCCCACTGCGCTGCGGTTTTGATCACTTTCCCATTTGCGCAAGGGTCGCTCCATTGCTGAGTGGAACCGGTGTCGCCGGTGTAGCTCGCGGCCCAACAGCCGCAGGCAACGCCGGAGATGGCCACCCCGGCAGCGAACAGATCCGGGTAAACGCCCATCAGCGCCTCGGTCATCATGGCGCCGGACGAACCGCCGAAGGCGTAGACCCGACTCGGATCGCCCTTGTACTTGGCTAGGGCATACTTCACCATCTGCGCGATCGCTTGCGTGTCACCGCCACCGTCGTGCTTCAGGGATTTGGCTGAGCCCACGTCCCAGCAATTGTGCCCCGTTGCCTCGGGGAAAATCATGATGAATCCAAGCTTGTCTGCGGCTGCCACGAAGCTGGATTTGGTCTCGTTGAAGGTACTTGTTCCTGTTCCCTGGCAGTGATGAGAGGCGACGACCAGCGGCGGCTTGTCAGCGAGCTTGTCCGGCACGTAAATGTACATGTTGACGTAGCTCGGGAGCCCGCTCACACCCCATTCGCTGGTGGCGACTGGTTGAAGCGATGCCGCTGACGCTGGGCCGGCCGCGTAGAACCCAACCAGAGCGATTGCCAGCCCAATTGCCCAGTGGTTTCTCGTCACGCGGTCGACTCCTCGCTGTTGAACCTCCGATCAGTATAGCGGAGTTGGAGGGCTGAGGCCCGGGCAGTTGGCGTCGAACACGCAGCTCGGCGGCGGATTGGCGCCCAGGGCCTCATAGATCGCGGAAGTGCCGCTGGTCATGAAGGTGGCGCAGCTCGGGAGCCCGTTTACCGTCTGTGCGAAGGCCAAAACCTCGTCCTGGATGCACGTCGAGTACTGCGCCACGGTCGCGCTACAGCCGGACGTGGGGATCGCATTGCAACCCGGGTTTTCCGTGGCGGCCGCGGCAGTCAGGCAACTACTCTCTGCGTCCGTGCAAGTCTTCGTCAGCACCTCCTGCGTGGGTGCGCTACTCGACGTTGCTTTGTTGAGTCCTTGCCACTTGCAGGCCATTGGCTTTGCAATGGCGCTACCGAAATAGGCAAAGGTGTCATCACAGAGAGTCTTGGCCTCTGCCGCGCTGAGCCCAGAGAGCGGTTTCGAGCTGCTGATACTGGTGACCGAGCCAGCTCCGCTCGCCCCGCCGCTGCTCGAGCCGCCAGCGGCGTTGCTCGAGCCGGCGGCGGCGCCGCTCGAGCCGGCGGCGGCGTTGCTCGAGCCGGCAGCGGTGTTGCTCGAGCCGGCAGCGGTGTTGTTCGAGCCAGCAGCGGCGTTGCTCGAGCCGGCGCTTCCGCCCGCGCTGCTACCTCCTTGGCTATGGGGGCTACCAGCAGCGCCTCCCCCGCTGTCACTAGAGCTGCAACCAGTTACAACCGCCGACGCAAGCGCGATTGCGTTGATGAATCCGATCAATTCGTTTCGCATGAAGCCTCTTAGGGTCTAAGCACAGGTTGCTACGGTTTCGGCGTCAAAACGAGCATCGCGACGCTCTTGGATGGCAGTACGACCTGTAGCGTCTTGCCAGAGATTGAACAGCTGGTGGGCGAAAGGCCCTGGATGTTCACCTTTTCCGTTTGGGCGTAGTCGTTGTAGCTGTCCTTGGCAGGACCCGTGATGACCTGTGCGGTCGTCACGTCGTACGCGGTCTTGCTACTGTCGATGGTGACCTGAATTGTACGGGTATTCACCAAATCGACATTGACCAGGCTGATGTTGACTCGACCTTGATCGTCGACGCTGGTGCCTGCGGAGAGCACCGGAAAGGTCTTGCCATTGCCCGTGATGTTCTCGCTCTTGAGCGTGCTCGGCGCCCACTTTGCGTTCGATCGGTGGTGGGGCAGGAACATCTTGAACACGTAAAACGTGGGCGTTTTTACGAGCGCGCTGTCGCTCTTCCGGGTCAGCAGCAGGGAGTGAATGACGTTGACCCCTTGAGCCAACCCGGCCATCTCGAAGCGATCTGCATGCGAGATGAACAGATTGAGGGTCTCTGCGGCGGAGATCCCGTCCATGACGGTGCCTTGTTGCAGCCAACCGTCCGCGCTGCTGAACGGCTTGAGCCAATCTCCCCACTCGTCTTCGTAGATCTTGATGCGCTTGCTCGGATCATACTTGTCCAAGTAGCTGATTGCCTGCGTGATCCGCGGCCCGATCTGACCTTGATTGGCGGCGTTTACTACGTTGTAGTAGTCGGCCTCGCTGAACCCCACGTTCGGGATGTCCGTCGGGTGGTAGATGTAGTCGTGAATCTCGATGCCGTCGATTTTGGCGGCTTGGTTCTTGAGCAGCGTGTCGAGCCACGGCCACCTGCCGATCAGATCCGTCCCGGCCACGATTTTGAGCTTGTGGCCGTTGACCGGGGCGGACAGGGCGTTGTAGTTCGCGACGTAGTTGGCTTCGTACACGTCTTCAGTCTGGTTACCGCCACAGCCCCAGACCTCGTTCCCGACCTTGAAGTGAGTGAGCTGCCATTCCGGGTGGGCCGTGTTGTTGTTGATGTAGGTGACCCAGGCAAGGTTGTTCGCAGCGGCCGCGGAAGTCCCGGGCCCGACGATCATCGGCTCGATGCCGAGCAGTCCGGACAGCTTCATGTAGCGATCCGTACCCACATCGTTGGTCGGGTTCTTGTTGTTGCTCCAATTGTAGCCCGCGGCTGCGCAGCCGCCCGGCCACTCAATCATCCCAACGCCGGCTTCCTTGAATGCCGCGATCACATCGTTGCGCATGCCGTCGGTGTTGGGGATGGTCGAGCTGGCGCCGACGAACACCCCGCCGCTCCAGTTGTTGCCGAGCCTCTCCATCAAGAGCCCGAAAATGCCGTCCTTTATTGCATCCTTCGCGGAGTCCACGGTGACGCTCAGGGTGTTCGCGGCAGTGCCGCTCGGAGCGCTCTGGGTACATGAGCCGTTGGGGCTTGGTGGGCCAGACCCGGCGCTACCACCCGCTGGACTGCCAGCAACGCCCATCACGCCGCCCGAGCCAGCGACGTTGCTGCCAGCTTGCCCCGCGACGCTAGGCCCGCTGCCGCCCGTGGCAGCGGGCGGGTTCCCTCCAGTGCCTGTTCCAGTCCCGCCTCCAGCCACTGCAGCGGCTCCCCCAGCAGCAGCGTTGCCAACGCCGGCCGCGCCGCCCGACGAAGTGGTGCTGCCCGCCGAGCCGCCAGCGCTCGATCCCGATCCCGAGGGTCCACTCGGACCCGAACTGTTCGAGCATGCCGCGCAAACGAGACAGGTTGCCGTAGCTACGATGCATAGCGAGGAAGAATAGGTCATGAATGCTCCAGCGCGCTTCCGCGACAGATACGACGCGAGTGTGCCCGCGCACGAGAAGCACTGGCACTGACACTCTGTTTCCGTTATTGAAAAGACAGGCAGCGACCTTTATTAAGGCGCCTTGTCGAACGCGAAAAACCGGTCAGACTGAATGAGCTCGAGTGGCGATTTCGTGATACCACCATGCCGACTTGGTAAGACCAACGGCGCTTCGGCGAGGGCCGTTCAGGCAACAGCTCGGACACGAACGGAACAGGGCGTCGACCTCAACGCCCTCAGCATTCAAAACGAGCTCGGACTGCTCGCGTTTTGGCCCGTCGCGGCAAGGCGTCGCTGCCGCAAGAAGCAGTCCCAATACACGCGAGCGCCGCCCAACTGACGGAGCGGCAACAGCCGAGTCATGGCGACCGTCGAGCACAACCGCGCGAAGGCGTTCTCGTGCAGCCCAGCATCGGCGCTGAGCTGCAACGAGAGCTGCTCGAAAGTCAGAACGCGACGGTGGCCTGGAGCTTGATGACGTCCATATCCGGCTTCTTGCCGCTGTAGCCGCCGTTGCCTTGAATCACGTCGGTGCCCGACACGAGCGGGGGACCCCAAGGCCACTGTTGGGCGAGCATCATGTTATCGCCGTATTTGTATCTCGAATACTGAAGGTAAATGCTCTCGCTGGAGAGAAAGTGCGAGGAAACGGACAAGCGCGCCGTAATCGCGGAAAAGATGTACCCGGGGTGGTCCAAATCGTAATTCACCGAATCGTATCGGAGCATGACGCCGAGCCAGGTCAAAGCTTGAACGGTCACGTCCGCGCCGGCCTTGAATTGCTTGATGCTCGGTTGCGTCACCTGCGTGCTAGCCGGTAAATCCAGGCTCGCGTTCGCCAACAAACCAAAGACGTTCAGCTTGACGTCGGGCACCGTGCCAAGCGGTTTGCCCTGAATGTGGGAGAGGGAGTTTTCGTACAGGAAGCCGAGATTGAAGATCGAGCCTGTGCCGGTGCTGGACGAAGTGGCGTTACTGAAGCCGAGGTAGTTCGTCGCAATGCCGAGCCCGCTCTGCGAGTGCATGACCTCGGTACCGCCCACGTTGCCGAGCGCCCAGCCGTTTTTGACGTTGATCAGCGACGGCGAGATCCACAAGCGGCCCGCGTAGGGCACGGTCACGTTGACCTCAGCACCCAACACCGACAAATGCGCGTCAGCGGCTTGGGTATACGCTTTGCCGGCGCTCGGGTCGGCCTGCGCCGTTAGGTAGGGGTCGCGCGTCCACTCGTTGTTGTAGTGAAGGCCGACATCCAGGAACTTTTTGTACGCCACTCGAACGTCGCCATAGGCAAGCAGCACAGCACCTACTTTGGAGGCGTACAGTGGGCTGCTCTGAGCCGTGCCGTAACTGAAAGCACCATCGCGGCCAGTACCAAAGCCCTGCACCAGCGAAACCTTCAGATCCGGATTGATGGGCACGGTCAACCTCAGTTGTTCACCGATGTGACGAAAGCGCCCGAGGGTGAACGTGTCGTACTTCTCGAAGTAGCCAAACCCCGGCCACCAAGCGCCCATCTGAATGGCAATGTTCGGCTTCAGGCTGCCATTTCCTACGTCCGTATCGAGCGTGAGGGAGCCGACGCCTGGCACCCCCGCGGCATCCGGATTCCGGAAGCCAGTCGAGGAGAACCAGTAGCCCATCCAACCGACGGCCGCATCGACGTGCTTCTTTTTCGCGTGGAAGGTGACCTCTGCCCAGTCTTGTTCCTGCAGCCGTGTGTAGGCAAAGCTGTAATAACTGGAGTCCATGGTTCGGTTGGGCGCATAGGAAATTTGCCCATTGGCCGGACCGTTCGGTGTGTCGGGGTTCGGACGCGAGCTGAAGCCGAGGGCAAGCGGCGCGCGGAAGTAGCCGTGGACCTCGACCCGCCAATCATTGGCCGGCTCAGGCTCCTCTGGTTTCGCGGGCGGGGGAGCGGCTTCGGAGCTGCCTTCGTGGGCGACGGTCGCTTCCGGCGCGGCGGCGCGGGCGCTGGGTGGCGCGGGTGCGGGCTCTTTCGCGGGCTCGTCGTCGTCGTCGTCGGGAACGGGCTTGTCTGCTGGTGCCGCCTCGGGCGCCTGGCTATCAGAAGCCCCCTGCGCAGCGGCGAAGGAAGAAACTGATAGAACCGACATTCCCGAGATCAAGCACGCTCGTAGTCTTCGCAACACGGATATCCTTTCCCTTCTCGCAACGAGAACTCTAGTCGCGAGAGAATCAAGCTAGCAAGAACTCCCAATCCAAACCTCGACAACGCGAACTTTCGAATTCCGCTCGCGGATGGCCGTTCCCCGTGACGCAGGCTGGCAGCAGCGCACTGCGAACGGACCCACCGGCCTACAGTGACTCCAATGCAGTGCGCTCGATAGCCAAGCCCCTGTTGTGGAGTGCGAAAAAATCGGCGAAGCCCTGTACGTCTCGCGGCTCCGGCTTGATCGGGTTACCGATGCGCTTCGCGATTCGCTCATCCAAGTAGTCCGCTAGCGATTGCAGTGGGTTTGGGCGAAGCAGGTATGCAGCAAGCACCGCCATGCCCCAGGCCCCACCTTCGGCAGCTGTTTCGGGAACGCTGACGGGAACCCCGAGGGCAGCAGCCATCATGCGTTGGCCGGTGTCGCCGGTCTTGAAGAAACCACCGTGCCCACGGATCTCTTCGATCCTCACCCCTTCTTCTTCGGTGAGGATGTTCAGGCCAGTGCGCAGAGCACACAAGGACGCGAAGTACGCTGCTCGCATGAAGTTAGCTAGGGTAAAGCGGCTATTTTCCTTGCGCACGAACAGCGGGCGGCCCTGATCGAAGCCAGTGATGTGCTCGCCGGAGACGTAGTTGATGCTGAGCAGCCCGCCTGCATCCGGATCGCCAGTGAGCGCGAGCGGGAGCAGTTTGTCGTACAGCTCATCGAGCCGATGTTTCGCGCCCAGCGCCTGCGCCACCTGACCGAACAGGCCGAGCCAAGCGTCGAGATCCGACGAGCCGTTGTTGGAGTGGACCATGGCCACCGGTCTGCCTTCCGGTGTGACCACGATGTCGATCTGCTCGTGGACACGCTGCAGGCTGTCTTCGAGCACGATCATCGCGAATACGGAGGTGCCTGCTGAGACGTTGCCAGAGCGCGGACGGACCGCGTTCGTCGCGACCATGCCCGTGCCGGCATCGCCTTCCGGGGCGCACAATGGGATACCCACTGGGAGACGACCGTCCGGGTCGAGCCGCTTTGCGCCTGCCGCGCTGAGCCGCCCCGCGAGCCGGCCCGCGGGGACCACGGCCGGCAGAATGTCACGCAGGGTGAAGCCGAGCTTTCGCGGCGAGATCAGGCTTTCGAACTTGGCCAGGCGCGCCGCGTCCCAATTACACGTACTCGGATCGATGGGGAACATACCCGACGCCTCCCCCACCCCGAGCACGTGCTCACCCGTGAGCATCAGGTGGACGTAGCCGGCAAGCGTCGTGAGGCGAACGATCTGCCGCGTGTGCGGTTGTTCCTCGAGGATCGCTTGATAGAGGTGAGCGATGCTCCATCGCTGCGGCACCGCAAAGTCGAGCAGTGGAGTCAGCTCGTGGCACGCTTTGCTGGTGATGTTGTTGCGCCAGGTGCGAAACGGAACGAGCATGTTCCCTTCCACATCCAAGGCCACGTACCCGTGCATCATCCCGCTGATGCCGAGGCTTGCGAGAGAGCTCAGCTCGAGGTCGTGCTTGGCGCGCACGTCCTCGAGCAGGGAAGAATAGCAACCCGCGACTCCGCGCCAGATATCGACGACGTCGTACGTCCAGATGCCGTCTTTGAGCTGATTCTCCCAGGCATACGAGCCGGACGCGAGCGGAGTGGCGTCCGGGGCGATCAGCGAGGCCTTGATACGCGTCGACCCGAGCTCCAAGCCGAGCACGGCTTTGCCTGCAGCGATCAGCTGCGCTTGGTCCGTGCGCTGCGGACTCATCGCCCCCTCGCGATTTTGCTCACCGTCGCGACTTCGGACTCTTGGCCGTAGTAGGCGTGTTTGCCGTGCTTGCGCTCGAAGTGCTTGCGAATCAGCGGCTCCGGAAGGCGCGCCGCTACGGGATTGAGGCTACGCGTGATGAATGCCATCTGCGCTAGCTCCTCCAGCACGGCAGCGTTGTAGACGGCCTTTTCAGGAGTCGCGCCCCAGGTGAAGACGCCGTGGCCGGCCACCAGCACCATGGGCGTGTGCATCGGATCGCGATTGGCAAAACAGGTGAGGATTTGCGTGCCAGTCTCGAGCTCGTAGTCCCGCGTCACCGCTTCGTCCGACATGACGTCCGTGCACGGCACGTCCTCTGCCAGATGATCGGCGTGGGTCGTGCCGTAGATGGGGATCGGCAGCTGAGCTTGGGCCCAACCCGTTGCATAACGCGAGTGGGTATGAACCACGCCGCCAATGCCCGGCCAGGCCCGGTAGAGTACCAAGTGAGTTGCCGTGTCGGAGGAAGGCCGCAGCTTGCCTTCGACCACGCGGCCCTCGATGTCGACAATCACGATGTCGTCCGGCGCGAGCGCGTCGTACGCCACGCCGCTCGGCTTGATCGCAACCACACCGCGCGCAGCGTCCAGCGCGGAGGCGTTACCGAACGTGTAAATGGCGAGGCTACGCTTGGGGATTTCCTGATTTGCAGCCCAGGCACGCTCCTTGAGCTCGCGATAAGGGGAAGACATCGCTTCAGCGGCCCAATTTGAATGCCACTTCGTTCCAACGCAGCTCGTTGCGCAACGCGTGCAAATCGAGGTCCGCGCCGAACCGAACCACCTCGAGGCCGGCCATGCCGGCGAAGTCCAGCCATTCGGTCGCCGAGACCGCCTGACAGAACGCGAAATGGTGGCCGCCGCCTGCTTCGATCCAGGCCTGCGCACCGCGCTTGAAATCCGGACGAGGGATCCAGACGGCGCGGGCCGTCGGTAGTTTCGGCATCGGGTGGTCGGGCTTCACGACGTCGAGCTCGGCGACGATCATGCGCATACGCCCGCCCAAGTCGAGGAGCGTCGCGTTCACCGCCGGCCCGGGCCGAGCATCGAAGACCAAGCGGGCGGGGTCGGATTTGCCCCCGATATCGAGCGCATGAACTTCTAGCGACGGCTTGCCCTCGGCGATGGACGGGCAAACCTCCAGCATGTGCGCGCCCAGGATGCGCTCACTGCCTTTGACCAGATGATACGTATAATCCTCCATGAACGACACGCCGCCAGGTCGCCCTGCGGTCATGACCTTGGCCAAGCGGACCAACGCGGCAGTCTTCCAGTCGCCTTCGGCGCCGAAGCCATAGCCTTCCGCCATCAGCCGCTGACATGCGAGCCCTGGGAGTTGTTTGAGCCCGTGCAGGTCCTCGAAAGTCGTCGTGAACGCACCGAACCCACCGGCCTCGAGGAACGCTCGCAGGGCGATCTCTTGACGCGCGGCGTACCGCAAAATTTCGCGCTTCTCGCCGTTCTTCCTGAGCGGGGCGGCGACCGTGTAGGTGTCCTCGTACTCGCCCAGCAAGCGGTCGACAGCGGCGTCGGAGACCTCCGCGATCGGGCCAACCAGATCTCCCACGCCGTAACCATTGATCGACCAGCCGAGCTGAATCTGCGCCTCGACGCGATCGCCACCCGTGACGGCAACCTCGCGCATGTTCATCCCGCCGATGCGCGCAACCTTGAGCCGGCGTGACTCCGCCATGGCGAGCGCGGAGCGCCCCCAGCTCGCGAGCTCTTCGACCACGTCTTCGTCCTGCCAATGGCCGACCACGATCTTGCGGTTGAGCCGCAGCCGCGCGCCGATGAACCCATACTCCCGGTCGCCGTGGGCGGACTGGTTCAGGTTCATGAAGTCCATGTCGATTTCAGACCAGGGCAGCTCGCGGTTGAACTGCGTGTGCAGATGAGCGAGCGGCTTCTGTAAACGAGTGAGCCCTGCGATCCACATCTTGGCGGGCGAGAAGGTATGCATCCAGGTGATGACCCCGGCGCACGCGGGGTCCGCGTTGGCCGCGAGACAAACCTGCTCGATCGCATCTGGACCGGTCAGGATCGGCTTCCACACCACCTTGGCCGGCATCGCGCCGCTGCGATCCAGCGACTCGGCGATCTGCTGCGAGTTTCGCGATACGCTCTGCAGGGTATCGTCACCGTACAGATGTTGGGTGCCAGTCAGGAGCCAGAGCTCTTGCTTCTTTTGATCGATCACGGTCATCACACTCTCGAAAATCGGATTGACAGCGCCAAAGGGACGAATGAAGTGCTACTCACCGCGCGGTGCCGGACTCCCGGGCACGATTCGCGGTATTGCCGCATATATCCAGATTGTGAACGCTCACATGAAACGTGTCAAGCAGGATAAGAGGCGGCAGGCGACCGGCGTTCCAGCGGCTTCGATGCCCGCACCGCCAAAGCGCAAAGTCGCAGTGATGGCGGATGTGGCGGAGCTCGCGGGTGTCTCCTACCAGACAGTCTCTCGAGTGCTGCATGATAGCCCCAGCGTGCACGCGCAAACCCGCGAGCGGGTTCTGGCCGCAATCCGTCGGCTCGACTACCGCCCGAACTCGATGGCCCGAGCTTTGGTGACTGGGCGCTCCAAGGTCCTGGGAGTCGTCAGCTTCGACACGACCTTGTATGGCCCGGCCTCCACGCTGTTCGGTATCCAACAGGCAGCGCATGACGCCGGCTACGCGGTGAGCATCGAAAGCGTGCGCGCGCTCAACCGCGAGACCTTGCTCTCTGCAATCCAACGACTCAGGGACCAAGGCGTGGACGGCGTGGCGGTTATCGCGCCGCTCCGAGCTGGC
>Ga0247776_10000397_pt1 | contig 10571 bp, 10 predicted proteins | sample UWRJL199509C5_FD_179912 | JGI IMG/M metagenome (GOLD analysis project Ga0247776, IMG submission 179912) | Plant litter microbial communities from Arlington Agricultural Research Station in Wisconsin, United States - UWRJ-L199-509C-5 | ecosystem: Environmental > Terrestrial > Plant litter >...
ACCGGGGTCTCGAACCCGTTCAGCGCCCAGTCCTGGGCCAGCGGCTTGATCCTCTCCAGGTGCGACAGCCGGCGCCACTCCTCGACCTCGAACGGCGGCGGCGTTGGATCGAGCAGGCCCATCACCGCCAGCCTACTTCGCCCCTGCAGAGCGTGAGGCGGCTGACTAGGGTTCCGGTCGGGATGCGCCGCGCGGTTCAAACTTCATTGCTCTGCTTCGTCTGCCTCGGAGCATTCGCCGTTCCCGCGAGCGCCGCACCGAGCATCGAATCCGCCTCCTTCTCCCTTTCCAGCAAACAGGCCGGCGCCCACGCCGACCTGACCGTCTCGGTCGCCTTGAAAGAAGCCGGGGACCCGGAAACGGCAAAGACGTTGCGCCTCGGCCTGCCGCCCGGCCACTTCCTCTATCCGGACACCGGGCCCGGCTGCTCGTCCGCCGCCTTCGGCGCGGGGACCTGCCCGATCGGCTCCCAGGTCGGGATCGTCGAACTCGCCGGCGACCACGAAGGCGATCCCGATCACGAGTTCGCCCCCGCCCCCCTGTACCTGCTCACCCCTGCGGACGGGGAGATGGCGCGGCTCGGCTTCGTGATCCCAGCCGTCGGCGTGCCGGTGGTGGCTCCGGTCACCGTCCGGGGCACCGACCAGGGGCTCGACCTCGAGTTCGGGAGCTTCCCCCAGACTGTGCCGCTGACCGGCATCGCGGTCTCCCTCTGGGGCGTGCCGGCGGCCGCGATCCACGACGAATTGCGCGGCGGCCCGTCGAACGTCCCCGAGACCCCCCTGCTCCGCAACCCCACCTCCTGCGGGGCGCTCGGCTCGCTCGGCGTGACGGCGGAATCCTGGGAGAAACCCGGCGAATCCGCGACCCTCGCGACGGCCACGCCGGCGATCGGCGGCTGCGAAAAACTCGCCTTTCATCCCGCGCTGAGCGCTGAGCTGGGCAGCGCCGAGACCTCGGCACCCACCGGCCTCGAACTGGGCTTCACGCTCCCGGCCGATCTCACCCCGCAAGGGCTCTCCGGTTCGGATGCCGAAACGGTGGACTTCACCCTGCCGCCCGAACTGGGTCTGGACGAGGGGATTCTCGCCGGCCTGCCCACCTGCTCCGTCGCCCAGGCGCACCTCGAAGGCGGGCCGAACGAATGCCCGTCCGGTTCCGCGCTCGGCGCGGTCCAGGGGTCGGTGGCGGGCGTCGACGCGCCGCTTGCGGGCAGCGTCTACTTCGGGGGCGCCGAACCGTCCGGCGCCTATCGGCTCTTCCTCGTCGCCGCGGGCGGCGGGGTCGGGCTGCGGCGCCAGGCGACGGTCGCCTACGCCGAGGCGGACGAAGCCTGGGTCATCGACCTGCCGAACCTCCCACAGCTGCCGATCGACTCCCTGGAGCTGGAGGTGGCGGTTGCCGGGGGGCCCTTCGTGACGCCGCCGGAATGCGGCTCCTTCGACCTCGTGGGCGACTTCGCCCCGTGGAGCGACGGGCCCGGGGTTCGCGCTCTCCGCGGACTCAAAACCGAAACCGGCCCCGGGGGCGGTCCTTGCCCAGGGCCGACGGAAGAAGTCCCCGGTTCCGCCCCACCGACCCAGACGGCGCCGGCGCCGCCCCCGATCCCGGCTGCGAACCCGCTCCCGCCCGCGGTCAAGCTACGCGGCCGGCCCGCGAAGGAGACGCTGGACCGCACCCCCACCTTCCGGTTCGTCTCGACCGTGCCCGGCAGCAGTTTCCGGTGCAAGCTCGACAAGCGGCCGCTGCGTTCGTGCAGGTCGCCCCTCACCCTGTCGCAGCTCGCCTTCGGCCGGCACTCCTTCAAGGTCCGCGCGATCGCGCCGAGCGGGCTCGCGTCGGCGTTCGTCAGCTACGGGTTCGTCGTCCGCCGCCCCGGCTCGTAGTCAATTAGGAACCCTGACTTTTCAGGTAGATTCCTCCGATGGGGTCCCGCCTGGTCTTTCGGACCGATGTCCTGCGCTTGATGGCCGTGGGCGCCGTGCTCTGCCTCTGCCTCGTCCCTCTCGGCTGCGGCAGCTCCGAGCCGAGCGCGGCGGAAGTTCGTCTCAAGGCCGCCGAAAAGGTTCGTCAGGAACACGAAGCGGCACGGGAAGCACGCGAAGAACGGGAAAACCGGGAGATGGAAGCAGAGCTGAAGGCCGGTGACTACGTCAGCTGCGGAGGCAAGGTGTTCGCCAGCAAGACCTCGCTCTGCACCTTCGCCCAGAACGTCCAGGAGGCCTACTACACCGAAGTCCAGGTCGGCTGGGGCAAGGCGGTCGGCTTCCAACCGTCGGCGGAACAGGACTACCGGGTTCTCTGCAGCGGCACCGTCCCCCATAAATGCACCAGCTTCAAGGAAGGCGGGCCCGGCATCGAACCTCTCCCCGGCGGAGTCATCTTCTTCTCACCCTGAGGTTCGCGCTGGATCACTAGGCGATGGCCTGCCTGACGAGGCTGGGGACCCCGGGAGTCCGGCCGGGGGCGGTGTCGAGGCGATCGGCGCAGCTATAGAGGGTGTAGGCGAAGCCGGCCCCGTTCACCGCCGCGACGACGACCCGGCCCGGCCCCACCCCTCCCAGCAGCACGACGAGCGGACCGATCCGCCTCACCCCTTTCGCGAGCCTGGCGGCGGTGTGCATCTTCCGCTCGTAATCGAGGCAGAGCGAGGTTAGACCGGTGTCCAGCTCTTCCTCCCTGGCCGCGTCGAGCGCTCGGCCCCGGAGCGCCACCGTCACCTGGAGCTTCGCGTGGTTGGTGCGCACGACCCCGGCGGCAATCCCCCTGGTGAGGTGCGAGAGGGAAATGTCGAGCATCGGTCCCAGGTGGAGGGCACGGAGGCGGGAGACGAGCTGACCGGGAAGGCTCCCGCGAATCAGGGCACAGAGCTTTTCGAGAGCGGTCACGACCAGCCCGCTTCCGATTCGAAAACGGTGCGAGCCGAATGAGAGCTCGCCGATGTCATCGAAGAGCTGCAAGCTCGCGAGCAGCGTGTTGACCTCCGCAAGCAATGCCCCGTGGGCGAATGAGCTCGCCGGACCGACGCAGCTGTCGAGCAGCTCGTCGATGCCGCGATCGGCTCGAATCTCGGCGGGAGATGGATCGACGGCCGCCCCACCCGGCATCCCGAACTCGTCCCCGAACGCGATGCGCGCTTCCCTCAAGAGCGACCCCACCTCCTCTCCTGCAGGCAGCGGCTCCCCCTCGAGGTCGCCTCCTTCCCAGCCGAGCGACACCTCACGACGCTGCGCGAGCTCCGCCAGGTAGACGTCGCCCGCTACGGCGACCTCCAGAGCCGCCACGGCCAGAACCCCCCATTCCAACCGCGCCAGATCGCCGTACCCGGCTGAGAGCTGCGCCCGGAAGTCCTCGCTCAGCTGCTGGGCGCGCTCGTAGAACGCGTCCAGCAGCTCCTCGTCTGGCACCGGCTCTCCCTCTTGGTAGAGCCGAAGCAGAGCATCCCGGTAGCCGGGCCAGGAATCCCCTGCCGCAAAGCTCGTCCCCTCCATCGTCGACTAGACGGTCGTGGAGGTCCCGGTGGGGGGATTGTTTTTGTTCTGGAGGCCGCTGATGAGGTCATGGAGCGGCTTGGTCCCGGCCCCGATCACCAGCCCGGTGAAGAAGATGTCCGGCATCCGCGGCACCCTCATGCCGACGGCCTCGAGGAAGTAGAGGCCGAAGGCCGCGCTGGCGATCACGCCGGCGAGCGTCGCGAGGCCCAGCAGCGCCTTGCCGCGGTCGGCCCTCACCTGCGCCACCCGCGCCTGCTTATCGGGACTGAAGCCAGACGGCAGGCCCCACAGCGGGAACAGCGGCGAGACCAGCTCCATCATCCGCTCGATCAACTGGGCGGCGATGTAGAAGCCGGCGAAGAGAGCGAAGTTCGCCTCCTCGACCGCCGCGGGCTCGAATGCCTTCGTCGCCCACCCCACCCGGTCGGCCACGACCGCGACCACCAAGGCGAGCACTATGCAGCCGAAGAGGAAGATCCTCGCCGTTCGCGTCGGATCCGGCAGAGTCGAATCCGCACCGCCCGCAGCGGGGGTCGTGTCCACAGTGATCTTTCCCGTTTTGTTCTCCATCTGTCTCCCTTGGATCGATTGGCGTCCGACTACTCGCGGAACGGAGCCCACCTCGGCGCCCCATCGCTCCAAGCACCTTCTGAGGTTTGATCACTGAAGACAACGGCAGTACTGAGCCTTTGTAGAGCCAGAATCGGTACCGGGCAGTACCTAGAAAAGAAAGCCTATGTGCCCAGCCGGACAGACCGAGCGAGAGCGACACCTGTTCGGCTGAGGTTCCGTCGTATGGACGATCCAGGATGACTCCGCCCAGTTAGTCCAGTCGGGTTCGATCCCGCTCGGTGGAGTCGGGGACATATTTTGGGACACGGAATTTTCCGCGGCGCAGCCTGCTCCCGGCCTATCCTTAAAAGTCATGGAGCACGCAACCGTCGATCAGCTGATTGCAGCGCGGCTAACCGAGAGCCAGCGCCGGGTGGTCGAGAGCTTCGTATCGCGCATGGACAACAAGCTGGGCGACGATCTGCGCGGTCTCTGGCTCTACGGCTCCCGCGCTCGCGGGACGGCACACTCTGAGTCCGATGTCGACCTGCTGGTCATCGCCGACGGCGGTCGTGATCGCTACGGGCGGATTGCCGGCGATCTCAGCGAAGAAGCAGCAATCGCGGAGGGCGAAAGCCCCTTCAACTACTCGGTCCACGTCCACGACCCCGAGTGGCTGCAGGGCCGCCGCGCGATCGACTCCTTCTTCATCCAAGAGGTCGACCGCGACAAGATCGTCCTCGCCGGGAGCGCACTGGATTGAGCCCCCGCTCGGAGGAGTTCATGCAGCAGGCGCGCGACCGACTGGCCGACGCCGAGGCAATCCTCGGTACCGCGCATCCCGCCGTGGTCGTCAGCGCGGCTTACTACGCAATGCTCTACGCAGCCCGGGCTGCCCTCTCGGAGCGAGGAGAGTTCGCAAAGACCCACAGCGGCATCTGGACCCTGTTCAGCCAGGTCTTCGTCGCGCCTGGCGAGTTCGACCAGCAGCTCAGCGCCCTTGCCCGCCGAGCCAAAGCCGCCCGCGAGGAAGGCGATTACGAGGCCGCACCACCGAGTGCCGAGGAAGCTGTCGAATTCGTCAAAGGCACCGCTGAGTTCATCGCTGCGATTGAACGGCTGCTGCAGAGCTGAACCACCATCGCCGTGGGCGCCGCCACGATGCCGCAGACAATCAGCAGATATCGCTCGAGCACAAGCGCGCCGCTGATCACGAGACCGAGGCAATCGCCGCCGAGCGAATCACAAGCGGGGCGGCAGACCACAAGGAAGATGGCGCCAAAGCACTGGAGCGCCTTGGCATCGAAGTACCGCTACGGGGATTCGAACCCCGGTTTCCGGACTGAGAATCCGGCGTCCTAGTCCCCTAGACGATAGCGGCGAGGAACGGGCATTTTAGCGAGACGGCGGACGGGGGTGCGAGACGTCGGTCACAGGGCCGGTCGGCTGGGGCGGATAGGGGCGGGCGGCGCGCAACCGGTAAATTGCCTGCTCCCGCGCGGCTGTGGCGGAACTGGTAGACGCGCACGGTTCAGGTCCGTGTGGGCGAAAGCTCGTGGAGGTTCGACTCCTCTCAGCCGCACTAAGTAACTAGGCGACCGGCGCGGTCGCGCCCTGCGGGGCCCGCGCCGCGTTCGCCGCGATCTCGTCGGCGAAGGTCGGCCACAGCGCCCGCGGCAGGTCGTGGCCCATCCCCTCGATCATCCGCAGCTTGGCGCCGAGGATCGCCTTGGCGGTGGCGCGGCCGCCGGAGGGGTTGACCAGCACGTCGTTCTTGCCGTGGATGACGAGGGCGGGAAGCTCGAGCTTGCGCAGGCCGGGGGTGCGGTCGCCGGAGGCGGTGATCGCGTGCAGCTGGCGGGCAATCCCGGCCGGGCTGTGGCCGCGGTCGAAGGAGCGGCCGGCGAGCTCGCGGATCCGCTCCTCGTCGAAGGGGTAGCCGGGCGAGCCGATCGTCTTGAAGGTCTTGATCACCCGCTCGATCGCCGCCTCGCGCTCGCGCGGCGGCTTGCCGAGCATGAAACCGAAGGTGCGGTAGCTGGGGTGGCCGACCTTGCGGCTGCCGGTCGTCGACATGATCGAGGTGATCGAGCGGACCCGCTCCGGCTGCTCGATCGCCGCGGTCTGGACGATCATCCCGCCCATCGAGGCGCCGACCAGGTGGGCGGAGTCGATCCCCAGGTGGTCCATCAGGCCGAAGGTGTCGGCGGCCATGTCCCGAAGCAGATACGGCGGGGTGCCGCGGCCGGTCAACATCGCCACTTTGCCGGGCAGGCCGGCGGAGTCGATCCGGGTCGAGCGGCCGATGTCGCGGTTGTCGAAGCGGACGACGCGGTAGCCGCGCTCGGCCAGCATCGCGCAGAACTCCTCGTCCCAGGCGATCATCTGCGTCGCCAGCCCCATCACCATCAGCAGCGGCTCGCCGTCGGGGTCGCCCAGCTCCTGGTAGCAGAGCTGGATCCCGTTGGCGGGCGCGAAAAGCTCGTCGCCGAAGCGGTGCATCCGTGGATCGTACCCACCCTGGCTGCCCAGCCAAACGTCATACTCGCGCGATGCGGACGGCGATCGTCTCCGACCTCCACCTCGGCGTGGCGAGCGACGAGGACGTCGCCCGCGACCGCGACGTGCGGCGGGCCCTGCTCGAGGAGATCGCCGGCGCCGACCGGCTCGTCCTGCTCGGCGACGTGGTCGAGCTGCGCAACCTGCCGGTCGGCCCGTCCCTGGCCCGCGCCCGGCCGTTCTTCGAGGAGCTGGGCGAGGCGATCGGCGACGCCGAGGTGATCCTCGTCCCCGGCAACCACGACCACCGCCTGGCCGAGCCGCTGCTGGACGCGCTCTCGATCGACGGCGCGCCGCTGGAGCTGGAGCACCGCCACGCCGCCGACACCGGCCCCGCCGCCCTGATCGACGGCTGGCTCGGCGCCGCCCGGTTGCAGGTCGCCTACCCCGGCGTCTGGCTGCGCGACGACGTCTACGCCACCCACGGCCACTACATGGACGTCCACCTGACCCTGCCGCGGGCCGAGTGCGTCGCCGCGGCGACGATGGTCCGGCTCTCCAGACCGCTGCCCCGCGAGGCCACGCCCTCCGACTACGAAAAGGTGCTGCGCCCCTTATACGGGTTCGCCTACGGCCTCGCCCAGGTGCTGCCGACCCGGCGCCGCCGCAACGGGCCCTTCGAGAAGGCCTGGGAGGTGCTGGCCGGGGAAGAGCAACGGCGCACGATCGGCACCCGCTCCGCCCGGGCCGGCTTCCCGCTCGCGATCCGCGGGCTCAACGCGCTGCTGCGGGCCGAGTTCGAGCCCGACGTGCGACCACAGGCGATCTTCCGCAGCGGCGTCGCGGCGGCGACCGAGATGGCGGTGCGGCTGGGCATCGACGACGTCCAGGTGATCACCGGCCACACCCATCGCGGCGGCCCGCTGCCCGAGGAACCCGAGTGGCCCCTCCCCCGCGGCGGCCGCCTCCACAACACCGGCAGCTGGGTCTTCAGCTCAGCCTTCCATCAACCCGGCACGCCACCGAACTCCTACTGGCCCGGCACCGTCACCTGGTTGGAAGAAGACGGGCCCCCGCACCGCGTTCGCCTGCTCCAGGAGCACTCGCACGCGCAGATGACCGCGTTGGTCAGCCGGACCGCAGCCAGTCCGCGATAGTCGCGCCGATCGCCGGCCCCGCGTCCTCCTGGAGGAAGTGCGAGGCGTCCTCGACCGGGCGCGGCGGCGGGAAGTTGAGCTCCGAGGAGACCCGCTCGCCGACCGAGAAGGGCAGGATCGGGTCGGAGTCGGCCCACAGCACCAGCGCCGGGCGGTCGTCCTCGCGCAGCGCGTCGGCGACGGCTTTGCCCTCGGCGGCGCCGACCGCGTCGGGCTCCGTCGGGAGGATCAGCGGGAAGGCGCGGACGCCTGCCTTCGAGGCCCCGTCTATATATGGAGCGTCGTAGGCGGCGACCACCTCCTCGCCGGGGTCGTGCTTGCAGCCACCTTTGACCAAGAAGCCGACCGGCACGTCCTCGTTGGCGCGGACGAAGTCGCGGAAGGCGAACCAGGCGTCGCTCATCTTCTGGCGGCCGGTGAAGGGACCGGTCTCCATGATCACGATGCGGCTGATCCGGTCCGGGTGCTCGACCGCGAGCCGCAGCCCGATCGGCCCGCCCCAGTCGTGGACCACGGCGGTGGCGTTGCGCACGTCCAGCTCCTCGAGCAGCTGCGCCATCAGCTCGACGTGGCGGTCGTAGGTGTACCAGCCGAGGTCGGTGGGCTTGTCGGAGCGGCCGAAGCCGGCGTAGTCGGGGGCGATGCAGCGGTAACCGGCGTCGCGCACCGGCGGGATCACCTTGCGCCAGAGGAACGACCAGGTCGGCTCGCCATGGAAGAAGACGACCGGCTCCCCCTCTCCCTCGTCGAGGTGCGCGAGCCGCAGCCCGTCGACCACTCGGTATCGGGACTCGAACGGGTAGTCCGGCAGTCCTTCCAGCAGGTCGTCTGGGGTGCGAATCGCGTCGGGGCTCATGCGGCGCAGTCTAAGCCGGAAAGAGATTGTTGACCTGAATCCCCGGAATTCAGATCCGGATTCCTTACTTTCCTGATCGACTTTGTGCTACGGTGCCCGCCTCATTGAGCAGTAAGTTGCTCAAGAACGTAAGTTAGTCGACATAGGAAGGAAACTTTTAGATGCGGAACGCTCGCACTACCCGGCGGCGCAGCGTGAAGATCGGCCTCCCGGCCGCGCTTCTCGTGCTCCTGCTTGCAGTCTTTGCCGCTGGATGCGGCGGTGGTGACGACACCACCGGCTCAGACTCCGGCTCCTCCGGAGGCGGTGAGCTCTCTGTGGTCGGCTACTCCACCCCGGAAGCCGTCTACACCGAAAACCTCGAGCCCGCTTTCGAGGAAAGCGACAAAGGCAGTGGTGTCAGCTTCAGCAACTCGTTCGGCGCGTCCGGCGACCAGAGCCGTGCCGTCGCCGCGGGCCAGCCCGCATCTGTCGTCCACTTCGCCCAGGGCGGCGACATGGAACGTCTGGTCGAAGAAGGCGAAATCGTCGCCAAAGACTGGAACAAACAGCCCTACGACGGGATCGCCCAGAACTCGGTGGTCGTGATCACCGTCCGCTCGGGCAACCCGGAGGGGATCAAATCCATCGACGACGTTCTAACCAAGGACGTCGACGTGGTCACCCCGAACCCGTTCAGCTCCGGCGCGGCGCGCTGGAACATCATGGCCGTCTACGGCTCCCAGATCAACGCCGGCAAATCGCCCGACGAGGCGCTGGCCGCGGTCAAGACCCTGCTGGAAAAGGCAGTCGCGCAGCCGGGTAGCGCCCGTGACGCCCTCTCGGCCTTCACCCAGGGCCAGGGCGACGTACTCCTCGGTTACGAGAACGAGGCGATCAAAGCCGAAGAGGAGGGCGAAGACGTCGAATACGTGATCCCGCCCTCGACGATCCAGATCGAAACCCCGATCGCGGTCACCAAAGACGCGCCCGAGCCCGCCGCGCAGGACTTCCTCGACTTCATCTGGTCGGATGAGGGTCAGGAAATCTGGGCGGAAAACGGCTACCGGCCGGTCAACCCGAAGCTGGTAGACGAGAAACAGTTCCCGACCCCCGACGATCTCTTCAAGATCAGTCAGTTCGGCGGCTGGGGCAAAGTCAACGATGAGTTCTTCGACGACGAAAGCGGCTCGGTCGCCCAGATCGAGAAGGAACTCGGAGTCTCGACGAGCGGCTGATGGAGGCACACCCGGCAAACCTCCCCGCTCCCACTGCGTCCCGGGCAGGCCTGCGCCTGCCCGGGATCGGCACCGGCTTCGGCGGCGGCATGGTGGTGCTCTACCTGAGCATCATCGTGCTGCTGCCGCTGGCGGCGGTCGCAAGCGAAGCCTTCAGCCTCGGCATCGGCCACTTCTGGGAACAGGTCACCTCGCCCCTGGCGAAGAAGTCGCTCGAGCTGACCGTCGTCTGCTCGCTGATCGTCGTCGTGCTCAACGGGATCTTCGGCACGATCCTCGCCTGGTTGCTCGTCCGCGACGACTTTCCGGGCAAGAGCATCATCAACGCCGTAATCGACCTGCCCTTCGCGCTGCCGACGATCGTCGCCAGCCTGGTCCTGCTGACGCTCTACGGCACCGATAGCCCCCTGGGCATCGATATTGCTTCGACCCGGGCCGCCGTGGTGGTGGCGCTGATGTTCGTCACCCTGCCCTTCGTCGTCCGCGCCGTGCAGCCGCTGCTGCTGGAGATGGACCGCGAGATGGAGGCCGCGGCGGCCTCTCTGGGAGCGAGCAACTTCACGATCTTCCGCCGCATCATCTTCCCCAACCTCCTCCCCGGCCTCGGTGCCGGGATCGCGCTGGCCTTCGCCCGCGCACTGGGCGAGTTCGGCTCGGTCCTCCTCTTCGCCGGCGGCCTTCCCGACACGACGGTCACCTCGGTCTTCATCCGCAACCAGGTGGAGTCCAACAACCTGGTCGGGGCCTCCGCCGTTTCGATGGTCCTGCTCTTCGCCTCGCTGCTGCTGCTCGGCTG
>Ga0247776_10000398_pt1 | contig 10561 bp, 10 predicted proteins | sample UWRJL199509C5_FD_179912 | JGI IMG/M metagenome (GOLD analysis project Ga0247776, IMG submission 179912) | Plant litter microbial communities from Arlington Agricultural Research Station in Wisconsin, United States - UWRJ-L199-509C-5 | ecosystem: Environmental > Terrestrial > Plant litter >...
CGATTTCCCAGCTTAAGAATGCAGGAGGAGGCGTCAAAGGGGGTTCTGACTTTGTGGGTGCTTCAGCGGGCTTTACTGTCGTCATAATCGTTCGATCTACACGTGCTGCAGCATGAATACTCTGCACAGTGACTGTGTGAATATGAAACTCCCTTGTACAAGCCACACCCGGTATACCTTTGTAAATAACGCCGGGAAAATATCAATATGCCGAATAGTTGGCATCTTCAGCACACCCAGTGCATAGGCACAGCCTAACCCTTAAGAAGCTGTTTGTGTGGGATTCTAGAGTCCCGGGCGCGACCTATGGGGCAGTAGAAAGTAAACAGAGTCGTGGGCAAACTGGCTGTAGAGCATTTGAAGAGGCCATGGTACCGGGATTTAGGTCCCAAGTGGGAAACCCAAAGTATCGGAATTCTACCTATCTAGGCACATTGAGCCCATTTCGCTGGGAGACATGGTTTTGAGCTGTTGGTGACCTAAAAGGCAAAGGTACACTGTCTTTAAATGCAACCCGCAGCTATTGATGTGCTGTAAGCCTCGCGCTAGCAACTTTTTCAGGAGTTGGGCTGCAGAGCGCCCTTTCCTTGTTGGACGGTTGGCACAACTCGTGTGAAAGGCGCGTAGAATTCAATCTTGAACTGCATTTTCAATCCGTCTTGAGCCGATGTGCCATCGTTCTCAACCTAGCGCCCTGCTAACACCATGTTCAGGAACGCCGCCCATGCACGAACGACCTCCAGAAGACACTCTACCGGAGTGCTCCGGGCGGCCGATTAAGTTGTGCGTGGTGTAACTGTCTAATCATATGCACAACCCCAGCCTCTGGCTCATCTCGATTGTCCATGCCGCTATTCTCTCTGCTCAGGTTCTTCATTGGCGAAGTTTGCCATGCAGATTCATCCATGTCATTTCCGCCTTCGTAAACTTCCTCATCGGGCTGTTGTTTGTCTCGTCTGCGGTCATCTCCGCTGCCATCCTCCGCGGACTCTTCGATAATATCACCGTCGCCTTGATACATACCGCGATGTTGGCGTGGTGGGTGTGTGCTCCTTGTATTCACCGGCTGGTGGTGGGGATCTAGCAGAATAGACTGCATGGGCGACATATGATGGCCGGCGGGCCCGAACCGCGGTGTTCGAGCGGTTGCTCTGCCCACCCCCCGCTCACTCCGCCCCATCCGCGAAGCTTGCAAGTCTGCTGCTAGAGTGGTCGGAGAGGTCATGCCTGGCCATGCTGGTGGGGGGTGAAATGGGTGTCGCGCTCCTGGAGGAAGGTGTGATGGCACGCTCATCTTGGGGTTGAGAGCAAAGTTTCCGTAGTTACCTAGGAAGCCGTAATACGAGGCTTCCATCTTGCCATGCTTGGTCGAGTAATAATCGTCTCGAACGTCAGCACCGCCGGCTGCTGGTTTTTTTGAATGGCCCAATCCCCTTTTGAAATCGAACTCTCCAAAGGAGCAGACATACCCCAGTCCGTCAATGTGGATGGTGAACTCGCGGAAAAAGTCGATGATTTGGTCGCTAGACTTGGGCAAGCTGAAGAAGAGAACAAACGGAACCGTGACGATACTGAGGATTTCTTCCAGGAATATGATGAGTTTCAACTTGTATAATTCCGAAAACTCCTTCTTAATATCGTAGCTGTGGAGTCTGTCCTGCCAGTGGTCGGGCTGGTAGTGCGTATACTCGATGACATTTCTGATCGCATATTCGGGATCGAACACCTGATTCTCCGCCGATGTGCTTCCGCGAGCGGATGCCCAGATAGCTCCAAAAATTGCCGTGTAGAAGAGCGCGTTGCGGTCAGGGGTGATCTCGAAACCAATCAAGAAGTCGGAATCAAAGAGTGCCGCAATACCCAGGACGGTGGCGAGGGAGCCCGCTATAAAGGCCACTGCCCTAGCTACCGACTCCGTTTTGGCCTTGGGAAACTGGTCAATGTAGTGTGAGGCGTAAGGATGCGACATGTCGATGCGCTTCCGAAAAAGATGTGGGAGTTCGTTGAATTCTCTGAACTTCCACTCCGCAAGGGGCGTATACGTCCGGGCGGAAAGCACTGAAGGGTTCTTTTGTATTTCCTAACACAAAATATTAGCCACGGCTGCTGTATTTTATGCAGTAAAATGCGCTTACCTGGAAATAGGTTAGGAAGTACACGACCACTAAGTAGCCAACAACGAAGGGTGAGAAAACAAGAATCATGACAGCGGAAAACATAAACCTCCCCCGCAACTTTGCGCTCAGCTCGCCACGTTGGTCGGATCTTAAAAATCTCTGGTTGAGCTGGTTTCTCTCGTCAAAGACAAAATCGAGGATACTGTACTCCAGCGTCCACTCCAAGGTTCTGGACAGGAGTTGGTGGTTCCGAAAGATCGGGGCTGGGATAGTCAAGTTAAGAATGTCCTTGTTGAAGAGAGCAATTAAATAATTCTCTCTCCTCATGAGTCGGTTGGCAATGTCGGATGCGTCCAGCCTCTCTTTTGATTGACTGCCCAGGAACGCCCGCTGTGCTGGCGTCAGGCTTGTCGCAGTCTTTGGGTTCTGGTCGCGGAGGGCCATGATACGTGCCACAACTTCTTGCCAAGTGATCGTCTGCATGTCGTCATCGGGTATATTGAGGAGATAGAGATAAAAGTCCCGGACGTGTAGCAGGCGACGAAGATCCAGGAGGTACTGAATGGATTTCCAGATGAAGTAAAAAGCAAAGAGCCACAGCCCAATATTCCAAAGCCATGGCATTTTCCTGGTGCACTGAGGCACCAAGATCTGGGAGAGCTGGTTGCTTCCACGTAGCTTACTGTAGTCTATACACTGCGCTAAAAATGTGACGAAGATCGCGACGAAAGCGACATGCCTAGATTTATGTTAGCGTCGTCAGTCTTCTGTGTATGCTTCAGGAAGGGCACCGACAGAAGATGGAGGACTCTATCCAGCAGGATGCACCAGATCCCGCACCCCACATAATAGTCGTACACGTCCTGGACGAATTTGTCGAGGTTCGAGACATTAGCCCACCTCCACTCTGCCTTCTTCTTGGCGCTGCCCGATATCACGCCCGTCATGAACGAGGTGGGTGCGTCTCTGATGCGTCCGAAGGGAGGCAAGGAATCATCTCGATGCAGCCTCTGCTGCGCCTGTGTCGCTTCCCATTGTGGCCGAGTCCTGGAAGAACCGGGGATTGCGGGTACTTGATGACTCCCAGTCCTCCTGTTGTGCTGGCCGGGCGTGCCGGATATGTGTTCGTTGTGCTCTACTAATAATGATGCGGGCACATCGTTGTCGCCGTCATCGTCGTGGACGGGCCAGCCAAGACCACCGGTCCTCCGTGTCCGCCCCCCTGGCTGTCTTCCGCGTGCAGCTCCACCATCACCCAGGTTTGGCTGACTGTCATCGAAGCCGAGTCCTTCAGCATTTTCAAGGTCGTAGTCGTGGAAGTTGTGATTTAAATTCTCTTCGTCGAGCAGGCCTGCGCGGCCTCGTTCGGCGGCATCTCGGTCTCTCAACTCCTCGTAAAAAGATCGGCCACGGCTTGTCGGGAGCAATCTTGAGAACATGTTGGATGCCGTACTAGACTGAAAATGCAGAGGGGACAGTATGTGGCTTTGAGGCCGCCAGGATCATGGCAAGAACTTCATATGCTGAGAGGGTGAAAATGCTTGCAGATGGGACTCGTCGCGTCGCTCGGTAGCCTTCTGTTAAGGTTCAAGAAGGCTTATCATTCGTGGATGTGGCGCAGCTAAGGTTTTGACAATAGGGTTGACAGATGGGGCGCGTGAAAGAAAGCCCCCTGGCTTAGGGTCAGGAGAGTCACTTCCCAACGGGATTTTGGTCATCTGGAAGATCGATGAGAAGGCCAGTGATGGGAGATGTTTCTCACCCGCGCGACTGCCTGTGACGGAGCGATGTCCAGGTGACAATGCCGGAATGGCGTGGGGTCCAAGCTCTGTACTAGCCCGCTCTTGGTAGGCGGTGTGAGGCTTATCGCCTTATCGGAACAGCCAATGCAGGCCTGGCCCTGGCCTGCAGGATAGCTTGTTGAACCCTGACGAACAACCACTGACTCGAGTGAGGGAGCACCGAGCAGCCAGACCAGACTCCAACATGAATTCACTCCTATTAACCCGCGAAGACGCTGGTCTTGTCTCGCCACAAAGTCCTGCAAGCCCAACACTGACAAAGGGAGGTAATCCACTTTCAGCCAAAGTCAGCAGTGTCCTCTCGGCTTCATACGCCGATAGCGAGTTCCGTGAATCGCTTGCATTGCTCGATGAGCGAGGTGTGCACAGCACTGCAGAAACCCGGAGGCAGCTCCGATTAGACTTGCAGAAAGAAGTAATTGAGAGCAATGGAGAGATCATTGACGAGTTTGCCAAGGTTGCCCAGGTATGGCCAGCCACACGTTTGGATCAGGTTACGACGAGGCTAAAACATGGCAGCAACTCTGGCGAATTGGCAGTACAATTGGAAAGCTGAATGATAGCTACCAGGAGATGAAGTCGCAGATAACTGCGGCCCGTGAAGCGACTTCAACAACCTTGGCTGAGGCATCCCAACTAATGACCCAGCGGCGGCAGGTGGAGAGGAAACAGGTCCTCCTCAAGGCTTTCAATGCCAACTTGGTTCTCAACGATGATGAGATAGCTGCCTTGACGCTAGCTTCCGAGCCTATGGATGATCGGTTCTTCAGCTCGCTCCAGAAGGCGAAAAAGATCAGCCAAGACTGCGAGGCGCTTCTTGGTTTCGAGAATCAAACCTTGGGCCTGGAAGTCATCGAAACAACATCCAAGCACTTAAACCTTGGCTTTCAGAAGCTATACCGATGGGTCCAGAGGGAGCTCAAGACGCTAAATCTCGAAAACCCACAGATTGGCTCATCTATACGTCGGGCTCTTCGCGTCCTAGCTGAGAGGCCAACCCTTTTCCAGAATTGCCTAGACTTTCTCGCTGAAGCCAGGGAACACGTTCTCTCCGACTCGTTTCACACAGCCCTGACCGGGAGCGCTCGGAATGGGACAGTTGATACATCTGTGAAGCCAATCGAACTTGCAGCGCACGACACACTCCGATATGTGGGGGATATGCTGGCCTGGACCCACTCCGCCGCTGTCGGCGAGAGAGAGGCCCTTGAGGTGCTGTTCATCTCCGATGGTGATGAGATTGCAAAGGGCATTCAAGCTGGGCGCGAAAATGAGGTCTGGAGACTGGTTGCCGAGGACGGTGAGGCCGGAGCTGACTTTGACCCAATCACGGCTCTGAATGAGCTTGTCGACCGTGACATGTCGGGCGCTGTTCGGTTGCTTCGCCAGAGGGTTGAGCAGGTCATCCAGACCAACGAAGAAGTCATTTTGGCATACAAGTTGGCGAATCTCCTCAACTTTTACAAAAGTACCTTTTCCAGGCTACTCAGCCTAGGGTCTTCTCTTGTAGAGTTCTTAGGTGGTCTAGAATCGGAGGCTCTGCGGCAATTCAGATCACTAGCAAGGGATCACGTTACAGCACTGCAGGGCGATTTCCAGCACACACCCGGTGATCTTCGACCCCCAGACTTTCTCCTTGACGCATTGGAACAGTTGTCTGCGATCATGGTGACTTTCGAAACGTCGCTCACCGCTGCCGGGGACCGAGAGACAGATTTCAAGCCAGTGCTTGCAGAAGTCTTCGACCCATTCCTAACGGGGTGTATGAACATGGCGCAGGCTACTCGGCCTCCATCAAATTCCGTCTTTCTTGTCAACTGCCTGCTTGTTGCTCGCAACTCACTGGCCCGGTATGATTTTACGAAATCACACGTCTCACAAATCCAGGCACGGATAAGTGAGCAAACCATCCAACTAGTCGATAGCCAGTATCAATTCTTCCGGATCGAATCTGGCCTCGAGTCGCTCATCACGTCACTCTCTATGTTGAAGGAGGAGACGGAAGATATTCAGAAGGTTTCATCGCTCGAAGCTGTCCAGCCTTCGTCGTTGACCCGAGCAAGCCAGACTCTCGACAATTTTCTTCCGTCAGCGCTGATGGATGCGGTGGAGAACCTGAGACATCTCCAGGACTCTAAACTGGCGAGGGACATCACAGAGGAGGCGGCCGAAAGGTTCTGTGTCGATTTTGAGCATGTGGAAGAGATGCTCATGCTGGCTGACGAACTGGCCGAGCAGAATGCCAGTGATGACATAGCCGAGGCCCAGAGTTTACGAGCTCTGTTCCCGAGGACAACTGGCGAGATACGGGTCCTGCTCTCGTGAAATATACCAAGGCCAATATAAATGTTACGGGGCTTGTTCGTGCTCACTGAGCCCTTATATGAATTGCTACCGAGTGCAATTTCCATGCGGACGTGCCCTTGCATCCGCCCACCCACAATGACAAGTGACAGGCTGCCCGTTTCTTCGCCGCCTCCACCGTCGCTGAAGCTGAGCGTGGGGAAGTTGGCCCGTGCATGCGAAACGCAACCCAGACAGGCTAGGCGATCATTGAATCCAAGTCCTCCTTCAGCCCCTCTATCGGCGCTCCGAAGGTGGGCAGAGCATGGAAGTTGCTTTCGATGATCGCCAGGCTATGTGACTTTTGTTGCAAAGTTCCCAATCACCAAACAGCCTCGATGATGAGGCTTGCCCCCGATTTTCACCAAAAACAACGTGTTAAACCCGTGATGCCTACCAATCCAAGGCCTGCTTCGGCGTTGCTCGCTTGAAAGAATGGCGGACTTTGTCGCTGCAGAGTCCGTGGAGACCGAACAACAATTCTGGGACGGTAACCAAAAACCCTCAGCCCTTTCACGCCGTAATTACTTTCATGCTGATTTAAGCCTTCAGTATTGCGCGAAATCGTATCGAGACCATGCCCTTGCTACGAATCGCTCGACAATGCCTTGCGCGCGTGGCTCGACCTCGTAGCAAATGGCCGAGACCGTTTCTTTGACGACGAAGACGATATAGCGACGTGCTCCCAGAAGCTCCTTGACAGTCGAATTTTCGCCGAGAATTGTGAATACGTCCGGACCCAGATCATATATAGTCTTCTCCAGGAAGAGGAGGTAGGGCCGCTTCATATCATTGCGAACTTCCTTCTTCTCGATGGCCGAATCGAGGAGTCTACATTCCGGCGCATGGTGGGCGAAGGCTGTTTTGTTCGCCTTCTTGATTTGATCAAATCTCATGGCAATGACCGACGACTTCATCGGTTGCTGTTGGAATTAATGTACGAGATGTCTCGCATCGAACGTCTCCGCCCTGATGACCTCCACCAGATCGACGACAACTTCGTTGTTTACTTATTCCAGCTCATCGAATCGCTCTCCGATGACGTGCACGACCCCTACCACTATCCAGTGATCCGCGTATTGGTTGGTCTTTCATTTATATTCTATTTCTTCATTGCTAACCCGTCGTGCAGCTGGTGTTGAACGAGCAGTACATGGTTGCGTCGACCTCTGCGGCAGTCTCGCCAGTGTCGCCCTGTGTCCCTTTGACCAACAGAGTCGTGAAAGTTCTAAGCATGCACGGGGATGATTTCCGTACCTTTGGGGAGAATATTATTCTCCTCTTGAACCGAGAGACGGAGACCTCGCTCCAGTTGCTCATCCTGAAACTTCTCTATCTGCTGTTCACGACGACGGCAACTTGTGAATACTTCTACACCAACGACCTCAGGGTCTTGCTCGACGTCATCATTCGAAACCTCCTCGATCTACCGAGTGAGATGAACGTTTTGAGACATACGTATCTGCGGGTGCTTGCTCCCCTACTATCTCACACGCAGCTTAGCCAGCCACCGCATTACAAGCGGGACCAAATACTGGATCTCCTAGATTTATTACGTGGCAGCGGAAATGCGCATTTCACCCCTCCGGAACCCACAACTCTTCGATTAATTGAACGCGTTGGGAAGACTCCGTGGTTGCTGGATGGGGAGTCTAGCCTCTCACCCAAAAGCCCCCTCGGAAGCCTCTCTCTGTCGCAGACTGGAAGCGCCGTCAGCGTCATTGCAAACGTATCTGAGAAGCCTGGGGTCAAGACACCAAGTCGCAAGGCCGATGTCGAGGCGACGAGGACAAAGGTGTTAGTGGGAGAGAGCAATGGAGAGTTGAAGGTTGAGCAACGCACACCGCCGCAAGCAAGAGCTGTCAAGCCGCGTCGATCTCTTCCGGAAGTGCCAAAACACCGCCATGGAGTCCCCATGGCCCCTCTGCCAGTGATAACTACGTTGCATATAAATGGAAGCGGAACAAAGAAACAGCCACCCAAGATTCCTCCACCAAGAAGGCGAACCAAACTGAAAACAGTTACCGTGGGGGACTCGCAAGCGATTGCCACTGCGAACTCGTCCCCACACAGTTAATCCTCGCTCGCAAGAGTCCGAAGTCGTGCGCTGAGAATTGGGATAGAGATCAGCCGGTAGTCTTCAGATGAATTAGATCGGAAGAGACCACAGCTTTCGAAAAATTGGCCGCCACAGAGCATACAAGCAAGGATTGGACAAGGGCGCGTTTCACATTCGAGCTCAAGATCTACGATGGATCATGATGATGAGAATGACAGTGATATCCTGGGCTCCCGTGAGTCCCATGATCGGGATGGTGCATGAGAAGGCGTTTTGCTGGGGATGTCATTATAAGTCGTAGGATCTACATGTATGAATTGAGGTAACAAATTCTGGAAACCTGATTTCGACTACCAATGTTGTTCAACATCTTTTTGATGATAACCAGGATGACTCTGGCTTGGGAGGCAGGGTCCCACTTTAACCCGCCGCAAATGCACAGGGCGTGTCGTTCTTGGCATTGAACTTACAGCAGTGACAAGTTACGGAAATTTTGGCCTCACAGTTTTCTGGGTCGTGAATCGAGAACCGCGCGCACCAAGGAACTTTGCCGACGCCCAGCACCCACTACAAGAACAAGAACGGCGCATCGAACCGCTCGAACATCCGAACAATCGAATCTGTGCTCTTCCCGCCTTTATCCTCTCGACGCAATGGCCTCCCTGGCGACCGGCGTCGCCAGGAAAGGCTTCAAGGAGCTGCATGGTATAGTCCTTACGGCGGGCTTGATGCAAAAGACGGTCAAGGTGCAAGTGCCTGGGAAGAAGTGGAATAAATTTTTACAAAAAGTACCCTTCCCCTTCGCTTTCAGGGAAACCCTTTTTTTATTGTCTCTCCAGACGGGGTACGGGAGAACCTTGAGATCCAGCTTTCACGAAAGCAGTGTGGACGCGGCGTGGCATCTTGGATAATATAGACGCAAGCAAGTACGAGCAAAACTAACTTTGACTGAATTTCTACCGCAGTACTTTAACGATCCCAAAACCTACCTCGTCCACGACCCCAACAACTCCCTTCGTGCCGGCGACGTCGTCGCCATCACGCCAGGTTGGCGAGTATCAAAGTCCAAGCGGCACGTTGTCAAACACATCGTCAAGCCGTCCGGCACACCGATTGAGGAGCGCCCGCCGATTCCGACCGAAGAAGAGCGGTTAGCGAAGCGGGCGGTTGAGCGGGAGGTCAAGGACGGGCGGCGCGCACTTCGGCGACAAATAGAGGTGGCGGAGACTGCGCTGGAGCGAGTGGAGCGTCTTCTGGCCAGAGCAAGGAAAGATGTTTCGGCACAGGAAAAGAGGATTTTGGCACGAAAATCTGACGGTGGCGCGGAAAAGAGCAGGCAAGACCAAGAGAGCGAGGTTGACTGAGAGGGGAAAAGGAATGAAAACAATGTACGATGTAGCCCGGCCTTGTATTACCACATGTTATGGAAGAACTATACATACCCAGCCGTGTAGCATAAATGGGTGGGAATAGAGATCCAGAGTGTTCCCATGAGCTTGGTTGTCTCTCGTTGGGCCGGCGTAAGAAGAATAGGCACATAGGGATAGGAACAACGAATGGACGGCCAGACCAACGCCCCAGGCCGTGTTCAATGCCGAGGGTATGCAAATGTAACCCATATGTAGCATGAGAATGCTCCCAATAGTGCAGCAATCACTGTCCGTCCGGTTTCTTGTCCCCTAGCCTCCACGCTCTCCGAACTCCCTCGCCCAGTCTTCATATTCCTTCAAGCTGGCCTTACTTACACTAGGTCGAATGGTTGTTAAACTTGCGACAAAGTCTGTAAACCCAATGGGTCTTATTTCATCCATGCTCATGTGTAAAAGTGCTTCACCAAGTGACCTGAGCGGACCCATGGCCGCGTCCTTCGCCAGGGCTGTGACATCCGAGCCAGAGAATCCTGCCGAGCATTAGATCCTCTGCGTGACGGTAGGAGGCGTAGGCACGGGAGAAGCAGCTTACCATCGGTCAATCCAACTAGTGTTTCGATGTCCTCATCGGTCAGTGTATGCTTTTGCTGACCGAGTAACGTTTTGATTTGCACCGCCCGGGTCTCTGCCTCGGGGAGCGGAATGTATTGCCGCCTGACAAACCGTCTCCTCGCAGCCTCATCAATCACCCAAGGCAAGTTTGTCGCAGCAAGGACCAATACCCGGTTGGCATCTCCGCGCTCCTTTTCCCGCTCGCCCACCTCCCTGCCTGCCGCAGCCCTCTGCAGGTCACTCCACTGTATCAAAAAC
>Ga0247776_10000399_pt1 | contig 10558 bp, 6 predicted proteins | sample UWRJL199509C5_FD_179912 | JGI IMG/M metagenome (GOLD analysis project Ga0247776, IMG submission 179912) | Plant litter microbial communities from Arlington Agricultural Research Station in Wisconsin, United States - UWRJ-L199-509C-5 | ecosystem: Environmental > Terrestrial > Plant litter >...
AGCGCGTAGCGGATGCGCGCAATGCGCGCCAGGTGCTTGGGCGCGAGACCGGCTTCCGCCAGCGTCGAACTGCGCAGAGTTCGACTCGTACAGCCGCACGCTCGCGCCAATTGCTCGGTCGAAATTTCGCCGTGTGCGGCATTAATTAGCTCGAACGCGCGGCGGACGGAGCGACTAGGGCGCTCGAGGTGTCGCAGCCGTGAGTGGAGGTAGCGTTCGAGCAGGGCCAGGCGCGCGCGAGCGGTTCCCTCGAGCACGAGGCGATCTCGCAGCTCGCGCCCCTCCGCACCCCACAGCTCGTCGAGCGGGAGCAGGGGCGTGTCCGCTAGGCCATCGGCGCCGCGCGGAAGTAGTAGGCGAAGCCCGCTGGGTCGCAAGGACGCGCCCACGGCTTGGCGAATGCTGTCCGGAATTCGGATCACCGGCAGGTGCGCGGGTTGTAGGAAAAGGCAAGCGTGGAGCCCACCTCCCAAAAAGACGCCGCCCGGGAGGTGATTGCCCTCCTCGATCGCGAACACCAATTTGGCTTCGACCTCAGGTAAACGCGTAAACTCGATTTCTGCCGTGAAATCGCTGTGTATCTCGGCCGTGTAGTAGTACTCGACGAAATCCGAGAGCAGCTCGGAGGTGGGGAAAAAGCGAAAGTTCGGTGTCTCTTGCCTCGCGAGCACGGTGAGCGCGTTCACTACATCCATTCGATCTCGTCTTCGGGAACGAAGCTCGAGATCTAGCAGCTGATCCGCTAGCGCGCCCGCAACAGCGCGGACAACGGCACGGTTATTTCGCTCGCCGCGCTAGCCGCGTCACGCCCCCGCGGAGTCGACGACGACGCGCCGATCTCGGGCGTCTCCTCGGCTTCGACGATGCCAAGTGAGGAACGCAGCGCGACGTCGAACAGGTGCGACGGGCGCACGTTGCCCAAGGCGGCGAACACGTTCGCGCGCACCTTGGGGTTCTTGCCGTTCAAGTCGTTCAGCAGGTTCTTGATCTGTTTGCGCTGCAGGTTTTCCTGCGAGCCGCACAAATCACAGGGAATGATCGGGAATTCTTTGAGTGCCGCGAACTCGGTCAGCTCTTCTTCACTCAGGTACACCATCGGCCTGATCACGACGTTGCGTCCATCGTCCGAGCGCAAGCGCGCGGGCATGGCCTTGAGTTGCCCCGAGTAGAGCAAGTTCAGCATCAAGGTTTCGATCACGTCGTCGCGGTGATGGCCGAGCGCGATCTTGGTGGCGCCCAATTGTGCCGCCTGGGTGTAGAGGATGCCGCGGCGTAGGCGCGAGCAGAGCGAGCAGAAGGTTTTGCCTTCGGGGATCTTCTCTTTGACGACCGAATAGGTGTCTTCTTTGACGATCTTGTACTCGTAGCCCTCGCGCTCGAAGTAGTCCGGCAAGGTCCGATCAGGGAAGCCTGGGTGCCCTTGGTCGACGTTCAGCGCGAACAGCGAGAACTCGAAGGGTGCGCGGCGTTGGATCTGGCGCAGCAAGTACAGCAGCGCGTGTGAATCTTTACCGCCGCTGACCGCGACCATCACGCGGTCGCCCGGTTCGATCAGCCGAAAATCGTGGCTGGCGCGAGCAACTTCGGCGAGCAGCCGTTTTTCGAGGCGATCCATGGTGCGTGGGCCCACTCTTTGCCTGATTTTCGCACAGGAGCAAGCCCTGTACGTGCCCGCGCGGCGCCCTTGGTGCTAGGCTCCGCGCGCCGTGTTGTTCGCGAAAATAGCTCAATTTACCTGTATCGGTCTGGCCGCGCTGGGCGTCTATTCGTTCGTATCGACCGCCCGTGATGGGGAAACGCGGCGCGCCTGCACGCCACTCTGCGCCATGCAGCCCGAGTACGCGGCGCGGAATCGCCAAGCCCCGGACTTCGAGCTGCCCAAGCTGGGCGGCGGGACCGTGCGATTGTCGAGCTATCGCGGCAAGACCGTGATCCTGAATTTTTGGACCAAGACCTGCCGCCCCTGCTTGGAAGAGATGCCGTCGCTCGCGTCCTTGGCCAAGGCGTTGGTCCCACATCCGGACATCGTGCTGCTCACCGTCTCCACGGACGAAAGCTTGGCGGACGCGCGCGAGACCATGAAGAGTGTGCTGGGCGGCGCCGAGCCGCCGTTCGTGGTGATGATCGACCCGGAATCCAAGGTCGTCCGCGATACCTTTGGCACCAAGCTGTACCCTGAAACCTGGTTCATCGACCCGACCGGCGCGATCCGCGCGCGCGTGGATGGCGGCCGCGAATGGAACGCGGCACTCACCATAGATTTGGCTCACAGCTTCGACGATCCGCTACAATGCGGCGTCGAGTTCCGCGATCGCAGGCCAGAGGGCCCCTTCGCCAGCATCTGCGGTGAGATCGCGCCCACGCAATGAACGCGGGTCCAGCCGGAGCCGGATCGCCTAACCAAACGGGCTTCTCGTGCTAAAGTGCGGCCCGTGAAAGTCCGACTGATCAAAGAACTGCGTTTCGAGGCTGCTCACCGTTTGCCGCGTGTCCCAGAGGGCCACAAATGCGCACGCCTCCACGGGCACAGCTTCAAGATCGAGCTAGCGGTAGAAGGCACGGTGAATCCCGATACCGGCTTCCTGATCGACTACAGCCGCCTCGATGAGCTCTGGCAGCCGCTGCACGACACCCTCGATCACAACTATTTGAACGACGTGCCGGGCCTAGAAAACCCGACCAGCGAAATCCTCGCTCATTGGCTGTGGCAGCGCATCAAGCCCACCCTGCCCGAGCTCACCCGCGTCATCGTCCACGAAACCTGCGACGCCCGCTGCGAATACGAAGGCGGCTAGACCCGCTGGCCGCTGAGCGGCGCAGGTCGAAGCGAGGCGTCAGCGCGGGTTAGGGGAGGCCGAAGCGTTGTTTGTTTTGGCCGACGAATTCGACGTACGCGGACGATTCTAGGCGGCCTTCGATTTCGCCGGCGTCTACTGCGGCTTCGAGGGCGCGTTTGATCTCGCCGATCAGGCGCGAGGGGGGCAGCTTGAAGGCGACCATGATTTCGTTGCCGACGCCGGTGGGCAGGAGCGGCTGAACCGCGTCTTCAGCGGCGAGGGTCGAGATGCGCTCGCCCAGTTCGTCGATTTGGGCGATGCCGCGGCGCTTCTTTTCGGGGCGCTTGGTGGTGATGTCGGCGCGCGACAAACACAGCAAATCGTCGAGATAAGGGCCGATTTCCTTGGCGAAGCGGCGAACGGCGCTGTCCGTCCATTTGCCGTCGTATTGGCTCGCGCGCAGATGATGCAGGACGAGGAAGCGCACTTCGTCGCGCAGTGCGCTGTCGGCGGAGAACAAGCGCTCGCGGCGCTCGAGCTTGTCGAACATGCGCGCGCCGACCTCGGCGTGGCCGAAGAAGTGCACCTCACCCGTGGGCGAGATCGAACGCGTGCGCACTTTGCCGATGTCGTGGAACAGCGCCGAGTAGCGCACTTCGATGCGCGCCACGCTTTGGGTCACGACTTGCTTGGTGTGCTTCCAGACGTCCTTGTGGCGCCACTCACCGTCACCAAAACCGACCAAGGCTTTGATCTCGGGCAAGAGCGAGTCGAGTGCGCCGGTCACCAGCAGCGAGTCCAGGCCGTCCCCCGCGAACTCGCCCATCATCACGCGGTCGAGGTGAGGCCTGATGTCGTTGGGGGCCAAAGCGGCGAGATCCCCAGGGTTCAATAGGACAACAGGCCGGTCGGCCTCGCCGCGTTCCGCACAGGCAACGGCGCGCTCGAGCGCGTGGATCGCGCGCGCGGGGTCAGCGACGGGGGCAACGGACTCGTGCGACATCGGATCCTGGGCAGAAAAGGAGCCTCTTTCTATTCGGGAAGCTCGCGAGCGCAAGAACAATCGTGACTTTAGCACGCGCCAGGCGGAGCTTAATTTTCCGCGCTTTTGTTAGGAAATGTTAGCGCGAACGCGCAAAACGAGCCCAATTGCCGGCCTCGCGATAGGCTTAGCGATCCATGGCTCAGGGTCGGCTCGTCCTCGCGCTGCCCACCCGAAATCGCGATTTCGGGCGGATATTCGCGCGCGTCCTGTGCACCCTGTTCGCCCTGGTCGGCGCCTTGCCGCTGCTCCTCGGGTTCTTCCTGTCTTCCGCCCCGGTGGAGAATTGGGCGGCGGGGGAGACCACGCGCATCCTTCGAGAGCAGCTGGGGTTGGCCGCCAGCTTTCGAGTCGAGCTGAAATTGCTGCCGCTGCGGGTCACGGTGAGCCAGCTGGTGGTGCCCGCTTCCGACGGTGGCACGCCCGCGCTCGAGGTGTCGCGCGTTGCGGTCACGCCGCGCATCTTCTCGCTGCTGGCCGGTCGCCTCGACGCGGGTGACGTCGAAGTCGACCAGCCCAAGGCGCGCTTGGTGATCAAGGACGGCCAGCTGCAAAACCTGCGCTACCGCTTGCCTCAGCCTTCGAAGAAAGCGCGCGCGCCGTCCAAGCAAGCGCCGTTCTCGTCGCTCTCGGTCGGTGACGGACACTTCGTGCTCGAAATCGATGGCGTGCACGTCGACACGGGCGAGGTCGATCTCGACGTGTTTGCCGAGCCAGGCCCGAGCTTCGAGGTCGCGCTGCGCTCGAGTGGCACGCGAGTTTGGCGCGAGCGTGTCGTGCGTGGGGTGCCGCCTCCGCCGCCCGGCACGCTCGCCACCGACGAGGACACGCTGTGCCGTCTCGAGTTGCGCCTGCGCTACGAACCTTCGACGATTTTGGTGCGGCGCTTCTCCGCGCTGGGCAGTGCGGATCTCGATCCCAAGCCGGGCACGCTGCCGAGCTGTGACAACTTGCGCGAGGACGACCCGGGCCGGGTCATGGTGCGGGTTTCGCAGCTGCGCATCGGCTTGCGCAAGGGTGAAATGCCGCTGCTCGACGGGCATGTCTTGTTCCGCGCGCCATTGCCAGTGGTCAATCGCTTCGTGCGCGCGGGACCGCTCAAGGGCGTGGCTTCGTTCGCCGGTGACCTTCACTACGATGGGCGTCACCACCTGCCAGACGTGCGCGGCAAGTTGACAGGTACCGGCGTCGAGTTCGAACACTTCAAGTTGGCCAAAACGCTGGACGTCGATTTGGTCGTCGCTGGCGATGCGATCAACATCCCTCGCTGGCAGATGGCCTTCGCCGATGGTGACGTGGTGGCGAAGAACGCGCGCATCGAGCCATTTGCACCGGGCGTGCTCTTGAGCGCCGAGCGCGTCGATAGCAAGAGCATGGATTTCGAGGGCTTGATGCGCGACTTGGGCGTCACCAACGACACGCTGATCAAATGGGATTTCAACGATCTGCGCGTGTCCAAAATCGTCGGCACGATCTCGCCGCTGAAGATCGATGCCGAGGTGTACGCCGACACGCGTAACTTCGAGGTGACGGATCTTTCGTTTCGCAATCCGAATCGCAAGCGGATGATCGGCGTCAAGGCAGCGCTGGTGCGCGGGCACATCGGGGTGCGCCCCAATGCCTTCGAGATCTACGATACGCGCTCGGATTTTGGGGACAGCTCGATCTTCGTCAAGCTGGTCTCGATTTCCTTCCTGGACGCGGGCGTCAAATTGTCCGTGCCCAAGGGCGCGCGCCTCGATTTATCGGACATCAGCCCGGTCGTCGGCATCCCAATCTCGGGCAAGATGGAGGTGGACGTCGACATGAACGGCATTCCGCCCGGGTTGGTGCTGACCGGCAACCTGAAGGTGCAAAACTTCGTTTTCGGTGGCTTCCCCTTTGGTGACATCACCAGCGGCCGGGTGCGCTTCGTCCCGCTCGTGCTCGAGCTGTTCGACGTGCAGGCCAAGAAGGGCAAGAGCGACTATTTGGTCACCAATGGCCGTTTGAACTTCGACGGCCCGGCGCCGATCGTCACCGACGCACGCGTGAAGAGCACGAACTTCGATCTGCGCGACTTCTTCCACATCTGGCACTTCGAGACCGACCCACGCTTCGACGATCTGGCCGGCCAGACCGCGCTGGATGCGACCGTGCATTACGTGCTCGGCGGCCCAGAAGATCGCTGTGGCGGCGGCAATTTGCGGGTCGCTGGCAGCGCCCGCTTCGGCGCGCTCGATCTATTCGAAGAGCGCTTCGACTCCGGCAACGCCGAGTTCGATTTCCGTTGGAGCGATCGCGACGCCACTTACCAGGGCGTGGATCTGAGCGTCCCGAGTCTGACCTTGCGCAAAGGCTCGGGCACGATCGTCGGCTCGTTCGGTCTGCGTCAGGGCGCGCAGGTCTATGGGCACTTCGTCGGCAGCGCGGTGCCGCTCTCCCACCTGAACGGCTTGCCCACGTTGTTGCGCGCTGCCGAGGGCCAGCTGAGCGCGACGGCGGAAGTGGGCGGCACACTCGACGCGCTCACGCTGGACGCCAGCGGTCGAATCTCGGCGTTGCGCGTCGGCCGCGCCACACTGCCAGCCTCTAACTTCGACCTACGATTGGTGCCCGTGGTTCACCCGCAGAAGGTGGTCGGCACGACCCGCTGTGGCAAGCCGATCGGCGCCCCGTTCGATCGCGCTGAATATGAGGCAGACCAAAATAGCGGCGTATTTCACGCCAACGGGCAGCTGTTTGGTGATCAGATCGCATTCCACGACCTGACCATCACCCGCCAGCGGGCCTCGGTCGTGCGCGGCGCGATCGATTTTTCGAGTGTAGATTTGGGCGTGCTGGCCGAGCTCTCGGCCACACTCGGCGATTCGGAGACGCGCCTGGACGGCAAGCTGAGCGGCAAGCTGGCGTTGCACGAGTTTCGCATGAAGGCTCCGCTGCAGTCGCGCCTGGAGCTGTCGTTGTCGGACCTGAGCGTCAACCGCAAGGGTTATCACGTGGAGTTGGCCTCCGGATCGCGCCCGATCGTGTTCGAGGACGGCCGCTTCGCGCTGCCCGGCATCGGCTTCAGCGCGACCACACCGCGCGGTCAACGCGTCACGTTCGATGCCCAAGGCTCGATTCACAATCTGGCTACGTTTCCGCAGATCGACGCCAAGCTGACGCTCCGGCCGATGCAGCTCGCCAGCTTGCTGGGCGTGATCCCGCGGGCGGAGCGCGCCGAAGGCGTGCTCTCCGGCCAGCTCGAGGTGCAGGGCCCGCTGTTCGCGCCGCGCTTCGCCGGCGGCTTCGATCTGGAGCACGGCGAGCTGTCGATTCGCGGTTTACCGCTGCCCGTCTCGGACATCGAGGTCGCGCTGCGCATCGGGGGCAATGAGCTGCGCATCGAGAAGGCGTCGGCCAAGGTCGGCTCGGGCACGCTTTCGCTGAGCGGAGTCGCGCCACTTCAGGGTCTGAATCTGGGCGCGGCGCGCATCGCCATCACCGCGCGTGAGCTGGCGCTGCCGATGAACGATGGCATCCGCGCCGTGGCTGACGCTGATCTGAACCTCGGCTTCCGGCCGACCGACAGCGGCGGCGAGCGCGAGCTTCCGCGCCTCACTGGTGAGGTGACCTTGCGCTCGTTCGACTACACCCGGCCCGTGCTGATGACCGCCGACATTTCCTCGCTCGCCCAGCGCGGCAAACGCACCGAAGTAAATACCTACGATCCGGCCGACGATGTCGTTCAATTCGAGGTGCGCCTGCGCTCGCAGAAAGCCATGAAGCTGCAGAACAACCTGATCGACGCCGAGCTGGACGTTGCCGACGAAGGCTTGCTGCTGGCCGGCACGAATGGCCGCTTCGGCCTGCGCGGCGCAGTCACGCTACACCCGCGCGGCAAGATCTTTCTCCGGCGCAGCGAATTCGAAGTCACCCAAGGCCGCGTACGCTTCGACGATTTGACGCGCATCGCCCCAGAGGTCGACGTCACCGCCGTCACCGAGTACCGCCGCTACCAGACGAACAACACGACCGCCGCGACCACCACCGGAACCAGCGCCACGGGCGGCTCGACCGCGCCCACCTCACAGGGTGGGCGCTGGCGCATCCAACTGCACGCGCACGGCAACGCAGACAAGCTCAAGGTCGATCTGACCAGCGATCCCGCGCTGGCCCAAGACGACATCTTCCTGCTGCTCACCGTCGGCCTGACGCGCGCAGAGCTGGATCAAGCGCAATCGGCCAGCGTCGGTGAGGCCGTCGCGCTCGAGGCCCTCGGCTCGCTCAGCGGCGCTGACCGTGCCGTCACCGATGCCGTGCCGCTGATCGACGAATTCCGCTTCGGCAGCGCCTATTCCTCACGCACTGGTCGCACCGAGCCCACCGTGACCATCGGCAAACGCCTGTCGAAGCGCATCCGCGCCAACGTCACCAGCGGCGTGGCCGACTCCCGCGAAGTACGCTCCAACGTCGAATGGCAATTGAGCCCGCGCGTCAGCGTCGAAGGCTCGTACGACAACGTGAACGACATCTCGAGCTCCACTTTGGGCAACCTCGGCGCCGACGTGCGCTGGCGGCTAGAGTTCGAGTGACGAGTTACGTTCGCTGGGCAGAAAGAGGGGCGATCGCGATCCAGCCACGCACCTCGAAACGCGCACTGTTCAGAAGCAGCACGTTCACCGCTGTCAGTGCGCCGGCTTGGGCTCTTCATCTGACGATCACGGGGTAGAATGGCTCGAGCGAAGAAGTTCCTAGCGTTTCGGGTTCGCTTGAATGGAAGAAAGTTGGTGACGGCTGGCGTTCCCGGGCCTCATGTTGTCACGACCATCATCTCCTCGGTGGTTCATGAGCCACGGGTGGCGATTGGGGCTGAACCCTCCGCCCAGCGCGAGCTTCTTTTGGATGTTGGAGGCTTGATCACCGCTACCGAAGAGAACGTTGACTGGGCCCGTGTGCCGCTGAAGATCGGCGACAGCATTACGATCGACTTGATCGACACGACGACTGTCGACGAACCGAAGAATCGAAGGACACGCGAGAATCAGACGAAGATTGTCCCCGCTGTGGAGGGCGCACGGCTGAAACCGGTCGCGGTGCCCGGACAAAGCTCGAAGCGGCCCCGCAAACCGAAGTGACTTATGCCAGAATTCGAGACAGTGAAATGATTCTCTATCGCCCAGTCGGTGTCGGCGAACTGCGGCTCATTGGCGAATCCGGATTCCGCAAATTTCCGCCGCGTTTACCGGATCAGCCGATTTTCTATCCGGTGCTCACCCTCGAATACGCTCGGCGCATCGCTCGGGATTGGAACACGGTCGATGCGCAATCGGGCTTTGCGGGTTTCGTCACCCAATTCGAGATCGATCGCGAGACCGCTGAGCGTTACCCGGTTCAAATCGCGGGCGGCCGCTCGCACGAAGAACTGTGGGTGCCTGCCGAGGAGCTGTCCGAGTTCAACACCCACATCGTCGGAACGATCGCCGTGGTCGAGGCGTTTACCGGAGAGCGTTTCACGGGCCAGTTGCATCCCGAGACCCTCCTGCCCGTCGGCTTGCTCGATGTCCCGGATCGCTGAGCGCAATCGCTCCGCGCTATTGCCGCTTACGACTCGATTGCGACGGCGATGGCGAGCTGGCCAGAAACCGCGACTGCCGTCGGAGTTCGGCTCAGCGATCATGGAACAATGGAGTTTGTCGCCCCCTACGGGTTGGTCGATCTCTTTGCGCTGACCTTGCGTCCGAGTCCTGCCGCCTCCGACCCCAGTGCATTCGCGTCGCGACTCCGACAGAAAGCCTGGCACCTTCGTTGGCCGCGCTTGCGGATCCCGTAGGCCGGCGGGACCGACCTCGAAAGGATGCTCGTGGAAGTGCGATTCGGCCCAGTTATTCGGCGGCAGCCGACGACGCCGCGGCGCGCAGCTCGGTCAGGATGGCGTCCACGTTCTTCTTGGCGTCACCAAACAGCATTTTGCTATTCTCCATGAAAAATAGCGGGTTTTCCACGCCGGCATAGCCGCTGGCCATGCTGCGCTTCATCACGATCGTGGCCTTGGACTTCCAAACTTCGAGTACGGGCATGCCGTAGATCGGGCTCGAGATGTCGCTCAGCGCGCCGGGGTTCACGATGTCGTTGGCGCCGATCACGAGCACCACGTCCGTCTCCGGGAAGTCCTCGTTGATTTCTTCCATCTCCAGCACGATGTCGTAGGGGACCTTGGCTTCTGCCAGGAGCACGTTCATGTGGCCCGGTAAGCGCCCGGCAACGGGGTGAATCGCAAAACGGACCTTGATGCCTTGCTTCTTCAAGAGCGCGGCAATCTCGTACACGGGGTACTGCGCGTGCGCGACGGCCATGCCGTAACCGGGGACGATCACGACTTGCTTGGCGTCACGCAAGAGGGTCGCAGTCTCCTGGGCGGTGATCGAGGTGACCTCGCCCTGGGGTTCAGTGCCTTCACGCTTGGCGGGTGCTTTGCCTTCTTCAGCGCCGAAACCGCCGAAGATGACGCTCCAAAACGAGCGATTCATGGCGCGGCACATGATGTAACTGAGGATCGCGCCGCTCGAACCGACGAGCGCGCCGGTGATGATCAGCAAATCGTTTTCGAGCATGAAGCCCGCGGCGGCCGCGGCCCAGCCCGAGTAACTGTTGAGCATCGAGACGACCACCGGCATGTCGGCGCCGCCTATCGCCAGCACGAGGTGCACGCCGAGCAGGCCGGCCACGCCGGTCATGATCAAGAGCGAGCTCAGCCCTTCATGGCCGCTCGCGCCCA
>Ga0247776_10000401_pt1 | contig 10543 bp, 7 predicted proteins | sample UWRJL199509C5_FD_179912 | JGI IMG/M metagenome (GOLD analysis project Ga0247776, IMG submission 179912) | Plant litter microbial communities from Arlington Agricultural Research Station in Wisconsin, United States - UWRJ-L199-509C-5 | ecosystem: Environmental > Terrestrial > Plant litter >...
GCCACGCCCGGAAAAATCAAGGTCAAGGCAGGCACGGATCTCACGAAGCGGGCGACGATTACCATCACGCGTCAGCCCGGGGCACCGAACACCGAATGCACCCTTCGTTTCACGTTGCATCCGTCGTCCCACACGATCTTGGTGGGCATCAAGTGAAGCGATGTTTAGCCCTGGTCGCGGTGGGTTGCCTGGCGCTGCTCGCCGCGAGCTGCACTGAGAACTACGAAGGCGTTGGGGCTTCCGTGGCCGTCGAGCGGCTAATCGACGGAAAGGTCAACGGGGTACCGGGTAAGTGCTTCGCGCGTTGCTCGGCGAGCGAGGCGGTGGCAGAGGAGCTGACTCAGCGCTGTGACCCGACGACGTCCGCTGGCAACGGAGGTGCGACCGGCGCTGGCGACGAAGTCGTTGCCGACTGTGGCTTTTCATCCGGGGTCGACTCGTTGCGTGTCTCGGTCAACTACCACGTCGACGTGGCCACGAGCACGGCACTCGTCATGCCGACGATGAAGATCGTGAACGAGGACGCGTCGACCGAATCCACCGTCAAGTTTGCTCCCGTTCAGCGTAAAGTGAGCAACGGTCGCTCGCGGCCGCTGGTTGCCGCACGCTTGCCTGCGGCTTCGAACAGGCTTGGCTCGCTTGGCTTCGAGGTGACGATCCCGAACGGCGTCGTCATTTCCACGGGTAACGTGTTCAGTGTCGTCAGCCCGCCTGCGCCATCGATTTTCGTCGAGAAGTGGCAAGGTCGATGTTTTGCACCGTGCGAGGGAAGCGCCCCTGTTCCGGCGGACCTCGACCTGCGTTGTGTGCTGACTGCGGAGGAGATCGCGGCAGGGGTGCCGGAAGCCGTAAGCTGCGGTCTCGTCGCTGGGGTCGACCAATATCGCATTTCGATTGAGTATGGAGTAGACGTGCCCGTGGGGACGACGCTCGCTCAACCAGGTTTGAAGTTGATCGGTGATGATGCGTCGCTCGACAGCGGTGCGAAGTTCATCTTTCCGAGCCGGGCCGCAGTGGGCGAGTTTTTCCGCCCGCTGGCAGTCGCTCGCCTACGTGCGCCTTCGACTCCGTTTGCGTCGCTCAGGCTTGAGGCGACCGTCCCCAACGGAATCGTCGTCTCTACCGACGAAGTGTTCAGCGTGGTAAAGGCGCCCAAAGCCAGCCCGTCGATTGCCGTCGAAAAACTAATCGCGGGCGCCAAAGGACCATGCTTCGCGCCCTGCGAAGGCAGCGCCGCTGTCTCGGCGAACCTCGATCTCCGCTGTAAGCTAACCGCACAAGAGATTGCTGCAGGCAAGCCAGAGACCGCGACTTGCGGTCTTGCCGCCGGCGCCGATCTGTATCGCGTTTCGATTGACTATGGGGCAGACGTGCCGGTCGGAACGACGCTCACGCAGCCCAGTCTGAAGCTCATCGGTGACGACGCCTCGCTCGACAGCGGTGCGAAATTCACCTTTCCCACCCAACCAGCGCACAACGACATGTTCCGCCCGCTTGCAGTCGCGCGGCTGCGTGCGCCTTTAACCCCGTTCGCGGTGCTCGAGCTCGAAGCGACACTCCCTGGCGATTTGGTGCCCACCACCGGTGGCATACTGAGCGTGCAATCTGCCGCACCGACATTGCGTTTCGACGCTTGCAGCGACTGCGCGAACTGCGTGCTGCCAAGCGGTGTGGGCAGCGTCGGGGCCACGCTGACGGCGCCCGTCGGTTTCGCTGGGAAACAGGCCACGTTCAGCTCGACTGTCAGCGGGTTCGGTGAGCTTTCGCTCGCGAATCCGACCAAGACTCTGCTTGCGACGCCGGAGGGTGTAGCGGAGGGGACAATCAAGCTGGACGTTGCTCCGGGGATCGGGCGCGTCTGGACCGTCAGCACGCAACTCGAGGGACTCGAGGCAAGTTGTCGGGCCACTCTCAGGCAGCCCGATGCCCCCCTGCTCGCAGTCGGCGCGCTGGGCAGCAGACCGAGCCCAACGAGCAGCCAGATCCCAGCCCGGGTGCTTGGCGAACCCAGCGCTGATTGCCGCAGTTATGATGTATCGGTCGAAGTTCCCGATCCGCCGAGCAATCGAGTGGTAACGCTTCGTTCGACCGTCGGTAATGTGGGCGGCAAAGCACTCGAGACCAGCCTCGCGTTGAACCTCGAAGACAAAGCCAGCTCTCGCCTCGTCCTGCCGGACTCCAATACTTCGCCGTTGATCGATCTCTCACTGATCGTGGATGCGCAACGCGCGGTTACGCTTCCGATCCGTCTGCGACCGATGCTTCCGTTGATCGGCGTCGGTTCGTTAGTCGCAGCGCAGCGGGCGCTCACCATCGCAGACACCGGGACCCCTAACGGAGTCGCGCTCCGGGGCACCGTGCAGGTCATTCCAGGCACGAAATTCGCGGCAGGATCGACGCTGGTGGTGCGCACGCGAGTGATCAGCGGGGGGACCGAATCGGGACTCAGCTGCGGCACGACCGTCGATCCCAGTATCGTCACTTGTGACCAGGCTGCCGCCAACCTACAAGACAGAGGTGGGTGCTTTTTGGTTCCCGCCACCGTTCCGCTGAATCCAGACGGCACTTACACTATCTCGCTCGCGAGCGGACTGTGCTTTACGGGCGAAGTGGAAATCACCGTGTTCTCGTACGTCTACATCTCGACTCCCGCGCCGGGCAGTTGCATTGGAGAGCTCGAGACTTCCTCCTCTCCGCAAGCAGTCGGGTCCTTGAACTTGAAGTTCTCGAAGCCGACGACGAATTGAGGCCGGCAGCTGCGATTCATTCACCGCGTGCCGATCCGCGAGCGCTCCTCCACACAGGTGCACGGGCCTGAGTCGAGACGCAATGATTGGGATCCGGCGTAACGCGTTCAGCGTCCATTCGGCTCTGGGGGGCGTGCGCGACGCCGAAGGCTGCGACGGCTGTGGCGTGGCGCATGACCATCAACTTGGAGTGGTCGGCGTGACGCGATCCAGGATGATGATCTTTTGCCGGATCACGCGCGAGAGATTGATGGCGGCTCCCGCGAGCTTACGCGGCATTGCCTCTCGGCACAGGCAATTGGTGGGGACGCGCCGCCCCGCGCCCCGCGTCAGACCTCGAAGAGCCCCGCGGCACCCATGCCGCCGCCGATACACATCGAGACGATGCCCAAGCGGCCGCCGCGGCGACGCAGCTCGTGCAGCAGTGTGGCGGTGAGCTTGGCGCCGGTGCAGCCCAGTGGGTGGCCGAGGGCGATCGCGCCGCCGTTCACGTTCAGCTTGTCGTCCGGCACGCCGAGCTCGCGCGCGCAGTACACGGCTTGGGAGGCGAAAGCCTCGTTGATCTCGAACAGATCGATATCGGCGAGGCTGAGGCCGGTCTGGGCGAGCAGTTTGCGGATCGCCGGCACCGGGCCGATGCCCATGATGTCCGGATCGACGCCGGCCAGGGCAAAGCCGCGCATGCGCCCGAGCGGCTTCACGCCGAGCTCTTCGGCCTTGCGGTTCGAGAGTAAAACCGCTGCGGCTGCGCCGTCGTTGGTCGGTGAGCTGTTGCCGGCGGTCACCGTGCCGCCTTGCTTGAATACGGGCTTCAACTTGCCGAGCACCTCGAGCGTGGTGCCCGGACGCGGGCACTCGTCGATCTTGAACTCGAGCTCGGAGATGGTGTCGCCCTCGAGTACGCGGGCTTTGACGGGCACAACCTCGTCGTTGAAGCGGCCGGCCGCGATCGCTGCCAGCGCGCGCTCGTGCGAGCGCACGGCGAACTCGTCTTGCGCGGTGCGGCTGACGTCGAAACGTTGGGCGACACGCTCCGCGGTGTGCCCCATGGAGATGTACGCCTCCGGATACTCGTCCATCAGCTTCGGGTTGAGGCTGACCTTGTTGCCGCTCATGGGTACCATCGAAGTCGACTCGACCCCGCCGGCGACCGAAACCTGAGTCAGGCCCGCTTGCACGCTGAGCGCGGCATGCGCGATCGCCTGCAGACCACTGGAGCAGAAGCGATTGATCGTCTCAGCGGGCACGCTGTTGGGCCACTTTGCCAAAAACACGGCGTTTCTGGCCATGTTCAGGCCCTGCTCGGCCTCCGGCATGGCGCAGCCGAGGATCACGTCGTCGATCTCTTCTACCCTCAGGCCCGGCACGCGCTCGAGCGCGGCGACCATCGCCGCTGCGGCCAGATCTTCCGGGCGAGTGTTGCGCAGCGTGCCTCTGAGCGCGCGGCCGACGGGGGTGCGAACGGCAGATGCAATGATCACGTCGAGGGGGAATGCCATATTCTTTCCTCTAATCAGGGATTCTGATCAGTTCCGCAGGGGCTTGTTGTTCATCAACATGAACTGCACGCGCTCTTGGCTCTTGGGCTCGCCGCACAGGGAGAGGAATGCTTCACGTTCGAGATCGAGGAAGTGCTGCTCGGGCAAGAGCGTACCCGCCGCGACCGGGCCGCCACACAAGATGTGCGCGACTTTGTTGGCGATCAGGGCATCATGGGCGGAGGCGAAGCCGCCCTCGACCATGGCCCAAACGCGAGCGCCGATGGTCTTCTCGGCGTCGTAGCCCGCGGCCGGCAGGAACGCGGGCAGTGGCGGGCGATACCCCGCCCCAGCCAGGCCCAGTGCTCGCTGCTTGGCTTCGAACAAGAGCCGCGCCGGATTGAGCGAGATGCCGTCCGTGGCTCGCAGATACTTCAGCGATTTGGCCTCTTCCGCGCTGGTGGCCACCTTGGCCATGGCGATGTTGAGCGATGCCTGACCGATGAACGGCAGCAGATCCACACCGCTGACGCTGGCCAGATCACTAGTGTAACGCTCGACCATGCGTAGGCAACCCCCGCCCGCTGGCACGAGCCCCACGCCGACCTCGACCAAGCCCATGTAGGTTTCGGCGTGCGCTTGGCAGGCGTCTGCGGCCATCGCCACCTCGGCGCCGCCGCCCAAGGTGTATTGGAAGGGCGCCGCCACGACGGGTACCTTCGCGTAGCGCAAGCGCTGCATCGCGTTCTGCAAGCCGGTCACCACGGCTTCGATTTGGCTCCAGGCCTTTTGCTGCGCGGCCATCGCGATCAGCATCAAATTCGCGCCGGCACAGAAGTGCTCGCCAGAATTGCCGATGACCAACGCTTGAAAGCTGTGTTCGGCGACCTCCGCGGCTTCCGCGAGCATGCTGATCACGTCGTTATCGAGCGTGTTCAGCTTGGTGTGGAATTCCACGCACAGCACGCCATCACCCAGATCGACCAAAGAGGCGCCGTGGTTCTTCTTGACCAGCCGCTTCGGGTCACTCTTGAGCGCGGGCAGGCTGATCTGCTTGGCGTCACCGACGATGGCTTGCGCCGTCTTGGTTTTGACGTCGTAGAAGGTCGGCGCCGCTGCGCCCCCGGCGTAGAAGCTGGTGCGGCCGGAAGCCAGCATGTTGTCGACCCACTCTGGAATCGCCAGCCCCTCTTGCTTCATGCGCGCTACGGACTCGGGCACTCCGATCGCGTCCCAGGCCTCGAAGGGTCCCAGATCCCAATTGAAGCCCCAACGCATGGCTTGGTCGATGCTCACGATGTCGTCGGCGATCTCACCCAACCGACGTGCGCTGTACACGAGCGTACGCGAGAGCACCGCCCAGGCGAACTTGCCCGCGACGTCTTGCGCGTTGACCAACTTCAGCAAGCGCTTCTTCGGATCTTCTTCGTTCTTGATTGCGCCCAGCGAGTCGAAGCGCACCTTTTCTTGGCTGCGATAGTCCTTGCTCTTGACGTCGTAGACCAACAGCTCGCTGGCGGTCTTTTTGTAAAAGCCTGCCGAGCTCTTCCGCCCCAGCCTGCCCGCGGCCACCAAATCACGCACGAACTCCGGCACTTCGAAGGTGCTGCGCGCTTCATCGCGGGTCAGCGAATCGAAGCAGTTCTTGGCCACGTGCACTAGTGTATCGATGCCCACCAAATCACCGGTGCCGAAGGCCGCGCTGCTCGGCCTGCCCATCGGCTTACCGGTGATCTTGTCCACGGCTTCCAAGCTCAGCCCGGCTTCCAGCATTTGATGCATCGTCAGCATCATCGAATACACGCCGATGCGGTTGGCCACGAAGTTGGGCGTGTCCTTGGCGTCGATCACGCCCTTGCCCAAAAATTCGCCGAACTCCGTCATGCGCTGCATCACGGCTGGGTCCGTGTCGGGCGCTTTGGCGACCTCGAGCAGGCGCATGTAACGCACCGGGTTGAAGAAGTGCAGCACCAAGAAGCGCGACTTGAGCTGCTCTGGCAGCACCTCGGCCATATTGGCGATGCTGAGCCCGCTGGTGTTCGAAGCGAGGATCGCGTTCGGGCGCACGTGCGGCGCGATCTTTTCGAACAGCTTGCGCTTGATCTCCAGATCCTCCACCACCGCTTCGACGATCAGGTCACACTCCTGCAATCGTTCCAGGTGGTCTTCCAGGTTGCCGGTGCTGATCAAGCGCGCGGCGTCCGGCGTGAAGAACAGCGCCGGCTTGGCCTTGAGTGCCTTTTCCAGCCCGCCATCGGCGAAGCGATTGCGTGCCTTCGGATTCGTCGCCTCCTCGGGCTTCAGGTTGGGCGGCACGATGTCCAGCAGGTGCGTGCGAATGCCCGCGCCCGCGAAGTGCGCAGCGATTGCGCTACCCATCACGCCTGCCCCGATGACGCCTGCCGTTTGGATTCGTTCAGCCATCTTGCCTCTTAGCGTGAAGCTAGCCGAAGGGCGTCGCCAGTGGCAAAGTGCCGTCCACCCCGCGGGCCGAAGCGCTACAGACCTACACTGTCCGCGCCACGTTTGGAGTACGCTTTCTGGGCATGTTCAGAAAGCTCGATCCCGAGCAAATCATAGACACCGCGAGTCGCCTCGAGCGCCGCATCGAAGAGCGTTTTCCGGATGCAGGGCTCGGCAAATTGGCTCAAGAGCTGACCGCGGTGACGCGCGAAGCGCGTGCGCTGTCCGCCTGGCTGGCAGCGCCGAACAAGCCGTTGCGGCTTGGCGTCAGCGTGGCAATCTTTGCGTTGTTCGCGGTCGTGCTGGCGGCCGCCGCCACGCTCCGCGGCGAGACTGGCCCACACAATTGGGCTGATTGGGTGCAGAGCCTAGAAGCGATGGTAAACGATGCCGTATTCGTCGGCGTCGCGGTCTACTTCCTGCTCGGCCTCGAAATCCGGCGCAAGCGCGCCCGCGCCCTAGCAGCGCTGCACGTGCTGCGATCGCTGGCGCACATCGTCGACATGCACCAGCTCACGAAAGATCCCGAACGCATCGTCTCCGGCGGCCCCAGCACGCCCTCCTCGCCCGAACGCACGATGAGCTCCTTCGAGCTGACGCGCTACCTCGACTACTCGACCGAGCTGCTCGCCATCATCAGCAAGGTGGCCGCGCTCTATGTGCAAGAGCTCGCCGATCCGGTCACGGTCGCTGCCGCCAACGCGGTCGAAGAGCTCGCCATCAATCTCTCGCGCGCCATCTGGCAAAAGATCATCATCCTGGATCGCGTTGCGCCGACCACTCCAGGTTGATGGTCACGCTTCACGCCACAGGCGTCGCAGCCTTCGGCGTCGCGCCCAAGCTTGGCATTTCTCCGCTGGGCCGGACCTAGCGTCGGATATCGGGCGAATCGCCTAAGGTCTCTTGGAGTGAATCGCAAGCCGGATCGTAGGATCCGCCGCCGGGACGCACTTCTGCCCTTTGCCGAGGCGAGTACAAATCTGTGGCCGGCACACCATCGACGATGCGCTCCAGTCGACGTCGCTGAACGGTTCGTAGGTCTGCTGCACGCAGACACAGCGGTCCGGAGTGCTGGTTCGCGCGATATCTCCGGGTCTGTACTTTCCCTCGAGAAGCCGACGGTTGTCGCCGGAGTCGCAGGGAAACGTGGTACCGCGCGCGATTCGGATCCGTACCGCTCCCGGTCCGAGCATCGTGATCACGACCGGTGTGTCGCCATCAGCCGCCGCGTCTCCCGCCGACAGCAACACAATTGGCAGCCAAAACGCGATCACCAATCGCCGTACGTGATGCTCGTTGTTGGCGAAGGGAGCCATGGATTTTCGAAAGATAGCACTCGCAGCGCGCCACGTGTCGCCGTCAATCTCTCGCGCGCCATCTGGCAAGAAGATCATCGTCTTAGCTCACGTCGCGCCGACTACTCCAGGTTGATGGTCACGCGCCACGTCGTAGCCGTCACAGCCTTCGGCGTCGCGCACGCCCCCCAGAGCCGAAGGACGCTCAGCAGGCACCACTGAGCTGCACCGGCGACAAGCTCGAGCGTGCCGCGGCTGCAGGGCTTGGCTTCCGGTGGCGATCAGCAAGGGAGTGACTTCGCCAGGTTTCGTCTCGGGACTTAGGCTTTCCAGGCTCGCTGCTGAGAAAATGTCTGTTCGTTCGTAACGCCTCGGCAGCTTGCGTGCGGGCTCGCAAGTGATTCGCGGCCAGTGAGTGCGACGCTTGAACGACAATTGGCGTGATGCGCGCATCACTTGCTCGCTCCGCCCTTGCGGAGTCGGCGGGTGAGGGGACTATTTCCTTGAACGAGTTTGGAGCCTCCGGCGGCGGTGTCGTGGGTGTGAGTTGATAGAAGGGCCAGCGCCGCGCACCGGTGGTGAACGCGGACCGCCACCGACTCCGCCAGGTGGAGTTGCTTTGCCGCGAACGAGACGCGCGCGGCGACGTCGTGGCGGCTCGTAGTAGACGGAAATTTGGATCGCTCGTGACGACAATCGGCGTGATTCGCCCTTTCACTTTGCTCGCTCCGCGTTGCTGATTTTTCGCATGAAGCGATTATTGAAGCGATTATTTTGTTGACGAGTTTGGTGGGTCCGGCGGCGTCGTCGTGGGGTGTGAGCTGGACTTAGGTGGCTGCTCGCGGGAGGATTCTGTGGGCATGCGCTTCGAGCGTTCGGTCGACTTTGGAGCTATTTTCTGGCTGAAAAGGCGCGCGTTGGGCAAATACGGGGCTCGAAATTTCGCATGGTAGACGAGAGTGATGAGCAACCAATATCGATTGGCGGGACTAGGGAACTCTGAGCTCTTGGCGGGGTTGTCGACGCTGGTTCGGCAAAGCGACCTGCTTACCGGACGGCTGCTCGCGCATCTGGTCGAGATCGAGGAGCGCAAGCTGCATCTCGAGCTGGGATTTTCGTCGCTGTTCGCTTACTGCGTGGAAGGCTTGGGGATGAGTGAGGGCACGGCTGGTCGGCGCTTGACGGCAGCCCGCGTGTGTCGACGATTTCCGGAGGTGTTTGAGCGGGTGGCTCATGGGGAATTGCACTTGTGTGCATTGTGCGCGCTCGCGTCGCACTTGAGCTCCGAAAATTCGGCGGAACTTTTCGAAGCGTGCCGGGGCAAGACTCGGCGACAGGTCGAGGAGCTTCTCGCTGCGCGGTTTCCACGCCCGGATGTTCGGGAGCAGATCCGCCGTTTGCCAGCTCGGGCCCCGCTGACAGCAGCGCCTCGCGAGCCAAACCTGCTGTCGCTTCGCGCCAGCGACGCGTCCGCGTTGGCCTCGAAGCCGTCACAAATCGGCGACATCTCGACGAATGTCGTCCCGATGTCGGCCGCGCCGGCTGTGCCGGTTGCGGCTGAGCCGGTTGCCGCGGCGGCTGTGCCGGTTGCCGCGCGCCCCCGCGGCCGCGAAATCGAGCCGCTTTCGGCCGGTCGCTTTGGCGTGCACTTCACCGCCGACGCTGAGCTGCGCGAGCTGATCGAACGAGCGCGTGCGCTCGCGAGCCACCAACTGCCGAAGGGCGATCTCGCGGGCTTGGTGAAGCTGATGGCGGCATGCTTCGTGCGACAAGAAGAGAAGCGACGCTTCGGCATTGGGGCGCGATCACGTCGGGTCAAGATGGAGACGCGGGCGGCGGGTTCTTCGGGTGGGAAAAAGGCAGCTCCACCTGGTGAAGTGGCGGCGGCTCCAGAAGCAACCGAACCCGCGGAGCGCCAGACCCGCTCGCTGACGGTCGGCAACCGTGGGCGCTACATACCGATAAATGTGCGGCGTGAAACTCACGCGCGTGATCGTGGGCAGTGCGCATTCGTTTCGGCAGATGGTCGGCGCTGCACGGCCCGGGCCTTTCTGGAGCTAGATCACCGCAAACCGTTCGCGAAGTTTGGCGCGTCCGACGTTCCGAACATTCGCTTGCTCTGTCGAGCGCACAACCTCTTGCACGCCCGAAACTGCTTCGGAGAAATGCACCTCGCGGCCAAGATTGCCGCGCGGAAACGCCATGAGTCCCGGCCAGCACCGGGCTGATTCGTCGCCAGGGCGCGCTGTCCCTCGGGTGCACCTGGTGGCGTCGGTCGCGGTGCGTTCACCAGCGGTGCGCGGCGCTGGCACTTGAATCCCACTCAGACCCACGACGCCAACGCCGGATGCTCCAAACTCGTCAACCCCAATAGTCCCCCTCACCCGCCGACTCCCCAAGGGCGGAGCGAGCAAGTGATGCGCGCATCACACCGATTGTCGTTCAAGCGTCGCACTCACCGGGCGCGAATCACTTGCGAGCCCGCACGCAAGCTGCCGAAGCGTCACGATCGCACAAACATTTCCTCAGCGGCGAGTCCGGAAAGCACACGCCCCAGGAC
>Ga0247776_10000402_pt1 | contig 10541 bp, 10 predicted proteins | sample UWRJL199509C5_FD_179912 | JGI IMG/M metagenome (GOLD analysis project Ga0247776, IMG submission 179912) | Plant litter microbial communities from Arlington Agricultural Research Station in Wisconsin, United States - UWRJ-L199-509C-5 | ecosystem: Environmental > Terrestrial > Plant litter >...
TTGAACAAGCAGAACATCGAGGGCGAAACCAGTGCCTTCGGCAACACCAACACCCTGCCCCTGCTCGGCCTCGGCATCCACGGCGGCTATAGCCTCTGGTAACGCCCGACTCGGCTCAGAGCGGCCTGCGCCAAGTCCGAACGCGACACTGCAAAGATCGCCTGTGCCGAGAAGCTCTTTACTCGGCCCGGATACTGGCCCACGCTCTCGGTCCGAACAGCGGACTTTCAGAACAGCCGTCAGTGGGAGAATTAGAGGCAGCGATGACCGAGACCAACGCCATCGAATCGTACTCCGTGGAAAATCGCACGTTTTCGCCAAGCACGGAGTTCGTGCAAGGCGCGCGCATCGCGTCGCGAGAAAAGTACGACGAGCTGTACAAAGAGAGCATCGAGTCGCCCGCCACCTTCTGGCAGCGGGAGACCGCAGATCTCGTGTTCAGAAAGCCGTGGTCCGCGCTGTGTGAGTGGCAACTGCCGCACTCCAAGTGGTTCGTCGGTGCGCAGCTCAACGCCAGTGAAAGCTGCCTCGACCGCCACTTGGCAACAGCCAACAAGAACAAGGCCGCAATCATCTGGGAAAGCGAACCGGGCGAATCGGTGACCTGGACCTATGGCGAGCTACACGAGAAAGTGGTCGCGTTCGCGGCCGTGCTGCGAAACCTCGGCGTCCAAAAGGGCGACCGCGTGGCGATCTATATGGGCATGGTGCCAGAGGTCGTAGTGGGCATGTTGGCCTGCGCTCGCATCGGCGCGCCGCACACCGTCGTGTTCGGTGGATTTGCCGCGGAATCACTGCGCGATCGGATCAACGATTGCGGAGCAAAAGTCGTGCTCACCCAGGACGGCGCGCTCCGCCGCGGGAACATCGTGCCGCTCAAGGCCACCGTCGACCGCGCGCTGGAAGGCACGCAATCGGTCGAAAAAGTGGTCGTCTTCGCGCGCCTCGGCGACAAGGCGGAAACTACGCTCACGCCCGGTCGCGATCTCGATTGGTACGAGGCGGTCTCCGCCGCGAACCCCGCCCAAGGCGGCGCAGAAGTGGTGGACGCCGAGCACCCGCTGTTCATTTTGTACACCTCGGGCTCCACGGGCAAGCCGAAGGGCGTGTTGCACACCACCGCGGGCTATCTCGCCGGCACGCACCTGACCAGCAAGTACGTCTTCGACTTGAAAGACAATGACGTCTATTGGTGCACTGCGGACGTCGGTTGGATCACCGGGCACAGCTACCTGGTGTACGGGCCGCTCTCGAACGGCGCGACCTGCTTACTCTACGAGGGGGCGCCCAACCAGCCGGATTGGGGCCGCTTTTGGCAGGTGATCGAGAAACACAAGGTGACGGTGCTGTACACCGCGCCCACCGCCATCCGCGCCTTCATTCGCGCGGGCAATGACTGGCCTGCCAAGGCTGATTTATCGAGTCTGCGCTTGCTCGGCAGCGTTGGTGAGCCGATCAATCCCGAAGCCTGGATGTGGTACCGCGAGCACGTCGGTAAGAACCGCTGCCCGATCGTCGACACTTGGTGGCAAACCGAGACCGGCGCGATCATGCTCACCACCCTGCCCGGGGCACACTCCACGAAACCCGGCTCCACTGGCTTGCCCTTCTTCGGCGTAGTTCCAGAAGTCGTCACCCAAGACGGCAAGAGAGTTGCAGCCGGCGAAGGCGGGCTCCTCGTGCTGAAGCAACCCTGGCCAAGCATGTTGCGCACGATCTACGGCGACGACGAACGCTATCAGCAAGCGTATTGGAGCGAAATCCCGGGCGTATACTTCACCGGTGACGGTGCACGCGAGGACGCGGACGGCTACTTCCACGTGGTCGGTCGCATCGATGACGTGCTCAATGTGTCCGGTCATCGCATCGGCACCGCGGAGATCGAGAGCGCCCTGGTCGCGCATCCCGCAGTGGCGGAGGCCGCAGCAGTGGGGCGCCCAGACGACCTCAAAGGGCAAGCGTTGGTGGTCTTCGTGACCCTGAAGCCGCCCCACAGCGCTTCGCCGGAAATGAAGAAGGCGCTCGCCGAGCACGTCGCAAACGAGATCGGCAAGTTCGCCCGCCCCGACTCGGTACGCTTCGCCGACAGCCTGCCCAAGACGCGCAGCGGCAAGATCATGCGCCGTCTACTGAAAGACATCGCCTCCGGCCGTGAGACCAAGGGTGATGTTTCGACACTCGAAGATCTGAGTGTGCTCGCCAAGTTGCGCGAAGAATGACCCTGCCCGGCCGCGACGGGACGCCTGCCCGCGATTGAGGACGGACAGCCCGGAGCAGAGCGGATAGACTCGCGCCGTGCGAGCAATCGTGATCGGCGCGGGTCGAGGCAGCCGCCTGGGCCACAACACGGACGAAATCCCGAAGACCATGGTCCATGTCATGGGCCGGCCCATGCTGGACTGGATTTTGGAGGCGCTCCAGAGCGCCGGCTTCAGCCGCAAAGACGTGGTGTTCGTGTGCGGCTACGCGGAACACGTCGTGCGCGCGCGCTACCCGGAATTTACGTACGTGCAGAACGCCGACTGGGCGAACAACAACATCTTGCTGTCGCTGATGTGCGCTCGGCAATACCTCGAAGGCGGCTTCCTCTCGACCTACGCGGACATCGTTTACGACGGCGAGGTCGTGCAAAAGCTGGTCGCATCCCCGGCCGAGATCGCGCTCGGTTGCGACACTGCCTGGCGCAGGCGCTACATCGGCCGCAGCCAGCACCCGGAAACCGACGCCGAGAAGCTGCGCGCGGACGGCTCGCGCGTGCTGGAGATCAGTCGCACCATCGCCAGTGAGGCCGCCCAGGGTGAATTCATCGGCGTGATGAAACTGAGCGAAAGCGGCGCGCGCGAGCTCGGTGATGCCTTCGATCGCGCACAGCAAACGTACGGCGGCGGTATGTTCCGTGAGGGCCGCAGCTTTCAGAAAGCGTACCTGCTCGATCTGTTGCAGGAGATGCTGGAAGCCGGCAGCTCGATGCATCGAGAAAACACCGCGGGCGGTTACATGGAGATCGACACGGTCCAGGATCTAGCCATGGCCCAAGGCTGGTGGGACGCCTGGCTCCGCGCAAAAAATCGCGACGAGCAAACATGACTGCCCCGCTCGTCAGCGTCAGCCCGGAACAGCTAGTGCTCGAGCTGGAAAGCCGCTTACGCGCCGATCGCCCGAGCGCGCTGGCCTTCGATGCCGACGGCACACTCTGGTCGGGGGACGTGGGCGAGGACGTGTTCCGCTTCGCCGTCGGGCACGGTCGTTTGCGTGAGGCGACTCGCGCGGCGCTCGAGCGGCAAGCCAAGAGCTACGGCTTCGAATGTTTCCCGGATCTGAACGCGACCGCCATGGAACTGTTCGAAGCCTACCTCGATGGTCGCTATCCCGAACGCGAGATCTGCGAGCTGATGACTTGGTGTTTCGCTGGCCACACGTTGGCGGAGATGCGCGACTTGGCAGCTGAGGCGCTGGTCTTTGCAGGACACGCTCAACGCTTGAATGAAGAGCTTCGTCCGGTCTTGGATTTTGCGCGAGAAAGTCAGCTTCGCACGATCGTGATCTCGGCGTCGCCTCGTGTCACGGTAGAGGTCGCAGCCAGCAGCTGGGGCTTTGCGGCGAACGACATCGTAGCCAGCACGCCGCGCGTGGTCTCCGGGGTGATCGCGGCGGAAATGGCAAGCGCCTTGCCCTACGGAGCAGGTAAGTGTGTCGCGGGACGCGCACTACTCGGAACCACGCATTGGCTCGCCGCTTTCGGCGACAACGTGTTCGATATCGAGATGTTGCTGGAGGCCGAGCTGGGCGTCGCGGTCCGCCCCAAGCCAGCGCTGCGCGCACGGCTCGCAGAAATCCCTGGTGTTCGCCTGCTCGACGCAAATTTTCAATCGAGCTAGAGATGCAAGGCAAAGCTAAAGAAGACGCGTGGCACGGCCGTTGTTCCGCGCACAGCTTCGCGCTACTGGTACGCGGCCAATGACCCTCTCGCTCCGTCTTACATCGCTCTTCGGCTCCACGTGTTTGACTTTGGCGATCGCTAGTTGTCCGGCCTGCGGCGGCAGCGAGCCGGCAGCGCAGGCGCCCGCCCCCACGGTCGAAGCGCGTGAGGATGCCCCGAGCCAAGTCTCCACCTCGGCCGAAATCGGCGGGCTGAACGAGGAAAAGGTCGACAAGACCTTTCAGCGTGCGCTCTCCGATTTTCAGCGCTGTCTGGACGACGGAGCCAAGCGCGTCGAGTTCCTAGGCGGCTCGGTCGCCTTCTTTCTCAAAATCGACGCCGAGGGCAAAGTCGATCACGCGCATCTCGAAAAATCCACGATCGGGGACCGCGAAACCGAGCGCTGCATGCTCGATAGCCTGCGCCACAAGAAATGGCCGAAACCGGTCGGCGGCCTACACGGGTTGGCGCGCAAATCGTTCGATTTCGACCCGCCGAACGACGTGCGCGCACCGACCAGCTGGGATGGCGAACACGTGTCGGACGCCGTCGGCAAGCTGTCCCGCAAGGTCTCGGCCTGCAAAAAGGGCGCGAGCGGCGCGTTCGAAGCAACCGTCTACGTGAGCACGGATGGCTCGGTGATGGCAGCCGGCGTTACCCCGCCCAACGAAGCCGGCGAGTCGGACGTCGACTGCTTGGTGGCTACGCTGAAGGCGGCCACGTTGCCGTCACCTGGCAGTTGGCCAGCAAAAGTAACGTTTTCGCTGTGACCCATCGCGAACAAAAGACGTTCACGATCACCCTGCATTTGTCGGCTGATTTCGCGGACGACTACACGGGCGACGACGACGGCTTTGCCTGGCACGAGCGCTTTCAGCAAACCGTCCGCCCGGCGCTGGTAGCTGCCCTGTACGACGCGCTGCGCCGAGAACCTCGCTTTCGCGCGGTCTCCGCGCCGCGCGGACGCGATCCGGAGTCGGCGCTCGATCTCGACGTGAGTTACGAAGCGCCCGAGCGCGCTTCGCGCAGCTGAAGTGGTTGCTTCAGCCAACGCTGAAGAGCAGCTCCACCAGCGGAGCCACGACTTTGGCCGGAGCCGCTTCGGCAACCGGAGGCGCCACGGCCGCGAGCTTCATGCGCGACGCGGCCACGCCGCGCTTGCTCAAGGCGCCCAAGAGCGCGGGACCGCGCGTCTCGGCGCCGGTCGCGGGCAGACCGAGCTCGAGCGCGCTCGCGGAGTGCAACGAGAGCACGCGGCTGACCGCTGAAAGTACGCCGTCCATGCCGGCTCGCAGCGTGCCGTCGTCGTTGAACCAGAGCTCGGGCGGCGCGCTGAGCAGGACGTGACCGTCGCGCACATCGAGCGTCAGATCGCCGCTGGTCACGCGGTCACCGAGCGCGGAAGTCAAATCGCGCGTCAGCCGCGCAATCGCCACGGTCTGCGCTTCGTTCCGCTCGAGCTCGAGCTTGCGCGCTTGAGCCGCTTGCAGGGATTTTTCGAGATCCGCCTTCTGCTCGGCGTAAGACCGGAGATTGTCGCCTACGCGGGCCAGCTCACCGCGCAGTTGGTCGACCAGACCGGTCGCTTCATCGCGTTCCTTCACGGCCACGCTGCTCTCGAGCTTCGATTCGGACACCGTTTGCTCGGTCTCGGCCAGCTTCTGCTCGCGTGCGCTCAGCTCGGAATTAGCCGCGTCCAGCCGAGTCCGCGTGGACGAAAGCTCTAACTCTGCACGTTGACGAGCGGCGAGCTCGACTTCGCTCGCCGACTTCGCCTCCTCGTATTGCGACGCCGGGACACACGCATTCAGCAGGCCGGCCACGGCTGCGACCGAAGCCACATTCAGGACCAGCCGTGGCGCCAGTGCGACACCTTGGTAAAGCATACGGAGCGCCCCCGGTTGTGCGAGCTGGGCCCAGAGCTTCTTGATTCGGCGAGTGACGGACATTTTAACGATCCTCAATGCAAAGCAACGCCGCGCACGCTCATGAAGTCGAGGTGCTCGGCCAAAATCAAACGATCGACGTCGGCGATGCGCACGAACTTGAACGCCTGCTGCGACTCGAACGACCAAATGGGACGCGCCAACGCGCGGACCGGCTTGAGGTACTCCGGGAGCTGCAGCTCCAGCCGCATGAACAGGGGCCAATCGAACTCGCCGATCGGTCGCCCGCGATCGAGCACGATGCCCGTGGGCGAGACATCGATCCCTCGATACTGAGAGCAAAGCGACCCGCGCTGCGCAAGCACTCGAAAGTCCGTTCGGGTTCTGAGGCCGACTCGTCTATCCATGGGAAGGCTCCTCCAACTGCAACCATTGTACGCTGATGTAGTTTTATGTGCGCAAATTACTTACACCGATCACACACTTCGATAAGTGAATGGCGCGGTCGGTCGTCTGAACAGTCAAAACCTTGGCCGAATTGCCAGGTCCGGATAGGTCCAAGCGATGGCCTGGGCTCGATCCCGCGCTCTGTGCGCAGTTTCACTGATAGCGACGCTGGGTGCCTTATCGGCAACTCGGGCCGGCGCTACGGAGCCGCGCCCAGCCCTCGATCTGGATCGCATGGCTCAGCGCGACGGACGTTGGGTAGCGCCGCTCGCCGCGGGCGGCGATGCCGTGCTCACGCTCGATGTGGAACTGCAACGAGCCGCCAGTAAGATCCTCGGCACCGCCAACCCGGTGCGCGGAGGCATGGTCGTGCTCGACGCGCACACCGGTAAGATTTTGGCTTGGGCCGAGAGCGCTCGCGACGGGCGGCACCATCAGGTGCTCACCACTTCGCGCGTGCCCGCGGCCAGCGTCTTCAAGCTGGTCACCACGGCAGCGCTGTTCGAGACCACCTCGCTCATCCCAACCGAACAGGTTTGCATCTCGGGCGGCACACACGGCATCGAACGCCGGCACCTGGACGCCCCGCGCGGTGACGCAATCGAGTGCTCACCGTTTGCTTACGCCATCGGTTACAGCAAAAACGCCGTGTTCGCGCAGCTGGCGACGCATCGCCTGTTACGAAACGGACTCGTCGATACAGCGCAAGCGCTCGGCTTCAACGGGCTGGTTCCGTTCGATATCGACGTGCCCGTCGGCACGCTCGAGGTGCCCTACGGTGACCTCGACTTTGCGCGGACGGCAGCGGGCTTTCAAGGCAGCACCCTATCGCCGCTGGGCGGCGCCTACCTAGCGAGCGTGATCGCGCACGGCGGGCAAGCGATCAAATTTCGCATCACCGAACCGCCGGCAGACGCGAGCGACGACGAGCTTCCCGAGCCGAGCGACGACGAGGCTCAGGTGATCGGTCGTGTGCTCAAGCCGCTCACTGCGGCGCGTCTACGGCGGATGATGGAAGTAACGGTGCGAAGCGGTACTTGCCGACACGCGTTCAGCGACAGCAGCGGTCGCCCCTACTTGGGCAACATGCGCGTTTCGGGCAAGACCGGCACGCTCCGTCCGGAAGCCAACGAAGGCATGACCAGCTGGTTCATTGGTTTTGCACCGAGCCAGAATCCAGAAATCGTCATCAGTGTCATGCTCGAGAACGGCGCGGTCTGGCGGCGCAAAGCCAATGAGCTGGCACGCGACCTGCTCCGCAGCTATTTCCACGCTCACGGCAGACCCTGGATCACGGATCCGTTGCCCATGGCCGAAGCCACGGCTGCACGCTAACGCTGCGGGCCAACGGGCGTGGCGGGCACCGCCAGTCCCGGAAATCCCCGCTCACTGGAAGCTGAGCCAGACCCGTTTTTTCGGGCTATGCTGGAGAGCCGATGAGCAAAGCGCGCTTCGACTGGTTGGTTTGCGGCGGGCTGAGTCTGCTGCTCGGGGGCTGTGTCGAGCCGCCGAGTGCCACGCGCATCGTCGGTCCGGACGGCACACGGATGCTGCACGTGCATTGTGGAGCTGAGCAAGTCGCGTGCTTTCGGATCGCGGGCGAGCGCTGCCCCCAGGGCTACGATCTGTCTCCGGTTTTCGACCCTCACGACGGCAATTTTCTGGTGCGTTGCCGCGCGCCGCAAGCTTCACCGACGGTCGTGATTGCCAGCTCGCCGAGCCCACGTCCGAACCTCAACCCAGCGGCCGCTGTCAGTGATCGCTGGCCCCCGGCAGAGGTAGCCACGCCCACCGAGCCGTGGCCGAGCCAAGCCAGTAGTGAGCCGCCGCGTCAGACCGGCAGGCTCGGTGGCCCGGTGGATCTGGGCTACTGACCTCGGCTGCAACGACGGCGCCTTTAGAGGGAGCGCGGCGCCTTCGGCGCGCAGTTGGAGACTCTCGTTTGCGCACGCTCGGACGGGGGCGCTGGGCCGCTCGCGCTGAAGCCCGTGGAAAGCATGCGCCCGTTCGGTCGGCTGTCGTAGGTCCGCCATCTTATTGGCTGATCGTGATCTGGCCATCCAAGACTTCACGGTCGTGGTGGTTCCGGGCATGCGACTGAGCTGCTTGGCGCGCGCTGGGGCGCGAAGCGTGCTGCGCTTCGCGCGCACCCGAGTTTGTGGGCAGCGTCGCATTGCTCCGCTCATGCGCTACTTGGTGCGCGCTAGCGCGTTGGGGCGCGAGCGTGCGGCGCTCCGCGCGCACCGAGAGAAGACGCTACGCGCGGCGACGGCGATACAGGAAGGCAAGCCCAGTCACAGCGCTCAGCATCGACAGGAAACCGAGGTTGCCCTGCGCGCCAGGCACGCTGCAACCGCATTTGCCCTCGCTCTTGGCAGCGCCGGCGGTGCCCGCGTCCGCTCCTGCGTCGGCTGCTGCCCCAGACGCGGCCGGAGCAGGCGTCGCGCCGGTCAGGCCGAGAGACGGAATGGGCGTCTTGAGCACCGCGGCGGGCTTGATCTGGGTTCGGCTCTTGCGCGTCAGATCTTCGGCGATCCAGGTCTTGCGTAGACCGCGGTAGTCGCGCGGCGCCTTGCCCCAACGATAACGATCGGGGGTCGGACACTGAATCACCGGCACCCACGGGTGAAAGTTGTTGTACCGAACTTGAAACTTGTTCTGGCTGGCGGGCACGACGTCCATGGCGGCTTCGGCCTTTTGCCCTTTGGGCTGGGCGACGCCACCTTCGACAGCGCCGCTCGCGGGACCGAACTGCGGATCGTTCGGCAGGGACTTGTCGTCGTAGCGGTAGTGCATGCGGGATACGATGTACTTGTGACGTGCGACCAGGCCCTGCCGGGCAACCACGGTCTGGCGGTCAATCTTGGCCTGCTTCTCTTTGGCCTTCCGCTCCTTCGGCTTCAGCTCTTTCGTGGCCTCCTTGAACGCCGCCGCTTCTTCCTTGGTCAGCTCGGGCGCCTTGGGCTGCCTCTCCTCCTTCGGGACCGAGAGCTCGAACACATCACCGCCGAGACTGAGCAGCTCGGCGATGGCAATCGGTTCGGTCGCGCACGGTTGTCCGCAACCGTCGCTCGGCCAAGCGAACTCATTCAAGAACGCACCGGGGCTCTTCTGTTGAATGATGTCTTGCAGCGCCGCGTAGAACTCGCCAATCCGCTCTTTCACGGCGAAGTCGACTTCCACGTTGGTGGGTGGGAACAGATTTTTGTAATTTCTGCTCTCGTAGCGCTGCTCCGGATCGAGCACGTACACGATCAGCTCCTGCTTACCCGCCGAGTTGATCAGGCCAACGCGATCCGGAATGGCGCCATAAGGTTGCTCGGTCCAAAAACGAATCGGCGAAAGCTGAGCGCGATCACCACCCACCAGTTCGATTCGCTTGGTATCGACCTGCGCCACGACCAACCGCATGCCGGCTTGAACGTAGGGCTGCACGGCTTGCTCGGCGCCCGACGGCACGGAGTAGCCCTTGCTCTTCAGCCACGCGGAGACCGATTCCTCTTTGCCTAGCAGGGTGAATGAATACTCGCCCTCCTTCTGCTTGGCTTGAACGTCGAGCGACAGCTCCTTGGCGACCTTTTGCGTGCTCTGCGGCATGTCACCACCGCCCAAGAACGCGCTGGACGAGCTGGCCTTCATGTTCCGCTGCCATTCCTGCTCGACCGGGCCCGGGTCGCATGGGTCTTGCTCCCAATATTCGTGAAAGCGCGGCGCGCTGATGGCGTCGAGGCGGTCGACGAATTCACGCTTGAGCGTCGTCACGTGGTCGGCAGTGACGTCCGCCGGGACGACCAGCACCATCGCGAAGGGTTCGAGCGGGCCCTCGTAGTCCGACATGACCGTGACCGCCGTCACGTTGCCCTTTTTCATCAACACGACCTGCGTCGAGTTGACCTTGATCTCTGTCTTCGTTTTCGAAGCCAGGAACCCGGGAAACGCGCGCGCGGGAGGAGCGGCGACCAACAACAGACACGCAGCAAGCAAGGCAGAAAACGAGAACCCTCGGGCTTTCATCGCGCGGGAGGCTATCAGATTTTTCCGGCATTCCAGCGTGAATCGCCGGCGCGCGTGGCTCCGTAGTCGCATCGCGCGGCATGATTCGCGTATGGTCGGCGCAATGAGCGTGGCCGGGATGTCATTTCGCGAGCAGATCCGGCGCTCCCTCGCGGATGCCGAAGCGGAGGCGCCCCTCGTGGGTCCGCGCACCGCGGCGATCGCATTGATCCTGGTCGACCTCGGCAGCTCGCTGGACTTCCTGCTGATCGAGCGGGCCACGCGCGAAGGCGATC
>Ga0247776_10000404_pt1 | contig 10513 bp, 7 predicted proteins | sample UWRJL199509C5_FD_179912 | JGI IMG/M metagenome (GOLD analysis project Ga0247776, IMG submission 179912) | Plant litter microbial communities from Arlington Agricultural Research Station in Wisconsin, United States - UWRJ-L199-509C-5 | ecosystem: Environmental > Terrestrial > Plant litter >...
CCAAGGTCCCGGCTGATCGCAGCGCGCATGTGCCCACAATTCGGGAAGAAGAGCTCGAGGACGCCCCCTCTGGAATGCCCCCCTGGCAGACGATTCTCAGCGCTGTCCTCCGCGCACGCTCAGCCGCCAGCGATGGCGAAGCGCTGTCGATTCGAGCAGGTGCAGGGGGTTGCCTCAGACGGGTGATCATTACTGTCTTGCTTCTGGGCCTTGGGCTCGTGATCGCGCTATTTTTTTTCGGACGGGCGCTGATGCACGCTCTTCAGCCCTATTGAATTCCGCAGCGGTCGGTGTGGCGCGCAGGAACGCGGCGTTTGCGGCGAAGAGTCACAGCGCGTGGCCGCGCGGGCGGCACTGGGCTCGTTTGCAACTTGGCGCAGGGCTTGCAGTCACCTCTAGTGTGAACCTACCGCTTGCGTACCCAGAGGACGAAGGGATCGAGGAGCTTTTCGACTTCGACGACCTCGACGACCTCGACGCCGTTCCGGAGCTCGATCCGCTCGAGATCGTGCGATTTCGATTTCTAGCGTCGAGTATCGGCCGTGACTCGTTCGAAGAGCGAATCGCGCTGCTGGTCAGGTTGCTGGACGAATACGACGAGACAGACGACACCTTCTTGCCACCGGCGAGGAAGGTCGTGCCCCTAGCCGACGTGAGGGCGCTCGCAGTGCGGATGCTGAGCCTGAAGGCCGCTGAGGGTTCGCGAAGCGTGCAAGCGACGCTGGTCGGCGACGCCAGCCCGGGTTGAGTTGCGGCCGGCGCTACTTCGCCGTCAGGCTCTGGGCGACGATGTTGGTTGCGTAAAAGGGTTTGGGCTTGCCCTGGATCCCCTGATCCTTCATCAGCTTGGTGATTTCGGGCATGCTGGCGATCTGGCGCAAGAGGTCGGTCGACTTGGCCAAGTAGTGCACGATCACGCGCTCGTCGGCGAGCGAACGGTGGATGCCGTAGCCGATGACGCCGGCTGCCGTTCGCACTTCGCCGTTTTGATCGAAGTGGCTGCGCCACGCTTCGTAGTCCTTGACCTTGAAGCGCAGGAAGACGTCGAAAGTCTTATCTTCCGGCCACGGGCTCGGCACCTGGTAGGCGTCGTCTCGTGCAACGAAAAATTCGTTGGCCGTGGCGAACAGACCACCCGATTTGGCCTTTTCGGCGTCCACGAAGGCGCTCAATTTTTCGCCTGATCGGCCCACGATGTGGACAATCACCAGCTCCGTTTGGTCTTGGCCTTGCGAGACCACGTAGGCGATGGCGCTGGCCTTTTCCAGATCCGGGCGCAGCCCGGCGAGGCTGGCAGCGAACGCCTTGGGTTCTTTGACCTTGAGCACCGCGAAGATGCTCTGAGTGCCTCCGCCCTCGGCCCCAGGTTTTGTTTCTGCGGGCGCTGCATGCTCTTCTGGCGCTGCGGCCGGAGGCGGCTGCGCCGCGCTGGGTGTCGACGCCGCCGGCTCGAGCGCCGGAGTCGGCTCGGTCGCTGGCGGGGGAGATGCCGCGGGTTGCGAGCCGCCGCAGGCGGATGCGACCAACAGCAGAAATAAACCAGTTAGGACTCGCATAGGCGCAGCATGAAACCTCCAAAGGTTCGCAGTTGCAACCGGGAAGGTGTGATCGTTCGAATGACGCTTTCGGCACTGTCGCAACACTCTCGATCTTGAAAAAATCGAATTGTCGTTACACTGCAAACTAGGTGTTCTTGATCAACGCTCGCTCTCTCTCAGATTTTGCTTGCGGCCAAGTACCCACTCGGAGTCGGATGCGGCGGCATGCGTTGGCCCACTGCTCTCTTGCTTGCTTCGCTACCCGTGTTGTTCGCGCATCCGGCAGCCGCTGAATGGCGGTTGCACCTCACCGGGGCGGGGGCCAAGGCGGTAAGAGGGTATCAAAAGGACGAATTCGGATTTGGGGCCTACGGGGCTGCCGCGCTCGAATACGCGATTATCAAAGAGCTGGGCGTTCAGTTCGAACTGGGTGGAACGTGGCTGACCCAGGGCGACGCGTCGGCCTTGGGTTATCCATCGGACTGGAGCTGGGGCAGTACTCTGTTCCTGGGCGGCCGCGCTCGCCCCTTCGCGAGCTCGTATGACGGAACGTCCGTCGCGTCTGCGGCGGGGCTTTGGGCTTCAGCAGCGGGTGGCGTCGTGTTCACGGGCAATTTGGTGCGCAGTGGTCTCGATGGCGGGCTGGGTTGGGATCTGCTGTTCAACCGCGGTCGCCTGGGCGTGGGGCCGATGGTCGGCTATCTGCACATTTTCGAGAGCGATGACTCGCCCCGTCCCACGGACGCCAGCGTGCTGATCTTCGGCGTACACATGGAGCTGTTTGCCGATCGATCGCCCAAGGGTGCAGGTGATGGCGACCGTGACGGCGATGGGATCAAGAACTCGCTGGATGCTTGCCCCGATTCGCCGGAGGATTTCGATCAGTTCCAGGACGAGGACGGTTGTCCCGACACCGACAACGACCGCGATGGCATCGAAGACGGAGTCGACAGGTGTCCGATGGTGGCCGAGGACGCGGATGGCTATCAGGACGAGGACGGCTGCCCCGATCCAGACAACGATTCCGACGGCATTTTGGACGTCGAAGATCTTTGCCCGAACGAGAAAGAAACCCTGAACGGCTACGCGGACCTCGACGGCTGCCCGGACGCCGAACAAATCCGTGTCGTCGGCGAGAAGATCGTGCTCGACGAGCAGGTGCTGTTCGAGACCAATCTGTCCGAGATCCGTCCGGAGAGTCACAAGTTGCTCGAGCGCCTGGTGAAGCTTCTCAACGAGCATCCCGAATACGCAACGGTCAGCGTAGACGGCCACACGGATGAACGCGGCTCCGAGGAGCTGAACCAACGTTTGAGTGAGGAGCGCGCCAAGTCGGTGATGAACTTCTTGGTCGCGCATGGTGTTTCGGCGAGCCGGCTCACGGCCCGTGGCTTGGGCGCCTCACAGCCGCGCATCCAGCGCAGCGATCCACTGGCTTACACCCTGAATCGCCGCGTGGAGTTCCACGTAACGCGCCAGCACGCAGTCGGTCAAAGCGGCCCTGCGGCGCCTCCGGCACCACAGCCAGCCCCGCCTGCCGGGGAGGTGAAGCCATGAAAACGTCCGTCTTGCTTTGCGTGCTGGCTGCGGCGTTCGCCGCGCAGTCTATCGTCGGTTGCTCTGAAATTGGCCTGGTCGGTGGCAAATGCGATCAGCAGCAGGTGCAAGTGTCCGGGCATTGCCTGGATTCTTGCCCGGAGGGACTCAACGCGTGCTCTGGCGAGTGCGTCGATCTCGCGCACGATGAGGCTCACTGCGGCAGCTGCGACACCGTTTGCGGCGCGCAAGAGTCCTGTCTTGCCGGTGAATGTGTCAGTTCCGGCACTGGCGGCACTGGTGGCAGCGGTGGCACCGCCGGTACTGGCGGCACGAGCCCGGGTGGTGCCGCTGGCGAGAGCGCAGGCGGCGCAGCTGGCGAGAGCGCTGCCGGCGCGGGCGGACAGGGCGGTGAGGGCGGCATGTCGCCAGTCGTTTGTGAGCCACCCTTCGACACCGCTGACCAATGCGGCAGCTGTGACGTCCGATGCCCCGCGGACAAACCCGTGTGCGGTCAAGTGGGCAGCGGCTACGAGTGCCAGCCGCTGTGCAAGCCGTCGGACGAGCTATGCGCTGGGAGTTGCACCGATCTCGACAACGATCCCGCTCATTGCGGCTCGTGCGGCAATGTTTGTCAGAGCGGTTACTGCTTCCAGGGCTCATGCGTGGGCGGGACGTTCGGACACGTGGTGTTGATGTGCATCGACTACCAAGAGACCGCGCGCTCTTCGCCGATCCAGCGCCTGCTGGGCAACGCGGTATTTTTGCCCGGTGCTCGCTTGGCGCGCATCCTCGCCTTCGACGGCTTCACGCCGACCACTCTGCGCGACAACGTAGATCTCACGCTGACTTGGGCCGCGGGCGAGGGCGGCGAAAGCTACCGGCTCACTCACGAGAGCGATCCGAACGAGATCCCGAATCGCCTCACGATCGAGAATTTCGACACCTTCCTGGTCTATTCTCAGCCGGACGCGACAAGTGGTCAGCTCGGTTCGTTCGGAGCGGCTTGGAAATCGCAGATCAACACCTTCGTCGATGACGGTGGCACAGTCGTCGTTCTGAGCGGCGGGCAGATGAAGGAGTTCATCGGCCAAGCGGGTTTGCTGAGCGTGAGCGCAGAAACTGGCGTCATGGGCGTGCCCTTGTTCAACCGCACGCCCACCGACGCAGTAGGCATCAACGTGCTGTCGCCTTTTCAGGCGCGAGCCAACACCTGCCGCTTCACGACATCGGACCTGCCCGGCCCAAATCTGTCCTACGTGATCACAGGCGACCTGCCGCCGTCGCCGTTGGATGCCCCAGTGGTGGTGCACCGCATCTTGACTCGACCGTAAAGCAATCTGGCTCGGGTGTGTCCTGCGACTCAGAACGTGCTGCGCACGCCGAGTGAGCGCGGGGCAGCCGCGGCCGGCGAGCCTTCGCTCAGCACCTCCGCGTGCGAGCCGCTCGACACGATCAGCCACACGCCGGGGCCGACGGCTACCAGACCCACTCCCGCGGTGACCGCGCCGGCAGTGACCAGCCCCGAGCGATCGGCGGCGCCTCCCGCGAGCGCCAACATACCACCGATGAACGCAAACCCACCGCCCAGTCCAGTGGCAACGATGCCTCCCAAGAAGGCGCCGGTGTTGCGCGGATGTGCCCGAACTTCGAGCCCGCTGGCCCCGGAGTATTTACGGAGGTCCGGCACATTGACCGTTTCCAATGCCGGACCCGACTCGGTGCGAAGTTGGTAACTTTCGCCGGGATTCACCCAGCGCGTGCAGGGCGTTCGGCAGACGAACTGCTGATTCGAGCGTAGTTCCCAGGGACGCTCCGCATCGCCGGCGGCGAACGTGACGCGCAGGGTCCCGCTGCCACGTTCCTTGGCGAACCGGGGCAGCGGCACGAGGAACGCCTGGATAGGCGAGCTGCAACCAAGATCGGGCGTTTCATCCGTGGACTGCCGACAGCTCTCGAAATCGCCCGCCTCGCGCAGCATCGTTTCGGAGCTGGCCGTTTTCGTTCCGGCACCCAGCTCACCGACGCCGACCCCGGCTGCTGCTTGCAGACTGCCACCGGAATTCAATTTGAAGCTGCCAATCGACAGCCCGGAAAGCAAATGCGTTGCCTGGGCGCAGTCGCCATAGTCCGGCACGTCCGCCGCCGTCGACCCGTCCAACACGTACTGGCCGCCGACCATGGTGCGTACTTGAAGCGAGCCGGCTCGCGCCAGTTCTCCTTCGAGGGCAAAGGCGCCCAGCGGAAGCTTCGCGAAGAGCTCGTCCTTGCTTTGGATGCCGATCGTCTCCGACGATAGCGTCGTCCGCTGCCAGCGATAACTCCCGCGCACGTTGCAGGAAAGGATCGGGCGCATGCTGCAGCCCGTGTACTCGACGGCCAGGCCGCCCGCGCGCAAACGCGCCTGAAGGCTGGCCTTCTCGGCCGAGCTCCATTCGGTGACCAGGGGCGTTTCATGGAGCGCAGCCGCGCGGCACAGCGCCGTATCGTCAGAAATTCTGGGCGCGCTGGCGCGCAGCGGCGTTCCGCCGCCGCCGCAGCCGGCGATCGCGAGAGCGATGAGGACGAGCCAGGGACCTACGATGCGGGGCACAGCCGTCATGATCCCAATCAAGCTACCAGACCAGTGGCCCGTTCGTCCCCTGCTAGGCGTTGCGCAATTGTGTAGCCCAATCTGCGACAGAGTGCGCACGCGGCCCCACGCCCGCGAATCCGCGAGTGGCTTTCGCCGACTGCACCAGATCTCCAGGGGAGATCTGAAACACAGAGTTGCGATTGCCGAGCTCTATTTGATTCTACGCTTTCGGTGCAGCGTCGATCCGAAAGTCGTTGTTCGAGACGCGGTAACGTTCGCCTGTTTGTCACCAAGAAAAGGCGAAAAATGCGACGAGGTGCGGGGGGAGTCTTGTTGACCGACAAGACCTCGCTGACTAGTGTCGCCGCTTGGTGGAGGACGGACAAAACCAAAGCGGAGCTCAGACTGCTCCGCTTCCAACGCGCGCGACACGATTTCTGCCGCTCGCGCTCGCGCTGTGTTTGGGGGTCGCCGCTGGCGTGGGTGGCTACACGTTCCGCTACGCGGAGGGCCTCTCGTATTTCAAGACGGATCCCAAGGCCTGCGCGAACTGTCACATCATGCAGTCGGAGTACGATGCTTGGCAGAAGTCGAGCCATCATCAAGTCGCCGTCTGCATCGACTGCCATTTGCCGCATGCGTTCGTGCCCAAATACCTGGCCAAAGCCGAGAACGGTTGGCGGCATGGCCAGAAGTTCACCACCCAGCAGTTCGTCGAGCCGATCACCGTGCAAGCCACGGGTCGAGCGATCTTGCAAGCGAACTGCCTGCGCTGTCACGAGCAGCTCACGCACCAAATGGCTGGCGATTCGAGCGCGGCCGAGCAACTGCCCTGCATCCACTGTCATTTTGGCGTGGGTCACGGCGAGAAGGCGGGCCTAGGCGGCCCGCTCACCGCCGCAGAGCGGACACAGCACTGAGAGGTAAGCATGACCCAGACCGACAAGGTTCCTTTTTGGCGCACGCGGGCTGGCTACCTCGTGCTGATCGCACTGGTGGCGGCCGTGGCCGCGGGCCTGACTGCCCTGCTCACCAACATCTTCGAGCGCAAAGCCGAACAGCGCACGCCGTACGTCCGAGTCGTCGAGGTGGGGGAGAACGACACCGATCCTGCCAAGTGGGGTAAGAATTGGCCAGCGCAGTACGATAGCTACCAGCGAACTGCCTTGCCGACCAAGACCCGCTTCGGCGGTCATCAAGGCGGTGAAACGCTGCCCGAGGAGAAGATCGCGCGCGACCCGTGGTTGAAGCGCATGTTCAATGGCTACGCGTTCTCCATCGATTACCGCGATCGCCGCGGGCACGCGTTCATGCTCGTCGATCAAGAGCAAACCCAGCGCCTGACCAAGCCGCAGTCAGGGTCGTGCCTGCATTGCCACGCCTCGATCATGCCGCTCTACCGCCAACTGGGCGGCGGCGATGCCATGAAGGGCTTCGCCGATACGTTCAAGCTCAGCTACCAAGAGATCAGTCAGAAGCTTCATGACTCGGGTCACGCTCATCCGGTCGCCTGCATCGACTGCCATGACCCGAGCAGCATGTCCCTACGCGTGACGCGCCCCGGCTTCATCCTCGGTGTGCGAGCCCTGGCCGCCTCCGACGCGCCCGTGCCAGCGCTGCCCAGCATTCAGCAGTGGCGCGAAGGCGCGCGCCGCGAGCCGTACGACCCGAACCGCGACGCGACCAGAAACGAGATGCGCTCGTTCGTGTGCGGGCAGTGCCACGTCGAGTACTATTGCGGCGGCAAGATGACGCTGACCTTTCCCTGGGGCAAAGGTCTGACGGCCGACAATATCGAGACCTTTTGGGACGAGACGAAGTTTCCGAACGGTGAAGCGTTCTCGGATTACACGCACGCCGAGACGGGCGCGCAAGTGCTCAAGGCTCAGCACCCGGAATTCGAGCTTTGGAATCAAGGCATCCACGCTAGGAGCGGCGTCAGCTGCGCGGACTGTCACATGCCGTACATGCGAGAGGGCGCGAGCAAGGTGAGCGACCATTGGGTGCGCAGCCCGCTGCTCAACGTCAATCGCGCTTGCCAAACCTGTCATCGCGCATCCGAAGAAGAGATGAAGGCGCGCGTGGACGTCATCCAGCAGCGAAATCACGAGCTCTTGCAACGCGGCGGCGCCGCAATCGTGGATTTGATCGACGCGCTGGTGCGAGCAAAAGAAAGCGGCGCCGCGCCGGAGGCGCTGGAAAAGGCCCGCAAACTGCAGCGTCGTGCGCAGTGGCGCCTGGACTTCATCGCCGCCGAGAACAGCATGGGCTTCCACGCGCCGCAGGAGGCTGCAAAAATCCTGGGCGAGGCCGCGGACTATGCCCGACAGGGCCAGATCGCTCTGCTCGGAGGCGTTTCGACCACTCCCGGAAATCCGAGTCTAGCGACCGCACCTGGGTCATCGGCTTCGGCCAGTCCGACTACCGCGCCGTCGCCTAGTGTCAATCCGACCCCTTCGTCTTCGGCCAAACCCGCAGCCGGGGGCGCCCCGCGAAAGTGAGTGATTCAGGGCGTGTCGACCGGCGCTCGTTCGGCTAGCGCTCCGTTCTCGCTACGGACTAGCTAGGCTGCTCCACGAAAGTCGTTCCCGACTCTCCAAACACCGGGCTACGCTCCGCCCAGATGGCGAACTTGGTAGAACGGAGATGCTTGGGTGCTAGTCGGGCCTGGCTCGCCGTTCTCGGCGGGTGCATTTCGCTCGCGCTCTCGTGCCTGTGCGGCTCGGCGCGTGCCCAGGATATCGACCCTGCCGAGCTAGCTGCCGCGATCTCCGACAAGCCCGAAGCGGCGGAGAAGGCAGACGCGCCGGGAACGGTAGAAAAACTGGGCAACGCGAGCGATACGCTAACCGGTCAAATCAAGTCCGAGCTAACGCCCGAGGACGCAGTCCGCTCCAGCGCGGAGTTGGTGGAGCAGGCGCACGCGGCGCTGCGCGATCTTTTGCTGGTGAAGTCCGAAACAACGGTGGCGCCGGAGCTCGAAGCGCTAGCGCGCGAGATGCCGAAACGGCGAGCCGAGTTGGCTGCGCGCATCGCCGTGGCCAAGGAGAACACTCGACGTTCGCGACGCGGGGTCTGGGTGCGCGATATTCGCTTCTCCTTCGCGGAGAGTACCGAACAGATCGAGCTCTCGCTCGCGCGCGTCAACGAAGCGAGCACGGCGCTCACCTCCGCGCGGCGTCGCACCAGCGAGATCCTCACGTTTTGGCGGCGTGTCACCGAGCTCGCGCGCGAGGCCAAAGTTGCCCCGGAGGTTCGGCGGAAGACCCAAGAAGTCGTCGAGGCGGGGCAACGCGCGGAGCTCGCGCTGGCCCGTCCGGAGTCGGTGATCGTGCCGCTGCAGGCGACGTTGGTGGAAATGCGCGACATGACCACCGCCTTCTTGACGTACGCGGAGCGCGAGGGGCCGAACCTGATGATGGACGCGCGCCAGCAGGATTTCCCGATCTGGCGCGCCTGGGGCGACGCCCGCAAGCTGGTAGCCCAGATCGGCACGCCCAAGGGACCGTTAGCCAGCATTGAAAAAAACGCGCGCTACATGCTGCAGATGGGCAAGCTATTCTGGGCGACGAGCGCCGAGGAGCTGGTCGCCCACGGCGTGTTCGTGTTCCTCACGTTGCTCGGCATGTTCGCCTTGAGATCGCGCGCGTCGACCTGGCAGGGTGACGAGCCGGAAGGGCAAGCTGCGCGGCAGGTGGTCGCGCATCCCATTGCGGCCGCGCTCTTGCTCGGTGCGGTCGCGAGCCTTTCGCTGTACGCGGCCGTGCCGACCATCATCGCGCTCTCGCTCTATGTGATCGCCATGGGCTCCGCGTTGACCTTGTTTCCACATTTACTGGATCCTCGCGTGACGCGCATTGGCTACGTGCTGTGCGTGTTCATGGCGCTCGATGCCTCGCGGCTATTCTTGATCGAGATCGTTGCGCTGGAACGCTTGGTGCTCGCGGTCGAGCTCGTGGTCATCAGCTTCCTGCTGGCTCGGACGTTGATGCCGCAGCGCTGGCGAGCCTCGCCATTCGCGCAAACGTCGCCGGGGCTCTCGCGCACCGTGGGCTGGCTCTGGTGTGTGGGGGCCAGCGTAGGCGCGCTGGCAGCGATCTTCGGCCACGGCAGCGTGGCAGAGATCTTGGGCGGCGGTGTGCTCGTTTCCATGTATCTGGCGCTGATTCTCACCGCAGCGTTTAGAGCGGCCGGTGGCACGGTGTGGATGCTCACACAGCACCGGTTGCTCGGTGGCGTGAACGTCGTGCAGAAACATCGAAGCCGCATGGTCAAGTCGTTGTCGACTCTCCTGCGCGGGGGCGCGTTCTTGCTTTGGGCTTGGCTGTCGCTGCGCTACCTGACCCTTTCTCACAGCGCCTGGCAGATGATTTCAGGTCTGCTCCACGCCTCGCTCGAGGCTGGAAGCCTGAAGATTTCGCTGGGAGACTTGGTCTTCTTGGTGTTAGGCGCATACCTCGCCGTGCGCGTGGCACGAGTCGTTCGCCTGGTGCTGGACGAAGACGTGGTGTTCCGCCTGCAGGTCAGTGAAGGCACGGCTCAAGTCACCTCGATCAGCGCGTACTACGCCATGCTCTTGTTCGGGTTCGGTTGCACGCTGGCCGCAGCCGGGATCCAACTCGATCGCTTGACCGTGCTGGCGGGAGCGTTCGGCGTCGGTATCGGTTTCGGGCTTCAAAACGTGGTGCAGAATTTCGTCGCAGGTCTGCTCTTGTTGTTTGGGGGCCCGATCAAAGTCCGCGACAAGATCCAAGTCGGTGACCTGATGGGCGAAGTCCTTGCGATCGGCTTTCGTTCGAGCACCGTGCGCACCCCGCAGGGCGCCGAGGTCATCGTTCCGAACTCGAAGCTGATCGCCGACCAA
>Ga0247776_10000405_pt1 | contig 10482 bp, 11 predicted proteins | sample UWRJL199509C5_FD_179912 | JGI IMG/M metagenome (GOLD analysis project Ga0247776, IMG submission 179912) | Plant litter microbial communities from Arlington Agricultural Research Station in Wisconsin, United States - UWRJ-L199-509C-5 | ecosystem: Environmental > Terrestrial > Plant litter >...
ACAGCGCGCCGCCCTGACCGAGTAGCGGGCACGCACTTTGCTTTTCATTCGAGCATGAACAAGCGCTCCAACGGCAAAGCCCAACCCTCGCCTCAGCCCTCGCACGCCTCGCACGCCTCGCGCGCCTCCCACCCAGAGACAAAAGTTCGACGCGCCGCCACGGGCACGCCGGGCACCGAAAGCTCCAAAGTGCAAAGTACAGGCAAAGACCTGCGAAACGCGCACGACAAGGACGGCAACAGCGCGCAACGCGCCCGCTGAAGGTCGCAACCTCAGCCGCGTACGCCAGAAGCTTTGGACGGCGTTTCAGTGCGAACTGCGTGGCGGCGTGCAGCGAGCGCGGTTTGCAGGATTGAAGTATACAACCACCTGAGTTCGGCGTTCAACCAGACTCCGGATGCGATTCGAGTTCGCGTGAAGCCGATCGAACCGTTGGGCGAAGACGCGCTGGCCTGGCTTACCACTGCCGTACGTAAGCGACAGCTGGAAGGTACCGGTGGGCTGGGCAAGCTGTTCCTGTTCAGTCGATAGCGAAACAATACAGACGCCCCGCCCCGCCTCGGGGAGCGGTATCGCCACAGCTTCCGCTCTCGTGTACGGAATTCCAAGAGTTGTAGGGAGGCTCGGCGTTCATCCCCGGGCCAAGGCCGTCGGTATGACCGACTTGGGCAGTATCACTGCCCGCGCTCGTCCAATCGGCGCACGTCTTTCCGACCATGAGCAAGCCTTCCGCAGTCGAACCGGTCAGCACATCGTGCTCGTTCGGCGTCGGAGAACCCGCCCACTGCCCGTTGATCTTGGCGCCGTTTTCATCGAGAAAGAGTTCTGCGTCACCGCTGAGTGCGTGGAGCTCGCTCAGGTTTTGCGCGAGCGCGACGCCTTTGGCATTGTGCCAGGGGCCTACGCCGATGCGGTCGCGCGCGTTGACCGGCTTGCTCGAATCTTCGGGATCTTGCTCCGCGCTCAAGTAAGCGTGGAAAGTGCGCGCGCCGAAGCCAGCCGAGACCGCCAAGCGTTGGCAGCGCGCGTCGGCGCCCTTGAGTCCGCCCAGGTCGGCCGTCGTACTCGTATCGCTGGTGACGAAGAAACTGGTGCTTGCGACCGCACCATTACCCGCTGCACCTGCCTGAGCGCCGTTCGTTTCCTGTCCATCAGAACCGCATGCGGCTCCGAACAGCGGCAAGATCAGACTCGGAAACCAAGGGACGAGACGACGGTTCATTTTACACCTCTCGAAAATCGGCCTGAGCGCCCGAAAATCGTAACCGCATTTCTATGCAACGCCAGTGCGAATCTCTACGCGCGCTCAGCACTTTTGCCCCATTTCGGTTTTCGCCGTACGCTGCGTGGCGAGTCATGCGCCGAGTCCGTGCCCGTCAGGTTTTATCGGCGTTTCGCCAAGGCAGCTCTTGGCCGGTGCTGATCGATACCGGCAACGAGCGCATCTTCACCAAGCTGCACGCCACCGCCCACGGCGCAGCGCCCTTGGTTTCCGAAATCGTCGTCGGGGAGCTGGCGGAAGTACTCGGATTGTCGGTGCCAGCACGCTGTTTGGTGGAGATCGAAGCCGGCATCGAGAGCCTCGATCCGCACGAGGAGCTGCTCGATTTATTGCGGCGCAGCGCCGGCCTGAACTTGGGCTTCCAATTGCTCGAGGGTTATCGAGATTTGAAGCCGCCCGACGTACGCCATGTTCGTCCCGAATTGGCGGCGACCATCGTTTGGCTCGACGCATTGGTTCAAAACCCAGACCGCACGGCGCAAAACCCGAACCTAATGATCAAGGCAGGCCGAGTGTCACTGATCGACCACGGCGCGGCGCTCACTTTTCAGTACGACTGGGGGAGCGTCACCGAACAGACACCGAGGCAACCGGGCACGTTCGTCGATCAACACCTACTACGAGTCTCACCGAGCCAGCTGGAAGCCTGTGACGACGAGCTCGCCCCGCGTTTGACACGCGAAGTGCTGGAACGGGCTCTGGCCGCCGTACCCGACGAATTCATCACGCCGCTCGTGCCGCAGAACAGCAACCCGATGCGCCATCGCGCCGCCTATGTCGCTTACCTGTGGAAGCGGTTGCGAACCCCTCGCCCTTTCGTCAATCCCGGTAAAAACGTGCCCTTTCGCTTCGATTTCTGAGTCAACAACTCCGTCTTCCAATCATGCCCGATAGTCATCGCCCGTTCGACGCCCTGCGGCTGCCCGGGTTTCGCGTTTTCCTGCTGACGTTCTTGCTGACCATGATGGCCGACAACGTGGAGCACGTGATCAGCTACTGGGTCGCATTCCAAAAGTTCCATTCACCCGCCTTGGGTGGCTTTGCCGTCATCTCGCACTGGGTACCGTACTTGGTGTTCTCGGTGCCCGTCGGTGCTTTGAACGATCGCTTCGATTCGCGACGCTTGATTCAGATCGGCGCGGGTTTGTTCGCGCTGGTATCGCTCGGCTGGGGCTACTTCTTCGTCTCCGATACCCTCAAGGTATGGCACGCCATGGTGCTCTTGAGCTTGCATGGCTGTGCAGGCGTGTTCTGGATCACCTCGAGTCAAGTCCTCTTGTACGATGTGGTCGGCGGTGCCAGCATCGCCAGCGCAGTCCGTCTGAACGCGACTGCGCGCTACCTCGGCATGCTGGCCGGCCCCGGTGTGGGGAGCCTCGTCTTACGAACGCTCGGCCCGAACTACGGCATGCTCCTGAATGCGACGTTCTACCTTCCGCTGATTGTCTGGTTGATCGGTGCACCCTATGGGCGTCACTTCCGCAGCGGTGAAGGGCCACGGCGAGCCGTCCGCGGTTTGGGAGATATCCTGGAAACCCTCCGCAACGTGCGCGGTCTGCCAGTACTGACTGCGATGATCGCGCTGGCTGGCGGCGCGTCGTTCTTCGTCGGGAACAGCTATCAAGCGCAGATGCCGACCTTTGCCACGGACCTGGGCCATGGCGACCCAGGCACGGCCTACAGCGCGTTGCTCGGCGCGGACGCGGCGGGTGCTTTGCTCGGCGGAGTTTTGCTGGAGAGCGGGCGTAGTCTGCTGCGCACCGAAACCAGCTCGGCGCTCAAGCTTGCTGCGCTTTGGGCGTGTGCTCTGGGCGCCTTTGCGATGGTGCGTTCCTATCCCGTCGCACTGCTGTGCTTGTTCCTAGCCGGTTTCTTCGAGCTGTCGTTCAGCAGCATGACGCAGACGATCGTGCAGCTGCAGGCGCCTGCCGAGATTCGCGGTCGCGTCCTCGGCCTGTTCAATATGTCGTCTTCCGGCTTGCGTGCGTTCAGTGGCATCACCGTGGGCCTGCTCGGGAGCATGCTGACCGTGCACGTGTCGCTAGCTCTTGCGGCGGGCGCGTTCATGGTCGTCGCGCTGGTCTTGCTGGCCCGTCTTTCCTCCACCACGAAAGTCGCGTAACTTCCGGCGCAGATGACGCTTTCCACCTCGGCCCTGGCCGATCTGAGGGAGTTCCTTTGCCTGGGCGTCAGCCTAGTGCTGGTCACTCGCGATGAGCGCATGGCACCGGAGGTCACCCGCGCGGCAGCCGCCCGTTTGGGCGAAGACGGCCTGCTACGGGTCGCTCTGCCACTGCCCGAAGCCCGGCGTACGATCTGGAACCTAGAAACCACCCCCGAAGTGGCGCTGAGCATCGTGCTGCCGTCGACCTATCGAAACCTGCAGGTCAAGGGCAAGGACACCCACCCCGTCGACTGGCCCGGGCACGAGGCAATTGCGCGAAGCCACGCCGATGCGTTCATGGAGCAGGTCGTGAGCGTTGGTGTCGCGAGGGAGCACGCCGATTCGTTTTTCTCGCACGGTCGCTACGCTACGTTCGCGTTCACGCCGCTCGAAATCTACGACCAGACCCCCGGCCCCAGCTCGGGCCTGCCGGTGACTCGATGAAACGCCTGCTACTACGCGATCTTCCTTCAGGTTGCTTCGATGGCGTGATCCCCGCCCTGCTCGGCACGTGTTCCGACGATGGCACGCCCAACGCTACTTGGCTTTCGCAAGTGTTCAGGCTCGATGATCGACACATCGCGCTGTCTTGCCAATTCTTCCGCAAGACACGCGCGAACCTCGCGCTGAATCCGCGCGCGCAGCTGCTGCTGGTCGCGCCGAATTCCATCCTGCAGTGGCGGCTAGAGCTGCGTTTCCTGCGCAGCGAAAAGCAAGGCCGCACCTTCGACATCATGAAGAGTCGGATCGAAGCCATCGCTTCGGTGACGCGTATGGAAGCAGTGTTTGCCTTGGATTCAGCGGACGTGTTCGAGGTCGACACAATTACCGCGATCGAGGTGGATCAAATCTCGGCGGGAGTGCACAGCGAACGTGGCGCGGACCGCTTGCTGGAGCTCTCCCGCTTGACGGAAGTGATCGCCTCGAGCACCGACCTGCGATCCCTGATCGACTCCGGGCTCGGCTTCCTCGCAACGCACCTGGGTTACGAAAACGTCGGCGTTTACCTCCTGGAGGAAACCGAGCAAGCGCTGTACGCGCTCGCGACTCACGGTTTCTCGACTTCGGGCGTGGGCGCGCGCGTGGAGCTCGGTATCGGCGTGATTGGTACCTGCGCCCGCCATCGCATCCCGATTCGAATCGCCGACGTGAGCCGCGAACAGCTGTACGGCCGCGCGGTGCAGGAGCAGCTCGAGCGCATCGAGCCAGGCGCCGAGCGCGAGATCCCGTTGGCTAGGGTCGCGGGCGCCAAGAGCCTGCTCGCAGTGCCGCTGGTGCTGCAAGGCAAGCTGTTCGGCGTACTGGCCACGGAAAGCCGACACGCCCTCGCCTTCAACGAGCGCGATGCCCAGCTGCTCACCACCGCCGGCCAGTTGCTCGCGCAAAGCATCGCACTCTATCGGGAGGAAGAGGTCGAACGTGAAACCGACCTAGAGCCCCCGAGCGTTCAGCAGTCCGGTAGCCTGCACGTGCGCTACTACGAAGCGGATGACAGCGTGTTCATCGATGGCGAGTATTTGATCCGCGGCTTGCCGGGGAAAATCCTGTGGCTGCTGCTGAGCCTGCGCCAGAACGAAGGGCGAACGACGTTCCTCAACCGGGAACTGCGCCTGCATCCGTCCCTCAAGATGCCCGCCATCAACGACAACCTGGCGACTCGGCTGCTGATGCTGCAGCGCCGTCTCGATGACAAGCAACTCCCGATTCAATTGCACCGCGAAGAGCGCGGACGGCTACGCCTCGTCTGTGATCTGCAGATCACGTTGGAGAGCGTTTCGATCTAACGACCGACCACGTGGTGTTGAGCCCTAAGGATTGGGCTCCGAGGGGGTATCCTCGAAAAGGTGCGGTTCTGGCGCCGACGGGCACTTGTCCTCCACGGTCTGGCAAGCCGCGGTCATGCCGCCCAAACTCAGGAACAATGCCGTCAGCGACGCAACCGTGAGCTTGTCACAAGAGGGGACCGCAGATTCAATCTGATTCAGTGCCTGGACCTGGTCGTTCAAGCAGAGATCGTACTCCGCAACCGTCGCGGCACAGGTTGCGGGCGGTTTGGTGCAGGTCTCGGTGGCGGTCGTGCCGGAAGCAATGCACTTGTCGTACGAGGATTGGCACGCGGTGCGTAGCGCAGCATCCGTCTGTTCGGCCGTGAAAAGCGCGGCCACGGCGCTAGTGAAGCGGCACGAAGTCAGCTCCAGGTTCTTCCCGGTTGGAGTGCTGAAGCTGAAGTAGTCGGAGAGCTTCTTGCACAGCCCCGCAAACTCGTCGTCCGTCAAAGACCCGAGCAGCCTGTCGCCCGCAATGCCCGACGAGTAGTTGCCAGGATTCCCACTTGGTGCGCCGCCGGAGCTCGAAGTACCGCCTGAGCCGCCCCCTGAATTGCCAACCACTGGACCGCCCGCGCCGCCGAGATTGCCGGCACTGCTTGCGGTGACGCTACCGCCGCTGCCGCCTGGACTACCGCTGCCGGCATCGCTGTTGCTCCCGCAACCGACACAAACCGAAAGCGATACGCCGATGGTAACGAAGAGCGGTTTCAGATTCGCGATTCGCAGCATTTTCCCTCATCAGGCCGCCAAGCAGGAAGACGAATTTAGCATGCCAGACTACGCCTCACTAGCCGAGATCCTTCCCACGGCGCTGCGCTCTCACGCAGCACACACATAGTCACGCAGTTCCCTGAACCCCATACCAGTCAGCGCTTGACGGATTTCCGTGCGCGGACCCAGGCCTGCAACCGACACGATCAGCGGGTGAGAACTCAAGCCCGGCAACGCGCTCGGGGCCACCACGGGTACACCGCGAATCAGCTGACCGATGCGCCCCGGGTGAAGCTCGATGATGGCCGCGGGGCGCTTGCCGCGTCGCTCGAGTGCGTTCGCCAATGCCTTGCCGGTGTCGCCGAAGCCCCACAGCAAGTAACGATCGCCGTCAGCCAGAAAACCGCTGGCCAAGAACTCGGCCTTACACTCGACGAAAGCCGCAATCGAGTAACTCTCGGAGACACGCGATAACCGGGCAGCGCTATCGCGCCAATGGAGCAACCGCCGCGGGACGATTCCGATACGCTGGCCGTTGTTCAGGAGCCGAAGCACGAGATCGTAATCCTCCGGCCAACCACGCTCGCGGTAGCCGAATTCGAGCAGCACCGAGCGTCGTATCAGCAGCGTCGGGTGTGCGATCGGACATTCCACGAAAGCCTCACGCTCGACCTGCTCGGGCGTTTGGATCGAGCGAAGCCAGCGCTCATAGTCGAGCCTACGTTCGCGCAACCCGGCGCGCGGGAAGAGCCGCACGTGGCAGCCTACCGCGGCAAGCGCCGGGCTCTGCTCGAGCGCCGCGCGCTGCAGCGAAAGCCGCGAACGCGACATCAGATCATCGGCATCGAAACGAGCGATCAGCGGCGCCCGGCATTGCAAAAGGCCAGCTTGCAGAGCTGCCACGATCCCGCCATGCTGGCTTTGGACGAGCCGCACGCGCGGGTCCTCGCGTGCGTGCGCTGCCACGACGTCAGCCGTGCGATCCAGAGAGCCATCGTCGACGACGACGCACTCCCAACTACGCTCCGATTGCCGCCGCACGCTGGACAGCGCACGATCGACTGTGGCCGCGGCGTTGTAGGCCGGCATCAGCACCGAAATCGCAGGAGCCACGAGCGAACGAACGCGCTCGCTCAGGCGCGACGCGCGCGCGCGACTTTGGGCTGAGTCAGCTCGCGCCCCCAGCGCTGAATGGCCTCTGCGACGTGGCCGAAGCCGCGGCCCTGATCGGTGAGCTCGTAGGACACGCGAACCGGCGGGCCCGGCTCGACATGACGCCGCACCAAACCGCGTGCCTCGAGTTCTTTCAAGCGCGCGGAAAGAACCTTGGTGCCGAGCCCAACTGCAGTATCAGCCAATTCACCGAAGCGCCGCGGACCGTTCGAGAGCGCAGTGAGAATCAACGCGCTCCACGGACGCCCCAGCACGTCAGCCGCGAGCTGGAACGCTTGGCATTGGCAGTCGACCGTCTTGGCCATGGGCACAGTGTAGCCATGGCACTTTCCAAAAGAAAGTAGGTTCTAAAAAGAAAGTCGCTTGACAGAAGATACTATGGCCACACGTTCCAGTAGCCGGGCTTTGAAACCGACCCGGTTCGCCATCAGCGGCGCACCCTGAAAGACGAACGACCATGGCATTTTCCCTAGCTCCCCTACTCATCCACAGTGAGTCCGTCCCCGTCAAAGCGCGCGAGGCCCTGCGCGCGGTCAGCGCCGCCCCTGCGGAGCAGCGTAAGTCTGCGCTGCGCTCGGCAGCTCACGCCCTCTACACCGAAACGTCGCTCGACTGCGGCGACGCACTGGAGCTCGTAGGCCTGCAGGGCGGTTGCGGCTGCGACTGACACCCACCTGAACGGGCGTGCGATCGCTGGTAGCTAGCTCCACAAAAAGCGCACGGCGGATACGCCTTGCAGCGCGTCCGCCATGTGCCCGCCCGGGGGCCCCGCGTACCTACGGCTCGTGTACCAGGGTTTACTTGGCCGGCGCCACGATGTGCGCAGCGGAGGATTCTTCCTTCGCACTCGCAGCGTAGCCGGAGAGGCCGCCCAACAGTTCCGGGTAAGCCGGTCCGCCGTGCTCGTGGATGTCCAGACCTTCGAGCTCGCCCTCCTTGGAGACGCGCAGCGTGCCGGTCGCCTTGACGGCGTACATCAACAACATGCCACAGGCGAAGGTAGCCGCCGTGACCGCCGCGCTGCCGATCGCCTGAGCGATCAATTGGTTGGCGCCTCCACCGTAAAACAGACCCGTGACCACTGCGCCGGGTGAGTTGTCGGCGCCCAGCGGCGTGGGCGCACCGTATTCGCCCGTCGCGAACAATCCCAAGCTCAACGTCCCGAAGACGCCGCACACGCCGTGCACCGCGACTGCGCCAACCGGGTCGTCGACGCGCAGGTATTCCACGAGGTCGATGCCCAAGACCACGACCACGCCGGCGAGCGCGCCGATGCAGATCGCGCCGAACGGCGAGACCCAGTAACAGGGGCAGGTGATGGCAACGAGACCAGCGAGAAAGCCGTTCACCGTCATGCCGCAGTCCCAGACTTTGTTCCGCGGAAGCACGAAGAACAGGGTAGAAAGTGCGCCCGCCGCGGCAGCAAGCGTGGTGTTCGCAGCGACGCGACCGCAACCCTGCATGTCCATCGCGGACAGCGTGCTACCCGGGTTGAACCCGTACCAACCGAACCACAAGATCACGCCACCGACAGCGGCGATCGTCATGTCGTGCCCGGGCGGCATGCTGCCGCCATCGCGCTTGAACTTGCGACCGAGGCGGGGGCCGAGCGCAATCGCCCCGGTCAAGGCCACGAAGCCGCCAATGGTGTGCACGACCGTGGAGCCAGCGAAGTCGTGAAAAGGGACGGGGTGGATCGTGTTGAGCCAGCCATCCGGACCCCACGCCCAGTGACCGAGAATCGGATAGATGAAACCGCTCACGCCAAAGCTGTACAGCAGGTCGCCCACGAAACCCGTGCGGCCGACCATCGCGCCCGAGGTGATCGTGCTGCAGGTGTCGGCGAACGCGAACTGGAACAAGAAAAACGCCAGCATCGCCACGCCAGACGTTCCGAAGGTCTCCGGCGTGCCGTGCAAGAAGAAATACTGCTTGCCGATGAAGCCGTTGCCGGCACCGAACATGAAGGCGAAGCCCCATGCCCAGAACAAGATGCCGCACAAGCAGGTATCGACGATACCCTCGAGCAGGATGTTCACGGTCTCTCGGGTGCGGGCAAAACCCGCTTCGAGCATCATGAAGCCTGCCTGCATGAAGAACACCAAGAAGGCCGCGACCAGCGTCCACATCGTGTTCAGCGGGTTGACGTAGGCGGGGGGGGCAGCGGCCGCGTCGTCAGCCAAGGCTGGGGTCGCGAAGTAGAAGCTGACCCCTTTGACGACTGCAAAGAGGGCCACTACGCCAAGAAGCTTGGCTGCTAGAATGGTCCAGAACAGCTTTTGCCGACCTGGCTGTCGATATCGGGCCAGAAGGTTCTCAAACATTAGGGTTCTCCTGTACGAGGGCACGCATGAATGCGCGAAGCCTGGGACTCGCGATGGAGTAGCCGGCTGAAGGTTTCGTCTGGAATTCCCGTTCAGCTCGTTGTTCGAGCCAAAATGACAGATTTTCTTTCGCTGCGATCACGACGCGCCGCGCTGCGATTCGTGAGATCTCATGTGAGATCGTGAGTGGCATTTAGACCCGAAGCACATCGCTATTCGTGTTTCTGGCGAGGCAAAATGCTGCCCGCCGAGGCACCATTCGCGCGAATTATTTCAGATACGTTTCTCAATAATAATCATTTGATAAATTTGGTCGCGTCGGTTCACTTTATATTCTTGCGGACAAACTTGCGGTTGGCGCTCACTGGGAGGGCTGACGTAAAGAAAACATATGGACCGGAGCGCCAGTCACTTTCCGGCCAGGCCGCGTGAAGAACAACGCGTCTGGCGCCGCATCGATCGCCGAGACTGGCTCACCACAGCACCTCTCACTCACTACGCGCTAGCCATCCCGGTCGCCGCAGCGAGTTCACTCATTTGTGAGGTGATCACCCCCTGGGCGCAGCTCGCGGACTTCGTGATCGTGTACTTGCTCGGTGTGGTGGCGATCGCCGCGCGTTGCGCGCCGGGCCCCTCGCTGTTCGCGGCGGTGATCAGCGTACTCAGCTTCGACTTCTTTTTCATCCCGCCGTTGCTGCAGCTGAGTTGGCCGGACGCCGGCAGTGTCCTCACCTTCGTGGGGATGGTGGTCGTCGCGGGCGTCATCAGCGGCTTGAATCAAGGCTTGCGCAAAGAACGCGAAACGGCGCGGCGCAGTGAGGCGTTTGCCAATGCCCTCTATGGCTTCAGCCAAGCTTTGTCGCAAGTTCACTCTTTGCAGCAGCTGAGCTCGTTCGCCGAGCGTCGCCTGGCAAAGCTGTTCGATGCGCGGGTCCACGTGGTCCTGCAATCGAGTCAATCGGCCTTGCCCACCGACGAACTGGCGTTGGACTCGGAAGA
>Ga0247776_10000406_pt1 | contig 10479 bp, 6 predicted proteins | sample UWRJL199509C5_FD_179912 | JGI IMG/M metagenome (GOLD analysis project Ga0247776, IMG submission 179912) | Plant litter microbial communities from Arlington Agricultural Research Station in Wisconsin, United States - UWRJ-L199-509C-5 | ecosystem: Environmental > Terrestrial > Plant litter >...
CCCGTCGTCATTTTTGCCGGATTTGCCGGGTTTACTGCGGGTGAAGACGGTACGCGGCGCGGTCAACGCGTCGAGATCTCGCCGCCCGACGAAGCTGGCGCACGGCGGATCGTGATTGGCGATGTACAGGAGGACTTGTCCTTGTGCGGGCGCCCCGCCTTGCTCGCCCCGCAGCTCCTACTCAGCAGTGATTTGAAATTGCACCCGGCCAAGGTGCAGCGCTTGAGCATCGAGGAGCGAGAGAGCGCGCGCCGAGTGACCGCGGTGCGCGTCGCGCCCGCTGACACAGCGGTCCAGGGCTTTGGCGTCTTGCGCGCGCTGGCAGCCACGAGCGCCGTGGGCAGCCCAGGGGCGTTGACCGACGGCAATCCCGAGTCCACCTGGGCGGAGAATCGCGGCGGCGCCGGCCGCGGTGAGTTCGTGCTCCTGAACGCGCCCCCGGAATTGCCCATATCTGGGCTAGATTTGCAAATTCGACCGGCAAACGCCAAGCTCGAGGGCGCTGTTGCCCCGCGCGTCTTTTGGCTCGCCTCCAATCGTGGCTTGGTCGAGGTGACGATGCCGGAGGACGCCTGGAAGTTCCCCGGAGCGCACTACAGCGTGAAGCTCGAGCCGCCGCTGCAAGGTGATTGCCTAGCGCTCGTGACCGAGAGCGCCTTCGACGAAAATCCGAAAGCGCGCGTGACGTTCGCCGAGCTCAGCGCGCGGACGGAGTTCGATGCGGCATCCGTGTCGGCTTTGGTCGCGGCGCTCGCGGGTGGCGGAGAGCGCGCTCAGGCGGCCGCGGCGGTGCTGCGCACGCTCGGACAACCCGCTTATGAAGCGGTCGCGCAGGCCTTCGATGGTTTGGACGAGGGCGGTAAAAGGCTTTCGCTCGACCTGCTCGATCAGGCGCCCTGTGAGACCAGCTTGCCGGTGTTTTTGAAGGCATTTTCCGGGCTTTCTCAAGGCCACGCCATTCACGGTCGGGATCACATCCGCCGCTGTGGCAAAGCCGCTGCGCCGTTCTTGGCGGCCGCAGCCAAGAAGGCACAGGGGGCGCTGCAGATCAGCCTGCTCGCTGAGTTGCTGCTGGCCGACGCCGCGCAATGCGTGGACGTGATCGTCGGCTTGCTCGACGTCGATTCGCGCACGCGACGAACCAACTTGCGGATCGCGCTCGCGCGCGCCAGTACGGTCGCTGAAGCCAAGCCGCGCGTGCTCGCGGCGCTCGAAGATCCGGCGCGCAGCGAGCGAGTCAAGGTCGAGGTTTTGCGTGCGCTGGGCCCACGCATTCTGGAGTTCCAGCCCGCCGCCGGCGCGGCGATCACCAGCCTTTCGCGTGCCAATGCCAGCTTTCGCACGCGCTTCTTGCTGCTTTCACCGAGCGCCGAATTGGCGGCTCGAGATCCGGCGCTGCGCGCGGCTTTTGCCCAGGCCTTGGCCTCGGATCCCGATCCGCACTACCGCGCGCAAGCGCTCTCCGTGCTCAAAGATCCGGCGCCCTATTCGACTCAGATCGAAAGCGCGCTGAACGACCCCGACGTGCGCGTGCGAAAAGCCGCAATCCAGGCCAGCGCTGGTCTGCCGAGCGCGCTGCCCAAGCTGAGCGAGCGCCTAGCGAAGGACCCCTGGCCGCTCGTGCGCATGGCTGCCGCCGACGCGCTTTCCGAGGCCAAAGGCTCGCCCGTGGCGGCTGCGGCATTGTCCAGCGCGATCGATGATCAGTCGCCGCACGTGCGGGCGCACGTGATCGTCGCCCTCGGCGAGCACCACGCGAGCGCCGAGCTCGGCAAAATCAGGGCGCGTTTGCTGGACGAAGAGGAATACCCGATGGTCCGCGCGGCGGCCGCACAAGCGCTGGCCGCACTGTGCGACACGAGCTCGCTCGACGCGCTCACGGGCTACGCTCGCAAGCTCGTCGATCCCATGGCGAACGACCAGGACCATATCGTCGGCTCGGCCGCGCTCTTGGCACTGGGTGACATGCACCCCGCAGATCTAGCGAAGCGCCTCGAGCCGCTGCAAGCCAAGGGAGCGCCCCCTCAAGCCCACCAAGCCGCCGACGCGGTGATGCAACGCCGCTCCAACAGCTGCGGCGCCCCCTCGACGCCCAAGCCGCCAACAAAGTCTTAGCCTGCCGTCGCAGATCGGGATTCGGCGGCGATCTTGGTCTTGGCGATCTCGGCGAGCTTCTCGCAGTCGTTCAACGTGCGGCAATGACGTGATACGAGGGCGCATGGCTTTTACGTTGGTGACCGGCGCGACTGGCTTTCTTGGGTCGCAGCTGGTCCGCACTTTGATCGAACGCGGTGAGTCCGTGAAGGCGTTCGTTCGGCCCGGGTCGAATTTGGGGGCGCTCCACGGCTACCCGCGGGATCGCTTCAAGATCGCGGTGGGCGACATTCGCATCGAGCAGAGCGTGTTTGCGGCGCTGGCGAACTGCACGCGCATGTATCACGTCGCAGCCAACTTCAAGATGTGGGACCCCGAGCCGTCGCGCATCATTTTGCCGGCGGTCGAAGGCATGCGTGCGACGCTGCGTGCGGCACGCGCGCGTAAGCTCGAGAAGATCGTGGTCACCAGCAGTGCCGGCGTGCTCGGCACCACGCTGAGCGAAGAGCTGATGGACGAAACGCACCAGTTCAATCTTGCCAATCCGGAAGCCTATTTTGCGGCCAAGGTCGCGGCCGATCAGGTCGCGGCCGAGTTCATCGCTCAGGGTTTGCCGATCGTCATGGCGCTGCCAGCGACGATCGCTGGCCCGGGTGATTGGAAGCCGACGCCCAATGGTCAGCTGCTCTTGGAGTACCTGAAAACGCCGTCGACCAGCCATTTCCCGGTCAGCGCGGGCGGCATCAACGTGGTCGACGTGGAGGACGTGGCCGCTGGCCACGCGCTAGCAATGGATCGCGGTGAGGTGGGTGAACGCTACCTTTTGGGCGGCGACAACCTCACCTTCAGTCAATTGTTCGAGACGCTGTGCGACCTGACTGGGCTGGCCGAGCCGAGCACGCCCAAGAGCAAAGGGCTGATGAAGTTCGCGGGTACGCTGTTCGAGCTGAAGGCGCGTCTGCGCGGCGGCGCCCCGCGCATCACCTCGCGCATGGCGAACGACTACGCCGACTCCTTCTCGTTCATCAGCAGCAAGAAGGCGGAGACTGCGCTCGGCTATCGCCACCGCCCGGCGCGTGAAGCGCTTTCGCGCTCGGTGCGCTGGTTTCTGGCCAACGGTTACGTGCCGCAGAAGGCGGCCTCGCGCGTGCGTCTGGAGCTGCGCCCGGTGTGACTCACCGAGCTGGCTTCCTGTGCGGGCTGATCGCAGCCGCGCTGGCCGCTTTCCCGGCGGCCTTGCGTTTCGAGCCAGGCTTGGCTTGGCAAGCGTTCGCCGTATGTATGGCGGGGTGCGCGCTGGTGATGGCGCCGCTCTCGGCGGCGCTCGCGAGTGCAAGCCCGAGCAAATTCAGAGCGGCGCTCACCGTGGGGGGCTTGCTGGCCGCGCTGCCGCTCTTGCCGTTCGCGACGCTGCTCAAGACGACCACGCATCATCGGCCTCTCGGCGGAGTCACTTTGGCGGTGATTGCCGGGCTGGTGATCGTTGCATCGTCGCTGGTTTGCGCGCGCATCGTTACCTGGTCGGGTGTGCAGCCTGACGGGCGTGCGCGCGTTGCTCGCGGGCTGCTGTGGGCCCTTGCGGCCTTGGGAACAGCGGCGCTACTGCTCGGCCTGGTGCAAGGGTTGAAGGGCGGCAGTGCGTACCAGACCGGCTTTTATGACGGGCTGCGGGTACTCGGATTGGCGACACTCGCCGCGCGTGTCCGGCTTCCGGAGACACTCTTGCGACGGGCACGCGGTCTTGGCCTTGCGGCATGGGTAGCGGTGGTTACGGTCGGAGTGTGTCTCGGTCGCGCCCCAGCGATGCAGGTCGAGTTGGCCTCCCGTTGCCCTGTTTTACATTGGCCGCTGGTCTGGCTTGGCGGCTGACCCGTGTCGCGCCATATTTCGGACTGTAATGGGGCGCGTCGCCGCTCGGCTGATCCTCTGGTGCTTGCTGCTGTGGTCGGTGGCTGGCTCCGCGTTTGCGGCGGCGCCTGATCTGGTTCCGCCGCCGCCGCCTCCGGCAGAGATCCGTGAGGGGAGCACCGTGCTCGCCCCGCCGCGCGCTGGCGGCATCGCCCCGATAAGCCCGGACGACTCCACGGACGCCGCGCCGAGCGTGAATGCGCTGCCGTCGTCGGTTTCGGATGCGCCGCGCGTAGGCCGCGGCGTGTTGCGGCTGCCGCCCATCCCGGCAGGCTTCAATAGCTACGATGCGGGCTGGGTGCGCTTCATTTATCATCCGTCGAGTCGCGAGCGCGTGCAGCCGTTGATCGCGCAAGCCGAGGCGGTGCGCCATGATTTGACGGAGCGTCTAGGCTTTCCCGTGCTCTCCGAAGTGCGCGTCGAGATTGCGCGTACGCCCGGGGAAATGGCGACATTCGCGCCTTCCGGCGCACCCTACCCGGAGTACGCGGCGGGGGTCGCGTACTCCGAGCTGGGTTTGGTACTGCTCTCGCTGACGCCGATCCACCCCGGCGCAGAGCAGCAGGACTTGGGTGAGGTGTTCCGGCATGAGCTGGCCCACGTGGCGCTGCACGATGCGCTCAATGGCCAAGCGGTTCCGCGCTGGTTCAATGAGGGCTTCGCGGTGTTCGCCTCCGGTGAGTCGTCCTTCGCGCGCATGAAGACCTTGTCCATGTCGACGGTCGGCGGCTCGTTGATCCCGCTACACGAGCTCGAACGGTCGTTCCCGAACGACGAGACCAAGGCGCAGGTCGCCTACGCCGAGGCGGTCGACGTCGTGCGCTTCCTGGTGCGGCGCGAGGACATCCATCGCTTCCGCGCGCTGATCAGCGAGCTGCGAGAAGGTCGAACTTTCGAGCAAGCGGTGCTCGACGCCTACGCCGTCGACCTGGCCACACTCGAGGTGGAGTGGCGAGACGACGCATCGCGCCGCTACACCCTGCTGCCAATCTTGCTGAGCGGCACGTTTTTCTGGGTGATCGCGCTCGGGCTCGCGCTCTGGGCGTGGCGTCGGCGAAAGCGCCGCGACAAGCTCACCCTGCAGCAGTGGGCCCGCGACGAAGCGGTGGAAGACCTGCAGCGCGCCCGTCTAGCCTTGCGCACAGAAGCGGCACGCGTGCACATCGTACTCGCCAAGGGCGCTGGCCTGCCCGTGGCGCAACTCGCCGCGTCCGCAAGTGAAGTGGAAGTGCCCGTCGTCGAACACGACGGCTCTTGGCACACGTTGCATTGAGCAGGGTTGATGGTCACGGTGCTCGGCCGAGAGCACTCAGCCTTCGGCGGCGCGGACGCCCCCCGGAGGGGACTAACCGCCAAAACGCCAAAACGCCAGAAGAAGAGAGGGGATTGGGGTTCGCTCAGCGCGGCGATTCCGTCCCAATTGCGCCGCGTATCGACTCGCCCTGCCCGCAATGCGCGGGCGTGCGTTCGCGTGGTGAATGCTTCCGAGTGGTCGCCAAGATCGCCAAGAGCTCGGAACGGCTCGACGCGGCACACCGGAGAGCGCGAAGATTTTGGGGGTTAGCGCTGCGAGTCGCGGCTTGAGATTTCAACACGTGCATCGACTCAGGCGTGAATTTCCTAGCGGGCACTTTTCAGCTCGCGCTTTGCTGCGGACTATGTCTTTTCAACGACGTGCACGGTCGGCCTGCGCAAACCCCATCTCTTTCTCCTCTTCTGGCGTTTTGGCGTTTTGGCGGTTCAAATCAGGGAGTCGCCCCGAGTCCGCTCGGGCGTTTCAGCGGCCCGTTGCGCGCGACCGTCGCGTCTCACGGTTCCACGCTCGCACGCCGAACACTGGGTGGCCCGCTACTCGCTGTTCACGAAACTCGACGCCGAAGGCTGGGCCGCGATGGGGCGCGACCCGTGACCATCAACCCAAAAATTAGCCGTGCTTGCCCATGCTGTGCTGTTCGATGCGTCGTGACTCGTCGATCAGGCGCTCGAAGATCCGGCGCACGGTGTCGGCGTCTAGGGGGTCGGGCGCTTGACTGCACAGGCGCTCGAGCATCTTTCGCTCGCGATCAGGGTCGTACACGGCGATGTTGTTGTCGCGCTTGAATTGCCCCACGGCGAGCACGACCTTCACGCGGTCGGCGACCAGCTGCAGGATGCGGCCATCCAGTTCGTCGATACTTCGCCGTAGTGCTTCGAGCTCCGGAGCAGGCTTCACGTCGCGGACCGTAACATCAGAAGCTGTCCCCGTCAGCGCCAGCGAACTAGCCAGCGTCAGCGAACTACCGTCGGGCAGCCCGACAACACTTGGACGTTCAGCACGTCCCCGCCGCTCAGTTGGTCGCACGTGGCTCCCACGAACTGAATTTTGTTTTCGCCGTCATATCGCCAGCCATTGTCGTCGCTTTTCGGGACGACTTGGTCATCGAAATATACATTGACCAGCTCGGGGCTCTCGGGTGTTTCGCTGAGCGGCAGATCGCAACTGATGGCGACTTTCGCGCCGATGGCACGCAGGGCAACGCTCAGCTCGTCCGTGTCAGAAGCCGCGTAATATCCGGTATTTCCCGGTCTGGCGGTGTTGCCGGCGATGGCCAAGCGGTTGAGCATGGAGCGGTAGGCTTCGCTACCGGGCATGCCAACCACGAAAGTGTCGACGCCGCCCTTTGCGTACTCGGCGACCGCCGCTTCGGTGGCATCTGCGTCGACGCATTGGCCGCCGATCTGTGGTGTACAGCAATTGAAACTGTCGTTACAGGTCACGCCGTCCGCCGCCTGGTGCTCGATATTGGGGATGCAGCTGTCCACACCGCAGCGGAGCGCAGAATTGCAGTTGGGCGCGCCGTCGGTCAGCAGCACCACGTAGGTTTTCGCGTCCCCGAGCCCGACGATCTTCGGCTCGAGCTCGCGCAGGGAGGCAGCGGTGGGCGTGCCGCCTCGGTTGGGTTGAGTAATGCCCAGCTTGGTCAGCAATCCCTCGAGCACGGGGCCGTTTTTACCCTGAGCGGCATATTTCGGAGAATCACCCGCGCTAAGTGGAAAGAGCAGGTCCGTGCTGGGCGCGCAACTGTCGTCGGCGGACAGTGCCGGATAGACCGCGGCGGCGTAGCGGACGCGGTGGCCGACGGCGCGCAGCATGACGCTGATGGCAATTTGGGCGTTTTCGTACTTGCTGCGCCCATTGCCGGGCAGCGGATCGGTCATGCTGCCCGAGCGATCGACGACGAAGTACAAACTCGGAGGATCGCTGATGGCCGGAATTCGAAGGTTGCCACACAGCGCGGCGTCCGCGCTGGCGTCACCGAGGTCCAAGCTGGCATCCTCCGTGCCGGCGTCGCCGATCGCGGGTCCGCCGCTGCCGCCTGCGGATAGAAATGCAGGCGGGTGCTCGCGCGAGCTGCACGACAGGCCCGCGCTTGCGCACAGCGCGATCCCGAGCACGGCCCAATTTCGACGGAACACTACCCGTAAACCATAGCATTCGCGGTGGAAGCCGGCGTCTCGGGTCCGCGTTATGGTGCTCGCGTGACGCGCCCTAGGCAGCCGACTGACCCGACGAGCTCGACGGGCCCTCTGACCGTGTTTCTGTCGGTGGTTGCCTGCCTGTGCTTCGTGCTCGGCCTCTCGGACCTGCCCCTGCGTCCAGGGCCCGAGCGCAAAGCCTCGGAACCGATTCGCATTTCGGAGCAGGAGCGCGTGGGATCCGTGCGCGTGACGGTGCACAACGAAGCGGGCGCGCCGCTTTCGGTCGCAACCGTTCAGGTATTCTGGGAACGCACTGGCAGCTTTCACTGGATCGCGGCCGAGTCGACCGACAGTTCCGGACACGCACTCCTTTCGCGCCTGCCCCTCGGGCGACTCTGGCTGCTCGCCGAAGCGCCTGGCTTTGCGCGCGCGTCGAGCACGCTGGTGTTGGGCACCGAGCAACGCGCGCTGTCCATCGATCTGCATTCAGCGCAGACGCTGTCGGTGACGGTCAACGATGAAAACGCCGCCGCGATCCCGCGCGCGACCGTGCTGGTCGACACTTCGGACCCCCTGCCGTTCGGCGCGCTCACTGATGCACAGGGCGCGGCGCGTTTTTCGCGCTTGGCCGGGCCGCCCTGGTCAGTGAAAGCCTCGGCGCCGGGTTACGAGTCCGTGTCGCGCGCGGGCGTCCGCGGTCCGCTCACGCTCACGCTGCGCCGGCTCGCCTCGCTCGAAGTCGCGGTCCTCGATCTCGAGGGTAAACCCGCGGCGGGCGCCACGGTAATGATCGCCGGAGCGACGCTGTGGCCCGCGCGCAGCGCGCTGACCAATGCCGCGGGTCGAGCGAAAATCACCGGCCTGCTCGCCGGAAGCTACGATTTACGCGCGAGCTTGGGTGCAAACGTTGCCCAGACTTTGCTCGGTTTTCCGCTGGCGCGAGGCCAAAACGAACAGCTGACTTTGCGGCTCGAAGCTGGCCGTACCGTGGTCGCCGTCGTGACCGACGGTGAGGGTGCAAATCCGGTCGCAGTGGCCAATGCGGACGTCGTGCTCGCCGAGGCCGGGCTCAGTTCGTTCCCGATCCGCGGTCGCACGGGCAGTGACGGCAAGGTCTCGCTCGGCCCGATCGCTTCCGGACCTGCTACCGTGGGCGCGCGCGCCGTGGACTTCGTGGGCAGCGCGCTGGTTGCGGTGCCGGAGCCGTTGACCGGTCCGGTGCGGGTTGCGCTCATTCGCGGCGGAGCCGTCGTCGGTGAAGTCGCCGACGCGCGCGGTTTCCCGGTCGATGGCGCGAGCATCGAAGTGGTCGGCAGCGACGCCGCTGGTCTGCCAATCGCGGAGACGCCCGCGCTGGTCGGCTTCCGCCAAAATCATTTCGCTTGGTCGTTGGCGGGCCCGCTGCCGCTGATCCCGGCCGGGGAACTGGGCGTGATGCCCGGTCCGGTGCCGCCCATCCCCAAGCCGGGCGCCGCTGGCGCGTTGGCCGCGAATGTCGCCGATTTCGCGGCTCCGCTCAGCGATCTGGCACCTTGGATCTCGAATCGCGGCGGCCACTTCGTGGCGCGCCCGGTCACGCCTGGAAGCGTGCGGGTGATCGTTCGCCACCCGGACTACGTGGAGGGTACGAGCGAGCTGGTCACGGTTCTGCCCGGCGCAGACACGCGGCTCAAAATCGTGCTCTTGCGCGGCGCGTCGCTCGAGGGCCGAGTGCTCGATGACCGTGGTCAACCGCTCAGCCGGATCGAGGTGGAGCTGAGCTCCGCGCGCGCGACGCGCAGCGAAACGGCGACCACGGAAAGCGACGGCACGTTCGCCTTCGCGGCCGTGCCCGCGGACCTCACGCTCTCGCTCTCCCGCCCGGAAGATCCGTCGCGCGTGGTGCTGCGTAAATCCTTACATTTGGCCGAAGGCGCCCACGAAAAGCTCGAGTTGACCTTGCCTGCGCTGCGCGAGCCGGTGCGCGTGCTTGCGCTCGACGAAGCTGGCCGCCCGATCGAAATGTGCGAGATCGTCGCCACTTCGCTGTCGCCCACGCGCCCGATGCGCTTGACTCGCTTCACGGACGCCGAGGGCGCGGTGGTTTTTCCCGATGCTTTGGGCGAAAATCTGCGCATCGTCGCGGAGGCGCCGGGCTTTGCACGGCTCGCTCAAAGCGTCGGCTCCGCGCCCAATGAGCTGAAGCTCACCCTTCGCCGGGGCGTGATCGTCGAGGGGCGCGTGACTGCCGTGCGCGGACGCCGTGTGGTCGCGGGCGCGCTGGTCAGCGTCTCGCAAAACGGGGTGCGCAAAATGGCGACGAGCGATGCCGACGGCGTGTTCCGGCTGCGCGATATCGCACCCGGTGAGCTCCACGTGCGCGTCGAGCACTCGGATTTCGCGGCCGAAGAAGCGACGCTGCGGGTCGACTCCACGGGCCGCGCCGATCGACCCTTCAGCTTGCCCGATCTCGATTTGTTCGAAGCTGGAGAGGTGGAGGGCGACGTGGTTGATCAGCGCGGCGAGCGCGTCGCGGGCGCGCGGGTCATGGTCGGCAACGGGGTGGGCTATTTTCCGGCCGGTAAGGGCGCGCGGGGCGTGGTGCTCAGCGACCGGGATGGGCATTTCGTGCTGCCGGGCGTGCATCCGGGTGCGGCGACGATTTCCGCGGTTTCGGACGCGGCCGGCCGGGGCAGCGCGAGGGCGGTCGAAGTGAGCTCGGGTCGCACCTCGCGCGGTCTGCGTATTCAACTCGCGGCGCAGAGCAGCGACTCGGATGCCTCGCTGGCCGCGGGCAGCATAGCGATCGGGCTGGGCGAGCGCGGCAACGCGCCGAACATCGAGGTAGTCGTGGTCAGCGTGGCCGAGTCGAGTGAGGCCGAACGCGCGGGGGTCGAAGCCGGCGATCTGATCAGCGCCGTGGACGGCGTGCGCCCCAGCTCGATGGCCGACGCCCGCGCACGTTTGAGCGGTCAGCCTGGCACTGACCTCGTGCTCGAGCTCGTGCGCGCTTCGACGCTGCTGCGCCTACGCGTATTG
>Ga0247776_10000407_pt1 | contig 10471 bp, 5 predicted proteins | sample UWRJL199509C5_FD_179912 | JGI IMG/M metagenome (GOLD analysis project Ga0247776, IMG submission 179912) | Plant litter microbial communities from Arlington Agricultural Research Station in Wisconsin, United States - UWRJ-L199-509C-5 | ecosystem: Environmental > Terrestrial > Plant litter >...
TGATTCATGTGAATTAAGATAATCATTTTTTGATCTATTTGGAACACTAAAAAATGTTAATATAATTAATCGATAGGAATAAAATCTTGTAAATCTAGCTGATATTGTACCAATTCAATAAACTAATATACCAGAAAAATTATATCTAGCTGCCCCAGTTTCAATAATTAAATCTTTTGAATATATACCTGTTAAAAATGGAAAAGCTATTAATGATAATGATCCAATTATAATTGCTGTATAGGTAAAAGGTAAAAAATTAATTAAACCACCTAATCGACGAATATCTTGTTGATCAGCTATAGCATGAATTACAGCACCTGCAGCTAAAAATAATAAAGCTTTAAAAAAAGCATGATTCACTAAATGAAATAAAGCAATATTACTTTGACTAATACCTACTGCTATAAATAAATATCCTAATTGAGAACAAGTACTAAATCTAATAATTTTTTTCATATCATTTTGAAATAATCCTGTTGTAGCTGCAAATAAAGCTGTTAAAGCACCAATTCATGTAATTACAATTAATACTGTAGGTCTATACTCTAAAATTGGTGTTGATCGTAATATTAAATATACTCCTGCTGTTACTAGTGTAGCGGCATGAATTAAAGCTGATACAGGTGTAGGACCTTCCATTCTAAGTGGTAACCATAAATGTAATGGAACATTAGCTGATTTAGCTATAGCTCCAATTATTAATAATAGTCCAATAATTGTAATTGCTGTTTCATTAATAAAAGGTCTTAAACTAAATACTGTTGAATAATCTATATTACCAAATACTCAAAAAATTCTAAATAAACCTAATGATAAAAACATATCACCTACACGATTTACTGTTAAAGCACTAATTGCTGATTTATTAGCTTGTAATCGTGTATACCAAAAATTAATTAATAAGTAGGATGAAATTCCAATCAAATTAATCTTATTATTATTATAATAAGCTGTACTTAATCAATCTAAAAATACTTTAGATATTTTATTAAGCCTTGGATAAAATTAATTTTGACTATACATTAAATATCATTTCAGATATCTATTATTGAACTAGTCAATAGCGGGGATTAACCGACGGTCTAGTTAAATATATTAATTTTGACCGTTAACAATAATATTGCCATAAAATATATCGTACAACTTTTGAAGAATCATTACGTATAACTAAATTTTATGACTATGTTAATTATTTGAAATTTTTACCTAATTTTTTTATCATTGAAGGTACAATATAAGGTCGTACTAATCTAGCAAATTTCTCCGCCGACGTAGATTTAATATATAGTCCATAATATTGTCGATCGTGATGTAAAGAACATTCTAATCCATATTTTCGCCACATAAACAATTGCTACTAATTTTTCCAATTCCTCTTTTGAAAACCCATGGGTTCTAATTTTATACCCTGAACCACATAAACTCCCATCATCTATGAACCAAATAGCAATAGCAAATGGAGTTAAATATACTTCTAAAATATCTATGGGTAAACATTTTACGCCATCGATATAAAAAGCATTGTATAACCATGAAAAACTAGAAAATGAAAATGTATTAAATCTATATGAATAAAATGTCCCATTATCTCGTACTCGAGTAATTAATTGTGGTAGAACAAGTGAACAATAACCTGCTAAAGAAAATAAATTATGTAACCATATTAAATATTCACCATGTTCTCTACTTTGTTCAAATTTAGCACGAATCCCTGGTCGATCGCCACGTTTTTCTAAATGACTATCACCTATTAAGGATCCAACTAAAGCTTCAAGAATATAAAAATTATGAGGACCAATACGAGAAGTTGATCGAATTTTTTTATTAGTATTAAATATAAGTACTCCAAAAACACTAAATGCTGTTAAAATATTTTCAAAACTAACATCTAAGGCAAATCTATTACCTTCTCAACCTACAAATAAAATGATATAATTATCACCAGTTACTAATACTAACATAAAAAAAGTGAATATTGATAAATAACAGAAAAATCGTTGTGTATGAGGATCATTAGCTATATAAGACATTGAATAAAGATGTACTAATGAAGAAACAATTAATACAGGTAATAATATAGAAACTGTTAATCTATCAAATAAAAAACCTCAATTTACTACTAAGTATTCTATATTAAACCAATTACCTAATATAATAGAAACTGGTGAATTACATAAAGCTACTTCATAAAAAGCTACTAATGATAATAATCTTCTTATTATTAAACAACCTGTTGTTATTAATTGAGATCCAGTTCTACCTAATTTTCGACCTAATAAACCTCTAGATAATATACCTATAAAAGGTAAAAATAAAATAGCTAAATACATACTCGTTTAATTTCTTGATAAACTTACAGTACCTCGTAAACGATAATAAGCTACTAAAATACCTAAACCAATAGCACTTTCTCTGCCTCTAATAGTAATAATATAAATACCAAATGTTTGACCTAAAATATCAGAAAAATTATATGAACTAATTAAAACTATTAAAGTAATTGCTAATAATATTAACTCAATTGAAATAATTATTAAAATAATATTTTTACGATTTAGTACAAAACCTAAAATTCCAATTAAAAATAAAATTAATGATATTGACATATCTTTTTTGAGACCACATAAAGTGTATTTGTAATTTTTATTATAATTTTTTTATTCTAGAATTGTGATTTTTATATAACCATAGTTTAGTTGTAGATGCACTGACCTGCCAACTATTAATTTTTTAGTATTAGTTTTTATTAAACATGTATTTATTTTTTATTATAAATACTGTATAGAAGAGTTGAATCTTGAACATTTTTATACTCTTATATTTTTATCACTTTTGGGGATTATTAATTAATAATACGATTTTAATCTTATATTAATATTATTTAACAAGGTGCAATATCAAAAGCTATTAATAAACTTGGTACTAATACAATAAATGCAATTGCTAAAGGTAATATTATTGACCAACAAAAAACTATTAATCTATCATAACGTAATCGAGGTAATGTAGCTCGAAATCATACAAATAAAAATGTAAAGATACAAGTTTTTAATCCTAATACAATTGATTGTAGATTAATAATTGATTCATTTAAAAATAATTCAGGTATATTATAACCACCTAGAAATAATAATGAGGTTAAGGCAGATATAAGCACTAGATTACTGTACTCTCTAAGGAAAAATAGCACAAACACTATTGAACTGTGCTCGGTTATAAAACCTGCTACTAATTCAGATTCTCTTTCTGGTAAATCAAAAGGAGTACGATTAGTTTCTCTTAATACAGAAATAAAAAATAAAATAAAAATTGGTAATAAAGGTACAATATATCAAATTGATTCTTGTATTTCTACAATATTGAAAAAATTAAATGAACCTGATATAATAATAATTGTTAATACTCTTGCACTTAGAATTAATTCATAGGAAATTATTTGAGCTGTCGAACGTAATGAACCTAAAAAGGCATATTTGGAATTTGCAGACCATCCAGCAAATAATACTCCGTAAATTCTTAATGACGAAATTGCTAAAGTATATAATACACCTAAAGATATATCGGATAAGGCTAAACCTGATCCAAAAGGAATAATTGCTCAACCTAATAATCTTATAATTATTGTAATTATTGGTGCTATATAAAATATACTTGTTATAGCATGTGCTGGTACTACTGTTTCTTTAACAACAAGTTTTAAAGCATCAGCAACTTAATCTTAATTAATTTAGATCATAATATAAAAATCACGTTTTTTTGAATTTTTGATCTTTGAAGTTAATAACGAGAACTTAGAACTTTGAACTTAGAACTTAGAACTTAGAACTTAGAACTTAAACTTAACTTGCTAATGAATTTTTAAAGACTTTTCGCATTCTTTTTTGCTATGTCTTCTATTTTTTCAGCAATTTTTTCTTTTTTTTTACCGCTTACTAATACTTATTTTTTTAACTTTTTTTATTAAACGGTTGCATAATTCCATAATAACCTACTGTATTAGGTCCTACTCGTCGTTGTATAGCAGCTAATGTTTTTCGTTCAATAATTGTTATAAAAGCTACTGCTAATAAAATTGGCACTAGTACAATAAATACTTCTAAGATATTTATAATAGATGAAGACATATTTCTTGAACTTTTAACTTTTAACTTTTTATATATACTGTGATTAATTTTGTAACACTAGATATTATATATTAATTTTTATGTTTATTTACTCTATATAATTATAGTATTTATATATTATACTTGTGAATCTAACCATTCTAAATATCCTTCTAAATCGACTCTTTCAATTCTAATAGGTATGAACCCATGGTATGCGCCACATCAAAATTTTTATAATAATTAATTATATTATCAATGAATTTTTTCATTGTATAGACTATATCTTCTACTGTTAATAGTTATAATTATTAGTCTTTAATCATATGATATTATATGAAATTAATGAACTATTTATGTAGCTTTTATAATTTTTTTTGTAAATAGTTAAAATAGTTAATAGAGCCATGTATTTTTTATTTATTTTTTAGTTATTTATTTTTAGCTCTGAACATTGGCCGTAGTATACGCCTCCGCGTTGAATATATACAGATGTTTGATTTAAACGACCAGGAGTTCTATCAATTTTTAAACCTAATGAAGGAACAGCAAAATCATGAATTACATCAGCTCCAGTAATAATAAATCGAATATGAGTATCTACCGGTACTACTACTCGATTATCTACATCTAATAATCGTAATTGACCATCTTCTAAATCTCTATCAGGAATTATATAAGAATCAAACTCAATTGATTCATTATCTTCATTAACAAAATCGGAATATTCATAGCTTCAATATCATTGATGACCTACAGCTTTAACTGTTATTGATGGAGAAATAATTTCATCCATTAGATAAAGAAGTTTGAAAGATGGTAAAGCAATTGCTATTAATACAAAAGCGGGTGTAATTGTCCAAATTAGTTCAATTAATGTACCATGGTTTATATACTTGTAAACAATTTTTGATTTATTTTCACTATAATGATAAATAATTGCTAATATTATTCAAGTTACTCTAATTGCAATTACTACTAAATAGAAAAAAATTGAATCATGAAGATCTGTTAAACCTTCAAAAGTTGGACTAGCACTATCTTGAAAACCTAATTGTCAAGGCTCGGGAGCATCACATAAAATCGAAGATAATATATTTAATCTCATTATTCTTTTTTAGTTTATTTATATATCCTAATTATTTTAACATACTTTTTTATTCTAGTTAATTAATTATGGTGTACACCAGTTATTATTTATTATTTTTTCAGTTTTCTTTTTGTAGAAAGGTTCTGAATTTTTTATAAGAACTAGAAGAATTGAACTTCTACTATCGTCGTGTAAAAACAATGATCTACCTTTAATCTAAGTTCTTTATTATTATTATTATTATTATTTTTATTATTTTTATATCACAGGAGTAGCTTGATTTGAACAAACACTGACTTTTTTGGAAAAAGATATACTACCATTATACTATACTCCTATAATTTTTATACCGTAATAGAATTATTTAGAATTCATAGAGATTCGAACTCTAATAAAAATACTTTGCAAGTACTTTACAAGATCCACTTGTGAATTCTCATTCTCATTCTCATTCTCATTCTCATTCTCTTCTGTTTAATATATTTTTAGTAATATAAAATGTGTAAGTAATTTGGTTATTTAGTATTTCTTAGCTATTATATTTTACAATATTTACACATGAAACCTATTTAAGATATAGTCTATATCCAACCTGTACATAATTATAATTATAATTATAATATAATTTGGCCTTATATAATTATTTACATAATATACGTAATTATTTTTTATTTGGCATAATCCATATATTTTTTATTATCTCTATTAGTTGACTTCAATAACTTAATATTCTTTCAGTTTTTATTCATTATGTTTTTAGCTACTCAACTATGCTAATATATTATTAACAATTGATACACCAGAGAAACATTATTTATGGTCCTTTCGTACTAATAAACAATCTAATTTTGATTATTCTTTTTAATGAAAGATAGAAAACATACTGATTTTTCATCGTATTGAACCCACTATTATTATTATCACAATGAATGTATCAATAACCTCAATTATTGTATAGATTAAATCATAGCCTTAATAGCTTATATTTTTAATCGTTTAAGATATTAATTAATATCTAGCTAATTTTTTTTTTTATTAATTTTAGCATTTATGTATATTTTTCGTAAGCTTTTTTTATTTACTCACGTACCTCTTTAATCTACGAACAGTAGAACCCTTATTAGTTATTGCACCAATAGGATGAGATGAGTCGACCAATTTATATTATCATAGATATTTTTATATTTATTCTATTTTATCCTATTTATTTATAATAGGTTTAGACTATATTATTCATTATATGTGTATAACTTCTAATTATTAGTCGTTTAATACAATCTAATTGTATTGTGAATTTTTCTGAGTCTTCACAGTTCTTTTCTTTTCATTTTTCGACTATAGACTATCGCAAGTATGTTAATAAAAATTAATTTTTTCAATAATGAAAATTATTGTTCAGATCATATCTTATTTTTTATTATTCTGATCGTTAAAAATACTATTATTAGTATAATTTTAGTATTTTGCTGGTTATTATATTGTTCCAGCATTTTTTATTTATTTGTATCACCCTGATATCTAAAGGTGACAAACAGCTCCGACAATGTGAACTCTCGGGAGCTATTATCCTGTTCAATTAACTTTTATTTATATTAATATTATATTACTGTTATTTTACAAAACAGAATCAGACTATATCATGATATTATAATATTATAATATCTAATAATTATTAGTCTTTGTACATAAATATACTCATATTATATGTTACTTATTTTTAATTTCTTTTTAGTAATTTTTACTATTTTTTTTTTATATAGGAACAACTTTTATTTTATTTTATTTTATTTTATTTATTTATCCCTAGCGTCAAAATATTTATTGATTTAGAATTTATCAGCAAATTTGTATAAAATTTGTTAGGGCTATATCATTGTATTTATTATACATAATTTATTTTAGCCTCTTAAGTCAATTAAAATGACTAACGAATTGTTTATTATTTTACTATAAATTTCTCGTTATTTTAAGTGTTATTAATGCTAATGCATTTAAGTCATGCTATTGTATTAAAGATTTTTATTTTATTTTATTTTATTTTATTTTATTTTTTTATATATATTCTTTTTTATTCCTTTAATACATGAGTTTTTCGATAACTTATTTTCTTAAACGGAATTCTATTGCTTATAGAAATATTCCGGATCATTAAGACATACTTACATATCATACTAGACATATCTGTCTTTTTGTTAAATTATGTTTCACGCCTTTATACTAATTTTTGTTCTACATAACAAATTAATCTCCATCTAATTTTTAACATATCTTTGTAGTCCTTCGATACTTTTTTGAAGGATACCGTCCCAGTAAAACTACCCAATAATCATACAACGCTTTTCGTAAATTGATAGCTAAATATTATTTTTTTTTTAATTTATACTACTCTTAATCTCTATAGCTATTATAATTATTTATAGTTAAGCTGCATAGGGTCTTCTTGTCTTTTCATTAATAAACCGCATCTTCACGGCTAATTCAATTTCACTGAGTTAATCATTGAGACAACTGAAGTATCATTACTCTATTCATGCAGGACCATAATTAGTGGACAAGGAATTTCGTTACCTTATAAACCTTATAGTTAAGTTTGTCATTCATTAGAGGTTTTATAAATTATCTTTATAATTATTCTCGAAACATTGGACAAGATTCAGTTCCTATACAATATATTTAAATATAGCAGAAACCTGTGTTTTTGGTAAACAGTTGTACTTCTTTATTTTTATATCTTAATTAGATTTGTCTTTATTATGAACTGTACAGACATTTTTTGTCGAGTTCCTTAATGATTATTAACTCATACACCTTAGTATTCTCTACTTACGAACTTGTGTTAGTTTAAGGTACGGTAAAAGATAAAATAATTTCTTGACAAAAAAATTAAAGCTTTAAGTTTTAAGTTTTGTTTTGTTTTTTTTTATTATACTCATCAAATTTAAACATTTGTTTATTTTTTTAGAGACCGTTTTTATTCAATAGTAGTTTAACTGTTCTATGAAACCCTTTCGTTATCGGTGAAAAGTATTATAACTTTTTTAACGTTACTCATGTTAGCATTATCTCTTCATTTTTGTCTATATAATGTAACACTATATTTCTATCATTATGAATGCTCCTATACCTGTTTTTATTATCTTATTTATATTTTATTATTATATATAATTGATTATTAACATCATAGTTTCGGTAAATAATTTTTAGACCCGTTTATCTTAGATGCTATATTTCAATCGATAACTAAGTTGTTACACTTTTATTAAAAGATTGCGACTATCAAACACACTTTATTATTGTCTTAGAACTATAACTTTCTTTATTTCACTTAATTATTATTTTGGGACCTTTTTCTATGATCACGGCTGTTTCCGTCTTGACTATTTACCTTATCATAAATAGTCTGAAATCTCTATATTATTTATATCTTTTAGTTCCGAGGTTAATTACTATGAATAGGATAATAAATTTTCCCCTCATTAAATTTTTTAATAAAATATTAGTAATCAGAGCTGTATCTAAAATTAATTTATTAGAGAGTCATACCTTAATATGTTTCTAGGAGTACTAGCTATTGTAGCCAGATTGGCCTTTCACCTGCCATCCTGAGATCTTTGGATAATAATGCAACATTAACCCATTCGATCTGTTTTAAAATCTGTCCCAGGATAAATCGCTACATTTCGAGTCTAAAATTAATAACTTTTCTCATATAATTAAATCTATATCTTATATATATATTACATAATTTATATATTCTTTCTATAATTGTTTTCACTTAGGTTACATATTTTTTATAAATATCTTCACCTTGCTATTAATTATAACTTGCTAACCCATTATACAAAAGGTACATTATTACAATTTAATATTTTATTATATAATATTTAATATATTAAATAGCTTTAATTGCTTATATGATTACTAATTCAAGATCTATTTCAATATGTCATCGACATTCTATTTAATCTTTCACTCACGTTACTTTACACTATCGCTAAACATTTATATCTTAGCCTTTGAAGAAGTTATCTCCATTATTAAAACAGATTTTTATCTATTATAATTATTTTTAGTTAATATTTTTTATATACAGGGCTTTTACCTTCTTTGGCATTATTTCAAGTATTTTCTATTTATTTTTTAATAACAAATACGGCTTATTCATTTTCGCTCACCACTACTTATGAAGTCTCGGTTGATTTCCTTTCCTACAGTTACTTAGATGTTTCAATTCACTGAGTATATTTTATATGGTTTTCCTTAGGATTGCTATTTAATAGCTTTTGGTTTTATTTATAACTTTTAATTGTAATAATTACCCTCCTTTTTATAATGTTTGCTAGATATTCTTAATAATCACTTTAATTACTTACACATTAAAGTTCATATTATACATACTTTTAAGCATGGTATGATCGCTATTTTTATCATGTGATTTTATCATTTTTGCTTTTTTTTAATATTCAAATTGCTAAATATTAATATATTATTTTTTATTGGGGATATAATATATAATATATAATTAATAATCATTTTTATTTATTGATATTATGTCTAATAAGAATTTTAATAGAAAATCTACCATAATTATTTTTATTAGTAGATAAACCATAATCATAATAAGTATTTTTATCATTTTTAAAAGAACCTAATATTATTTCTATATTAGTATTACGTGGACGAACTATTTCAGTTATTAATTGACCATTAATAATAATTTTTATACCTAAAATATAACTTGGTAATTTATTATTATTATTATATCTATTAGCTGATTTCTTATTATTATTATTATTATTATTATTTATAATTATTATTTTATCAATAATAAATCTATTAAGTCTTTTAAAATTATATTCATTTACATTATTTATTAAATAATCTGAAAAAATTTGTGCATTTATCATAGGATTATTATGTTTAATTAATCGTAATTCAACTTTTATACTAAAAATTTCACTTAATAAATAAATTAAATTATTTACTGTATTGAAATTTAATCTTATTATATTATTATTTCCTATATAATAACTTATATTAATAATAACTTTATCTCTAGTAATATTAATAATAGGATTACTAATTAAAATATCTAGTGGACTAAAAAAATTATCAATTATTTCTAATCTAATAGTTTGTTTTTGTAATATATCAAAATTTTTACTTATTGTTAAATTATAGTTTTTATTTCTATTTAAATTTTTACCTAATGGTATTATTATTTTTATATTTTTCATAATTATTTGATTTTTTTTTTTATTTTTTTTATTTCGTA